>ENA-UEYI01000942-UEYI01000942.1-human-gut-metagenome-genome-assembly--contig:-NODE-942-length-26928-cov-94.882500_pt1 | contig 26928 bp, 26 predicted proteins | sample MGYA00242900_ERZ507916 | MGnify/ENA primary metagenome ERZ507916 (study PRJEB26167, sample SAMN06115521) | human gut metagenome | host: Homo sapiens | place: China:Chongqing | collected 2015-09-02...
GAATTGTAAGATTATTGTCGCGCACAGAGATTTTCGCTCTCTTATGCTCACGGCTCACGATGTTTATGACTTCATCAATCTCGTTCTGTTCATTGTTCACGTTATACATAGTGGAATTCGTCTCAGTCTGTGCCGGCTCCTTGGATATTAGGATGGCTGGCGTTTCCACAAGTCCGTCCGGATTCTCGGACAGCGTGTCGAGAATGGATTCAAACAAAGGGGCAAGCGCGAAGGCGCTTGCGGAGCCCTGTTTAAGAATTTCTTTCTCGACGTAAACTCGCATTTCATCTATATTCATAATACTAATCATTGTTGAAATCGTTATTAAAATCGTTGTTGAAATCACCGGCTACCTCGAAGCCGCCTATGTTCGCGACAACATTGTCGGTTTCAAACTCGCACTCAACCGCAGCCAAGTCTCCTTGTGTTTCCCACTTGGGCTCCATGGCGAATGAAATTGGCTTATACTCCAGCCCTTTGCTTCTTATTGCCTTGTTGGCGCACAGCCTCACTATTCTAAGTGCATCGCAGAGATATTCTGGTGCAAGAACGGTGAATTTGTATATCTTTTTACTGACTTGACTCTCAATAAAAGTGTACCCCATACGCGATGTGGATTCTTCCTCGAATGTATACTCTGGCTTGCCTATTTGTGTATTGAGCCAGCATTTGAATTTGAATCCGCTTGAAAAATCCACTACCCCATTTTTAAGTTCAAAGTTGTATGGATTACTGTACTCAAGATAAAGATAATCCTCGACACGGACACACACGTTGAATATGTCCGAATATATTGAGAAATTGTCTCCGTCATTATGGCTCAATACAATCTCGAAATACCACAGTCCCTCCGCGACGGGTTCTTTTATAGGGAAATTACCGAAATATCTAAGTACCTTGACCCCATTTACATCATGCAGTTCAAGGCCTGCGCCATTGAGGCTGTCAGTAATATCTATATCGTCGCTAAGCCCGTCATAGCTATGCAATATTACGGACACAATCCCAGAGCCGTCTGAGAGCACGACTTGAAACGGAATGAGCATATTGCTGTGAACTATCAGCGGGTATATCTGCCCGAACGCATAGTCTTTACGGTGATTCTGATAAGACAAATCATCGTAGAAAGGCAAAGGCGATATGTTGTTATTAACAAGTTTCATTATGCTAATTTAATTAAAAATATAACATCATTGCATATTTTTACAAATTTTAACATACTATTTAGGCTTATATGATAACTCAATGGTAGTCATGCGGGTATCTATATTTACAGACACGTTCTCCACTGTACCGAGGCCTATATTTGTGCGCACCAATTCCAAAGGGTCTATGTCGTTTTTAAGCGGCACTTTTATTGTTTGCGACATACTGCGCATTATGCTCCGGGCACTTATTGGGAATATATCGCACTTCACTTTGGCCGCAGGTAGATTGTATGTGTGGAATCGGCTTAGCAGATAAGGCCATGATGCACATCCGTTCTGCACGTACGCATCATACTTGTTGCCGCTTTCGTCATATAGCCCTTGCAGATAGACTATAGGCAGCCTATATTCTCCTGTTGCGGAGCGCAAAGGGCACAAAAGCGCGAAGCCGTCGCTTGAAAAATCGCTGGGGTTAAGCAGCATATAGTCAACATCCGGCGAGAACTGGTCTACTGTCACTTCTTCCGTCTTGTCTTTCTGCACATAATTGGACTGTATGTCTATAGTGGCTTCATTAAAAGGCTCGGTGCATGTGTCCATCCATTTAAAAGTATAGCTCGCCCCCAAATCCGATTTATTGTACTCGATTTCTGATTGAAAGAAATCGGCGTTCTTATGGTTGAATAGGTCTTTTTCTTTTGTAAAGTCCAATTGAACAACGCCCTCGTTGTCAGAATAGTCTCTTCCTTTATAGAAATAGGATATGTGCTCTATCCTCAGTTTTCCATTATCAATAAACCATAGACATCTGAAGCACTTCCACAGCATATCCATGATGCCTTTAAGTGATATATCCCCCTTCTGTGCCGCTTGGTCATAGTCACCTTTGAGCATATTCGACTTAGGAGTAAGGTACACATAGAACCTGTCCATATTGGGCAGCGGCACATTCTCTGAGTACAGAAATTGGCTGTAGTCCTCCGTGGCCTCATGCTTAATGGTCGGGTCTATTTTGGTGAGAATTGCTTTTATCATCGACGCAACGGAATATGCGTTTTTAAGCGTATATTTTTTCCGCACTTTTTTCTCGAATATCGGATAGGCATAATCCTCGCCATAAAAGAACCATATACCGGAATTGCCCCAATACGAGCTGCTGACAGGCATAGGCCGGTTAAGCCCCCCGTATGGTATGGTAAAATTGTCGGTAAAATATCTGCCATAGTCATTGATACCAAACCTGGTTGTTTCCTCAACGGATTTAGCCGAACATACTACGTTCCCTCCCAAAAAATCCACACATCTTTTATAATTCCGGTTGTCGGAAACAAAGTCATCAATAGGCACCGGAAATGTATTGACTGTTGTATCTCCGGATTGGTACGATTCTACATCACATAACAATCTTTGATATGTATGGTAAACCAGGCCTTCGAATGTTATAGTTTTGCCGGAGCCATCTGCTGCATATAGCAGCCATTTATCAGGGCCATATTCAATATAGCCTTTACCGATTTCCGCAGGGTCCAATATATCGCCTGAGTTGACAGAATAGTCAGGAGCGCTCCAATATAAAAGCTCATCATCGGAGGTCCTGTACATAAACATTCCATAATATGACGCGGCTCCGATATTTCCGAGAAAACTGATATTCAGATAGTATTTGCCGTCCTCGCTATAGTATTTCAGCTTAGTTCCCGCAAAAGCCATCTTAAATTCTTTGACTTCAGATCCAGTCATACTCCCAAACCCTGTTGGATTGAATTCATTGAATGATTTGTTATAGGCAAAGTGGTATTTTTTAAGCAAGTCCTCCTCTTTGTCAACAGCCTCGTCTACATCAGATTCCCAATAGGTTCCGCCTACAAAATTGGCTATAGTGGCCGCACCTTTTATATAAACTTGTATAAGGGGCCTTTTATACAATGAAATCCGCTCAATCTCTGGAGTTAGTTTTACAATGTTGAATGACTTTTCGTACCCATCCATAACGGCCGAATATTCATCCTCCGCCGTCAGTTTCAGCTCGCATACTTTTTTGCTTAAGTCAAACTTGCAGTCTGTTTTAGCAAACCGTCCCTTAAAATACTCAAGCCATTTGTCATTATCGCGTTTGTAGATAAGGAATACAAACTGGGTTTCTATTCCCGCGCGGGATATGACCTCGAAATCATCACCTACCAGACTGATTTTTCCGTCGAGCGTAGTTCTGAAAAATTCTTGGTCATTTTCTCTTGAAAGTTTTTTTGACATAGTTTTGTAGTGGGGCGTCACCTTGGTCAAAACATATATAGTTTCATTTTGCTTCAGGTCATTCACCTCCTTCAGCGACGCGTCAAATGCCTTCGCCTTGGCGGGCACATCTATCATTACGTCCTCGAGCAGAATAAGCCGTTTGTTTGACAGGTATTTACCATTTTTGTCATAAAATTTTATAACATCGAACCCTGTATATCTCTTGTTTACAAGTATTTTTTGGGTATGCTCTATCGGTATTCTGCCCGAAATATACGCGCCGTTTTCTTTTATAAAATTGGCATCCTTGGCCTCTCCTATAAAAAATTCATATTTTGGTAGTTTCATCAGTTCTTTATTATGCGTTTAACGTTTTTTTCCTGAACAATCATAGTGCCGTCGGACAAAGTATAGCATTTAAGTTCGTTCTGCTTCCGTATCGCGTCTATTCCGTTCTCTATCCGCGACAAGTCAGGATTATTGCTTTGGCTTATAGCTACGTTCAAACGGTCTGCTTCGGCAAAAGCATTGGAATACTTGTCCTCAAATACTCCTTTGTTAAGGCTCTCGATAATTGAAGGAAGTTGCTTTCTATACTTCTGCGTGTTACGCTTGTTGATAATGGCAAGCGCCTCTCCTCCCTCCGCTCTCATCCTTTTTTTCTTATGGTTCTTTACTCCAAGGTCTATATCATTGCCCGAGGCATGGGAACCGCCTTCAAGAAATTCCAATCCGCCCTCGCCGTATTCCTCTTGCGATTCCGACAATGTTACTTGCCTTGCTTTTATTTTAGCCGCTGCAAACGAAGTCCACATAGCTGCAATCGCAGCTCCAGCGAGTATAGGCCCAGCTATGCCAAGTTTCGACATAGAGCTCCATATATTTGCTGACGCAGTGATGAGCGATGATGCTTGTATGACCGAATCAAGAGCGACTTGCCTTTTTTGTGCCTGCTCCAATAATTTCTCTTTTTCCCTTTGCCGTTTTTTCTCTTGGGCAAGTTCCTTCTTGGCAGTAGCGACATTGTTTGCGTAGCCGTTGTTGCGGGCTTCTATTTCTGCGTCAACGGCTGATTGTGCTGCTTCCACACGGGTATTAGCCGCGTCGACGGCCGCTTGGGCGAGGTCTGTCTCGGCTTGCATGACCTCCGACAAATAGCTTACTGCTGTACTTGTTGCCTCTTGGAGCGCTTGGAGCGCTTCATCGTTAAATAAAGGTGATTCAGAGCCATCGCTGTTTTTTATTTTAATCGACCCGAGCAAGCCACCTGCAAGGCCGTGCTTACCGATATTTTCAATAACCTCGCCGAATCCTGTCTTGACCTTGCTCATTTTCTCATTTATGCCCCGGACAGTAGCCTCGGCGGCTTTAATCTGAGCCTTCGACCAGTCAAGGCCGCCGCTCTTCGCAAGTGCTATTTGCTTCTCCCATCGCTCTTTCTCTTGCTTGAGCGTAAACAAGGTGATGTCGTTCTCGGTGCGCTCGTATATGTCGAATTTAGCCTTTTCAGCGGCTTGCGCCTGTTCAAACGATGTCAATTCGAATTGGCCGATTATAAGCTTTTCCTTTTTGCCGAATTTCGCGGTTATTGCCTCGTCCGTTTCTTGTTCCTCTGGGGCTTTCAGGGCATTGGCTATTTTATATGCCTGAAGAGCGAGCATATTCTGCTTCTTAAGCAGTTCAAGCTCTTTATTCGAGCCTTTTTCCACCAATTCAAGCTGGGTCTCAACACCTTGTTGGCGCTGTACCAAAAGTTTTTTGTCATAATCTGCGAACAGCTTCAACCTTTTTTGCTCGAATTCAATAATAATTTCTTCTTCCGAGCGCGCCTGTTCGTTGCCCAATTCCCTGAGAGCTTTATTATCGGTAAGAATGAGCTTATATTCCTCAATAAGATAATCCTCTCTAAGGTCGCGTTCCCGAATTAAAGACATCTTTATCGCATCTAAATCATCATCTGATAGAACATAGCCGTTAGATACAGATGTATCTGCCGCTTTTTCTGGCTTACTGCTGATGAACCGGGTCAATTTATTCTCTCCGGTCTCTGAGGCTACATTCAATATTGGGTTTGTAATCAAACTGCTCCGAAATAGCTCTTCTGTATGTGTAAGCTGCTCTTGCTTTATTCTATTGAGTTCAAGTTCAAGTGCTCTTTGGTTATTGGCAATAGTATTGGTAATCAGTGTTTGCTGCTCTGCAATTTGCGTTTTTTGCTCTTCTGTCAAAGCCCTATACTTCTTGCCCACGTTGGCTACGTATTTTTCGTTCAAATTATATAGCCTGCGCAGCTTATCGTTTGCATTGGTAATTTCATCCGCTGCCGCTTTACGCCTTTTCGCGTATTCGTCCGTAATAAGCTTTGTAACGCTCTCCTCGTATCGCTTACGTATCTCGACTTGGTTTCGGCTAATGACTTCAGTAAGGTCACGTGGCGGTCTGCCTGCGCTCTCTCTTGTCTTGTCTTCCTTTGTTTTTTCTCTAATTCCGGCACTTTTCAGCGTAGCGGCGGCCTCCAGCTCTTTGGCTTTGACTACCTCAAAATATGCGTCTGCGTCTTTGCGCAAAGCTTCCGCTTCATCCTCGTAGCCTTGTATACGTCTATTTCTGGCCTTTATGGCCGTTTCAGTAAGGCCTTCTGCTTGTCGTATCGCTACATCTGGGTCATAGGTATAATCGCCCTGGCCGACACTCGCAAGAGCCACCCAGGTTTTGATTTTATCTAAAAATGAAGGTGCTTTTTTGCCCTCAGTTTTTGCTTCTTGCGCTTTTTCAAAGCTTTCTTTATATTTCTCTGTGGCAAGTTCCTGCGCTGCGGTTGCCTCCGCACGGAGTTGTAAAGCCTTAACAAATGCCGAGGTTTGATTTATTAAAAGGTTTTCTGCGTCATGCACGCCTTTAATGCTGACACCTAATTTATCAAATTCGGATTGATTGTTCTTTATAAATTGGTTTTTCTCCTGTACAGTTTTAAGCTCATTCCATTTGCTTTGCAGTTTTTTTAAAGACACAATATTGGACGCGTATGTATTATCTACGTCTTTTAACTTTTTATTTATATTATCAAAAACCTCTTCTGTAGATATAACTGCGTTTTTGCCTTTAATGACCTTGCTCGCCCAGTCAATAATACTGCTTCCGAAGGTAGCAAGCAAAGACAGCACCACTACCATCACGGTATTCCACCCTAAAAGTGCTTTTGTGAAGCTTTTCCATACAGGCACTGCGGCTTTCCCCTCCGCTATGGCGGCAGCATTCGCGGCCTTGAGTTTCTTCAACTCGTCTACCATAATCGGGATGTTGTTCGAAATGGCAAGGAAGAATTGATTGGCGGACACGGCAAGAGACGGCATTTCACGGACGACCTGCGCCACAGAGAATCCAAATCCGTCGAAAGCGGTTTTGTATCGGCCCACATTTAATGTATATCTGCCGGTTGCCTGCTGTAGCTTGCTCATCTGCTCATATATGTCTTTCGTTTCGGCTTGCAGCCTCTTAAATTCCTCCGAATTCGCCTGCAGACCACCCCTCAGTCCATTAAGCTTTATTTTATTCAGTTCGTATTGCGCTGCAAGTCTGTTGTAGGAGCCCTCGGCATTAGCGTTGATTCTGGCTTCGAGTTGCGTCACACGGTTCTTTTCATTGATTTCAAGCCTCAGCGCCGCTAATTGCTTCGCCTCGGCGCTTGCCGTGTACTGAAGACGCTGCTCCGCCTTCTCCACGGGGGTCAAAGCAGCGGCTTGCTGCTGACGCCCTCGGGTAACATCGGCTATCCGTGCTTTTAATTTAAGCAGTTGTTGCCCTTCCTCCGATTGTAAGAAGGCGAGTTTTTGCTGTGCTTTCTGCAGTTCCACTTGTGAGTTGATATGGTTCTTCATATTAGCGTCAAGCACCTGAATCTGCTTTGTCAAATCGATAATAGTGTTCAGCACTTGGCCCCCGTAGGCAGCGTCCTCTCTCTCTGCCTGCGTCATCGCTTTGTACAGCTCCACATTTTCTTTCAGGTCGGATTTAAGACGATTGTAGGAGCTGATTGCCTGTTTTATATACCTCTGCTGTTCCACGGTTGTCCTATTGGCGTCAGACGTCTGTGTCTTCAGCCACGCCACTTGCTTGCCGGTGTCCGAAAGTGCGAACGCCAATTCCTTTTGTGCGCGCTCCAACCGTGATGCGGAGATAGCGGCCTCATCTATCCGCTTTCTGCCTTCGCTTGTTGCCCCGCTCATAGCCTTGAGGGAAGAGGCCATGTCCGCCGCGCCCTTTTTAATCGCGTCCGCCATACCGGCGTATGTTTTGTTGAGCGTCGCCAACTCGTCAATCAGTCTATTGATTGAGTCATCTGGCTGAATTATGTCACTATAGCTTATCTTATACCCTTCGTCTGCCATATATTATCGTTTTATGGATTTATAACTTTTCAATTCCGCGTCTATCTGCGTCCTAATCAATTCTACCATGCTGTAGAACTGGAGCGCCGTCATCTTCTGCGCGTCTATATGCCCCCTCTGTCCTATGAGTAGACACATGCTTGCATATTGTTTGTCATAGGACACCTCCACAGAGTTAGGGCCGCTGAAGTTGCTCGGTTTGTAGCTCTTGAACATAAAATCGTCTATCTCCGCTATTTTCTCTTCATTCTCGTTGCCGTTGGCCACCGAGTCAAGTACGAGCATAGTCCTACGTTTCAGCATATCATATGCTTCCTTTTCACGCGTACTCGCGAACGTCTGTGGAAAATATGTCTCAAGTTCGGTTTGAACTTTTTTTTTAAGCCACAGCAGCAAGCGTATGATAGATGAGTGCCTTGCCTTTTTAATGCCATCAAGCAAAGCTTTGAGACCCTCATCCGACAAATCAGTTACCTCCTTGCCGTCAACGCGCGCTATGAGCGCGGCAAACGCCAAATACTTTGGCGAGATTTCATTGTTCACCATCCAAAGATTCTGGCGCATATTCTGCAGTTCCTGTAGCGCCTTTTTCTTGTCCCCCGTACCGATGAGTTTAGCGATTTTAACAATGTGTGAGTCCACATCGTCAGTATCGGAGCCTATGCCCGCATCAAGCAGAAGAAATTTATTATACTTCTGAAAATTTTGAATGGGCATTTCGTCTATACTTTCGTAGAGGTCTATTTTCTTGTGGTTGAGCATTACTCTTTTCATAATAAAAATCTTGCTATAGGGGTTGATATTACCGGAATCATCAAGGCTTCCGGCCATTGGGTGGCCAAAGACACCGACACCGCAAAGATAGCGGAAATCCAAAAACTAAGGCAATAATCGCATCCTAATAATTCAGAAATAAGTTTAGGCGACCTCTCTATCGCCCAGTCTCTTACACCAAGTTTACTTATCAGCTGAATGATGAAGCTCGTCGCGCATCCTACCGCGAGGGCTATTACTATCAAATAACGTATCTCTGACATAATTCTCTTGTTGTTAGTGAAAATTCAATTCTCAGTCCTGCGTACGGATACATAAAAAACATCTTGTCTATGCTCTGAACATCCTGTCCTGAATAGTCGTAGTTGTTATACACTTTTTCCAGCGAGTAGCCTTTGTAGATGTTCTCGAACCTTTCATATATGTCCTTTATAGTAAGTTTTCCCGTTGTTGAAATAAGTCCGGGCGTGGTCAAGACTCGGATGACCTCATCCTTGATTTCCTCGGTGTGCATTACCGAGGCATCATCATAGATGGATGCAAGATTATACCAAAACACCAGCGCCCCGTCAAAAGTGTACTGAGGCAATGCCTGTACGACCTGCGTGATGCTCTGCGGGTCATAGATGTCAAACCAAGAAAAATTACCAAAATTGTCATTAGGCATAAGAGAAACATACTCATTGTTGCCATTATAGCAAGCCGGGTATACGAATTTACTTCCATCCGGACGGTGCTCTATTAGTTTATAGCTTCTGCCAAAAGCGTAGTCCAACCATTTAAGCCGGTCCATAAGAACCCGCTGAATGTCCTGCAATACCTTGTCGAGCAGAACCGGATTATCTTTGAAACGGATATGTACAGAATTCTCTTTCATTGTCTTGTAGCTTTTTTTATCTGTTTAACTAATTCTTTTCTTATATGGCCACGAACAATCCTTGTAAAGTTCCTGTCGGTAAGTCTAAAAATGGAGTTACCATACCTCTTCGCAAGAAAGGGGCGCTTATAGTCATCCGAGGTGATGTAGAATCCCTCGGGGTCAACCACAAGGTGCATAGCTTCGTGGAAAGCACCGGTGTCCCTTAACGTCACACGCGTATACGGCTGACCTTTACGCCTTTTCTTCAATATGGTACTCGGTGCATACGGCCTATACTCCATAATTTTTACATCCTGCCCGTTCACACCTCTACGAAATAATTGGTCGTTGGCTATAGCGGACACGATGACGTCCTCCTTGCTTCTTATGGCGTCCTCGAGATAAAGGGGAAGTTGCTCGCGGAAAGCCCTCAGCCTGTATTCAAGATTGCGCAAAGTGGCATTGTATCTCCTTATGGGCTTCATATTGCTCTGTACTTAATTCCATTGTTCCTACACGGCATACATACCCTATCAATACCCTGCAGACTTATATCAAGGGCCTTGAACGCAACATCAAGTTGATGAACAAGTCCGGACCGCCCCATCGATGAAGCATCTCCGTCAAGAGCATAGATGATATCCATCTTCGACGCATTGACCGAATGCCGATTGGTTCTGACATTAGCATTATATGCAAACTCCCTAAGCATATCCACAGCAACCTGTTTAGCTATCACATCCTGAAATATAGTTTTCTGCTCCACTACAAAATCAGTCACATCGCATCCCACGGACACCTCCAAATTAAGACCATAGTTGGTGTCATAGGTATACTGGTTTTTGTCCACATCCCACAAGTGTACCGGCGCCCTGTCAAAATCCTCACTGTAGTCGTCGTTGTAGTCACCGTCCGGAACAAATTCTTCCCCAACGCAGAAAGGATGCACCTCTATGTATTTAGACCAAGCAAGATATGATTGCAGTTCGGTGCGGGAACAATACTTACACGGTTCTTTGGACCAGTCCTTATCTTTGCTAATAGCCATACTGTCCTTGGGCAATTCAGATTGGCGATAACCCAGATACCAACTGCCCCCCGCGTCGATGCCTTCACCCCGGTAGGGAAGAACGAGGTCCGGTATGTCAAACCACTCGGCGCTGTTTCTGCGTATCTTATTCAATTTTATGATGCGTATGGGCAGACTTGAAGAAGAGTGCATGAGGTATAACGTGTACTCCCCCGCTTCTGTGAATTGGAGACCTATGCGGTTTATCCGCGTGGCCACCCCCTTGGCCCTTACCGGAACAATCTCGAAACCTACAAAATTGTTTTTATTCGGTACCGTGTCCACGATACGCCCTGTGCCATCAAACAAGGTTTTATGCTCACAGAGTTCTTTCATCGTGCGCTTTGCTAATTTCTCCGTATACAGACGTGAAATGGCCTTTGCGATACTCCCTTTTGTCTTAGCTTCAAGCCACTCCGAAAAAGGGTCGGTCGGTTTCCAATAGGCATCGTTCTGCGTGTCTACATTTTGATTGTCTTTCAACGCTTTGTACAGTGCGCTGTTATGACTTACGATGTTGCCCGCCCTGTATAGCTTATCCGGATTATATACATCATACACGATATTTTTGAAGTCGGGGGCGATACATACGAGATTGGGTATAGTCAGCAAAGGATGGACTTGCTGAAAATATAGTCCCGACTCGCTTTTGGTAAGCGAATCCGAAATGCGTATGTCGGTTGTATCATAATTCTGTTCCCATCCTACAAGGTGGAGCAGTTGCTCTTGTATCACATCAGTTCTTACCATATACTTTCGTTTTTTAATGAAAGAGGCATAGAAGCCTTAGTGGTTTCTATGCCTCTCGCACACAGATTAGAGTCAATTATCGCTTAAACAACGGCTTTTGTGTTGACTGGGTTAGTTTCCGAGTTGACCACTACAACTGGCTTGGCGTATGCGGCGTTTTCGCTCGATACGTTAAACGCAAGGATAGGACTTGCATTATCGTCCGGCTTGCTGTTATACGCGGTAATAAAGGCCACATCGACAGCGAATCCGTAATGCTCTTTGCGGGTGCGCGTCATATCTGCGGTGGCGTCGCCCGCAATAGCGTGGTAGTCGCCTACCGAATCGTAGAAATACGTACCGACAGGCATATTCAACAACGGCAAAGTTGCGATGCCCCATTCGTGCCCGTCACCCGATACTGTGCCAAGCAAGCAGTCACGCTCAAAACGAGTAAGTAAGCCAAGAGAGCCGGCGTTTACGGCATATCCCTGCGCATACTTGCCGACAGCAGCCGCGAGGTTATTGGTAAAGTGGACAATCTTATTGCCGAACTCGTTCTGCTTGTTCTCGTCGTTGTACAGCCCGTGTTGCTGAAGCTTACGCATAATGGACTCGACACCCGGGTCGCCGACAATATGCAATTGCCCGAAGAAATCGTTGGCGCCCATCATTACCTCAAGGTCGCCGAATACGTTCTCGCGCTCAGTCCATTTGGCGTCAACCGAGTTGGTCGCAAAATCGTAAAGCAATTTGTTCTTTAGCACCTGGGTCTTATTAGCCGCAAGAGAGGCAAGAGCCGCTTCATCCAACTTCTGGGCGAATTTGTAGATATACTTCATCATCTTCGTCTCGAAGTCTTTCTGGATGCTGATTTCATTGTTCATGTACATAGCCGGGGCGATTGTGAACCCCCAAGCGTAAGTCGTGAACGTAATCTGTACCATTTTAGAGGTGTTCTCGCTATCAGCGATTGTCAATGTACGAGAATCACCGATGGCGATGTCCTTGTCATAATTAATCACTGGGGTTTCAAGCGTATTTCCGATTGAAACTCTTGCCTTCTCCTTCAATTCAGGAGTCAAAATGCCGAGAGGGTCATTGGATTGCTCCATAAAGGCGTTCAATGCACCGTAGCGGCTTGGGCGATATTCAAACTTGTCTAAGTTGGAATTCGCACGTAAGTTCTGAAGTCTTGTTAAAACTAAACTCATAATTTGAAAGGTTTAATTGTTATTTACTATGCTGCTATTGGTGCATTACCCTTTTACGCCATAGCCATTGTTTCTATTTATCGAATAGGCAAATTAGCCACATTATTTTCTTTTCTTAACTGCAAAGACTGCTCCGCAAATTCAGTCGAGTCGCGTGTCAGACCGTTTGAAAGAAGGTACGCCTCAATGGCTTTGTCCGCATCTACCTGACTTCTTACATCCCCCAAATCAAGCACGGACGTTCCCCCTGAGGAGGTGCCGTTTCCGGAGCCAGTGCCTCCACCGTTCTGTCTGCGCCCATCGTCAAGAACGTCTTTCAACGATGTCTCCATGACCAGTTCCTCCACGGTATACGGGTTGAGATTGTTCTTAGGGTTGTTGAGAATATTGCCGTCAGCGCCTCTTAAAACAAGCTTACGCGAACCATTTTCCTCAATAAACTCCGGCGTACCCTTGCTCAGAACCTCTGCTTTCGCAGCATTCAGAAGCGTTTTCTGAACAGGCTCCGTGATTCCGCTCTTAAATTTAAGGCCCCCGGTTGCAGCCCGGAACGCGTAGTCGACGTGAGTATCGGTCAATTCCTTCTCGAATTCGGCCTTCTTGGCGTCGAGTTCGCCCTCTTTCGTTTTGAGCTGTGTTTGCAACTGAGAAACCTGTGTTCTTGCATCCGTAAGTTGCTTGCGGAGCACGTCATCCGCATTTTGGCCTTCAAGTTCCTCTATTCTCTTTTTTTGTGCCTTAAGTTCTTCTCTAACGGCCTTGTCTTTCTCAATCTGGGACTTGTATTCATTAAGCACGCGCTTCGCGTAATCGTAGCTCTTTTCTCCCGAGTTCTTGGCGATGCCCGTAACTTCATAAATATCGTTGTCATACTGCCCATGCAGCGTCCCAATACGATTGCCAATGACGGTGTTCTCGTCATTCTTCGACATCTCGGCGACAGCGCTTAACACTTCGTCCGACAAGCCGGACAATGCTTTGTTCTGTCTAAGCATATCAACCGTCAGCATATCTAATCCTTCTTGTCGTATGGGTTATACAATACTTTGCTAATCTCATATCCGAGTCCGACATAGTTCTTTCGAAACAGCTGCCACTCCGGGAAGGTAAACATCTGAATGAATGGCTGCGATTCTTCCTTTCCGGTGTGCGGATTGAATCTGCGCCCATGAATGAGCTGCGCATGGACAAGGCCCTCTGTGCCTGGAGCCGGTGTATAAACATTGTGCTTCGGACTTTCGGTTTTTGGCTTATCTGAAGGACTAAGTCGCTCTTCCTCCTTGTCAATCAGGGCGAGACTTGATGCAAGGTCATTCAGATAGGCCACTTGTTTCTCCGTTGGCTTTTCCAACTTCTCCAACGCCGATTTCTCCGATAATGCCTTCGCTCGGTAGTCAATTAGGCTCTCCGTTGCCATTTCCTTAACTGTTTGTTCTGTCAATTTCTCTAACATACTGCATTAATTTTTTATTGATGATATTAATCTTTTCTCTAAGCGTCTTGTTCGAGGCAAATTCTATAATATTGATGTTCTCCCGCTCGAATCTGTCTATGAGCGATGAAAAATTCACCTTTAGCCTCAGCAGGTCTGTGTCTATAAGCCCCCTCTGTTGCAGTTCAAGCAGTTCGGAAAGGGTCTTGTGCGGATAGGGCTCAAGCTGTTTCAAAATAAGCATCCTCTGCAGCGTAAGCGGATTGTTACGGTACTCAACCTCCGTTATCTGCTGCGCTATGGCGTCAAGTTCAGACATAGCCGCACCATTCATTTTGGCCTGATTGTATTTCGTGTACAATTCGGACACCGTGAAGACATAGAACTCTGTGCCCCAATTGACCGAAGAGGAGAGAAACGACTCTCCATATCGGAACCGACAAATGGTGTCTTCCACAAATTTCTGGGCCTGCTCAAAATTGGTCTTGAGGGCTATGAGCACCGAAGTCTTGCTTTCAAAATTGGCGGTTACTTGTGTCTCATTAATCGCCTCCTTCTCACTTACCGTGCCCCCGGAGCCTACCACCGATACGACAATCTCGTTCTTCAAACGGCTACATTCGTCTACATTGTAGTCAAGCGATGTGCGGTCTACGGTAGTAATCTGCACTGGATTACGCATATCAGTTATGCCCTCACTTTGGTTGGGCACCGGCACCTCAAGAAAAGAACCTGGACCGGCGATGCGCTTCTCGCCGCAGCACGGACATTTTTCTACCGTGCCGTCGTTGAGAATCTTATACTCGCCCTTCGCATTGCGCAGAAAACCGCCGTCGCAATAGTCTCCGGTCTCATTGTTCTCAAAATTGCAGTCCGCCTCGTATGCACTGTAGATTGGGTACGGTGCATACAAGTCCAGATGCTGTTTGGATAACGAGAAAAACAAGTACCAATCGAGATTGGAGAGCTCCTTGGTTATTGGGTTCTTCTTGATGTCCGGATTTTTTTCATTGAGTGAGGTTGACCAGAAGAACCTCGCGGGACAATATCCCAAGTTGTGAGCTGACTCAGACAAAAGCGACTGAATCTCATTTCTCTCGTTAAGCTGATAAACCCTTATGGCCTTGTCATCAAACACGGCAAGACGATTTTTCGGCTGACGGAAAACGAGCCATTCAAAATCGGTCGTGCTAAAGGGTTTTAGTTCATAATCGACAACATCCTTTATTTCAAGCCAATAAAAATATGGCTCAGGTCTCGATGATGCCTGTTGTTGTGGCAAGTCGACCACCAGAATGCTGTTGGCGGACACTTGCATTTTATGCCAAGCAACTGTCTTCCACACCTCCGGCTCATTAAGTCGGTTCTTTCGGTAATCCGCCCAATCCTCCGCCAGTTCAGAATCGGTGAATTGATAGGAACTCGACGAATTTCGGCTGTAAAACACTCGCTCGAGCTCCCTGTACACATCCTCGACCACAGCGGGTGTGGAAAGGGGAAATTTGAAAAGGTGCAGAAATATGTTGTACTTGTCTTTTGGAAGAAGTTTTCCGACCCAATCCAAGAAAACGGTGGTCGGTTGGTTCGTGTCGGACACGGAGAGACCCGCCTCAGTATGGAATCTGAGACGGTTCTGCAAGTTGACCGCTTTTTGGACGGTCTGCCTTTTAGTCGGCTTTTGCAATATCTGGCTTATCTGTTTTAAGTCTAAGGCCATTCTCCTCGTCGTAATAGTACTTGCTGTCCTTCGGCAGCTCCCACCCGCCGTTCAAATGCCCCATATCGAGCAGCCGCTCGGCGTGCGCAACGCCGAACTCTCTGCTCATGTTGTGCTTGGGGACAATCAAAGTAACCGTGGGCTCTTTCTTAGGTCTCATGATTAACGTGATTTTGCGTTAACCCAATCGGTCAATGGATTGAAGTCAAGGGTCTCACGCTTGATGATGGTGAAATTGTCACTCCAGTTGGGAAAAAACGACCATTCGATGGTGTTGCTGTCCGGTTCCTCAAAACCTCCGAGTTTCTTGTCGCCCACGAACAGCTTGCCGATTGGAATGGGCATGTATTTTGCCGATTCTCCAGACTCGTCTACAAGGCAGCCGATGTTTCCGTTCTCGTCAATCAGCCACACGCCCACATTCTCGCACATATACTGCTTGAGCTGAGCAATGGTCTTCTGACTCTCCTGATAGATGCTGCCGGTGAATGTCGTCGGCTCACGCCCGATAGTAATCTCGATGCCTCCGAGCGTTTGATTTCCACCTCCGAACGTACGGGCCGCACCAGGCTCGGTGGTAGGGTTCTGTATGTACGGGGACACCGTCATCTTAGTACCGTCAGCGGCCGAAAAAAGCGCAGTGAACGATGCCGCCTTTGTGGGGTCCGCCACGGAGTTGAGCTCTCCGGCGGTCTTATAGATACGCTGGAAGGCTACCTTCTGAATCTGCCCCATCGACTCCTTGCATTCGGCGATATCGAGGTCCGCGATATGCTTGCCCTGGGGGCATCCACAATTCAATCCCATAGAAATTTCAAAGTTTTAAAGGGTTATTAAATGCCGAATGTGCTACCCATAGCATATCCGTTCGTTTCTGCGCAAATATAATAAAAAATAACGTTTCTGTATAGGCTTTAACTAATTTTAACTTAATTTCGGCGGTGTATTTTTTTTCTTGCGCCCCTCCGCGAGTGCATCTCGTAAACGCCGGTCAGCGCATCCGGCGCATCGTCGTGCTGGTTCTTGCGCTTGTTGTCCTTGCGGTACGACATAAGTGCCTGGTGGAACTGCGGCCACTTGCGTTCCCACCCTTCTGGAAAGAGAACGTCGTTCATGACGCAGCCGGAGTTGGTGAAGATGCGCGATTTCTTGTTTTGTGTCTGTGTGAACGTGCTGACCGAGCACCGGTAATTGCGCATCCGCTCCCTCAATATGCGCTTAACATTCCTTGCATAGCCGCGCCCCCCGTTGTTGGACTCTATGAGGCACTCGGTTGTTTGGTTGCGCTGCAGCATCTCCGCGCTTTGATTCTCTGTCACCTCCATGGGCGCGTCGGAAAAGAGAACATCGGTGACGTAGATGAACTCCGGGGTGTTGACGAAGCATATCGAGCAGAGCGAGTCGGAGCCGGTGTCGGCGGTGTCGGTGTAATTCCAACGCTGAAGGGCTCTCGTGCCGAAGGGCAGCTGCTCCCTCGTGTAGGTGCGGAAACCGTCCGCGTACATCAGACCCTCCTTCGGCGTCGGGTCCTGCATGTACTGCGTGTCGAACACTACGGGGTTCACGGCGCGCATGCGGTGCAACTCCTCGAGCGTGTGCTTCATCGGCCACAGCGCGCGCTCCTCGCCCGTCACGGGGTCGGTCTGTATGGCGGGAAGCGACAGCACGCGCCACTCGTCCGGCTCTATCTCCTGCAGATAGCCGCAGAGGTCATGCTCGTGCAGCCTCTGCATGATGATGATTATGGGGGTGTTGCGTGAGTTGGTGCGGTTACGGATGGTAGACTCGAAGCGGAGATTGATGCGCTCCCTCACAAGGTCGGAGTCGGCGTCCTCCGGTTTGATGGGGTCGTCTATGACGATGGCGCCCTGAAAGACGTTGGTCCTCGCCCCTATGAGGTCAAGCACCTCGTTGGTATGGTCGTCGAACATGAAGGGGTTGTCCCCGCCGTCAAGGGCCTCTACTGAAGGGTCGATATCAACGTTACCCGCTCCGAAACCCGTTACCTGTCCTTGTGTGGACACTGCGTACAGCTCGCCGCCGGCCTTGGTCTTCCATCTCTTGGCGGAGCCTTTCTCCGCGGCGAGGGCGGACTGCGGAAAAAGGGCGGTATACAGCTCCTCCTGCATTATGGAGCGTATGGTGTCGGAGTTGTCGTTCACAAGAATGTCGGAGTACGACAGGTGGAGAAACCGGCACTTCGGGTTGAGGGCGAAGCACCAGGAGATAAATGACTTGATGACGAGTTCGGTCTTGCCGTAGCGGGGGGCGATGTTGATGATGAGACGCTTGCAGTCCCCGTCCACAACATCCTGCAACGCCCCGAACATTTTTCTGTGGTGCTCCGCCACTATGAACGAGCGGTGATACTGTGCCTTGAACATCGCCTTGGTGTAGCTCTCGAACGATGTGAGCAGTTCGAGACGGAGGAGGTCCTGCGCATTGACCGGGTTCGGGTCAGAAACGTCGAGCACGCGCTTTTGCATGTCCTGTAGTGTGTCCATGTCCTTGTACGTTTTGATTGGTTTATTTGAGGAGGGTGTCGCGTATCACGATGTAGGCCTCCCGGCTGACGGGGGTGTCGGGGATGATGCCCCTCGCGGAAGACCCGGAGGGGATGTCGAGCTGCATTGGCCCCTTGCCGAAGACACGGTCCCACAGGCGTTCCACCGTGTCCGTGTTGCCGTACTTGGCATCCTCGAGGATGCGCTTTATGACTGTCTTGATGGCGAGGGGGACCCGCTTGTTGTCCATAAGGGCGGAGAGCTGCGTCTCGTTGCATGTCAGCAGACATGCGAGGAGATTGGCCGTGTCCGCCTTGGTGAGCCGGAGGCTGAGGTTGATGTTGAGCGAGTTGAGAAGCCGTGTGACCTCAGGTCTCGATGTGCCCTGCAGCATAAGAGCCTTGTTGACCACGGAGTTGGCTACCTTGCCCCTCAGCCGGTTGATGTCGAAAGGTTCCTCCGGCATGGCTTCTACCGCCTCTATGGTCTCGGCCGCCCCCACTTTCTCCCGTGCGTCCTCCATGGCGGAGGCACGCGCCCCAGAGACCGGCAGCCCTTCCCTTCTATCCGTTTCCGCCTTCTTCTCGAGAACTTTAAGCCGGCGGCGCTCCGCACTCTTGCGCTTGGCTATTTCCCTTGCAAGAGCGTCGGTCTTGGCGCGCTCCCTCTCGGCGGGGCTGAGTATATCGTCGTTGTTGTCCATATCCTTGGTGTTTTCAGTTCTACATAGCCGTTAGTACAAAGGGTCTGTCCGAAAGTTATCCCCGGGATTCTCCTCGAACGTTTCGTCCAGATACTCTTTTCTCCACAGGTAGCCGTATGCGGTGCCGTAGGAGCGGCACGAGGAGTAGAGGGCGCAGGCGAGCGCCTTGGCGCCGCTTTCTCTCTTATGGTTGACAAAGGCCTCCGCGGAGTCCCATCTGCGGTCAAATGCGAACACCCTGCGTCCGTCCGGTGTCTTGGAAACGGCCCTGTACGCATAGAGGGGCTTCGGTTTAGGGCCTCGCCTCGCGCTTGGCGATTCCGTTTCTGGAAGCATCTCCGCGAGAAAGGTCGAAGGAGAGGGCGTTTCCCTAAGAACCTCTGCAATAACGGACAGTGGCGACGAACGTCGGGGCAGAGTGTAGGTCTTTCGCTCCCCGGTGGTGGTGTCTGTTAGTACAAGCATAAAACGCCCCGTGGGGGCGCGTCCGAAAAGTTCTATTCCGGACAGGGGAAGCGAGGCCGTGCGGTCTCCAATGCCGAGCGTAAAATTTTCGTCTTTCATATCTGTGCCGTTTTGTGCAAAGGTAATCAGAAAAACTTGTTCTAACAAATTCATGCGCAAAATCGGGTATATATTTAGCATGACGTGTACCCGATTCTGCGTTTTCGGGTACATATTTAGCACGATGAGTACCCGATTCTGCGTTTTCGGGTACATATTTAGCACGATGAGCACCCGATTCTGCGCATGAATTTGTTAGAATTTCTAATAAGTTTCTCGCCCACGTGCGCATAAATTTGTTAGGACATTTCAATTTCTCTTTTTTAAGCTCCCGAGGGGCCCTCGGACAGTTCGGAAACAAGGAAACAATCTTTGTTCCCTTATTATGCTCTGATAATCAGCCTTTTACGGGAATCGGGAACAAAAGAAACAAAAGTTTCTATAACATATATACGCGTTTTACGATTTCTCACGTGTGGTATAATATTATAACGTATTTATAATAATGATGCAAAAATATACATTATTATTCTTTTAAATCTTTTGGTCTATTTATTGTTTCTTTTGTTTCCGTAGGTGTAAGGGATTGATATATAGATGATTATGCGGAAACAATCTTTGTTTCTCTTTGTTTCTTCTTGTTTCTCCGATTTTAAAAATTGGCATTATTTTTTTAGAAGTTTTACCGCCCAGAAAAATATTCAGCCAATCAACGCTCCACCACTATATATTCGCACCCGATGATTGAGGTGTTTGGGTTTTTGCTCACGACCTTTATGCTTCGGTTTTTTACCTTTTTCGTCTTCCATAGAAATCCAAGAAACCTCTTATATGTCACCGTCTCCACTACGACAAGCGAATCGCGTGAGATGAATTTTAGAAAAAGACTATCCTTTCGGAAATGCCCTTCGGCGGTAATCCATCGGTCACTATAGCTAAAATCCCTATATATAATATTCGTCTGCGTGATGGTGTCATACTTCGTTTTTTCCCTTATCTCGGTTCTTATGGACCCGGAAGTGGATGTGCCGACGGCTGTATACCGCTCTACATTTTCCCCCCTCGCTTTCAGCTCTTTTATTATCCGCGCATCGTTTTTCCTGTATTTCTCAAGTTCGGATATGGTGAGCCTTAATTGCTGCTTCTCAATAGCATTAAGACTGTCTCTGACGATAAAAGCTCTTAGGCTGTCGCCTAAGAGCACTTCTTGGTTCTTTTCATACCGTTTATCGTCGCGCAGCCACTTTGCGCATACAATCGTAAGGACCAGTGCGCATACTATACTTATTATTGTCCGACTGTTCATAGGTGCAGTATCTGTCTTTTCGGTTTTTCCGCACGCCCATCGTATGAGATATGTACCCATGAGTAGTGCTTCTCGTCAATCAATTGCTTGTACGGTAGATTGAGTTTTTTGGCCAAGTCGAACAGCTTCTTGTTTTCCCCGGGGCTGCCCCCGGTGATATCCGCCGCCGCGCCCCTAAGGTGGTCGCTTGTTGGTGAGCCGCCTACTTTTCGATTCAACGCGGGGCATCTATATCCGCTATTGACGGTGATGGGCTTTCCATAAGCTTCCCGAAGAGGGTTGAGGACATTTGCGATGAGTTCCTCCGCCTTACGTTTCCACGCTTCTGGTATTGTGTTATCGATGCCGTGGGCTTTCGCCACGGCGCTTCTTGTCATTTCTGCGATAGTAAAGTAATTCTTCATTTTGTTTTTGTTTTTGTTTTTGTTATTTCATTTACGATTTTTTCGAGTACTTCCGCGCCCTGCTTGGTAGTGGCTGCTTTCACAATGTCCTTTACAATGTCGGGTACATCCGCCACGTGCGCTTTTTTCCGCCGGCTATTCTCAATGACCGAGCGCCCCTCGATGGCTATCACTGCCACAGTACTGAGAGCTGTGGCGAACGGCAGAATGTAGAACGACAGGAAGCAGCCGAGCGCGTCGAACATAAAAGCGCACATCATAAAACGCGCATAGTCGCCTATTTTCGTAACGGTTCTGCGGAAACCGTGCGATTCCAGTTTTTCACCGAGAGCCTTCGCCGTCGATGTGCCGCTCCAGAAGTCTATCAAGTTGGCCGCCGCCATAAAAGACCAACATATCAATATAATGCCCACTCTTATGGCGACGTAGAAAAGGATGGCACCTGTGTCCTGCGCCTCAATCAATTCAAGCATATTCTGTGTGTATTATAGGTAATCGTCCCAGTTAATTTCAATGTCGTTTGCAGCTATGTCTGCAAGCCAGCGGTTAAAAGCCATTCCGTCATAGCCGTCAGGGTCTGTGGCGACTGCTATGGCATATTTGACACAATCGCCCTCGGTTTTGAGCACTTCCGGATAGAAGTCAGCATAGGCCATGTTGGCAAGATATGTGAGGTCTCCGAGTGTCGGCGTGAACAACGTTTTGAAATTCGGCTCAGCGTCCACCGCGCGCTTGATTTCCTCCACAGTCCATGAATGCGCCGCTCCGTTTCTGTTCACCATTTTGCCGCTTACATACTCCGCGAGCTTGGCAGTGAAATGATAGCCGTGCTTGCTTATATAGTTCATGGACCCCGTCGGCTTAAAGCTATTGGCGCCCACATTCTTGAAGATGGTGATTAATTTTCTCATAGCTCTAACTTTTAAATTCTTTGATAAATCCGGAGAGCATGTCTTTCATCTCCGCAATGGTATCTTCTATCTTGCTGAACCTTTTCTCTGTTTCCTGCTTTTCTTTGTATACCGGATTCAGTTCCGCCAAGAGTCCCGGCGCTTTCGCGAGGAGCGTTTCGGCTTCTTCCCTTTGCGCGAGTATCTGCTCGGCCCGGCTCTGCACCGCGTTCACATCATTGATAAGCCCCTGTTTGTCCGTGGACAGAACGAGATTTCCTGCGTATGTGACGGACAATTCCTCAGGGATAGTATAAGTGGCTGTTTTGTCGTCCGCCTCAATGGTGATGTCCCTTACCATTTCGGCCTTTCCGGTCTTTTGGTTCACATCCATCCGCGAGAAGGACACTGCTGTCGTCTTGCCCTGACTGAAATTCAGGTTGGACTTATCAAGTATATAGACTGGATAGCCCTGCTTAATATCTTTGAATTGCATAGTTTTCTTATTTTTTAGGTTATCAGTAAAAAGGCGGAGGGCCGATACGGTGAGGGGCTCTCCGCCCGTTGTTCAGAAGCCGCTAAGTTGTCGGCGTCGTGGTTTTAAGCGCGGCGATGAGCGTCGCGTTCTGTTTGAGCTGCGACAATTCGAGGCGTGCGTCGTTGTACCGCTGCTGCAAGTCTGACTGCCAATGCGTGTTCAGCGTGTCGATGATGCGCTGCGTGTTGTCCTGACCGGCTCTGATGATGTCGCACTTGTCCTGTGCATTTTGGAAGCCGAGGTTGGAGAAACCACGCTCCACCGAGGAGTTGACGAAATTCAAGCCTTGCTGCAATGCACAGGTCTGGCCTTGGATTGCGATTTGGTTGTCGTAACCCTTTGAGAATCGACTGCTGTGTTTGGCAGCAACAGTCTTTGAGGGCCTGTGTCATCTGCAGATTGCCTGTCAGCACAGAGTTGATGATTCTCTCCGCTGAGAAGCCTACTTGTCCAGCAAGATTGCCTATTCCTTGGCGGACATCACAGATAGCGGCGTTCAGCGTATTGAAATCGCAGTTGAGACTTTGCGCCAACTGGCCTATCTGACAACCATTGCCTTTCAGCGCATCCATGATGGCGTTTGTGTTCTGGTTGTCCTGCATCTGCGTTCTGAGGGCGTTGAGCTGGTTTTGGATTTCTGTGTTCTGCAGATTTCCCTCACCATATCCATTGCCCCACATACGCTGTGCAAACATCATCCACACAAGATAGATGAAGGGGGTTGTTCCACTGGCCACCGAGGCCGCCATTCATCATTGCAGCCGCTGTCATAGGGTCGTTGTTCTTGCTGTTGGCAAGAGCGGCAATGAGCGCGTCATTGTTGTCGCGGTCATAGCAGCAAATTTTTTCAACATCACTCATAGTTGTAAAAATTTAGAGGTTAAACAATTAGGTTTCTATATACTTTTCCGGAGGAGTATTCTTATTTTGGTCCAATTCGAGCTTGGCTTTAGACTTGCATTCTTCGCAGAAAGCGAAATATGCCTTATATTCGTCAGGCTTTTCGTCTTTTTGCCGAAGAATTGCAAGCTCCTCACTCAACATGTACCTACTTCTTATGAGGTCATTGACCCGGTTTTCGTAGGTAAGATTATTTTCTGATATGGTTTGCGGTATCTCGTCCACCTCCTCGCACTGCTCTACTGACAGACCAATAGCAAGTCCACGTTTAAAATAAACGTCTGTGTTCTTGACATGCACATACTTATCTTCCGTGCTGAAAATCTCGTTGTTCTGTTTTGTTACCATGATTATGTATTTTGTACCAGGGTTATATTCGTTTTCTCTGCAAGTGCCGCTATAATATCAGCGTCATCTTTCATCACATCATAAACTGCTTGTTGCAAACCGATAGTAATAGCCGATGTAGCCGCTGAATTATTTATCATATATAAAACTGATTCTTTTGACAACACCTTACTGTTGTAGAATCTAATGTTTTTTGAAAGGTTCTTAATATTGATTGTTTTAATATTGCCTCCAATATTAAGGCTATTATTGTCCGGCACATTGCCAACGTCGAAAGTACCCATTATTGTCAGAGGTTTGGTGCAGCCTTGACACATCCAATTCATAGCCCTTATTGATAATCTAATCAAAGATTCGTTCGAGTATCGCAATGGAATGAAATTAAGAACTTCTAAATTATCTAAGTTACCCGTAACTGCAAATGTTGAACCTAAGTTACAGTTAGATTGATAATAAAGACGTTTATAATCGGGACAAGGAATATTTGTTCGTGCAGAAGAATCTCCAAACCCTGCTAAGATTGGCAAACCTATCCACCATCCCCAAGTCTTTTCATATATCACTCTCATCTGTTCTTCGGTAATGTCCGTCAGCCCATTCAGTTCGTAGAAGCCTGTCGTCTCGTTGTACTTCGCTCCAGCGGAGATGTATAGGTCACGGAGTGTGCCGGAGGTGGTATCATATATAACCTTAGGGTCTTCGGGTACACGTGTTAATGCTGTATTTACAAGAACCTCATAGAGTTTGCCTTTGTAAAACCATCTCGTATGTTGAACACCGTCTCTGTCGAGTAAAACCTCACAGACAGGCGCAAAATCGCCGTATGTTTTTATCATGTCGCCCACCTCGGGAAGTTGCGCCGCTAATCCTGTGTTTTTTCCCTCAATACTGAACGAGTACGCCTCCGTAATTGAATTTTTTATTGTTTCAGCCCTTATCGTATCAAGCGCCAATAACAAATCACCATCGTATGCTCTTTTACAAGTTTTGAGTATATAGTATGGATTATAACTCATTACAGCAGTAAGGTCATTTTTTAATACTATTCTTGTATACGCATTAGCCGTGCCGGATTCCGGCACCAGTATATCTGTATATTCGTCGGGATTCTCTTGGTTGCGCAATGCGGTAATTGTGATGAATCTTGATTCTTCATCGCTAACTTCCTCTATTAAGTCACCGGTTTGCGGTTTTACCGGGTATACCACACCGTACACCCCATAAACTTTTGGCGTTAGATAGTATTTTATACGTGCTTCTTCATATTCGGGGTTCAGATACTTAAGGTCGTTTGTATACACGTTTCGTTTCGGCGAAACCTTGCCCCACGGCACTGCCAACGTTGCTATATCGTTAGATGTAGTATAAGCAAAAATATAAGTATCGCCGTCATAGTCCACAGTAACCGAATATACACCGCTTATGCGTTGCGCACTTGTAACAGTAGCCCACAGTGGCGCAGTGCCAACAGGCACTCCCGATAATGAGCCTATTCGTATACGGTCCCCGGCTTTCGGATTGGCAAACACTTTATTCTGTATTGCCGGGGTATCGGTATATAAGTCATCGAATACATCAAAACTTGTTTGGAATTTCGGGATAAGTACTTTGGTTATATCCGAACCGTCCGGCAATGATGTAAAGCCGGATTCATAAAAATCAAAGAAGTACGGAATATCATGTACAATGCCCATTCCCGCAACTCCTGCCGTACCGTTCCCGGGGCTGACTGCCGGAATAGTCTTGGTCTGTTCCGCTTGACTTCCGCTGACCACATCAAGGGTTTTATATTTTAGGCTTATACTATTTTGTTCTGTGGTTTTAATATTTATCAATGCGGCGTCATTATTGTCACCGACGACAAAATCCGTCATATTTGTATAGAAGTCGTCCACCTCTTTTAATGTATTAACTTGGTCTTTCGTCATCGCACCATTGTTTGCTGGTGTCGCCGCTTCAATGCTCAATTCGGAGGCTGTTTCGGTTCCGTCGGCATTAAGTGTCGGCACCGAAAGAACCACGCCTGTACCTTTTGTAACGGCGGCTACATTACCCCCTATTAACAAGGGCTTTTTGATGGTTGGATGTTGTATTGGCAAACTTGTCTTAACCCACGTTCCGGCTGTGTTCTTAGTGAAAACCGCCATTTCGGACGCATCGACCTTGATACCATTGAAGTTCGGGTATGTGCCTTGTGTGGAGGCAATATAAAACACACTGCCGTCCGTATCCGCCGGCACCGTGCTTGGCACAGCCACACCACCGAACTGGGCGTTGCTGCCCACGTTATCAACAATGCTCATCAGTGTCTGTTGCATTATCGCGCCCGTAATCTCTTGGTTGCCGTTGGTCTTAATCACGTCGGCAATCGCTTTCTTTAGTTTAGTCCAATTCGTCATTATTGTATTTTTATTTTTCCATTAGTATTTACCTTAGAGCGCACATCCGCCCAGTCACTTGAGCCATTGTATTTTTCAAGAACAGCTGGATGGAGTTTGACGACAAAAGCCGCTCCACTCTTTGCGTTGTCCACCATATAACCTACACTCTCCGCCGACAATTGCTCGCTTTGCGAAAAATCAATATCGAGCGACAAGTTCTTGATTTTTACCGAGTGCAGTTTGGCGCATCGGCTGAATGCCCCGAACACGGAATAGCCTGTGTCTGGGAGGCTGATAATGCCTGTAATTTCCTGCAGCTTCACGCACCCCGCAAAGGCGTTGGTCATGTTCGCCACCGCCAATTCCCCACCCACGTTGAGGTCAATTGCCTCTGCCTCGGCGCATCCGAAAAATGCGCTGTGCAAGTCAATGTCGGAGGAGAATCCGCTGAACCAGTCATGACATTTAATGTATCTGGCTTTGGAGTTGGCCCACATCGCCGTATAATTGACAGTGTTGGCCACTTTGTCGTATTCTTGGCCGGCGAGTATCATGTCCGCCGGTGTGAGGTTGTATACCGTCGAGCCCACGAGCACTTTAAAACGGTTTGTCACCCGGTCATATTCAGCTCCGAATAGCTTATTATATACACTTATTTCGCCTTCAGTGACAGGTGCCACCGCATTTGTGAAGCAGTAGTGCATCATATAGGAGCCCCCATCGATATTCAAATGCAGATAATAATATCCGTCATGCGCCGGGGAAATTGCCGTTACGCTGTCGACCGCATATTCAATAAAAGGGAACTGAATTGTAAGATTATTGTCGCGCACAGAGATTTTCGCTCTCTTATGCTCACGGCTCACGATGTTTATGACTTCATCA
>ENA-UEYI01000953-UEYI01000953.1-human-gut-metagenome-genome-assembly--contig:-NODE-953-length-26796-cov-11.717242_pt1 | contig 26796 bp, 30 predicted proteins | sample MGYA00242900_ERZ507916 | MGnify/ENA primary metagenome ERZ507916 (study PRJEB26167, sample SAMN06115521) | human gut metagenome | host: Homo sapiens | place: China:Chongqing | collected 2015-09-02...
CCGCGCCCGCGAGCAGCAGCAGCGCGCCCTCGGTCGTCAGCACGCCGCGGCGCTGCTCGGGGTTCATTTTTGCAAAATCCCGCGCGATGGCCGCTCTGCGGGCGGCGGCATAGCGGGCGTTAAAATCACTCATATGCTCTGTTTCCCTTTCCTGAACTTTCCACATCTTACCCTTTTTTTCCTTTCCGGTCAACTGCCTTCGACAAAAATCGACTTTTTGTTCGATTTTTAGTTGACAAGAACGAATGTTCGATTTATAATTTTACTCGAACAAAAGTTCCAATCGCAAGGAGGATATTCTAAATGGCCGCTTCTACTTTCATCTTCGTTCTTATCGGCGTCAGCGTTGTCACCACCAAGGTGATGGACCTGCTGTTTCTGCTCGACCAGCCGTCCAAGCGCCGTAAGGCAAGATATGCCCGCTGAGCAAAATGGAGCTGCTCGATAAGCTCACCATTCTGGCCGACGCGGCGAAGTACGACGCCGCCTGCACCTCAAGCGGGGCTAAGCGCGGCTTTCAGGAGGGGAAGATCGGCTGCACCTCCTCGTCTGTCGCGGGCTGCTGCCACAGCTTTTCCGCCGACGGGCGCTGCATCACGCTTTTGAAGGTCCTGCTCTCGAACGACTGCTGCTACAACTGCAAATACTGCGTCAACCGCTGCACGAACGATACGCCGCGCGCGTCCTTCACGCCCGAGGAACTCTCAGAGCTGACCATCCAGTTCTATCGCCGCAACTATATCGAGGGGCTGTTTCTCTCCTCCGGCGTGCTGCGCTCGCCGGACTACACAACGGAGCTGATGATCCGCGCGCTGTCGATCCTGCGCAATGAATATCGCTTCAACGGCTACATCCACGCCAAGGCCATCCCCGGCACGTCGCCGGAGCTGGTGGAGCAGCTCGGGTTTCTGGCCGACCGCCTGAGCGTGAACATCGAGCTGCCGAGCGAGGCAGGGCTCAGGCTGCTCGCCCCCAACAAGACAAAGCAGGCCATCCTGTGCCCAATGACACAGATCCGCGACCGCGCGAAGCAAAGCCGGCAGGAGCTCGTTCAATACCGGCACGCGCCGCGCTTCGCCCCCGCAGGGCAGAGCACACAGCTCATCGTCGGTGCGACGAAGGAGAGCGACCTGCACATTCTGAATCTCACGCAGGCGCTTTACGATTCCTATAAGCTAAAACGCGTGTTCTACTCCGCCTATGTGCCTGTGGTCGAGAACACGCTTCTCCCCTCTCTCGACACCAAACCTCCGCTGCTGCGCGAGCACCGGCTCTATCAGGCCGACTGGCTGCTGCGGTTTTACGGCTTTCGCGCAAGCGAGCTGCTCGACGACAGCGCACCGGATTTTGACCCGCAGCTCGACCCCAAGTGCTGCTGGGCGCTGCGGCACCCCGAGTTCTTCCCTGTTGAGGTCAACCGCGCGGATTACGAAGCGCTGCTGCGCGTGCCGGGGATTGGCGTTGTGAGCGCCAGGCGCATTCTGCTCGCGCGCCGCTCGGGTTCGCTGCGCGCGGAGGATCTCAAAAAGCTCGGCGTCGTGATGAAGCGCGCGCAGTATTTCCTCACTTGCGGCGGACACTGCGCCGCGCGTTCCTCACCTGTATGCCCGATAAGGAGATGGCCATTTACCATTTCATCGTCAAATTCTATCGTGAGGGCGCGCCGCTGCTCTCGCGTCTCAGCGACGACAGCTACCTTCCGCTGCTCAAGGCCGTGCGCCTGCTCTCGGGCGAGGTCGAGCAATTTCGCGGCTTTACCCGCTTTTCCGACTTTAACGGCGTGCTCGGCGCGGAGATCGAGCCGAAAAACCGTGTGCTCCCCATGCTGCGCCGTCACTTCTGCGAGCGCTACCACAACGAAACGTCCTTCCTCTACGACCGCACACACCGCTAAGCGCTGCTCTACCGCGGCGGCGTGTCGCGCATCGTGCCGCTCGAGCACTTTGAAATGGCGCCGCCCGATGAAGAGGAGGCCGGTTATCGCCGTCTTTGGCGCCGCTTTTACGACACCGTTGCCATCGAAGCGCGCAGAAACGAAAAGCTGCGCATGACGCATATGCCCAAGCGCTACCGGGGCACGATGACAGAATTTCAGGACGAGGATTTTTTCAGAGCTCGTCCGCAAGCAACGCCCTCAGCTTCTCGAGCGCCCGCCGTTCCAAACGCGATACCTGCACCTGCGACACCCCCAGAAGGCGCGCCGTCTGCTCCTGCGTCAGCGCCTTGAAAAAGCGCAGCAGGATCGTCATGCGCTCCCGCTCCGGCAGCAGGTCGATCGCCGCGCGCAGGGAAAGCTGCTCGATCAGGCTCTCCTCCGGGCTTTCCGTGCCGAGAAGCGTTTCCAGCGTTAGCCCGTCGCCCATCTCCTGCTGAAAGGACTCCGGCGCGGCAGAGGCAAGGTCGGCATCCGCGATCTCCTCGACGCTCAAGCCGGTCTCCTCCGCAAGCTCCGAGAGGACAGGCTCGCGCCCGAGCTGCACCCGCAGCTTCTCCCGCGCGCTGTAGATGCTCTGCGACCGCTCGCGCAGGGTCCGGCTCACCTTTATCGCGCCGTCGTCGCGTAGAAATCGCCGTATTTCACCCGCGATCTTTGGCACGGCGTAGGTGGAAAACTGCGTTCCGTATGTAAGGTCAAATCCCTTAACAGCCTTTAGAAATCCGATGCAGCCGAGCTGATAGAGGTCCTCCGTCTCCACGCCGCGGCCATTGTAGCGGCGCACGACGCTCCAGATCAGGCCGGTATTCTCCCGCAGTACACGCTCGCCGGCTTCCTCATCGCCGCTCTGTGCTGCTTCGAGCAGGGCAAAGGTCTCCGCTGTGCTCATGCGCGGCCCGCGCGCTGCGCGATCCTTTTGCGCATGGTCACGACGGTCCCCTTGCCCGGGCGGGAGCGGACCTTGAGCGTATCCATGAAGCTCTCCATGATGGTGAAGCCCATGCCGCTGCGCTCCTCGCCTCCGGTCGTAAAGAGCGGCTCGCGTGCTTTCTCCACGTCCGCAATGCCGCGTCCCCAGTCGTATACTGCGATCTCCAGCACACCGCCGTCCAGCAGGCGCACGCGGACCACGATCTTTCCAAGCGTATCGGGATAGGCGTGAACGATGGCATTTGTCACCGCCTCGCTCACCGCCGTCTTGATGTCGCCGAGCTCGTCGAGCGTCGGGTCGAGCTGGGACGCAAAGGCCGCGACCGCGCTGCGGGCAAAGCCCTCGTTCGTGCTGCGGCTGAGAAACTCCAGTTTTATGTAGTTGCTGCTCTTTTTCATATCCTTCCTCCTTACTGCATTGTGACCAGACGCGGCACCCCCGCCGCGTCGAAAACCTTTCGGGCCTGCGCCGGCACGCCGGTGACGATCAGACTTCCGCCGAGCGCCGCCATGCGGCGGTGTGCGCGCAGCACCACGGCGATCCCGGAGGAATCCATGAAGGACACTCCCGAAAGGTCCATCGTCATCGACAGCGGCAGCGCCGCGTCGAGCGCGTGGTCGATCTGCTGCATCGCGCCGTGCGCGCCGTGGTGATCCAGCTCTCCGCTGATCGCAAGCGTCATCTCTCTTCCGTTTGTTCTTGTCAGAACCTCCATGTCCCGACCTCCTCTTGCTCGTTCTGCACCTCTGTGCGCTTTCAGTATAGCCTGTCCGCGGCCGTTTTTTTGTCGAAAGAATGTGCCATTCCGTTTCTTTTTGCCTGTTCTGTCTTTTTTTCGTTTGCTCTTTTCCCATCGGACATTGTAAAATGCTGCTATCATATCAAGGGCCGAACGGCCTGATATAAGGAGGCAGTGCCATGCGCAGACACGACCGTGAGATCACCGACAGCCGGGAGATCCTCTCCATTGTCAATGAATGTAAAGTTATTCGCCTTGCCATGCTTGATGAACAGGGACTCCCCTACATCATCCCGCTCAATTTCGGCTACCGCTTCGCGGACGGCGTTTTTACCTTCTACTGCCACAGCGCCAGGGAAGGCCGCAAGCTCGAGCTGCTGCGCCGCGACCCGCGCGTATCCTTTGAAATGGACTGCCGCGGCGAGCTGCAGTCCGCCGACCACGCCTGCGGCTACGGCTACTACTATGCCTCCGTCATCGGCAGCGGCACGGCAGAGCTCATTGAGGGGGCGGAAAAGCTCGATGCGCTCTCCGCGCTCATGCGCCACATGGCAGGCCGTGAGGATACCTTTACGGAAGAGCAGGCACGCGGTGTGGCGGTTCTCGCCATCCGGGTCAAGTTGCTGAGCGCAAAGGCAAAAAAGCATTGAAAAAGCGCAGGGAGTCTCCCTGCGCTTTCCCGATATGCTCTTTGTCTTGACGATACTTCAGTTTACTTCCGGCTCTGTGCCAGAACTTCCCAGTAATCCTTGTAGTTTGCCTGCAGCAGCTCCGGGGTGTTGAGGCCGTAGGGGCACTTTGTCATGCAATGACCGCAGTGCCTGCACTGCTCGATTTGGTGCATTTTGGCCTGCCATTCCTCGGTGAGCCACGCCTGCGCCGGCGCGCGGCGCAGCATCAGCGACATACGCGCGCACTGGTTGATCTCAATGCCCGCGGGGCACGGCATACAGTAGCCGCAGCCGCGGCAGAACTCGCCGCAAAGCTCCCGGCGGTCGCGCTCGATCGTCGCGCGGCGCTCGTCCGTCAGCTCCGCACCCTCGCGGATGCACTGCAAAAACTGATCCAGCTCGCTCTCCCGCTGCACACCCCAGATGGGCACCACATTTTCCTGCGCCGCCATCCAGGCCGCTGCGGTCAAGCCGTCGCGGAGCAGACCGCCGGCCATGCCCTTCATCGCAATAAAGCCCATACCGTGCGCGCGGCAGCCCTCGACCAATGCGAGCTCCTGTTCCCCGGCAAGATAGCTGAACGGGAATTGCAGCGAGGCGTATAACCCGGAGTCGATGGCCTCCTGCGCCACCGCAAGGCGATGGTTCGTGATGGAAATGTGGCGGATCTTCCCCTGCTTTTTTGCCTCGAGCGCCGCGTCGTACAGACCGTCCTCGCCGCCCGGCTTCGGACAGAAGGCCGGATTGTGGAACTGGTAAATGTCGATGTAGTCGGTCTTGAGTGTGCGCAGACTGGTCTCAAGGTCGCGCCAGAAGCCCTCGGCGGTCTGCGCACCGGTCTTGGTCGCCAGCACGATCCGGTCGCGCATCCCGGAAAAGGCCGCGCCGACCTTCTGCTCGCTGTCGGAATACGCGCGGGCGGTGTCGAAGAAATTGATGCCGCCGTCGCAGGCCTTGTGCAGCAGCTTCACCGCCTCCGTCTCGCTGATGCGCTGAATGGGCAGGCAGCCGAAGCCGTTCTTTTCGATCACAAGGCCGGTGGAGCCGAATTCGATCTTCTGCATAGATGTCACCCTCCTTTGATAGTAAGGTAAGTATAACAAAAGAACGGGGACTTGAAAAGCCCTCACTTTGCCGTTGACTTTCTCACATCTCTCTGCTACCATAAAAATATCATAGACAATCCGGAATTTGAGAGGAGGAACTTTTATGGGAGAGCTCGTCTATCAGGCGCTCATGCAATCCGTCACAGCCTTCTTTTTTGCCGTTATGGTCCTTCCCGCAGTCGTTATTTTCCTGGGTTATCTGATCTATATCGTTGTCATGTATTAGGGAAATGAAAAAGAAGTAATCACACGCCTTATATGGTAAACGCCCTGCCGCGGGAGGTCCTGCGGCAGGGCGTTTTGAATGTCTTTTACTTCTTCATCGCGGCGGCGGAGGCGTCGAGCTTCTCAATGAGAGCGCGGAGCTTGGCCGCGTCCTCGCGAGCGCCGTTGACGACGGCCTCGGGCGCCTTGGCGATAAAGCCCTGATTCGAGAGCTTGTTCTCAATGCCGGCGAGCTGCTTTTCCGCGTTCGCCTTTTCCTTGGCGATGCGGGCCAGCTCCTTCTCGAAGTCCACCAGCTCAGCGAGCGGCATCAGCACACGCGCGGCATGGGTCACGACCTCGATCGAACCGTCCGGCGTGGGGATATTCGCGTCGGCAACGGTCACGTCGCTCGCGGAGGCGAGGCGCTTGAAGAACGGAATGCCGCGCGCAAAGGTGTCCGCGTGCGCGGTGGCGATGGTGTAATGCACCTTCTTCGAGGGCGCGACGTTCATCTCGTTGCGGCGGGCGCGGATGGCGGTGATGGCGTCGATGATGAGTCCCATCGCCTCTTCCTCCTGCGGGAAGCTGAGCTCGGTGCGGTACTCCGGCCACTTCTGCAGCATGATGAACTCGCCTTTATCCTCTGCCGTATGCGGCAGCGCCTGATAGATCTCCTCGGTGATGAACGGCATGAACGGATGCAGCAGCTTGAGCGTTTCGATCAGCACATAGCACAGCACGTTCTGCGCGTTGATCTTCGCGCACTCGTCGTCGTCGGTCAGGCGAGCCTTGCACAGCTCGATGAACCAGTCGCAGTAGGTGTCCCAGATGAAGTCGTAGACCTTTGCGGACGCGACGCCGATCTCAAAGGCGTCCATGTTGTCGGTGACTTCCTTCACGAGCGTGTTGAGCTTGCTCAGCACCCACTTATCCTCCAGCTCCAGCTGCTCGGGCAGCTCGACATGGTCGATGGTGAGGTACATCATCACGAAGCGGCTCGCGTTCCAGATCTTGTTGGCGAAGTTGCGCATGGCCTCGCACTTCTCAACGTAGAAGCGCGTGTCGTTGCCGGGAGAGTTGCCGGTGATGAGGTTGAAGCGCAGCGCGTCCGCGCCGTACTTCTCCGCCATCTCCAGCGGGTCGATGCCGTTGCCGAGGGACTTGGACATCTTGCGGCCCTTGTCGTCGCGGACGAGGCCGTGGATGAACACCGTCTTGAACGGCTCCTTCTTCATCTGCTCCATGCCGGAGAAAATCATGCGCGCGACCCAGAAGAAGATGATGTCGTAGCCCGTGACCATGACGGACGTGGGATACCAGTACTTGAGGTCGGCAGAGTCCAGATCGGGCCAGCCGAGCGTGGAGAACGGCCAAAGTGCGGAGGAGAACCAGGTGTCGAGCACGTCCTCCTCGCGGGTGAGGTGCGTGCTGCCGCACTTTTCGCACTTGCTCGGGTCCTCGCGGCTGACATTGATGTGGCCGCAGTCGTCGCAGTACCACGCGGGGATCTGGTGACCCCACCACAGCTGGCGGGAGATGCACCAGTCATGCACATTCTCCATCCAGTTGATATAGGTCTTGGTGAAGCGCTCGGGCACAAACTTGATGGTGCCGTCCTGCACGACGCGGATGGCCTCCTTGGCAAGCGGCTCCATCTTCACGAACCACTGCGCGGAGATGAGGGGCTCGACATCGTTGTGGCAGCGGTAGCAGGTGCCGACGTTGTGGGAGTACGGCTCGGTCTTGACGAGGTAGCCCTGCTCCTCAAGGTCCTTGACGATGGCATTGCGGCACTCGTAGCGGTCCATGCCGTTGTAGGGGCCGCCGTTTTCGTTGATGGTGCCGTCGTCGGCGATGACGCGGATAACCTCAAGGTTGTGGCGCAGGCCGACCTCGAAGTCGTTCGGGTCGTGGGCGGGGGTCATCTTGACTGCGCCCGTGCCGAAGCCGATCTCGCAGTACTCGTCGCCCACGATGGGAATCTCGCGGTTCATGATCGGCAGGATACACTTCTTGCCGATGAGGTGCTTGAACTTCTCGTCCTCGGGGTTGACCGCGACGCCGGTATCGCCCATCATCGTCTCGGGACGGGTGGTGGCGACGACGATGTCGCCGCTGCCGTCGGCGAGCGGGTAGCGGATATACCAGAGGTGACCGGGCTTATCGACGTACTCGACCTCCGCGTCGGAGAGCGCCGTCAGGCAATGCGGGCACCAGTTGATGATGCGGCTGCCCTTATAAATGAGGCCCTTGTCGTACAGCTCGCAGAAGGTCTCGCGCACGGCCCTGGAGCAGCCCTCGTCCATCGTGAAGCGGGAGCGGGACCAGTCGCAGCTCGCGCCCATCTTCTTCTGCTGCTCGACGATGCGGTTGCCGTACTTTTCCTTCCATTCCCACACGCGCTGAAGGAACTTCTCGCGGCCGAAGTCGTAGCGGGTCAGGCCCTCCTTGGTGCGCAGCTCCTCCTCGACCTTGATCTGCGTGGCGATGCCCGCGTGGTCGGTGCCGGGGAGCCACAGCGCCTCATAGCCCTGCATCCGCTTGAAGCGGGTCAGGATGTCCTGCAGCGTCGCATCCATCGCGTGGCCCATGTGCAGCTGGCCGGTGACGTTCGGCGGCGGCATGACGATGGAAAACGGCTTCTTGTCGGGGTCCGGGGTCGCCTTGAAGCAATCGTGGTCCATCCACATCCGGTAGATGCGGCCCTCGACCTGCTGGGGCTCATACACTTTCGGTAGCTCTTTCATTGGTTTTCTCCTGTCTTTATGGTAAATTTCTGATTTTTAATGCTTGAAAAGCTGATACTTGGCCTTCATGAGCTGCTTTTGGCGGCGCTCGGAAATGTCGTAGTATTCCACGGTCTTATCGCCCTTGAGCCAGCGATCCATGCAACTGCGGAACTCCTCGACCGTGCCCTCGCGGAGCGCGTCCTTGGGCAGCGCAAGGTATTGTCTGGAGCGCCCGCCGCCGCGGCAAAGCTCAAAAATGCGGTCGCTCTCGGTCACGCGGTTGAGATTTTGAAAGTCCCACTCGCCGGCCTTGCCGTCCTCGTTGTAAATTTCAACGGCGGGGCTGTCCTCGGTGATCTCAATGCGCAGCACCTTATTCAGGTCGGCGTAGGTCTGATCTCTCCGCCCACGGTAGAGCAGCTTGAGAAACGCCTTGGGGTTGCCGCTCGTATAGTCCAGATAGCCCTGCTGGAACAGGATCACGCCGACGACCAGCGCCGCGACCTGCACGGCCTCCGTCATGTCCTTATGCCGGAATACGACGATCAGGACGCACAGCACGACCGTCGCCGCGCACAGTATGACAGCCCTCGTCCAGTTGCGCTTGCGGTTGCTGACGTGGCGCAGCAGGATCTCCTGCTCGGCGGCGAGATCGTAGTCGCTCGCCTTGGCTTCAAATACGAATTTCATCTTCTCTCTCCTGTTATCGTTTTGATTTTCGCTCAGATATATTCCACCGTTTTGCCGGTCTTGGCCTCGATGAACGCGCGGAAATCCGCACTGTCGCCGACCACAAAGCGATCCTCCGGCAGGATATAGGCGTGCAGCTTGTCCACAAAGAGGAAATAGCGGTCCCGATAGTGATACAAGCGCTCGAACGCATGATACGGCACCGATGCCGCGGCCTTGCTGCTGCTCTGTGCCAGCCCCTCGTCGCTGAACTTCATTGTCAGGTTCTCGACCTGAAGAGACTGCTTTCTTGCACCCCATGCGTTCAGGCGGTTGCGGAAAAAGCCGAGCACCAAACACAGCCCGCCAAAGAGCAGCAGCGTTGCGGTAAGATCGGATATTTCCCGGTCTGACCACAGCATCAGGATGCCGGAAAGGAACGCAAACAGTCCAACCGCGAAGCCGAATACGGAAATGATGCGGCTGCTCCATTTGCGCGTTGTCTTACCTGCGAGCTTGCTCAGCGCACGGAAATCCTCCTTCCGGTAGCTGTGGTCAAAGCGCAGTACAAAATAGTCCATACAATTCTCCTTTTTCACAAAAAAATACCCTGAGCATTTCTGCTCAGGGCGAACCAAAAAGTCCGTGTTACCACCTGAATTCCCGCTGTTGGGCGGACACTCGCGACTCTGTAACGGGAGTTCCCGTCCGGCCTACTGCATCGTTCAGCCCGGCTGCTCCGCGGTGACTTCGGCGGCCCGCTCACGAGGGACTTGCACCATCCGCCCTCTCTCTGCGCTTCGTGAGCCGCGTACTCTTCCGCTTCCTTGCATTTTCGGCTGTTATTATATGCAATATTGACCGATTTGTCAAGACATCTTGAGAATCTCGCGCTTGAGCCGCGCGATGATACGCTTTTCCAGTCTTGAGATGTAGCTTTGCGAAATGCCGAGGTAGTCGGCGACCTCCTTCTGCGTCTTTTCCTCCCGCCCGCCGAGGCCGAAGCGCAGCGTGATGATCTCACGCTCGCGCTCGGAAAGGCGGCTGACCGCGGTCGTCAGCAGCTGGCGGTCCACGTCGTCCTCGATGGGGCGAAGCACCGTGTCGCCGTCCGTGCCGAGAATATCCGAGAGCAGCAGCTCGTTGCCGTCCCAGTCCGTGTTGAGCGGCTCGTCGAAACTGACCTCGGCCTTCTGATTGGCATTTTTGCGCAGATACATGAGTATTTCGTTCTCGATGCAGCGCGAGGCATAGGTCGCGAGCTTGATGTTCTTGTCGCTGCGGTAGGTGTTGATGGCCTTGATGAGACCGATGGTGCCGATGGAGATAAGGTCCTCGATGTTGATGCCAGTGTTGTCGAAGCGGCGGGCGATGTAGGCGACGAGACGAAGGTTGTGCTCGATGAGAATTTGCCGCACCTCAAAGTCGCCCTCGTCGAGCCGCGCGAGCATCTCGGCCTCTACCTCCCGCGAAAGCGGCGGTGGGAGCGAATCGCTGCCGCCGATGTAGAAGATCCCCGCGCGCGGCAGCAGCCCGTGCCGTGCAAGCCACGCGCAAAGCCTATTCCAAAGCCGCCTGAACCAACTCATGTGCCCCCTCCTGTTCCTCCATGCGCCATACGCCCTGAAAGCCGCTGTCGCCGTAAATGTCCGGCGAAACGGCGACCAGCCGCCGTCCCAAGTCCCTGCCGTTCACGCGAACGCTGTCGCAGTAAAACGCCCGCAGCGTCCCGCTGCCGCCCGCCGTCGTGCAGGAAAGCGTTATGTAACCCTCCTCGCGCTCCGGCAGCAGCGCGCACAGGGCGCTCTGCCCGATGACCGGAACGCTCTCCCCGGTGAGGGGATCGGTGAGCAGATTGCCGCTGTCGTGCAGCAGTCGGAGCGTGACGGTCTTCCCGCCGCGTGTGAGCCTTACGCGCAGCAGCTCCCCGCCGTCGTGCTGCGCTCCGCCGCGAAAAACAGTCGAGAGCAGCAGATAGGTCACTCCCATCGCGCCGAGCAGCACGCCCCACGGAAGCTGTGCAAAGATCACGCCGCGCGCGACGTGCTCCAATGTGCCGCAGCACTGACCGAGCAGCAGCACGCCTCCGCCGAGAGCGCAGGAGAGCAGCAGCGTCAGCAGTCCCAGTTTGAATGCCCGCCCCGTGCCGCGGTAGGCGAGCAGCGCCATCCCGACGAACGCCGCAGCGGTCAGCCACGGTGAGCACGGCAGAACAAGCCGGAGCACGGCGTAGGCCGCGCCGAAGGCCGCCGCACCGAGGAGCCGCAGCCGCGGCACCGTCCGCCCCGCGAGCCGCGCCGCCGACAGCAGCAGCAGATAGTCCGCCGCGCCGTTCACCAGCGCCGCAAGGTCCCAGTAGACCACCATGTCGGTCACCCCCCTCCATGCCGTCAGCATACCACAGCGCGGACGCGGAAAAAGGACGAAACAGGGCCGTCCGTACATTTTGTGCGGACGGCCCTGCATTTAATTCTCATTATACAAGAAACGGAATGACCATGCTCGCGAGCAGCGAGACGATCATCACGACCACCAGAATGAGCGCCATCGCGCGCGTTTTCTTATTCATCGGCTTTCTCCTCCCGTTCGAGAATCTTCTTAATGCCCTTCTCTGCCTTGGCGCGCGGCAGCATCACCTCATGGCCGCAGCCGGTGCATCTGAGCTTCACGTCCATACCCACGCGTGTGATCTCAAAGATCTTCTCACCGCAGGGGTGCGGCTTTTTCATTTCGACCCTGTCACGGAGCCTAATGTCCATCGGCATGTTTGATCGCCTCCCAGTATTTCGCCGCAGCCTGCTCGACCTTATTGTCGCCGTAGCGATAGTAGACTGCGTTTTTGATCGGGTCGGGCAGGTATTGCTGCTTCACCCAATGGTTCGGAAACTCGTGCGGGTACTTGTAGCCCTGCTCGCGCTCGAGGCCCGTGGAGTCCGCGTGAACGTTTTGCAGCTCGCGCGGAATATCGCCGGTCCTGCCGCGCCTGACGTCGGCCCACGCCGCGTTGATGCCCTCGACCACGCTGTTGGATTTCGGCGCGGTAGCAAGCAGGATCGCCGCCTGCGCCAGCGGCAGCTGCGCTTCGGGAAGTCCCAGCTGCATCGCGGTATCCACGCAGGCCTTCACGATGGCGACCGCCTGCGGGTACGCCATGCCGATATCCTCGCTCGCCGAGCACAAAAGCCGCCGACAGGGAGTCACGAGGTCGCCTGCCTCAAGGAAGCGCGCAAGGTAATGGAGCGCCGCGTCCGGTTCGCTGCCGCGCAGCGACTTCATCAGCGCCGACGCCATGTCGTACATCGCGTCGCCGCCCTTATCGTAGCGCATCGCGCTGCGCTGCGCCACCTGTAAGGAGTCTTCGCTTGTCAGCAGAAGCTCGCCGTCCTTTGTCTCCGCCGCCTCATAAAGCAGCTCGCAGGCGTTGATGGCCTTGCGCACATCGCCGCCGCATTGGGTCGCGAGGAGCATGGGCACGCCCTCCTCCCACGCAAGCGGGAGCGGGCTGCGCTCCTTGAGGATGCCGAGCGCTCGCTCAACGGCGGGCAGCAGCTCGCGCGGCTCGATCTGCTTGAACTCGAACACCGTCGAGCGCGAGAGCAGCGCGTTGTAAACATAGAAAAACGGATTCTCCGTCGTGGACGCGATGAGCGTGATGGAGCCGTTCTCCATGAACTCCAACAGGCTCTGCTGCTGCTTTTTGTTGAAATACTGAATTTCGTCGAGGTAGAGCAGGATGCCACCGGGCGCCATCAGCGTGCCGACGCTCGCGATGATGTCCTTCACGTCCTGTAAGCTCGCGGTCGTCGCGTTGAGCCGGTAGAGCGTTTTATTCGTCTTGTTGGCGATGATGTTGGCGATGGTCGTTTTTCCCGTGCCGGAGGGGCCGTAGAAGATCATGTTCGCGCTCGTGCCCGCGTCGATCAGACGGCGCAGCACGCCGCCCGGTCCGATCAGATGGCGTTGGCCCACGACCTCGTCCAGGCGCTGCGGGCGAATTTCGTCGGCAAGCGGTCTTGTGCTCATGCTATCCCCTCCTCAATTGCTGCGGCTGCATTTCTCCGCATCGATGGCCAGCACGACCATCAGCGCGTGCAGCGCGTCGGCGGGGTCCGCCACGTCGATGACGTAGGTGTCCGTCCAGTGGAACAGCTCCTTGCCGATCGTCGCGACCGTGCCGCGCGAGGCGCTGACGATGGTGTAATCCCATTCCATGAACTGCCCCTCGACCACCCAATCGCTGCCCTCCACGGTGAAATGCGGCACAAAAAACGTAAATTCCTTTTTGATCGTGCCGATGCAGCGGTCGAATTCATACAGGTCAAATTTCGGCAGGAAGGTCAGCACACGCTGCTGCACCGTGCCGATGTGCTCGCCGGCGGCGTTGAGAATATGTAAGCAATGGCCCCATGCGAGCTTGCCCTCGACCGTGAAGACCGTCGCACCGTTATTGTCATAAATGTCATAGCTGTCGAACCATGAAAAAAAGCGCTGCTTGAAGAGTAAGCGCATGGCGGCACCTCCATTTCCCCGGTGCTTTTATCATAGCATATTTTTTCTCGTTTGCCCACACTTTTTCTGTCGATTTTTTGGGAAATGTGTGGTATGCTTTTGGCAAGAATGATTCGGGAGGTCGCCCCATGAAATCCAAAGCCGCTGTCCGCCGCATCGTCGAGGCGCTGAAGACGCTCTACCCCGACGCCATGTGCTCGCTGCAATACCAAAAGGATTATGAACTGCTTTTCGCCGTGCGGCTCTCCGCCCAGTGCACCGACGCGCGTGTGAACATGGTCACCCCCGCGCTGTACGCAAGGTTCCCGACGCTCGAGGCGTTCGCCAACGCCAGCTATGAAGAGGTCGGCGAAGCCATCAAGTCCTGCGGCTTTTACAATACCAAGTCCAAAGACCTCGTCGAGTGCGCGAAAATTCTCCTTGAAAAGTACGGCGGCAGGGTCCCCGGCACGATGGAGGAGCTGACGAGTCTCCCCGGCATCGGACGCAAGACCGCGAACCTCATTCTCGGCGACATCTACCACCAGCCCGCCTACGTCTGCGACACGCACTGCATCCGCATCACGGGCCGTCTCGGCCTCACCGACGGCAGCAAAGACCCGTTGAGCGTGGAAAAGCAGCTGCGCGCCGTCCTCCCGCCGGAGGAGTCGAGTGATTTCTGCCACCGCATGGTGCTCTTCGGCCGCGACCGCTGCACCGCCCGCAAGGCGAACTGCGACGGCTGCCCGCTGCGCGCCGACTGCGACTTCGGGAAGGCGCAGAGCAAGAAGGCATAAAACAGAAAACCGGAAAGCGTGTCTGCGATTTCGCAGGCACGTTTTTTCGTTCCCGCTCATATACTGCTTTGAACGAATCGGAACGGAGGCACGGACATGGATCAAAATACCGCTCAGCTCATTGAAAAATTCCGCAGGAATCCCGCCATGGCGCAGTCACTCCTGCAATCCGGCGACGGACAGAAGCTCATGCAGATGCTCACCCGCCAGGACGGCGGCGCAGCGCTCAACCGCGCGGCGCAGAGCGCTGCGATGGGCAACACCAAGGAGCTCGCGGCGATGCTCTCGAGCCTGATGCAGAGCCCCGAGGGCATGGCGGTGATGAACCGCATCAGCGAGAGCGCGAAAAAATAAGCGAAACGGAGGGCAGGCCGCATGAGCGAGCTGGAAGACAAACTCAATAGTCTGCTCTCCAACCAGGACGCGATGGCGCAGGTCATGCAGCTCGCGCAGAGCCTGTCGCAGTCAGGCGTAGGAGCGGCAGACAGCGGGAGCGCGGCTTCGCCTCCGCCGCCGCAGAGCGGAGCAGCGGCTGGAAATGCCATGCCGGGCGCTGGCGACCTGAACGCCATGCTCTCACAGCTCACCGGCGGGCTGGACCCCGCGCTTTTATCGCGGCTCCTGCCGGTGCTGAGCCAGATGAATCGGAACGAGAGCAGCGAGACCTCTGCGCTCCTCTACGCGCTGCAGCCCTTTCTGCGCGACAAGCGGCGCGACAAGGTCGCGCGGGCGGCGCAGCTCGCCAAGCTCATCCATCTGGCCAAGGTATTTCTGACGACGCGGGAGGAGTAGCCGTGTACAATCGTTATCTGCGCAACGATCAGGGCGTTTACACCTGCGTCCCGCAGGAGGAGCCACGCCGACCGCCGCCTCCACATCGCGAGCCTCCCCCAAGGGAGCCGCCGCGGGATACGCCTCCTCCCCCGCCGAACGGCGGCGGACCGGAGGCCGACGGCGGCGCGTTCCGCGAGGGCTTTCAATTCCTTGACAAGTTGTTGGAAAAGCTCCATTTGCAAGATCTTGACGGCGCGGACCTGATGCTGCTGCTCCTGCTCTTCTTCCTCTTTGAGGAAAAGGCGGACGACGAGCTGCTCATCGCTCTCGGATTGCTGCTCATTCTATGAAAAACGACTGACCGCCGGTCAGTCGTTTTCGCTTATCTCCTTGGTCGCGGCAACAGCCGGCTCATAGAGCACTGCGCCGTTCGGCAGGGTGAAATCCTCCGCATCCACGCCGTCGTAGCTGACCGTCAGCGCCGCCATGCGGTAGACGACCGCATCGTCGCATTCGCGCTCCGCCGCGGCAAGCAGCCCGGAGCTTACGCTGACCCAGTAGCGTTCAACATAGCCTGCGTCGTCGGGCTCCGTCTCCACATAGATGCAGTTCACACCCTCGAGCGCGCGGTAATCCGCCGCCGCGATGCGCTCCGGCGGCAGCGCGAGGATATCCTCATAGGTCAATATCCCCTGCTCCGCGTCCTGCGTAAGCGCAGAGGTGCCGGAATAGACCTTTCGGCTGCTGCCGTACCATATGTAGACCGCATCATCGCCGGTGATGACATGGCGGGTCTGCCCGTCCGTCTCCGTGACGTCGAGCCGCAGCCAGCCGTCCGCGGCTGCCGCCGTGATGACGCTCACGCCGCTGCCGCCGCTCCAGTAGCGTTCGACCGTGATGGTGCGCGTGTACACGCGCGGGCGCGCGAGCACCTCAATGGCGCTCTGCACTGTGTCGGGCCGGACCTCCACGCGGTCAACGGCCTCGTTGTCCACGGTGGGGCCGCTCGGCTCCGTTGTGCTCGGCTCCGGCGGCAGCACGATCTTCTCCGGCTCGCGCAGACTGCCGCGCACCATAAAGGCGACGACGAGCAGGACCAGCAGGATGCACGCGATGCCGATCGGCGTCATTTTCTGTTTTCCCATCCTGCCGCCTCCTTTCCGCCGCAGTCCTTTAAGCTCTGTGATCCTCCGGCCGCTCCGCGCGCAGGCCGAAGTACCATTCGATCGCGTCCGCGATGCGCGCGCAGGCGTGACCGTCGCCGTAGGGATTGACCGCGTGGGCCATCGCCGCGTAGGCGGTGGGATCGTTCAGCAGCTCGTTTGCCAGCGCAAGGATCGCATCACGCTCCACGCCCGCGAGCTTCACCGTGCCGGCGGCGACCGCCTCGGGGCGCTCCGTCTCGCGCCGCAGGACAAGCACCGGCTTGCCGAGTGCAGGAGCCTCCTCCTGCAAGCCGCCGGAGTCGGTCATGACCATATAGCAGCGCGCCATCAGGTTGTGCATCTCGTCCGCGCTCAGCGGCGCGATCAGGTGTACGTTCCCGATGCCGTCCAGATGCCGGTGGGCGCACTCCTGCACCACCGGAGAGAGATGCACCGGATAGACCAGCTCCGCCTCCGGGTGCGTCCCGGCAAGCTCCGCGAGCGCGGACATGATGTCCTCCATCGGCTGTCCGTAATTCTCGCGCCGGTGGCAGGTCACAAGGATGACCTTCCTGCTCGCGTAGTCCAGCTCGTTGAGCAGCTCTGTCGTAAAGCGATAGTCCTTGCGTACCGTTGTTTTCAAAGCGTCAATGACCGTGTTGCCGGTGACGAACACGCCCTCGGTCACGCTCTCGCGCGCAAGGTTCGTGCGGTTATTCTCCGTGGGGCAGAAATAAAGGTCGGCGAGCCGCGTGACGAGCTGACGGTTCATCTCCTCGGGATAGGGCGAATACTTATCGTAGGTGCGCAGCCCCGCCTCGACATGGCCGATCTTCACCTTGTGGTAAAAGGCCGAGAGCGCGCCGGCAAAGGTCGTGGAGGTATCGCCGTGGACAAGGATCATATCGGGCGCAAAGCGGTCGATGACCTCGTCCATGCCGGTCAAGCACTTACAGGTGATGGTCGAGAGCGTCTGACGCGGGGTCATAATGTCAAGGTCGGCGTCCGCCTTGAGGCCAAAGACCTGCATGACGCTGTCGAGCATCTCACGGTGCTGCGCCGTCACGCAGCAAAGGCTCTCGATGCCCTCGCGCCGCGCGAGCTCCTTGACGAGCGGAGCCATCTTGATCGCCTCCGGCCGCGTGCCGAAGACGCTCATCACTTTAATTTTCTTCATGCTTTTCTTCCTTCTCCTCCGGCACAGGCGCGGCAGGCTTTGCCTGCGTTTCCTCCTGCTCCAGTTCCTTTTCGTGGGCGGTCTCCGCGATCTCGCGCGGGAAAATGACGCGCGAGGCGACATAGGCCACCGCCGCGAGCGTAAGGAGCAGCAGCATTGCCTTCAGCTCGCCGCTCGTCGTGAGCACGACGGCGGACAGTCCCAGCAGACTGCTCACCACATACAGCGCCGCCACCGTCTGCTTCTGGTTGAGTCCCATATCCATCATGCGGTGGTGAATGTGCCCGCGGTCCGGCGTCATGGGGCTCTGCCCGCGCGCCACGCGGCGCACGATGGCAAAGGCTGTGTCGAAGATCGGCAGGCCCAGCACCAGAAACGGCACCGCGAACGAAACGATAGCGTAATACTTAAACAGGCCCTGAATGGAATAGGTCGCTAAAATGTAGCCCAAAAAGGTCGAGCCGGTGTCGCCCATGAACATCTTCGCCGGGTTCTTATTGTACGGCATGAAGCCGAGGCACGCGCCCGCGAGCGCCGCCATCACGATGGCGACCTGCTGCTCGGAGACAAGAATGGCAATGACGAGCATCGTCATCGCGCTGATGGTCGAAACGCCGCTGGCCAGACCGTCAAGCCCGTCGATGAGGTTCACGGCGTTCGTCACACCGACGATCCACAGCACCGTCACGGGATACTTCAACCAGCCGAGCGACCAGTAGGGCGCGTCGGAAAAGACGTTGGGGTTCGTCAGGATCTCAATCACCACGCCGTGATACACGGCGACCAGCGCCGCGCAGATCTGCACGAGAAATTTAAACTTCGCGCGCAGCGGCGTCATATCGTCCACCACGCCGAGCACCACAATGATGACTGCTCCGAGCAGGATGCCCTTCATCTGGTGGTCGATGTGGACAAAGAGCAGGATGCTGACCATGAAGCCGAGGAAGATCGCAAGCCCGCCCAGCCGCGGCACCGGCTTCTTGTGCATCCGGCGGCTGTCCTTCGGCACGTCGATCGCGCCGATCTTATAGGCAAACGACTTCACGAGCGGGCACATGATGAAGCTCACGACCATCGCGCACACGAGCGCGGCACCCACCCAAAGCAAAAGCTCTTTCTGAATATCCATGTTCCCTCTTACCTGGCGACGAAGCCGACCTTCTTGTAGACCTTGCGCAGCGTCTTTTCCGCGAGGTAGGACGCCTTCTGCGCGCCATCCTTGTAAACGCTCTCAAGGTATGCCTTGTCCGCCGTCAGGCGCTCGGCCTCCTCGCGGATGGGGCGCAGCAGCTCGATGACCGACTCGGCCACGGCGGGCTTGAAGATGCCGTAGCCCTGTCCGGCAAACGCGGCCTCCGCCTCGGCGACGGTCTTGCCGGTCGCGGCGCAGTAGATGGAAAGCAGGTTGGAAATGCCGGGCTTATTCTCTTTATCGAACTTCACGCAGGCGTCGCAGTCCGTCACCGCGCGCTTGAACTTGCGCATGATATCCTCGGGCTTGTCCATCATGTAAACGCAGCCGTCGGGGTCGGACTTGGACATCTTGCTCGTCGGGTCGCCGAGGCTCATCACGCGCGCGCCCATCTTCGGGATAAACGGCTCGGGCAGCGTGAAGGTGTCGCCGTACACACCGTTGAAGCGCTGCGCGATGTCGCGGCAAAGCTCGACGTGCTGCTTCTGATCCTGACCGACCGGCACGAGGTCGGCCTGATAGACAAGAATATCCGCCGCCATCAGCACCGGGTAGGTGAACAGGCCCGCGGTGATGTTGTCCGCGTGCTTGGCGGCCTTGTCCTTGAATTGCGTCATGCGGCTCAGCTCGCCGAACTGCGTGTAGCAGCCGAGCACCCACGAAAGCTCCGCGTGCTGGGGCACATGGCTCTGAATGAACATGATGTTCTTCGCGGGATCAAGCCCGCAGGCGATGTACTGCGCGAGCTGGTTGACCGAGCGGCGGCGCAGGTCGGCGGGATTCTGGCGCACGGTGATGGCGTGCATATCCACGATGCAGTACAGGCAGTCGTACTCATCCTGCAGGCTCACCCAGTTCTTGATGGCGCCCATGTAGGAGCCGAGCGTCAGCTCGCCGCTGGGCTGGATGCCGCTGAAAATTCTCTTTTTGGCCGGAGCGTTTGCTTCCATGATGGTTTTCCTCGTTTCTATCGTGATTGACGCACAGGGCGCGGGAAGTGCCTATATTCTCAATTTGATATCATACCACACTTATTCTAAAAAGACAAGAGAACCTTGACAAGCGCGGGCACAAAATGTAAACTGAAGAACACTGAAATTTTTGCTTCAGGAGGTCACCCCATGTCCCTTGATATGACGTACTTCAACGAGATGGAGGCGAAGATCCCGCACGGCAAGGTCCGCACGCGCTTCGCTCCCTCCCCCACCGGCTATATGCACGTCGGCAATCTGCGCACCGCGCTCTACACCTGGCTCATCGCGCGCAACGCGGGCGGCACCTTCATCCTCCGCATCGAGGATACCGACCAGGGCCGCCTCATCGAGGGCGCGACCGACGTCATCTACCGCACGCTGGCCGAGTGCGGACTCGACCACGACGAAGGCCCCGACGTCGGCGGTCCCGTGGCTCCCTACATCCAGTCCGAGCGCCGCGACACCTACGGCAAATACGCCGAGCTGCTCGTCGAGCGCGGCGGCGCCTATTACTGCTTCTGCGAAAAGACGGAGAGCGCCGAGGATTCCGGCGAGTTCGACCGCGCGGACGATCCCTGCCGCGACCTGCCGCTTGAGAAAGCAAAGGCCCGCGTCGCCGCCGGCGAGCCCTACGTCGTCCGCCAGCGCATCCCCAAGGAGGGCGCCACCACCTTCCGCGACGCCATCTTCGGCGACATCACGGTGGAGAACAAGACGCTTGACGATCAGGTGCTTTTGAAGCGTGACGGCCTGCCGACCTACAACTTCGCCAACGTCATCGACGATCATCTCATGGGCATCACTCATGTGGTCCGCGGCAGCGAGTACCTTTCCTCCGCACCGAAGTACAACCTGCTCTACGAGGCGTTCGGCTGGGAGGTCCCGACCTACGTCCACTGCTCCCCCGTCATGCGCGACAGCCAGCACAAAATGTCCAAGCGCCACGGCGACCCGAGCTATGAGGACCTCAAGGCGCAAGGCTTCCTGACGCCCGCCATTTTGAACTATGTGGCGCTCCTCGGCTGGTCGCCGCGCGGCGAGCGCGCTGAGCAGGAGTTCTTCACCATGTCCGAGCTGGCCGAGGCCTTCGACATCGCGGGCATCTCCAAGTCCCCCGCCATTTTCGACATCGAAAAGCTCACCTACTTCAACGCCAACTATATCCGCAATATGGCGCCCGAGGACTTCGCCAGAGCCGCCGAGCCGTTCATCCGCCAGAGCGTGAAGAACGAGGCGTACTCCGCTTCCGAGATTGCGGCGCTGCTGCAAGCCCGCTGCGAAAGGCTCACCGACATCCCCGAGAAGGTCGATTTCTTCGACGCTCTCCCCGACTACGACCTCGCGTTCTACACGAACAAAAAGTCCAAGACCGACGCTGCGGTGTCGCTCGAGATGCTGCAGAAGGTTCTCCCAAAGCTCGAGGCGCTGAACGACTGGTCCACCGACGGCATCCACGATATGCTCATCGCGTTCGCGGAGGAGCTGGGCGTGAAGAACGCCACGCTCATGTGGCCCCTGCGCATCGCCTGCGCCGGTAAGCTCGTCACCCCCGGCGGTGCGGTTGAGATCTGCAAAATTCTCGGCAAGGACGAGACGATCCGCCGCGTGAAGTGCGGCATTGAAAAGCTCGGCGGATGAACGAACTCAGCTCCTACCTCCGGCGCACGCTCTGCGAGGCGTGGCGGAACGGTTACGGCGAGGAGGCGCGCCGTGCCGCCATCGTCGCGCCGCTGCTCACGCTCATCGGCTTCGCCGCCGCGTGGTTCTTTCCACAGCTGACCGATCACGTCATGGGCGTGCTCGAGCAGGCGATCGACAGCGCCGGTCTCAGCTCCGTCACCGAGACGCGGGACATGGCGGCCGCTATTTTTGCCAACAACCTCACCGCCGCATTCTCGGCGATCCTCTGGGGTCTTGTCCCCTTTGCCTATCTTGCGGCCTTCCCGCTCGGCTTCAACTTCTTCCTGATCGGCGCGCTGGGCGCGTACTATGTACGCAGTGGCTCAAGCCTTGGCGTCTACCTCGTCGGCATCCTCCCCCACGGCATCTTTGAGCTGCCCGCGCTCGTGCTCTTCTGCGCGGCGGGACTGTACCTCTGCTCGCGCGTGACCGCGCGCGTGCGCGGAGACAAGGAGGTCCGTATCCTGCGGACGCTCTCTGAGGTCTCGACGCTCTTCCTCTATGTCATTCTGCCGCTGCTCGCCGCGGCGGCGCTCATCGAGACCTATGTGACGCCGCGCCTGCTGGCGATGATGCTCTAATACATCCTGACGCAATGCTACAAATCAAACAGGAAGCCCGCAGCAAAAGCTGCGGGCTTCCTGTTTGTCATATTGGTTCCGGAGGATCAACCGCCGATCTCAATTGCGCGAACGATGCCGTCCTTTACATAAAGGTTCATCGTCCCGCCGTAGCTGATCGCCGCATCCACGCCGCCGGTGAACCAGCTTTGGCCGTCGCGGTTCCAGATCAGAACGCCGGAGGGCACATTGTAGGTGCGTCCGCCGTAGTTGATCGCCGTTGTGCCGACCCACGCGGAGGTGGAGACCTTGCTGAACTTGGTCAGATTGACCACAGATGTGAAGCTGCTCTCTCCCGCAACCGCCGCGACAAAGTCGCCGACCTGAACGGAATAGCCGCCTCTCTTTTCAATCGGCTTCCCTCCGCCGAGATCGATCGTGATAAACTGGTTGTAGATCGTTCCGCCGGAGATATCCGAACCGTCCGGTCTGCTCTCGGCCTTTATCACGCGGCCATAAAGCGTCGAACCATCGCCCGTGCCGCTCAGCGCGATCAGGTCGATCTGGCCGCTGCTGTTCGTGCGGGCGTAAATGATCTGGCTTTGCGGAATGATGACCTCTGTAAGCTCGGAGAGGCTCTTGAGCTCGCCGTCCACATAAATCAGCGCATTATCCGCGAGCTTTCTGCTGCCGAGCGTTCCCTCGCGGACATCCAGGTTGCCGCTCGCACCGCCGGATTTGGCCGACAGGCTGACCGTCTTATCCTTGGAGGCAGAGATGCCGACAAGCTTGCCACTATATTCGGAGTAGGTCCCGGCAATCTCGATGATGCTGCTGCCGCAGAACATTTGGAGCTTGCCGTTGGAATCCACAACTCCGACCGCATTCGCGCGGGCCGAGTTCTCACTGTCCACGGCGCCAGCCACGCTGCCGTCGCTTGTGAGCAGAAGCGTCATGGTCTTGCCGGGCTTGAATTTGCTCAGGCTCTCCTGTGCCGTGGGCAGGACAGTGAACTGCGTTCCATTCAGCACCGTGATGCTGCTCGGCGCGCTGGGCGAGGGATCGCAGGCCTCATAATACACTGCCACGCGCGTATCGCAGGCATAAAGCGTGTTCGACGAGGCGTCATAGGTAACAACATCATTTCTGCGCAGGGCGGAAACGGAGCTGAGCACGCCGTTGCGGTAAACGGCGAAGTCCGTTCTGCCGCCCGTCAAAGCACTGATACCGCTCGTGGAATTATCCGCCGAAAGAATAACCGCCGCATTGCTCACCGCCGCACCTGTCGTGCTGCTTACCACGGGAACAAAGGTCAGGACCTTGCCGTCCGCGTCGAGCAGCAGGTCTCCCTTGAGTCCGTTGAGCACCGTGGCGGAGCTTGGGCGCACAAGGTCATAGCTGTTCTTCTTCCCGCCGGAGACCCGCGCGGTATTGCCGTTGAGGGCTATCAGCGTTACGCGCTCGCGCGAGACACAGTTTGCAGGGTTGTAGACCCTTGTTGTTGTGGATGTCTCACCGTCCTTATCGGTGCTGCTGCTCGTCGCCTTCGCGCCGAGCACATTGACGAACAGCTGCGCCGCCTGCGCGCGGGAAATAGCTGCGCCGCCTGCAAGCTCCACGCCCGCGCTCACACCGGAGGCCTTGGCAAGGTCAATGTAGCCCTCCGGCCAAATGCCGCCCGAGGCCGCGTCCGCATCCGTGCGGAGCAGGCGCATGAGAATGGTCACAGCCTCGCCGTAGCTGATGGCGCGATCCGGCTGGAAGGTGCCGTCCGGCATACCCGACAGCAGCTTCTCGCCGCGCACGGCATAGTTGACATAGCGGGCGGCCCAGTGGCTCGCGCGCACATCGGGGAAGATCGTCACCGTTTTATAGCGCAGAACATCGCTGCTGCCCATTAGGGTGACCAGCATCTTGCAAAATTCCGCGCGGGTGAGCTGCGCATAGGGATTGAACTGCCCGATGCCGTTGCCCTCGACCACGCCGAGCAGCCGCAGCACCTCCACGTTCTGCGCCGTCTTTTTGTCCGACACATCGGAGAAGCTGCCTGCCGCCGAGGCGGGAAGCACCACCGCCGAGAGCGTCAGCACAAGCGCGAGCAGCGCGGAAAATACTCTCTTTTTCATAGTTTTTCTCCTCTCATTCCGCCCGCAGCGCTTCCACGGGCTGGAGCTTCGATGCCTTGATGGCGGGATAACTGCCGAAGAGCACGCCCAGCGCAACGCTCAGCGCGAAGGCTGCGATGGTGACCCACGGCACGGGATAGATCGTTTGCTGGTAGATGATGCGTCCGAGCACCACGCTGCCGATCGTGCCGAAGATGATGCCGACGATGCCGCCCATGCCGCAGAGCATACCTGCCTCGATCAAAAATTGGGTAACAATGCTCGAGCGCTGCGCGCCGATGGCGCGGCGAATACCGATCTCGCGGGTGCGCTCGGTCACGGTGACGAGCATGATGTTCATGATGCCGATGCCGCCGACGAGCAGCGAGATCGCCGCGATGCCGCCGAGCACCATACCGATCATGTTGAACGACTCATTCTGGTACTGCTGCCAGTAGTCCGCCGCCAGCACCTCGTAATCGCCGCTGCCCTGCGGGACAAGTCCCTTGAGGAAGCCGCCGATGTAGGCGATGGCGGTGTTCGCCGATTCGCTGTCGCGCGCCTTGACAATGTATTCCGTGAAGCGCGCGCCGCCGAGCACGCGGCTCGCCGTGTAGGGAAAGACGGCCATGTTATCCATCTGCGTGACGCTGTTGTCGCCCTCCTTGCCGCGCGCGGCGTAGACACCCACAACGGTGAAGTTGTTGCCGTTGACCTTGATGGTCTTGCCGACCGGATCGACCGTGCCGAAAAACTGCTTGGCCATCTCCGCGCCGATGACGCAGACCTGATTATAGTTCTGAATGTCCAGATACGCAAGGTCGCGCCCCTTGGCAACGGTCAGATTGTTGCACGCGCTGTACTGGTCGGAGCCGTAGTAGAGCGTCGGCGGGCCGCTGATGAGGTTCCACTGCTTGTCGTACTCCGTCTCCATCGTGGAAGAGTTCTTTGTACCGTAGATCACAGTGGCGTTCGTCTGCCCGTTCGGCGTGACGCCGATGACATATTCCTTCAGGCCCTGGCAGTATTCGTAAAGGTCGGGGAAATAGTCCTTGCTGACATCGTTGCCGTCCGCGTCGTACATCCATGAGTAGATGTTCACAGAGACGCGGTTCGCGCCCATCGCGGAAAACTGCTTCATCATCTGCGCCTTCATGCCCTCCATGACCGAAACGATGGTCATGACGGCGGCGATGCCGATGAAGATGGAGAGGATCGTCAGCGCACTGCGGCCCTTCTTGCCGATGATGGAGCGCCACGCCATTTTGAAGGCCTGTAAAATGTTCACAGCCAATCCACCTCCTGCTGCCGGTCATCAACGATCTTGCCGTCCGCAAGGCGGACGCAGCGCCGCGCGGTGGCGGCGATGCCGTTGTCGTGCGTAATGAGAATGACGGTGCTGCCCTCCTTATTGAGCTGCTGGAGGAATTGCAGCACCTCGTGGCCCGTTTTGGAGTCCAGCGCGCCGGTCGGCTCATCCGCCATGATGATGGGCGGGCGGGTCGAGATGGCGCGGGCGATGGCGACACGCTGCTGCTGGCCGCCGGACAGCTGCGACGGCATTTTGGAGGCCTGCGAGGCCACGCCGACGCGGCCCAGCAGATCCATGGCCAGGTCCATCTGATGAGGGCCTGGTTTACCGCGGGCCATGTTGAGCTTAAGGCCCTTGGCCTTAAACTCGGCATAGGATTGTTCCAGCGCAGCCTTTTCTGCACGGAGCTGGTCTTTGGACATTTCAAAATAATTTGCCATAATCATTTCCCCCTAGATCGTGGGCTGCCATGGTGCTGCACGCGCACAGGGCAGGTCCAAGTACGTTTCCCTCTTGTGTCCGCTTGTATGCACAGAGCATACAGTTTTCAGACATACATATTAGTATAAACGAAACGGCCACAATATACAAGCAGTTTTGAAATTTTTCCCACAAAAAGCAGGCGGTTTTTGGCCCAAAAGCAGGTAAAGAAGAATGGATAACCAGCCATAGATTTCTATATTGACCTTTCAGCGTGGACATGTTACACTTTTGTTGTAATAAGTTGTACGCATATTTATTCATGAGCTCAACTTTTGTCCGGCCGGGCAGCACAACTGGAGTATGGTTATGGAACAGCATGTCACCTTCCGGCGCGTGGCCGGTATGCTGGTGGGCATTGTGATCATCAGCCTTGGTGTTGCCCTTTTCAAGTTTGCCCATCTGGGCAACGACCCTTTCAACGCGCTCAACATCCGCTCTGCGGAGCTTGCCGGGCTGACCCTTGGCGTACAGAACCTGATTTATAACGCGGTATTTTTCACGATGCAGATGATTTGGGGCCGCAGATATGTCGGCTTTGGCACCGTTGCAAATGCCGTTTGCTGTGGGTTTATCATCACGTTTTTCTATGATTTCCTCACTGCGCATTTTGCACAGGCCGCTACCCTGCCCGCACAGCTGGCGTGGGTGGCTGCAGCGGTGGTGTGCACCTCACTTGGCATTTCGCTGCACCAGACCTCCGATTTGGGGGTTGCCCCGTATGATTACCTGGCGCTGGGCCTGCGGGACCACACGCCACTCCCCTATTTCTGCTGCCGCCTTTTTACGGATACGCCGTGCGCATTACTGGCTTTTTTGCTGGGCGGGCTGCTGGGGCTGGGCACCCTGATCTGTGCGTTCTGCCTGGGACCGCTGATCCAGTTTTTCAACACCCATGTTTCCGAAAACGTGTTGCAATATGTTCCAACCGGGCGGCAGGCATAATATTTACCAGCGGCGCAATTATAATTTTGCAGCGGCGGCAGCTTTGGCTTGCCGCTGCTTTTGGTTGTTTAATGGCATTTTATCTAAATTTGGTGTAAGATATAAGGCAATACCGCATAATTCTAAGTGCCGATACGGCGAGCGAGGTGCGGCAGATGCTAAGCCAAAAGCGCAGATAA
>ENA-UEYI01000967-UEYI01000967.1-human-gut-metagenome-genome-assembly--contig:-NODE-967-length-26482-cov-3.587843_pt1 | contig 26482 bp, 21 predicted proteins | sample MGYA00242900_ERZ507916 | MGnify/ENA primary metagenome ERZ507916 (study PRJEB26167, sample SAMN06115521) | human gut metagenome | host: Homo sapiens | place: China:Chongqing | collected 2015-09-02...
GCTTCCAGCGTGGGCAGACCCGCGTACAGCGGCCCACGCAGCAGGGCGTCGCCGGGGATAAAGCCGTACACCTGCAAGCCCTCAGCCTGCAAAGCTGCGGTGCTCTCACGCAGGAATTCCGGGTCAAGGCCGGTCTCCGGGCGGGGGTAGAAGTTGTGCATGGCGATGACCGTGCCGCCGCCCGCCGCCAGCTGCCGCGCCACCTCCGGGGTGGTGGTGGAAGCGTTGACCGCAACGGGCAGCTGCTGCGCAAGGGCGCACATCTGCTCCACCGAGAAGCCGTAGTCCAGCCGCAGACCCCACAGGTGCAGCCGCTTTGCCAGCGCGGTCAGGTCGGCACAGCCGAACTGCCGGATGGTCTTTTCCGACACATCTGCCAGAATGCGCCAGCCCTGCGCGGAGAGAAAATCGCACATTTCCTGCACGCGGGCGCAGTAAGCGGCATCAAATTCTTCGCTGATATGCAGTGAGATAAAAACAGGCGCGCCGCCTGCCGCAAAAGCGGAAAGCGACGCACGCTGTTCCTCAAACTGCGTCAGATACACTGACCGTCCGAGTGTTTTAAGCATTGGCAACGTCCTCAACAGAGACCATTGCGTTGGTCACGATAAAGCCCATGATGTAGCAGATGACCAGACCCACTGCGTAGCAGCCAACGGAAGCAGCCACACCGTGAGGGCCGGCGGTCATGACGAACAGAGCCAGCAGACCGGAGGGGCCCCAGGCGGTAGCAGCCACCTGCATGGCCATGACGAAGGCACCGCCGAAACCAGCGCCCAGACCGGCACTGATGAAGGGCTTGCCCATGGGCAGGGTGACGCCGTAGATCAGCGGCTCGCCGATGCCCAGCAGACCTGCGGGCAGTGCGCCGGTGATAACGTTCTTCAGGCGGGTGTTGCCGCACTTCTTAGCCTTGAAGTAGATAGCGACAGCAGCGCCAACCTGACCTGCACCGGCCATAGCCAGAGCGGGGTACAGGGTAACGTAGCCAAAGCTCTCCAGCTGCACGGAGTACAGAGCGACCAGACCGTGGTGCATACCCATAGCGACCATGGGCAGGAACAGTGCGGTGGAAACATAACCGGCAATGATGCGCACGATCAGGATATCGCTCATGCACAGCTTTTCAACCACCCAGCACAGTGCGGTGGAAACATAGCCGGTGGCGGGCATGATGACCAGGATATAGGGCACGAGGCAGAGGATCATGGTGATCAGCGGGGTGAACACGATGTCCAGAGATTCGGGCATCCACTTACGCACCCAGCGCTCGATCTTGACAAGGCACCATGCGCCCAGCACAACGGCCAGCACGCCGCCGCGGCCTGCACGCAGGATGGAATCCAGCGGCACAGCCTCGTTGAAGAGACCCAGAATGGAAGAGATCTTGTTGATGCCCTCCAGACCGGTGATCATGCCCAGCATACCGCCCAGAATGGGGGTGCCGCCGAACTTTTCGGCTGCGCGGTAGCCGACCCATGCGGTCAGGTAGCCCAGGAAGCAGGTGTTCATCAGACCCAGCAGGGTGCTGATCAAAGCCAGTGCGGGGATGTCGGCGTAGTTCGGCACCACCTGACCGATCAGGGAGTTGATGCCGGCGCACAGACCGGAAGCCACAACGCCCGGGATCAGGGGGATAAAGATATCGCCGAAGGTCTTGAACAGCTCCTTGACCTTGCTCTGCTTCTGGCCGGCCTTGACTGCGGCCTTGTTGGTCTGCCAGTCGTTGGCGGTGGAAGCGGCGGCGTCCGCCGGGATGCCCATGTCGCGGCAGATATCTGCGCACTTGCGGCACTTGCCGGGGCCGACCACGATCTCCACATAGCCGGTACGGTCATGCACGATGCCCATCACGCCCTCGATGGCCTTCAGGCCCTCGTCGTCGATCTTGGCGTCATCTTTAACGCGCACCCGCAGACGGGTCATGCAGTTGGTTGCGGTGAGAACGTTGCTCTTTCCGCCGACTTTCTCCAGCGCCGCGCGGACCAGTTCTTCATTCGTCATAAGTGGGTCCTCCTTTAAAACAGGTGTATATCCGATGCGGCCTTTGCCGCTAAGGAACTTAGAGATATCTTACAGCACTTCCAGCCGGATGGCCTCCCGCACATGGCCGCGGGCCTTTTCCAGCCGCCGGGCGGCTTCCTTGGCATCGCAGTCTGCCAGCAGCATGGTGATGGCGGTCTTTACGCTGCCGCCCGCTGCATCAATGGCGGCGCGGGCTTTTTCCCGCTCCACGCCGGTGGCATCGATGACGATGTTCTCGGCGCGGGTGTGCAGCTTTTCGTTGGTCTGCTGCACGTCCACCATCAGGTTCTGGTAGGCCTTGCCGGTGCGCACCATAGAGCCGGTGGAGATCATGTTCAAAATCAGCTTCTGTGCTGTGCCGGACTTGAGCCGGGTGGAACCGGTCAATACCTCGGGGCCGCAATTCACCTCAATGGCAAGCTCTGCGGCCTTGCCGATGGCGCTGCCGATATTGCAGGCAATGGCGGCGGTGTGGCAGCCCACGCTTTTAGCGTAGTCCAGACCGCCCAGCACATAGGGCGTGCGGCCGGAAGCGGCAATGCCCACCACAAGGTCGTTTGCGGTCAGGCCGTGGGCTTTCAGATCCTCAACAGCCAGCTCCCGGCTGTCCTCTGCGCCCTCCACAGCCTCGATAAAGGCTTTTTCGCCGCCGGCGATGAGCCCTACCACCATCTCCTTCGGCACACCGAAGGTGGGCGGGCACTCGGCGGCGTCCAGCACGCCTAAGCGGCCGGAGGTACCGGCGCCCATATAGAACAGCCGTCCGCCCTTTTCAAAGGATTCTGCCGCCCATGTGACTGCCTGCGCGATCTGCGGCAGGCACTTGGCAATGGCCAGCGGTACCCGGGCGTCCTCCTCGTTCATGACTGTCACGATCTCCAGCGGGGACATCTGGTCCAGCTGCATCGTGCGCGGGTTGCGGGTCTCGGTGGTCATCCCACTTAGATTCAATCCCATTTCCTGCACCTCAACTTTCCGCCGCACCCCTTGCGGCGTGATTGTGACCAAAGTATAAACTTTTTCAAACAAAATGTCCACAAAAAGACTATTTTGTGGTACAATGTTTTATGCAAGCATTGTTTTTGAAATTTTTGCTTACAAGTACGACTTTTTTGTGCAGCTTGTTCAATCCATCCTGAAATACAACAGAGGTATCTATATGCAGAACGTTCTTTTACGCCTGCGGGAGGTGCAGCCCTCCCTCAGCAGCACCGAGCGGCAGATCGCGCAGTTCATTCTGGACAACCCGGACGAGACCACCACCCTTATCATCCGGGATCTGGCGCGGCGCTCCTTCTCCTCCCCTTCCAGCGTGGTGCGCATCTGCCGGGTGATCGGCTTTCAGGGCTACAAGGAGCTGCGCCACGCCCTGACGCTGGAGCTTGCTACCCTTGGGGAAAACGGCAGCCACCGGGAAAAGGACATCACCCCGCAGGACAGCCTGCAGGAGATCGTGGACAAGGTGACCCACAAGAACATCCAGAGCCTGCTGGACACCCAGCGGCTGCTTTTGCTGGACGAGCTGGAGCAGTGCGTGGAGCTGATCGCCAACGCCCGCACGGTGCTGCTGTTCGGCATCGGTTCCTCGCTGTGCGTGGCAAAGGACACCTATCTGAAATTCCTGCGGCTGGACAAGCCCTGCGTGGTCAACGAGGACTCCCACTCGCAGCTTTTGCAGGCGCGCAACGCCACCGCACAGGATGTGGGCATCGTGTTTTCCTACTCCGGGCAGACCATGGAGATGATCCAGTGCATCAAGGAGATGAAGGCGGGCGGCGCACCGGTGATTGCGGTGACCCGCTACTACCCCTCCGAGGTGGCGCAGCTGGCCGACCATGTGCTGTATGTCGCCGCCAACGAGAGCCTGTTCCGCAACGGTGCCATGTCCTCCCGGCTTTCCCAGCTGAACGTGATGGATATCCTGTACACCGCCTACGCCAGCCGCAACCACGAGGACACCATGCGCCGCCTGACCAAGACTCATATCTATAAGCCCGGTGACCCGGAGGTGCTGACCCAGCCGTAAAACAAAAAGCCGTCCCGCAGGGTACAAAAAAGGCGCCTGGTGATCTTCTCACCAAGCGCCTTTGCTTCCGTTAGCGAAAGTATAGCGTTTTTTACGGCTTTTTTCAATCTGAGCAGAAAAGCGACTGCTTTCCTGAAGAAATCCGGCATTTACACCAGACTCTTGTAGGCTTCCAGATAGCGCAGACCCAGTGTCCGCAGACTTTCAGTCGTGAAATGCAGCCCGTCCGGGCGGGCAGTAAGGTCAGCGGCGGAAACTACGGCACACTTCGGCAGCTGCGCGGCCAGTTCCGGCAGACGATGGTTGAACTCCTTCAATAGTTCTGCAGGGGTTCCGTGGAAACCGTTTTCCGGGTAGCCCAGTTCCCCCACCACGATGGGCAAATCGCCCAGTTCTTCCCGGAACGCCCGCATAGTGCGCAAGAACTGCTCCGGGTAGGCTTCCAGCTGCTCCGGGGCAAGACAGTCGCTCTCGCCCTGATGCCACAAGATCGCGGTCAGCACGGAGGTGCGCATAGCCAGCTTTGCCTGAAAGACTGCATGGTCAAACAGCACCTCGCCCGGTTGCCACTGGCTGATGCGGGTACCGCCGTCTGCGCAGGGAATCAAGCCGATTTTAGCCCCGGTTTCTTTTTGCAGCTGCGCGGCAAAGCTTGCGGCAAGATTTGCGCCGCTGCGTGGAACTGCCCCCTCTGCCACCGCGCGGTCCACATTGATGGGCTCACTCATGGGCTGCCAGCGCCCCATACGCAGCATGAAGCAATCCGGGGCGGTGATGGTGTTCTCCGGAGTCAAATCGCCCCGTCCTGCCATGTTAGACTGTCCCACCAGTAAAAACGAGCGGATGCCCTGCGCTGCCTCGTGCAGACCATCGTTGATCCATAGTGCCATAACAAAACGCCTCCTGCGTGTTTTTTACCCCAGTATAGCACAAAAGCAGCCGACATTCACGAACGGCTGCTTCTATATCCTGCGCGAATCCACCCCGCACCGCACGTTGAAAATCGAAAGACAGTCTGCATGGGATACGGCAGATATGCTGGTGAACACCTACGCCCATATCCAGCAGTCCTCTCGTGTAGAACTGGGGAAGAAGTTCGAAGAATACTTCTATGCAAAAACCGTGCACTTACTCTCCGACAAATAAAATCGCCCTATCCCCTACCGACTTGGCGGCATTGGTTTGAGTGACCGCACCGCAAGATCAGGCTCTTTACTTGCGAAAAACAGCCTATTGCCTGCGGAGCTTTCAGGGCAGACACCTGAACAGGAAGCCCTGTTTATCGTTCTTCTGCACTTTTCAGCGCGCTTTTGCGATATTGCAGGGGGCTTTGCCCGGTGGCTTTTGCAAAGCGGGTGGAAAAATTGCTGGCATCTCCAAAGCCTGCCTCCTGTGCAATTTCGCTGACGCTGTGGTCGGTGAGGACAAGAAGTTCCTTTGCCTGTGTGATGCGGAAGTTGACCAGATAATTATACGGTGTCGTGCCCATATACCGCCGAAACAGCCGCAGAAAATAGCTTTTGCTCATGTGCGCTTCTGCCAGCAGGTCGGCAAGGCAAAGTTCCTGCTGGTAATTTTTGCGCAGGGTCTCCGCCGCCTGCAAAATCACCTGCCGTGCGCTGGTGGCTTCAGCCTGTGCAAGGATGCCACGGGCGCACAGGGCCAGCATCTCGTGGAGCGCCAAGCCGATGGTCACCATACTGTCCACGGTGCTGCGCTCCATCTGCCCCAAAAGCATTTCAAAATATTCCTGCATCTTGACCCCGGTAAGCTGCACCGGGGTCAGTTTTTTGCCCGGCAGCAACAGCGGCTCCATGGCGGCGACCCCTGCGCCGTCCAGATGCACCCAATAATGATGCCAGCAGCTTTGCCCCGGAGCGGTGCAGTAGCTCTGCGGCGTGCGGCAGTTCAGCAGCAGCGCCTGCCCGGTGCTGAGTACCACATGGCTTTCCCCCTGCTCGATCAGTCCCGCCCCCCGGAGGGTGTAAAACAGAAGGTAGCTTTCTTTATCGGTGCGGGCGGTGGAAAAATGCTGCTGGGCGTAAAACACCCCTGCCTCGGTGCAGTAATAGGGCTGTGCCAGCTCTGCTTCGCTGGGGGTAGTGCGCTTCCAAACGCTTTCCGGGGTCACATCCATGTTGTAGGTCAGCATTTTCCGGTTCCTCTCTTTCTGTGTTCAGTATAGCGCACCAGCCTTTGTCGTGCAAGAGTAGACTTTTCACAAAAAATGCGTCACCTTTGCGGATGGAATCGGCGGCATCATGGGGCTATACTGGTAGCAGTCAAAGCCACACAGGAGGCGCATTATGCACAAAAACTATCTTGCCATCGACATTGGCGCATCCAGCGGGCGGCACATTGTGGGATGGATGGAGAACGGCGTTCTCCGCACCGAGGAAGTGTACCGTTTTCCCAATAGCGTCCGGCGGGTGGACGGTCATCTGGAATGGGACATCGACAGCCTGTTCGTCCACGTGAAGCAGGGCATCCGGGAAGCCTTTGCCAAGTACCCGGAAATTGAGAGCCTTTCCATTGATACATGGGCGGTGGACTATGTGCTGCTGAAAGACGGCAAGCCCCTCTTCCCGGTCTACGCCTACCGTGACAGCCGGACGCAGGCAGTGCTGAATGAGGTGCACAGCATTCTGCCGTTTGAAAATCTTTATGCACGCACCGGCATCCAGTTCCAGCCCTTCAACAGCATTTATCAGCTGTATGCCGACAAAAAAGCCGGTCGGCTGGCACAGGCCGAGGACTTTTTGATGATCCCGGAATACCTGCTGTGGAAGCTGTGCGGCGTGAAGGCGCGGGAGTACACCAACGCCACCTCCACCGGGCTTGTGAACGCCCAGACCAAGGAGTACGACCCGGAAATATTGCAGGCTCTGGGCTTGCCGGAGGCGATGTTCCCCAAGCTCACCACTCCCGGCACGGTGCTGGGTCTCCTGCTACCCGACATCGCCGCCGAGGTGGGTGGGCAGACCAAGGTGGTGCTGTGCGCCACCCACGACACCGCCAGTGCCGTGGAGGGCATTCCCATGGAACAGGGGGCTGCGCCGTTCCTCTCCTCCGGCACATGGAGTTTGCTGGGGGTCAAGCTGGCAACGCCCATCACCAGCCCGGAGAGCCGCCGTGCAAACTTTACCAATGAGGGCGGCGTGGGGTACATCCGCTACCTGAAAAACATCATGGGTCTGTGGATCATCCAGTGCGTGCAAAAGCAGTTGGGCATCTCCTTTGCCCAGATGGTGGAGCTGGCAAAAACCAGCACCTACACCCGCATTTTTGATGTGAACGCAGCCCGCTTCTCTGCCCCGCAGGATATGCGCGCAGAGATCAGAGCCGCCCTTGCCGAGACCGGCAAAGCCCCTGCCACGGATGCCGACCTCATCAACAGCGTCTATCATTCGCTGGCGTACTGCTACGGGGAAGCCTTCCGGGAGCTGGAAGCCCTCACCGGGCAGCACTGGGACAAGCTCTACATCGCAGGCGGCGGCGCGAAGAACGCCACCCTGAACGAGCTGACCGCCCATTATACCGGGAAACAGGTGGTGGCGCTGCCCATTGAGGCCACCGCCATCGGCAATTTGAAGATTCAGATGAGCATTCCTGAAGGAGGAACTTTATGAGCTACGCAGAAGCAAAAGCCCGCTACGCCGCCATTGGTGTGGACACCGATGCCGCTATTGCCCGGTTAAAGACCGTACCCATCTCCCTGCACTGCTGGCAGGGTGATGACGTCAGGGGCTTTGATACCGACCCCACCAAGCCCCTGACCGGCGGCATCCAGACCACCGGCAACTACCCCGGCCGTGCCCGCACCCCGGAAGAACTGATGGCCGACATGGACAAGGTGCTGTCCCTCTGCCCCGGCACCAAAAAGATCAATCTCCATGCCTCCTACGCCATTTTTGACGAGGAAAACCCGTGGGTGGACCGGGACAGGCTGGAGCCGAAACACTTCAAAAAATGGGTGGATTTCTGCAAGGCGAGAGGGTTGGGCGCAGACTTTAACCCCACCTTTTTCTCCCACCCCAAGTGCGACCCGCTGACCCTTGCCAGCCCCAACGAGGAGACCCGGAAATTCTGGGTAGAACACGGCAAAGCCTGCATCCGCATCAGCCAGTATCTGGCAGAGGAGCTGGGGCAGCCCTGCACCATGAACATCTGGACAGGCGACGGCTTCAAGGACATCCCGGCGGACCGCAAAGGCCCCCGCGACCGCTACAAGGCAAGCATCGACGAGATTTTGAGCGAGCCTTACGACTTCAAGCTGGTAAAGCCCTGCATCGAGAGCAAGGTGTTCGGCATCGGGGTGGAGGCGTACACCGTGGGCAGCGCTGAGTTTGCCCTGAGCTACGCCGCCTTCAACCGGGAAAAGTGCATTCCCCTGATGGATAACGGTCACTACCACCCCACCGAGGTGGTCAGCGATAAGATCCCTGCCCTGCTGACCTTCTTCCCGGAGATCGCGCTCCACGTCACCCGTCCCATCCGCTGGGACTCCGACCATGTGGTGCTGTTCGACGATGAAACAAAGGAAATTTGCAAGGAGATCGTCCGCTGCGGCGGTCTGGATGGTCGGGTGAACATTGCACTGGATTACTTTGATGCCGCCATCAACCGCATCTCCGCATGGACGGTTGGCTTCCGCAACGTGGAAAAGGCGCTGCTGTCTGCCCTGTGCGCCCCCCACACGGCGCTGAAGGAGCTGCAGGACACCAACCAGTTTACCGAGCTGATGGTGCAGCAGGAGGAGCTGAAGACCCTGCCCTTTGGGGAGGTCTGGGACGAATACTGCCGCCGGAACGGTGTGCCGGTAGACGGTGCATGGTTTGAGGAAGTAAAGAAATACGAGCAGAATGTGCTGTGCAAGCGCATTTGAAGACAGAGAGGTGTTTGAAGATGGGTATTCTGGATATTGATATCGTCAAAGGTTTTATGCGGATGTGCAACGATGGCTGGCTGCAGGGCTGGCACGAGCGCAACGGCGGCAACCTGACCTACCGCATGAAGGAGGAGGAAGTGGCACAGTGCCGCCCCTTCTTTGACCCGCAGCCACGGGAGTGGGTGAACATGGGGGTGCAGGCAGACAATCTGGCTGGCGAGTATTTCATCACCACCGGTTCGGGCAAGTTTTTCCGCAACGTGGAGCCGGACCCTGTCCACAGCATCGGCATTGTGGAGATCAACGACAAGGGCGACAGCTGGCGCATCGTCTGGGGCTTGGAGGGCGGTGCAAAGCCTACCAGCGAGTTCCCCAGTCACTTTATGAACCACAGCGTCCGCAAGGCTGCCACCAATGGCGCAAACCGCGTCATCTACCACTGCCACGCCACCAACGTCATTGCCCTGACCTACATCCTGCCCCTGACCGACCGGGACTTCACCCGTGCCCTGTGGCAGAGCGCCACCGAGTGCCCGGTGGTGTTCCCGGAGGGCGTGGGTGTCTGCCCGTGGATGGTGCCCGGCGGGGCGGACATTGCCATGGCCACCAGTGAGCTGATGAAGCACTATCAGGCAGCCATCTGGGCGCAGCACGGTCTATTTGCCTCCGGTCCGGACTTTGACATCACTTTTGGTCTTGCCCACACCATCGAAAAGAGTGCTGAGATCTACGTCAAGGTGCTCTCCATGGGCGGCGGCATCATCCGGCAGACCATCACCGACGATGACCTGCGCGCCATTGCCCGCGACTTTGGCGTGACCCTGAACGAGAAGTTCCTTAACTGAGCTATTTTCCCCCATTTTTCTTCATCCTAGCAAAACAGGCATCCTGTCCGATACCGCCAAATGGTATCGCAGGATGCCTGTTCTGCTTTATGTTTCCCGGAACTCCATAGGTGTTTTTCCGGTGACCTTTTGAAAGACTGCGCTGAAATAATTGCGGGTGGCAAAGCCAAGCTGCTCGGAAATTTCCCGGACGCTGAGCGTTGTGCTTTTCAGCAGAACCTTCGCGCGTTCGACCTTTGCAAACTTCACATAGTTCGTGACGCTCAGACCCGTTTCTTCCTTGAATTTATGGGTGAGGTAGTATTCCGTGTAGCCCACCAGAGCGGCAAGATCTTCCGCCACGATCTTTTTGTCCAGATTCATCTCGATATGATCCACACATTTCTGGATCTGCATACTGAGGTTGGGGTTCGTCCGGTGTTTGTGGACACGCCGAATGAAATCATCGTACATCATCATTGCAAGCGGGCTCAGTTCATCCAACGATTTTGCCGCTTCTGCCGTCTGAATGTAGCTGTCCCCCAGCGAGTACGCCTCCTCCGGGGAAAGACCGCCCTCAATGGCGGCACGGCACACCAGCGAGGTGAACACGATGATGGAAGTCTTGCTCTGGCGCAGAACATCGCTGCTCTGCACCGGCACGCCTGCACTTATGCTCATACTGTTGGAAAGTGCCTGCTTGTAATTCAGGTCTCCGGTGCGGACCATTTGCAGCATTCCCTGCTCCGCCATCCAGATCTTATGCCGGTCATGGGGAATCGCATCGCTTTTCAGCCGTTCGTCCTGTGCTGCACTGCTGTTCACACTGCTCAGTTCCAGCCGCTGCCCGGTCAGGCAGTAGTGCATCATCAGCAGATAGCGGTTCATAATAGTGTTTTGCAGGGTAGGAACTTTTTCAAGGGCTTTGTAAAGCTGGATCGTCCATGCCACACTGATCTCCAGCTTGCTGTAATATTTCAGCCCTTCCTCGATCCCGCGCATTGTCACATCCTGATAGAACACCGGCCCGATGACCCAGACACGCTTCAGTTTTCCCTCTTCCTTTTCAAAGGCTGCGCCCCACAAAAGACCCAATGCCGTCCCCAAGGTAACAGGTACATCGTCCCGATCCCCATGCTCCAGCATCCGCTGTTTGCAGCCGAACAGTTCAAATGCACTGGCAAGAAATGCCTCGTCCGGGCAGTTGCTCCGCAAGAGCTTTCCCTGTGCATCATAGCACCATGTATATACATTTCCGCCGCACTGGACAAGCTCGGAAAACAGCATCATATTCTGGAGAACATCCATGCCTAATCCCTCCGGCTCATTGATGGAAACAGTATATCATACTTCTGCCGTTTTTTCTACCGATGCCCGGAGCCAGTGCAGCAGGATGCCTGCAGAGATGACCGCAGCGCCCACGTCTGCCATCAGGTGCGCCGCCGCAATGCCCTGCACCCCGCAAAGCGCATTCATCAGGTACAGCAGCGGGATCAGCAGCAGCCCCTGCCGCAAAAGAGAGAGCACCACCGCACCACTTGCCCTGCCTACGGATTGCAGCAGGCTGGTTGCCAGATAGGTCAGACCGATCACCGGGCTGCCCAGCACCAGATAGACCACCAGCTGCGTCCCCAGACGGAATGCTCCTTCTTCCTTGATGAACATCCCGATCAGGGCATTGCGTCCGGCAAAGCTGGCCGCCCCGGCAAGAACACCAAAAACAACGGTCAGCAGGATCAGATCTTTCAAAAGCTGCTTCAGGCGCTTCGTGTCGCCTGCGCCGTAGCTGTACGCCAGAAGCGGCTGGCACCCCATGCAGATCGCCATGGCGATCATGCTGATGATCATGGTCGTCTTACCCGCTGCCGCCATGGCTGCGACCGCCGCCGTGCCGTGGGTCACCAGCAGCCGGTTGCTGAAGGAGGAGGCAAACCCTGCCAGCAGGCTGCTGATCCCGTTGGGCAGACCAATGGCCAGCATCTCACCCAGCATCTGCGGTTTTTTCAGGGCAGGACGGAGATCAATGGTCAGCACCGTGCCGTGTTTGACGATGTAGCGCAGATAACAGCCCGTTGCCACAAGATTGCCCAGCACACTGGCAGCAGCCGCACCGCTGACGCCGAAGTTCAGCACCAGAATGAACAGCGGGTCAAAAATGCAGTTGACCAGCGTGCCCAGAAGATTGCCGATCAGGCCTTCTTTTACTGCGCCCTCTGCACGCACCAGCATCGCCATGCTGTTGGACAGGATAAAAAGCGGCGCACCCAGTGCAAGGACCTGAAGATACCGCTCTGCATAGGGAAAAAATTCTGCATTTGAGCCCAACACCCCCAGAAGTGGCACTCTGCTCACCAGCAGACCGATGCTGACCAGAACGCCCAGAAAAAAGCTGCTCCAGAAGCAGAGCGAGGAGCAAGTCTTGCCCTGCTCGATCTCGCCTGCGCCAAAGCAGCGTGCAATGATGGCGCTGCTGCCTGCGCCAAGCATGGTCGCTACTGCCGAAAGGATCGAAAACACCGGCCCCACAACGGAGACCGCCGCCACCTGTGCGGTATCGCCCAGACAGCCCACAAAAAACATATCCGCCATGTTGTACAGCACCATGACAAGGATAATGATAATGGAGGGCACCGCCATGGAAATGATGGATTTCCAGACAGAGCCGGTACGGAAAAGTGCTTCGTTTTTCATGGTCTCCTCCCAAAAATCAACCGCACGCAGGCAGAACGAAAGCCCCTGTCAAGGGAGCTTTCCGAGCTGCTTCGGTCACAGGTTGTCCAGCGCATCCAGCAGTGCTTTCAGCGCCGTTTCCGGCAGACCCAGCATAGGGCCGATCTTGCCAAATGTCATGCCGTAGGCAGCTTTTGCCTGCTGGTTGTCGGCAAAACCGGGCAGGTACTGCTCCACGATGGCCTTTGCGGCCTCGTTTTCCATCAGTGCTGCAATCGTGCTCTGGCTGTTCAGCTTGCCGCCGGTCAAAATTTCCGGGTGCTTCCAGCTGCTGATGCTCTGGTGTCCGGCAGACAGTGCGCCGTCCACCGGGATGGCTGCACCGGTGATGTACCGTGCCAGACCGCTGGCAAGGAAAAGTGCCAATGCAGCGCACTCCTCCGGGTCGCCCATCCGCTTTGCCGGGCAGTCGGATGCAAAAAAGTCCATGGCCGCAGCCGGTGCATCCCCGAAAATGCTGGTTCTGGTGTAGCCGGGACAGATGGCGTTGACGGTAATGCCGTATTCTGCGTAATCCAGCGCCGCTGCGCGGGTCATGCCGACCACGCCGAACTTGGTGGCACTGTACAGCGCCTGTCCACGCTGGGGCACAAGACCCGCCACCGATGCCACATTGATGAGGAATCCGCCTTCGCTGTGGCTCTTGAGGATGGCCTCTGCGCCGTACTTCATCCCGGCAAAGACGCCCTCGCTGTTCAGGGAGAAGATCTTCTCGTAATCCTCTACCTCATACTCATGCAGCGGTGTGCCGCCCATGCCGATGCCTGCGTTGCTGACAACGCCATCCAGCTTGCCGTAGTGCGTCACCGTCTTATCCACCAGTTCTTTGATGGCAGAAGCCTTGCTGCAATCGGTCTGGATAAAGATGGCATCGCCGCCCTTGGCGCAGATGCCATCTGCCACAGCCTGCCCCTGCTCTGCACTGCGGGCTGCACAGACCACCTTCATGCCGTTTTCGCCAAAGCACTCGGCAATGGCCCGGCCGATGCCACGGCTTGCGCCGGTGACGATGGCCACTTTTCCGTTCACACTGCTGAAATCCATAAAATGCCTCCACTTGATGTTTCATTCTCAAATACTCAACTGCGAGTTGCTTATCCATCTCCATGGTGCTATAATAGCACTGCGCCGCAGGGGCCGCAATCAGCAGTTTCCGGCGTATCCGGTGTTTAAGCAACGAATCACGTTCAAAGCGTTGGTTAAGCACCCTTTATGAAATCAATTGATGGAGGAATTCTATGGATATCCGGGTCAAAAAAACGAAACGTGCCATTCAGAAAGCGTTTGTTGCCCTGCTGCGGGAGAAGCCGATCGAAAAGATCACGGTCAAAGAAATTGCCGAACGGGCCGAGATCAACAAAACGACCTTTTATTCCCACTATGAAACGCTGGATGCCCTCACCGCCGAAATGGAGCGGCAAACGGTCCAGCTCGTCTGCGACAATATGGGCGGCGCACAGCAGCTGCTGGATACGCCGGAGGCTTTTGTGCGGGAGATGTTTGCTAATCTCCAGCAGGCGACCGATTATCTCGGTGTGGTTCCGGCATCAGCGATGAACCGCTTTACACAGCATCTGCGTGATGCGATTCTGGAACAAATCAAACTCGCAAACATGGAACCATCCCAATATGAAAATGTCGGTGCCATCCTGATCTTTGTAATGAACGGTCTTTCCGGGCTTCTGAACACCGACGCAAAACTGGCACAAAAACAAATTGATGTGATCGCCGCCGTGGTTGCGGATGGTGTCCATGGTCTGCATCTTTCCCACTGAGCCAAAACAGGCTGCGAGAAGCATCTTCCGCAGCCTGTTTTTTGCTATTGCAGCTTATCTTTCTGCGTAACTACCCAGCACCCCAAGGCTGGGCTTTGCTGTCCGCTCCATCGTTTCGCGGTTCACGGCGATTAGTCCAAACTGCATGGCATAGCCCTTCTGCCACTCAAAGTTATCCATCAGGCTCCAATGGAAGTAGCCCTTCACCGGGATGCCGTCGGCGATGCAGTGCTGCACGCCGTCCAGTGCCTGCCGGATAAATGCCACACGGCGGGTATCATCGGCGGTGGCAATGCCGTTTTCGGTCACGATCAGGTCACCCTTGAATTCCTCTGCCACCTTGCGAATGACGTGTTCCAGTGCCTGCGGATAGACCTCGTAGTCCATCTGGGTCAGTTCTGCGCCCTCCGGTGCCGGCAGCTGCCCCTGCGGGCCATAAAGGGTGCGGGTATAGTTCTGCACGCCCAGAAAATCATCGTCTTTGATATAAGGCAGATAATGGGTGAACTCCTCCTGCCATGCGGCCTCGGCAAAGGCTTCGCCGCCGGGCTGTGCCTGCAAGTCGTGCAGCGAGAGGGTCAGACCCACCTTGACCTGCGGGCAGAGGGCTTTGATGGCATCCCGTGCGGCTGCATGGGCACGCATCACCAGCAGATCACCTTCCGGGGTGCGCTCGCTGACAAAGATCTTCGGCTGAGGTGTGCCGAACACCTGTGCATTCTCCATGGCGGCATACTTCATGTTTTCCATCATCTTCTGGAAGTTCATGCCCACCTGCACCGTACCCTCGGCAGACTTTCCGGCCGATGCGGCATTTTGGGCAGCCTGTTCTGCCATCAGACGGAACCGCTTGGCGATCGCGGCAAGCTGCAAGCCCATATTGGCCTCGTTGATGGTGCAGACATAGCGCAGCTCGCTGCCCAGCTGTTCCATCACATAGGTCACATAACGTTTAAAATCCTCTACGGTGCTTTCGGTTTCCCAGCCGCCCTTGCAGATGAGCCATTTCGGGCTGGTGAAGTGCAGCAGGGTGACGATTGGTTCTACACCGTGCGCTTTGCAGCAGGCGATCACCTTGCGGTAATGCTCGATGGCTTCCGGGTCGAACTTTCCTTCCTCCGGCTCTACCCGTGCCCACTCGATAGAAAAGCGGTAGGCGTTCAGCCCGGCATCGGCCAAGAGCTTGATATCTTCTTCGTACCGTTGATAATGGTCACAGGCAATGCCGCTGGGCTCCGTAAAGCTGGAATGGGGCAGCTGTTCCTGTGCCCAGTAGTCACTATTCGTATTGTTGCCCTCTACCTGATGGGCTGCTGTTGCAGCACCGATGAAAAAGCCTTTTTCAAATTTCTGCATGATGGTTCTCCCTTCCTGCGTGTTGCTTGTTGAGACTATTGTAGCAGACCTGTTTTGCCCCTATGGGACAATAAATCGTGAAGGCGGGCGCAAATTCACGCACCGCAAATTATTGCACGAATTTTTATCCTTAACTATCGTTTTTCATCCGGCAGTGGCTGTTGCATTCTGTTATTCTGGTGTCAGAAAAAGCGGAACTCCGTTCACACAAAAAGGAGGAAAATCATTATGTTCCAAAAGAAACCCAGTGCCAGTGAAGTAGACGGCGTCCAGTACCGCCGTGCAAAGCTCTGGCAGATCATCTGTTACGCCTGCAACGCTTTTGTGGGCATGAGCATCTATTCCCTGATCGGTATGGCCAGTTATTCTGCCAGCATCGGCTACGGCATCACCACTGCAGCCGTCGGTCTCATCCTGATGCTGGCCCGCATTCTGGACGGCTTTACCGACCCGATGCTGGCGTTCATCTACGACCGCGTCAACACCCGTTTCGGCAAGCTGCGCATTCTGCTGATCAGCGGCTACCTGATCGAGGCTGTCGGCCTGCTGTGTATGTTCAACCTGTGCTCCAGCAAGGGCTTCGGCTTGCCGGTGTTCGTTTTGACCTACATTATTTACATCATCGGCTATACCGTCACCAACATGACCGCCCAGACCCTGCCGGCTATCATGACCAACGATCCCCGCCAGCGTCCCACCATCGGTGTCTGGAGCACTGCGCTGAACTACTTCGTGCCCATGGGCATGAGTATGCTGATCTACACCGTCATCCTGCCCAAGTGCGGCGGCACCTTTAATCAGGACTTCCTCAGCACGGTCTGCACCATCGTGCTGATCATTGCCGGCATCGGCACCCTGATCGTCTGCGCCGGTATCTCCGCCTACGATAAGCCCGAAAACTTCGAGGGCACCAGCAAAAAACACGAGCCGCTGAAAACTGCGGATATTCTTGAGGTGCTCAAGCACAACAAGCCCCTGCAGTGCTACATCGCCTCCAACGCTTCCGATAAGCTGGCACAGCAGGTAGGCAGTCAGGCCATCATCAACACGATGCTGAACGGCATCCTCATCGGCAACATGGGTCTTGCTACCACCCTTGGCGTGATCAGCATGGTGCCTTCCATCTTCTTTGCGGCCTTCGGTGCAAAGTATGTGGGCAAAAATGGCAGCAAAAAGGGCATCGTGACCTGGACCTGCGTCAGCATGGCCATCGCCTCTGTGCTGTTCCTGTTCTTCATCTTTACCGACACTCGTCAGATCGGTGTGATCGGCAGCTGGAACATGATCGTTTACGTCCTGCTGACTCTGCTGCAGAATGGTTCCATGATGTGCATTACCACCTCCAACACTTCTTACATGGCCGATACCATCGACTACGAGCTGGACCGCAGCGGCCGCTATATCCCGGCTGTCGTTTCTGGTACTTACAGTCTGGTGGACAAGCTCATCACCTCGGTGGCTGCTGTCATCGCCACCGGTGCGGTCGCCCTTCTGGGTTACACCACCACCATGCCCCAGCCCACAGATTCCTACACCAGCGGCATCTTCTGGATGACCCTTGCCATCAAGTTCGGTCTGCCCATGCTGGGCTGGGCCATCACCCTGATCGCCATGCTGGGCTGCCCGCTGACCAAGGAAGAAATGGTCAACGTCCAGAAGCGCATCGCAGATAAGAAAGAAGCCCTTCGTCATGAAGTAATTGCAGAACAGATGCAGTAACACCCTGCAAAGACCGAAAGGGCTCATACGCTCTTTCGGTCTTTGCTGATTCCATCCATCTTTTATAAAGGAGTTTTTACCATGAGCAAGACCATCCTGTTGAATCAGAGCGACTGGCATTTTACCAAGGAGAACCCCGGCATCCCCACCGCTGTTATGGGTGAGGCCATTGCTCTGCCCCACACCTGGAACGCAGTGGACGGTCAGGACGGCGGCAACGATTACTACCGCGGCACCTGCTGGTATACGCTGGCTCTGGCAAAGCCCGCCATCCCGGCAGGCGGCAAGGCTGTTTTACAGCTGGACGGCGCAGCCATGACCGCCGCCGTCTACCTGAACGGTGAAAAGCTGGCTGAGCACAAGGGCGGCTACTCCACCTTCCGTGTAGACCTGACCGACCACCTCAAAGAGGAAAATCTGCTGGCCATTTCCGTGGACAACCGCGACAACGACACCGTGTATCCCCAGAAAGCCGACTTTACCTTCTACGGCGGCATTTACCGGGATGTGACCCTGCACATTGTCCCGGCAGAGCACTTTGCCCTGCCCGCTAATGGCGCACCGGCACTGAAGGTGACCCCCATCGTCACCGACCTTGCTGCCAAGACCGCCGAGGTCACCGTAGAAGCCGCCGTGGTGGGCGCACAGAACGTGACCTTTGCACTGGAGGGTCAGACCCTCACCGCCCCGGTGGAAAAGGGCACCGCAAAGGTTGTTTTCACGCTGAACAACGCCCATCTGTGGGATGGCGTGGACGACCCCTTCCTCTACACCGTATCTGCCAAGCTGGACAATGGCGAGGAGACCTCCGCCCGGTTCGGCTGCCGCAAGTTTGAGATTGACCCCCAGAAGGGCTTTATCCTGAATGGCCGGGAATATCCGCTGCGCGGTGTTTCCCGCCATCAGGACCGAAAAGGTGCGGGCATTGCCCTGACCAACGAAATGATGGAGGAGGACATTGCCCTCATTCTGGAAATCGGGGCCAACACCATCCGGCTGGCACACTATCAGCACGCACAGTATTTCTACGACCTGTGTGATGAAAAGGGTCTTGTCATCTGGGCAGAGATCCCCTACATCACCATGCACATGACCAACGGCCGTGCCAACACCCTGACCCAGATGGAAGAGCTGATCGTCCAGAACTACAACCACCCCTGCATTGCCGTGTGGGGCTTGTCCAACGAGATCACCGCTGCTTCTTCTGTCAACGAGGATCTGCTGGAAAACCACCGTCTGCTGAACGAGCTGGCGCACAAGCTGGACCCCACCCGCAAGACCACCATGGCAAACGTGTTTATGCTGGAGACCACCAGTCCCATTCTGGAAATTCCCGATGTGAACAGCTACAACCTCTACTTCGGCTGGTATCTGGGCGAATTGGAGCAGAACGACGAGTTCTTTGACAAGTACCACGCCGATTACCCTGACCGCTGCATCGGCTTTTCGGAGTACGGCGCAGATGCCAACCCCCAGTACCAGAGCAGCCACCCGGAAAAAGGCGACTACACCGAGAGCTATCAGTGCGTCTACCATGAGCATATCGCAAAGATGATCGCCGCTCGTCCGTGGCTGTGGGCGACCCATGTGTGGAATATGTTTGATTTTGCCGCCGATGGCCGTGACGAAGGCGGCAAGCACGGCGAGAACCAGAAGGGACTTGTCACCTTTGACCGCAAGCTCAAAAAAGACCCCTTCTATCTCTACAAGGCCTACTGGAGCAAGGAGCCGTTCGTGCACCTGTGCGGCAGCCGCTATGTGGACCGCGCCGAGGATGTGACTGAGATCAAGGTCTACTCCAATCTGCCGGAGGTCTCGCTGTACAAGGACGGTCAGCTGGTGGAGACCCGTAAGGGCGACAAGGTGTTCACCTTCCAGCTGCCCATCACCGGCAAGCACAGCATTGAGGCACGCTCCGGTGAGCACAGCAGCGTGATCCTGGTGAACAAGGTGGACGCCCCCAACCCGGATTACGCCATGGACAACCGCAAGAACGTGACCAACTGGTTTGACGGCGAGCTGGACGAAAGCTGCTGGTCGGTCAAGGACAACATGGCTGCCGCCACGGCAGACCCGAAAGTTGGTCCCATCCTGAAGCAGATCTCTGATAAAGCTGCCGCTGCCCGCGGAGATGTTGCCGCCGCCGTGAAGGACAACCCGGCTCTGGTGGCGATGATGGAGCGTGCCATGCGGCGGATGACCATTGAATCCATGCTGATGCAGGCCGGCGCTTCGGAAGAGGACATCAAGCAGCTGAACCGTGTATTGCAGGGCATTTCCAAGGAGTGATTCGATGAAACAAACCTATTGTAACCCCCTTGATCTGGGCTACCGTTACCAGCACATGAAGGAAGGTCCCCGTACAGCAGGTTTCCGGGAGGGTGCAGACCCCACGCTGGTATCCTTCAAGGGCAAATATTACCTCTTTGTTTCCATGTCGGCGGGCTTCTGGTATTCGGACGACCTGCTGCACTGGGACTTCCATGCAGACCCGGATCTGCTGATCTACGATTATGCCCCCGATGTGCGGCAGGTGGGCGATTTCCTGTACTTCTGCGCCAGCCGCAAGGGGCGCAACTGTCCCATCCTGCGCACCGCCGACCCCCTGACCGAGCCGTTTACCGAAGTATCTGCGCCCTTTGCTTTCTGGGACCCGGACCTGTTCTGCGATGATGATGGCCGGGTGTACTTCTACTGGGGCTGCTCCAATACTACGCCCATCTACGGCGTGGAGATGGACCCGGACACCATGACCCCCATCGGGGAAAAGCAGGAGCTGATCTTCGGCAATGAAACCGTACTGGGCTACGAACGCCCCGGCAACAACGGCATTGTGGACCGGGAAGCCAGCGTGCTGTACCAGTCCATGAAGCAGTTCTATAACCCGGAAACCGGCAAGCTGGATCTGCCGCCGCAGATGGCAAACATCCCCGGCCTGAGTGCCGAAAGCCTGACTGCCATGTTCAACGCCGTGGGCAAACCCTATATCGAGGGTGCGTTCATGACAAAACACAACGGCACCTATTACCTGCAATACGCCTGCCCCGGCACCCAGTACAACACTTACGCCGATGGTGTATACACCTCCAATTCTCCGCTGGGTCCCTTTGTGCGGCAGGCATCCAACCCGTTTTCCGCAAAGCCCGGCGGATTCATCACCGGCGCAGGCCACGGCAGCACCATTGCCGACCGCTATGGCAACTGGTGGCACGCCTCTACCATGCGCATTTCCGTCAACTATGACTTTGAGCGCCGGGTGGGGCTGTTCCCTGCCGGGTTCGACAAAGACGGGGTTCTCTACTGCAACCAGAACTTTGCCGATTACCCGCACCGCATCCCGGCTGGCAAATTCGATGCCGCCAGCCAGCAGCCGGAATGGATGCTGCTGAGCTACAAAAAGCCGGTCACGGCTTCCAGCACTGCCGAGGGCAGCAGCCCGGCACTGGCCGTCAACGAGGACTGCCGCAGCTGGTGGAGCGCCGCTGGTACAGAGCCCGGCGAATGGCTCTGCGTGGACCTTGGCAAAGAGAGTGATATCCGCGCCATTCAGGTAAATATGGCAGATGAAAAGCTTGTGGTGGACTTCCCAGCCGACAGCTACGGCGATACCCGCAAGACCCGCCACATCGAGACCCGGCCGCAGATCTCCCATTACACGATAGAGACCAGTGTGAACGGAGCAGACTGGACGATTTGCGAAACGGTTGCCCGGGAGTGCTCCAACGGCTACTACGAATATGCCGACGGCATCCGCGCCCGGTATGTCCGGGTGACCGGCGGCGAACTGCCCTATGGGCAGACGCTGCGCATCAGCGGCCTGCGGGTGTTCGGCAACGGCGAGGGCGCAAAGCCTGCACAGGCAGAAGCCGCCGGGATTCGTGTGGATGCACTGGACGCAAAGATCAGCTGGCAGCACATCGAAAATGCACAGGGCTGCAATGTCCGCTATGGCGTTGCACCCGACAAGCTCTATCTGAGCTGGCTGGTCTACGATGCAGACGAAGTGACCCTTTCCACCCTGACCGCCGGGCAGGAATACTACATCTGCGTGGACAGCTTTAACGAAAACGGCATCACGCCGGGCAAGACATTCAAACTGGAGGGGTAAATCATGCCCATCAAAGCCGTGCAGCAATTTATGCTGGGCACTGTACTGAACAACGAACAGCAGGCCAAAGAGACCCTTGCCGCCATGAAAGCCGCCGGGTACGACGGCATTGAACTATGTGGATTTATGATCCATCCCATTGGCTTTGTGGTCAAGCTGCTGACCAAAGCCGCTGGAATGCCGGTGGGCAAGGGCGGCAATCTTGACTGGCACAAGCTGGTGCAGGAAGCCGACCTGAAGGTGGTCAGCCTGCACACCGACCTTGGCAGTCTGGAACGGGATGCCCATGCAGTGGCCGAGGAAGCAAAAAGTTTTGGCACGGAGTATGTGGTCATCACCGGGATGTACCGCTTTGATTACGGCGATGAAACCACGATGCACGAACTGGCCAAACGTCTGAACAAGGCGGGCGAGACCCTGCAAAAAGAGGGCATCCACCTGCTCTACCACAACCACAACTGCGAGCTGCGTCCTGTGAACGAAGAAAAGCGTGCTTACGATATTCTTTTAGAGGAAACCGATCCGGCCTTCGTCAACTTTGAGTTTGACAGCTACTGGTTCACCGAGGGCGGCGCAAACGCCTTGGCGTGGATGCAGCGGCTTGGTCCTCGCATGAAGCTGTGGCACATCAACGACCGGGGCATCCGCATCACCGGCAGCGCCATTACCCCCATTCTGAAAACCGACAGTATGGAGCTGGGCACCGGCAACATGGATCTGGACAGCCTGATGACACAGGCCCTTTCCGTGAATGTAGATGCCATCATTCTGGAAAGCCACCGCAACTGGGTGGACAACTCTCCTGTCAAGAGCTTCCAGCTCAGTGCAAAATACCTTGCACAAAAATTCTGAGCTGCCATTGCTCATCTTTTTCTTCTTCATTACCCCATAAAAGCAACGCCCCGCACCGGTTACTCCTTCCGGTGCGGGGCGCTGTGTTTTGCGGGGAATCTTTTTGCGTTACAGGGTATGGGTTCCCGGCTGCAAGGTCAGGTTTCTGCCATCCGGGAGGGCAACCTCTGCGGTCAGATTACAGGGCACGGTGATGGTGTAGGTCACGGCATCGCCTGCATACTGCCAGCCGCTTTCAATGCGCCCCACCGGGGAGTCGTACACTGCTTTTGCCCATCCCAGAGCCTGGTTCGGGGTGGGGGCGATGGTCAGGGTCTCCCCTGCCAGATGGATGCCGCACACGCCACCGAACAGCCACCCGCAGATGGCACCGTAGGAGTAATGGTTCAGGGATTCGCTGGGGTGGCCGTTTGCGTCAATGCCCGTCCATGTCTCCCAGACGGTGGTAGTGCCCTGCTTGACTTCATAGAGCCAGCTGGGAGCGGTGTCCTGTAACAACAGCTTGTAAGCGGTGTCCGCATGGCCATACTTTGCCAGCACCTCACAGAGGAAAGGCGTGGAAAGGAAGCCGGTGTTCAGGTGGCAGCCGTTTTCCAGCACCATCTGGTTCAGCTGGTCGGCCGCCGTCTGGCTCTCAGCTTCATCCAACAAACCGAATGCAATGGCACGGACATATTCACACTGCCGGTCGGACGTGATTTTTCCGTTTTCCGTAAACGCGGCGCGGTAGGCAAGGCGGGCTTTTTCCGCTGTGTCACGGTACTGCGCTGCGTCCTCTGCCTTGCCCAGCGCCTGTGCAATTTCTGCCAGAAGCCGCCCGGAATAAGCCAGATACGCCGTACCCACGCTCTTGCGCGGGTTCATCATCGCCTGCATGGGGGTAATGCCCGGCTCACACCATTCGCCGTAGTCCAGACCGTTCAGAACGGTGTATTTGGCGTACTCGCCGGTCTGTTGCTCCTCGGTGGTCTGCTGGGCACGCCCCAGCAGGAACGCATACCACTTCTGCATCATCTCGTAGTTGTCTGCCAGGATCTTGCGGTCGCCGGTACGCTTATAAAGAGCGTAGGGCACCAGAATGGCAGCATCGCCCCAGCCCGCCGACATACAGAGCATGGGGGTCATATAACCGGGGCGGCTGGTGGGCGGGGCAATGTTTGCCATGCGTCCATCCGGGTACTGGTTCAGGCGGCATTCGGCCAGCCATTTTTCCACCACCGGGTAGCAGTCCATCAGGATCAGGCCGGTCTTGATGAACACTCCCATATCGCCCGTCCAGCCGGCGCGCTCGCGGGTGGGGCAGTCGGTGGGGATATCGCAGAAGTTGCCCTTCTGGCTCCACACACTGTTTTTCACCAGCTGATCCACATCGGCATTGCCGCACGCAAAGCTGCCGGTGACCGGCATCTCCGAATAGACGGCGTGGGCAGTAAACTCTGCGCCGGTCAGGTCGATGTCCGTTTCCACCTTTGCGTACCGGAAGCCCATGATGGTAAAACTGGGCTTATAGTGGTTTTCGCCCTCTTTGCAGATCAGTTCCAGCATTTGTGCCGTGCCGCCCTCTTTGTGGCGGTTCCGGTCCTGAAAGTTCTCCTGTGTGAAGTTGCCGTTCTCGTCCAGCGTTTCGCCGCAGAGCAGACGGATCTTCTGACCTTCGTGGGCAGTCAGCTTCATTTCTACATAGCCTGCCATATTCTGCCCGAAATCCAGAACCGTTTCTCCATTGGGTGTGCGGAACAGCCTGCCCGCAAAGGCTTCCTGCTCCCGGATGGGCACGGTGTTCATGCCAATGAGGGGGAGCGTGTTGGGCGCAGTCCTCACGCCGTGCCAGCCGGTCAGTTCTCCTTCCAGCCGGGCATCGTACACTTCGCCCTGCTGCAGATCGTTCTGGCGGATGGGGCCGCACTGGGTTGCTTCCATGGCATCATCCGAAACGCAAACCGCCTTGCCATCCACTTCCAGCTGGAACAGGACAGCCAGTTCCTTGCCGAACAGGTCACGGTCTCCATCCACGCCGGAGGTGCTGCGGTACCAGCCGTCGCCCAATGCGATGAGCAGCTCGTTTTCCCCCTCACGGACAAGCGCTGTCACATCGTAGGTCTGTGCCCCAAGGTGCTTGTCTGCGGTAAAGCTGCCGGGAGCAAGCACCATATCGCCGATCCGCTTGCCGTTCAGCCATGCCATATACAGACCCTTGGCGGTAATATACAGCCGCTTGCTTTCTCCTGCCGGGGCGGTGAACACTTTGCGCAGATAGCTTGCCGGACGGTGGGGCTGATACGGCTGCGCCTGCCCTTTGCCGGAGGCTTCCAGCGCAGCCTGCTTCTGCTCCCAGTTGGGCTTTGCAAAGGCGTTGATGGCATCGGTGCAGTCGATGTCCGGCTCTTCCGTTTCCGGGCAGACCCACACGCCCTGCCAGTCGGCAAAGGGCAGACCTGTTTCAAAGACGGCTTCGCTCCATGCACCGGGCTGGTCATTTTCATCCCACAGCCGGATGCGCCACTGTCCCTGCGTCTTGGGCGGCACAGGGGAGGGCGTTTCGGTGTGCATCACACTGCTCAAGATCTTTCCGCTTGCCCACAGCGTTTCGGCTCCGGCGGTCACTTCGATTTCGTAGGCGGTCTGGCGCACGCCTTCGGCGCACTGCCACGATAAAAACAGCGTCCCGGCATCTATGCCGAGAGGCTGGGTCAGATGATTCGTTTTCAGGTTTGTTGCTTGCATCATCCACATCTCCTTTTTTCCGTTTGATCTCTGCTCTTAATTATAAAGGGAATCCCACGGAATAAGGGTGCAAAAATTTGTGTTGTCAGTCAAAAAGTCGTGCTATTTATGATAATCCAAAAAATTCATCTTGCTTCACGATTTTTCATCCGTACTGTCTGCGGTTCTCCTGTTATACTTTGGGTAAGGCAGGGATCGCACGATAAAATAAGTCCTACTCTCTCCACTTTACTGGCATAAATCTCTCAAAACCCTCTTGACGCATTCTACATACTTTGGTATTTTTCTTCTAAATCCCACCGTTCTTGTGGATTGGTTTGAAACCCTCTACAAGATGTGGTCGTGTTCATTTTGAACGCTGCCTCACCGTGGATTATCCCTGAAAGATTTACCGCTCCGCAACACACCCGATTCATTTTGCCGCTTACTTCACCCGACAAAATTTTTCGCCTGTCTTGCAGGGTGGTATTTTTCTTTACGGGAGTTGTACCTTGAAAATTTCCTGTCCATCCGGGACTTCACTTCTACAATGCGTCTGCATTTCCGAAGTGATCTTGTTGGGGTAGCGCTTGTCGGGGCAACGCCCCTCCATCTGCTGTCGCAGACCGCGCTGCCGCTTAAAAGCCCCACTGGGGCTTTCATTGCTGCGCTTCGCAAACGCGGTCCCACCCCAAACCCTGCTCATGGTTCGCACCTGACGGTGCGAACAGCAACGGCGTGTCGTGCTTTACATAACTTCACCGAGGAGTTATCGAACAGACAGGAGGTACAATGACCAAAACGAATGTTCAACCGATTCCTAGCAATTCCCAGCACCACGACACGCCGAACAACAAAACGCACGTCATCAAGTTCCGTGTGACAGCGGAGGAAAAAGCGTCACTGGAACTCACTTGCAAACTCCTGAATCTCTCCCTCTCCACTTTTATCCGCCGCGCCATCCACAACGTCAAGATCGAGAAAACGGTCATCGTTGCCGGCGGCGGAGAAGAAACCCTGACCGCCGTTTCCACCCTGCTTGCCCAGTGCAGCAGGGTGGGCGGAAACCTCAACCAGCTTGCAAGGCACTTCAATTCCGGCGGTGCAGACACCGAGCAGATCCGGGCGAAACTCCTTGACGAACTTGCAGACCTGACTGCATTCCGGCTCCATGCCGAGAAAGTTCTGGGTGAACTGTATGGCAACGCTCAAGCATATCGCCTCTAAAAACTCGGACTACACCGCCATCGAAGCGTACCTCGTTTACCAGCACGACGCGTTCACCGGAAAGCAACTTCTGGATGAACAGGGCAAGCCGAAGCTGCGGGATTCGTACCTGCTCGACACCCTTGAGTGCGGCGATTTCTCGTTTGCAACGGCCTGTCTGCTGGCAAACCGCAAGTATGGTAAGAACACCCAGCATGGTGATATCAAAAGCCACCAGTATATCATCAGCTTCGACCCACGCGATGCAGC
>ENA-UEYI01000996-UEYI01000996.1-human-gut-metagenome-genome-assembly--contig:-NODE-996-length-25941-cov-7.079261_pt1 | contig 25941 bp, 18 predicted proteins | sample MGYA00242900_ERZ507916 | MGnify/ENA primary metagenome ERZ507916 (study PRJEB26167, sample SAMN06115521) | human gut metagenome | host: Homo sapiens | place: China:Chongqing | collected 2015-09-02...
ACACTCCCCCAGACGGCGATGCCGCCAGCCCCCTTTACACAAGTGGCCCTTTAAATTCGGTCTGCTAAGATAATAACGCGCAGTTACCGTCTTTAACCGTCATTCAGAGAGAAAAGGCGATTGCCCGGAACTTACCTGGGCAATCGCCTTTTCTCGTGGAATCCCCTGCTTAAAACAAGTATTTATTCTTATAATTATCTTTATCCCTACTTACTTGACGGAAAACTTGTAGACGGTTTCGGTGTGGTATTTCTCACCTTTTCTGAGGACGGTCGAGGGGTAAGCAGGGCAGTTCGGCGAATTCGGGAAGCCCTGTGTTTCGAGGCAAAGCGCCGCGTAATTCTCGTAGACTTTCTTGCCGACCGATCCTTTGACGGTGTTCGAGGTGTACAGTTGCACGCCGGGAAGCGTGGTGTAGCACTCCATATATCTACCCGATTTCTCGTCGTAGACGGAAGCGCAGAACTCGAGTCCGTTTTCGGTCTTGCGGTCAAGACAATAGTTAAAGTCGAAGCCGTGGCAAAGGTCGATCATGTGGTCTTTGGAGAACATATTCTCGCCCAGTTTCACGCCGCCCTTGAACGAATAAGGCGTGCCGATAATATCCATAAAGTCGTTATGCGGGATAAGTTCGTCGTCGACGGGAGTTATGCGGGAAGCGTTGATATCGAGAACGTGATCCAGCACGGTGTCATCGTCGCCGATATTGAAGTACGCGTGATTGGTAAGGTTGCACAGCGTGTCCGCGTCGGAAACCGCGTCGTAAGTAAGTTTCACTTCGTTGTCGTCGGTGAGTTCGTACTTTACGTCCACGTCGAGGTTACCGGGAAAACCGCACTCGCCGTCGGGCGAACGGTAGGTAAGCACGAGCGCGTCGCCGTCGATTTTCGCGGTCATAACGCGTTGATCGAAGCCCTTGAATCCGCCGTGGAGCATATTGTTGCCGTTGTTTTTTTCGAGTTCGTAAGTCTTGCCGTTCAACGTGAATTTCGCGCCGCCGATACGGTTGCCGTATCTGCCGATAAACGCGCCGTAGTACGAGTGATTGTTTACGTAATCCTCGGGACGGGCAAGCCCCATAAGAACGTCGCTCATTTTCCCGTTTCGGTCGGGTGCGGTGAGCGTAAGTATTCTGCCGCCAAGCGTGGACACTTCCATTTTCATACCGGCGGCGTTAGTCAGCGTATAAACGTCGACGGTGCCGCACTCGTCCGTAAAAGTATAAGTCTTTTTTACCATAGTATTCTCTCCTTTTCCGCCCGACTTATTATCGTGCGGGTAATTCCGCTAATAGTATAGCAAAAGCCCCGCTCTCTGTCTAACGTTTCGCGGGGTTTATGCGTAAAATTTTATTCCTTTATAAACGCGAGTTTGCCGCGGTCGGTCAGACGATAGCGAACGCACTTCACAGACAGATTGTCCGGATCGTCCCACACCGGATCGACGAAATAGAACTCGCCGTCACCGAGCGAGTGTACGCCCATGCTGCCCAACGGGAAATTAACGCCGGAAATGCCGTTTCCGCTCTCGCCCGTTTCTTTCAACGCCAGAACCCGACCGGTTTCTCCGCCGCAACCGACAAGCGGTTCTTCTTTCGCCGATTTGCCGCCGTCGATGACGAACATCGGATAGTTCGGAAACTGTGGTTTGTGCCCCGTGTACACGCAGGCGAAATAATCGCCGGTGAATTCGTCGTATTCGAGGTTCTGCACGCCGTAAGTCGTGTTACCGGTGTACAGGTAATATTTGTTGCGCGGATTTTTCGCGCCGGAACGGTGCATATCCGATTCGTCAAGCGGTTTCGCGGTCACGTTCAGTTCCGCAATATCGTATTGAAGTATGACCTGATAATCGTTATCGGCGCGCGTTTCATCGCCGTAAACGCCGTAGCATACATGCAGATATTCTTTGCCTCCTCTGTCGCCGAAATCCGGGCCTATCGCCAGCCCGTCGATACCGGAACAGCCGTGAATATGCGGCACGGTTCTGCCGTCCGCCGTCACGCTGCCCGAATAATCGTCGTACACGGTTTTCAGGTATGCCGCGGTCATCACTCCGTCCGTCGCCGCGTTTATACCCGGGCGATCGATCTTATTGCCGTCGAATATTGCGATATAGAATCCGTCGCGCAGTTCGACGTCCGCTTTGCCGATTTTGCCGAGAATACCCCTGCCGATAGCGTCGTTTTTATACTCGAGCGAAGCATAGATTTTACCGTCGGCGTCGCAATAATCGATACAACCGAGATGCCCCGCGATATTGTCGACGTAGCCTATAAGATTGCCGTCGGCGTCCGTCTTGACAAGCACGGTCGTGAACGAGTAGTAAATATACTTGCGCTCGCGATCCATAGTCATGCCCTGACAATGGCATTTACCCCATTTACCCGAAAAGATTTCGTTCTTCATTTTTCTCTCCTTACGCGCGGGTTTCGAGAATACGGCGAGCCGCGAATACGCCGCTTGCGGAAGCGTGCGACAGCGAGTGCGTGGAGCCGCTGCCGTCGCCGATGACGTACAATCCCTTGTATTTCGTTTCGAGGTTTTCGTCCGTTTCCACTTCCATATTGTAGAACTTGACTTCCACGCCGTAGAGGAGCGTTTCGTCGTTGGCGGTGCCTTTGGCAATATTGTCGAGCGCGTAAATCATCTCGATAATGCCGTCCAAAATTCGCTTTGGAATCACCAGACTGAGGTCGCCCGGGGTAGCGTTGAGCGTGGGCGTGACGAAGTTCTCTTCTATCCTCTCGCGGGTGCTTCTTCTGCCGCGCACGAGGTCGCCGAAGCGCTGAACGATTACGCCGCCGCCCAGCATGTTGGAAAGCCGCGCTATACTCTCGCCGTAACCGTTGCTGTCCTTGAACGGCTCGGAAAAATGCTTGCTGACGAGCAGCGCGAAGTTCGTGTTGTTCGTCTTTTTGTCCTCGCCCTCGAAACTGTGACCGTTGACGGTGATTATGCCGTTGGTGTTCTCGTTGACCACCACGCCGCGCGGGTTCATACAGAACGTGCGCACGTAGTCCTCGCACTTCTCGGTCTTGTACACGATCTTGCTTTCGTAAAGTTCGTTTGTTAAATGCTCGAAAATCTCCGCATTCAGTTCCACTCTCACGCCGAGGTCGACGCGATTGGACAGCGTGGGGATATTCAATTCGCGGCAAAGCGACTGCATCCACTTACTGCCGCTTCTTCCCACCGAAATTATACAGTCGCGGCAAGTATAGATCTTTTTCGCCGTGACGACTTCGTAGCCGTTTTCCGTCTTTTCCACGGTGGTCACGGGCGTGTGGAAGTAAAAATCCACCTTGTCTTTCAGTTCGTTATAAAGGTTGCTAAGCACTTCGTAATTGATGTCCGTGCCGAGGTGGCGGACTTTCGCGTTGAGAAGATTCAGTTTGTTCTGCATGCAGATCTTATGAAACTTCGTGCCCGCCGTCGAGAAAAGCCGCGTTTTCTCGCCTCCGTACGCAATGTTGATCGTATCGACGTATTCCATAAGTTCCAGCGCGCGCTGTTTGCCGATATGCTCCCAGAGATTGCCTCCGAAGTCGTTGGTTATGTTGTATTTTCCGTCCGAGAACGCGCCCGCTCCGCCGAAGCCCGACATAATCGAGCAAGTCTTGCACCCCACGCAACTCTTGACTTTCACGCCGTCGATGGGGCATTTTCTTTCGGAAAGCGCGCCGCCCGCTTCGAACACGGCGATTTTCAGTCCGCTGTTTCTCAGTTCGTAAGCGGCGAAAATGCCGCCCGGTCCCGCGCCTATGACTATTACGTCGTAATACATACTCTTATCTCCTTTTTAAGGGCATAAAAAATGCCCGTTTAGTCGCGGGCGTACACTTATCCCGCAAATCAACGTAGTTGACTGCGGGGCAGTCGGTAGAAACGCCCGACCGTATTACGGGCTTATACGTTACCGAGTGTTATTGTACCACGATTCCCGCGCCGCTGTCAAGCGTAAACGCGCGCTTTACCGTCCGTTATTTTTCGGGAAAAGCCTCTCCTCGCAGATTGCGCTCTATTCTTTGCCGTTATCCCTGCCGAAAGACTTCAGCGCGTCTATAACCCGCTCGTACTCGGCTTCGACCTTTTCGTAAAGCGGTTGCGCTTCGTCCGTTATCCCGCCGCCGCGAAGCGACTCGGTAAGCTCCGAAGCGACTGCCGCGAGCCGGGTAAACCCGAGCGTGGCGGCAACGCCTTTTAACGTGTGCGCCGCGCGGAACGCCTGCTGCCCGTCGCGGTTTTCGAGTCCGAGTTTAAGCGTATCGAAACTCGGATCGCCCGCGAATTTCATCGCAAAACGCCCTACCATATCGGTCGAGCCGAAACGCGCCGCCACCGCGTCGAAATTTTCTCCAAGACTTTCATAAAGTTTGCGCGTATCCACAACCGCACCTCCGAATTTTATTGCTTTTAATCATTACCGTTTTTTGCCGACGAGCCGCAGTATGGTTTCGACGAGTTTGTCCGCGTCAACGGGCTTCGATACGTGCGCGTTCATGCCGGCCGCAAGCACTCTTTCCACGTCATCGGCAAAGCCGTTGGCAGTCATGGCGATTATCGGTATTGCGCCCGCGTCGGGTTTATCGGAATTTCGTATTTCTTTCGTCGCTTCTATGCCGTCCGTCACCGGCATCATTACGTCCATAATCGCCAGATCGAACGTTCCGGCAGGCGAGGAAACGAACTTTTCCACAGCCTCTCTGCCGTTAGTCGCGCTCGTGACGGTCGCGCCGCGCGTGGCGAGAATAAACTCGGCGAACTCGCGGTTGAGGTCGTTGTCCTCGGCGAGCAGAATATTCAGTCCGCAAAGCGGCTTGTCGTCCGTGGCGGAAGCATGCGGAATTTCCGTTCCGCCCGAGATTTCGAACGGCAGATCGAGCGTAAACGTCGTACCCTTATTCTTTTTGCTGACAACGGAGATTTCGCCGCCCATGATTTCCACCGCTTTTTTGACGATAGGCAGTCCCAGTCCGGCTCCGTTTCTCGCGCTGCCCGACGGGTCGGAATTTTCCTGCGCGAACGGCTCGTACATGACTTTCATAAATTCTTCGCTCATGCCCGTGCCGTTATCGGCGACGACTATCTTAAACCTCGCCGTCTTATCGTCCGACGCAGTTTCGGTTGCATCTAACTGCACGAATCCGCCCGGGCGGTTGTATTTTACCGCGTTGGATAGGATATTTACGAGCGTGCGTTTTAATAATATCGCTGCACCGAATAACCGATCGTGTTCGACCGACACCGAAAATTCTTTCAGTTCCACGCCGCATTCGGTCGCCTGCGTTTTAATCATGATTTCCGATTCTGCGATAACGTCGGTCATAACGAATTTCTCTTTCGTAACGGTCATATTTCCCGCGTCCAGTTTGGACATATCAAGAACGTCGTTTACGAGATCGAGAAGATACCCGGACGCCTGCCACATTTTTTCACGGCACTCGCGTTGTTTATCGGGATCGTCGACGTAGTAGTCGGCGATTTTCAGCATACCGCGTATGCCGTTTATCGGCGTGCGGATATCGTGGCTCATTCTGCGCAGAAACTCGGTCTTTGCCTGATTCGCGCGTATCGCTTCCCGCGCAAGAGCGTCAATCTTTGCCGCGTTTTCCGCGTCCGCTTTGCGCTGTTCTTTCTCGCGGATATGATCGAATAACCGCAATACGGCAGCGATTATCACAATCGCGAGCACGTAGAACGCCATGGAATAAGCGATCGTGATCGTACGCCGCTGATACACGTCTTTTTCCGCGGTTAGCGCGTAGACGTAATACCCCATGGATTTGTCTTTTAACGCAAAATATTTGTTGTCGTTCGCGATAATCCTGCGTACGTTGCCGTCACTCTCCTTCCACGCGAAATTTTCTATCAAGTCCACGTTCGCGGCCTCTTTGCCCATATATCTGTCAACGTTGGCCGCGACCACGCGCGTGCCGTCGGTGACTACTATAATGCCGCCGGTACCGAACGAATAACCCTCGAGTATGTTTTTTATAGAGTACTGGAGCGTTACCGCAAGTTCCGCGCTCTGACGGGTATAACACAGTATAAGCCCTTGCTTGTCCTCTCTCCCCACCACCGCGAAGTCGACGTAATAGCCGTTGTCCGCAGTCGTGCGTTCGGAATAACTCTTGGCAAGATTGGATCTCGCGTCTTTATACTTGTCGAGCGTCAAGCGCCACTCATCCGCGGTCGCGTCACCCGAACAGTAAAACGCGGCTATGCGTTTCTCGGCATTATCGTCGGTCAGAATTATCCCGCTCAGCCTGTGTTCGCTCGCGAACGCGCTAAGACTCTCTTCGGTTTCGTCCAGCGCGCCGTAGTTTATATAGTTGCGCGCTTCCCTCGTCTTGTCCACGAGGTTAACGAGACTCTTCGCTTCGTTCTCGAACGTCGCTTCGTGTTCGAGCGTGCACTGCGTTTTGACGTAATCGGTTATTTCCTTCAACGCTTCGACCGCTTCGTCCGTGTTCTGCGCCGTCGCCGAAACGAAAACGACGGTAAACAGCGCTATGCCCACGACTAACGCCGCGATTACGAGCGTTATATTCCGCGCGAAGGTTTTGCTTGCTTTGGCTTTCCCGTTCATTTTACTATCACCCGCTCCGCGCTTATGCCATACCGCCCCACTATTTTCGCGGTCGTGCCGTCCTTTGCCATTTCTTCGAGCGTAGACGTAAGCCGCGCCGCAAGTGCCGCGTCGTTTTTCCCGAACGCAACCCCGATTTCCGCTTCGAGCAGCGATTCGGGCAGTACGCGGTATTCGCCGGTAAGGCTGCCGATATAATCGACGAGCGCGGTTTCGTGCCCCGCAGCCGCGTCGGCATAGCCTTTTCTCAGCGCCGCGAAAGCGAGATCGAACGTATTGAAACAATATAGTCTGTCAACTATCGGCACGTTGTCGCTGCCGTCAGCCGCAGAAAACAGTTCGTCGGCTTTGCTCGTCGCCTGACACGCGACGGACTTGCCGTTCAGTTCTGCCAAAGAGTTTATTTCGCTCGCGGCATTCACTACCGCGACGTGACGGCAAAACAAATACGGACCTGCCCACGCGTAAAGATTCTTTCTGTCCGTCATGGTAAAACCGCCCCACAAGCAGTCGATTTCGCCCGCTTCGAGCATTATGTCTTTTTCCGTCCAGTCGATCGTTCCGAACTCGGCGCGGTATCCGAGCCGCGAGAACGCTTCTCTCGCCAGTTCCACGTCCGCGCCCGTAAATTCGCCGTCCTCGCCGACGATAAAGTACGGCGCGAATATATCGCTCGCGACTCGTATCACGGGACGCTCGTCCAGGATTACGGGCGGTTCGTCGTCCTTACACGCCGAAAGCGCGGCAAAAACCGTCGCAGCCGAAAGCGCGACGAGCAGGACGGATATGAATTGTCGTAATTTTTTCGTCATTTCGGTTAATTCATTTTGTCGACGGTATCCTTGAAACACTCGACGATAAGCGGATTGAACGCGCCGCACTCGCCGTCGAGTATCATTTTCACGGCTTTTTCCATAGGATACGCGGACTTGTACACGCGTTCGCTGGTGAGCGCGTCGTAAGCGTCGACGATCGACACCACCTGCGCGGTGATCGGGATCTCTTCGCCTTTCAGCCCGTCGGGATAACCCTTTCCGTCATAGCGCTCGTGGTGCCAGCGACAGATCTCGTAAATATACTTCACGAGCGGTTCGTCGGCATATTCGGTCATGTCTTTTACCATTTTCGCGCCGTAAACCGTGTGCTTCTTGACTTGTTCATACTCGTCCGGAGTGAGTTTGCCGGGTTTATTAAGTATTCTTTCGTCCACGTCGAGTTTGCCGAGATCGTGGAGCGACGCGGCAGTGGATATAAGGAAAATTTCGCGGTTGCTCAGTTTGTATTTGTCCGATACCTGTACTAAACGATTGAGAAGTATTTCGGTATACTTGCTCACGTTCGCCATGTGCGAAGCGTGCATACCGTAGTGTATACTGATAAGCCTACTGAGAATATTGACGAGCAGTCTGCTGATCTTTTCTTTTTCGATTATTTCATTGGAAACGGTAGAAACAAGCCGCCGCTGTTTCTCGTAAAGATTGATCGTGTTCAGCACTCTGCGATAAACGACTTTTGCGTCGAACGGACGGTTGATATAGTCCGCTACGCCGAGGTCGTACGCGCGCCTTACCGAAGCGTCGGACTCGTCGCCGCTTATAGTGATGACAGGTATTTTTTCGATAAGGTGGTTGAGATTCATATATTTCAGCACTTCGAAGCCGTCGATACCGCTCATTACTATGTCTAAAAGCACTACGGAAATTTCGTCGCCTCTCGATCCTATAATTTCGATAGCCGCTTCGCCGCCGTCCGCTTCCAGCACTTTGTATTCGTTTTTGAGAATTTCGGTCAGAATTTCGCGGTTTATATCCGAATCGTCCACGACCAGCACCGTATACTTGTCGCGATCGTCGAGCCCATACTCGCCGTAGTCGGTCACAAGGTCGTCTTTCTTTTTTTTCGCGCGGTAAAGAAGCCTGTCCGCACGCGAAACCGCTTCCTCGACGTTGCCGTCCTCGCACATCGCCGCGCCGATACTGACCGACATCTTCACCGCGGCGTAGCCGGCGATCTCGCAGTTCTGCACGTGCTTCATTATCGCGTGGAGCGTGGTTTCGAAACCTTCTTTTCTCACGCCCGGCATCACTACCAGAAACTCGTCGCCGCCGTAGCGCACGAGTTTGTCGGTGCTGCGAAGGCACTTTTTCATTTCCGCGGCTATCGTGCCGAGGATACGGTCGCCCGTGTCGTGGCCGTAGAGATCGTTATAAATCTTAAAGTCGTCGAGGTCGATCATCGCCACTCCCGCGCTCACCCCGCCGGACTTGATCTTGTCCTCGAAATATCTTCTGTTGTACGCGCCGGTCAGCACGTCCATATACGTCTTTTCAAAGTACACGCGGCGACGGTCGAGAATATTCTCTTCTCCGCCCGTAAGGTTATCGCTGTCCTCGATCTCTTTTATCAGTTCCAGTACGTACGGTTTGCCGTCGACTTCCACGTAGTCCGCGACCACCTCGTAAGCCCTGCCGTCGATTATTTCCGCTTTGGAAGTGCGGCGCTTTTCGTTGAACGCGCGCAAAGTTACGCAGTTTTCGCACGGAACGTCGTGATTCCACAATTCGTAGCATTTACAACGCTTGTCGCAATCGATAAACCCGGAATTCGCCAGCGCCCGTTCGTCGAGGTCGTCCTCTTTGAGCAATCTCACCACGTCGAAAACCGTTTCGAACGCCGCCATACGCTCGCGAAGTCGCTTCATCGTAAGTTTATTCGTCTTTCCCATTTCTGCCGCCGCCTTTACTCGTAATCGTTGAAGATAATGAAAATCTATTACTATTATAACTGATATTTTACCGAATTACAACGAAAAAACCGCCCGAATTTATGATCGGACGGTAAAATTTTCAGTCATTCGAGAAATTCTTGCGGACGAACTCGAGATAATCGACGTACTTCATGGGTTTTGAGAAGTAATAACCCTGAATGACGTCGCACCCCATGGCTTTGAGCTTTTCGAAGTCCTCTTTGGTTTCCACGCCTTCCTGAGTGACTTTTACGCCCATTTTTTTCACGATGTTCACGACGGACGAGAGGATCATTTCGTCGCGGGCGTTGTCCACGCCCTTGTCGAGGAAGAACTTGTCGAGCTTGATCTCGTCCATATCGAGAGTCTTGAGGACGTTGTACGACGAATACCCGGTGCCGAAGTCGTCGAGCGAGCATTTAAAGCCCGCCGCGTGCAGTTCGGTTACGATCTTCGAGAGGTACTCGTAATTCTCGTAGGCGAAACTCTCGGTAAACTCCAGCGTCACGACACCGTCGCGTATGCCGAACTTTTCCTTGACTTTTTTATAGTAAGTCAAAAAGTCGGCGCGGATCGCGGTAACGCGGGATACGTTGACGGAAACCGGATAGACGCGCATACCCTGTTCCACGCGCTCGGCGACGTTCTCGCACGCGCGGAAGAACACGAATCGGTCGAGCTTGTCGATAAATCCGTCCTCTTCGAACACCGGCAGAAACTCGGCGGGCTTGCGGTACGCTTCGATTTTCGGGTCGTACCACCTCACCAGAATTTCGCTGCCGTCGAGGTCGCCGCGCCTTAAGTTAAACTTGGGCTGATAGAAAAGGTGGAACTCGTTGCCCGCGAGCGCGCTCTCCATTCTGCCCTCGATCTCGGCTTTTTTGAAGTAATCGGCGCGTACCACGTCGCCGTAATATTCCAGGCTGAACGCGCCGCTTTTCATTCCGCCGGAACGCTGAAGTATGCGGACTTTGTCTTCCATTTTCTTGACCGGCTGATTAAGTTCGCGCTCGACTTCGTACACGCTGAACGACATGGTTATCTTAAAGTCCTCGCCATCCTCGAAGTCGAAGCGTTCGATCGCGCGGTAAATCGCGCCGATACGATCCTCGAGGTTCTTTCTGTCGCGGTAATTAAGAAGAATGAAGAATTCGCCGTCGCCGTAGTAACCGAACGTTTCCGCGGGAAGCACGGAAAACCTTATCGCGTTGCGCATATGGACGAGCAGCGATTTCACCGTTTCGTCGCCGAAGTGTTCCTCGGTGTAGCCGAAGTTGTTTATCTTCGCCGCTACCACCGCGAACTGCGAGTTTTTGTGGCGGCGAAGTATCTCCCCCGCGTCCTCTTCGAATTTTCTCGGCGTGCCGCAGTCGAGCTCGGCGTTGACCATTTCAAGCGAGTAAATGAGTTTGTCCGTTCTTCTGCGGTTGACGATAAACACGACGCACAAAAGCACGGTGACGAGCGCAAGCCCCAAAAGCGTGCCCATGATCTGCGAAACAGATTCGTAACCGCCGCCGTATACGTCGGACAGACGGAAAAGATCCAGAAGAAACAGATTGCCGTTCTCCGTGCCCAGCGCGTTGATCGCGACGGCGTACTGTTCGGTGCCGATACGCGTGATTATCGTGCCGCTTTCGCCGCCGCTGACCAGCCGCACCGCTTCTTCGTACTTCGTCCCGTCGGTGACGACCGAGAACAGCACGCCGTTTTGCACCGCTTCCGCGCTTATATCGAAACTCTTGTCGTTCACGTCGCGATCGAGGATCTTGCCGTCGTGCTTGCACAGCAGCGAGAACGCCGCGATCGTAAAGCACTTGTCCGCGCTCGCCGAGTCGGAATTCTTCAGCGTGTCCTTGGCGGTAACGAGCGATACCGCCGTGCGGTCGTAAACGGGCAGCACCGCGTCCACTACTCCGTCGTACACTTTAGCGTAAATACCGAACGCCATCACGCGGTTTTCGTACTGAAAGACCCGCGACATACCGCCGCTCAGCCGCGCTTCGGCGAGCGACGTAAGTTCGGGATATTCCAGCACTTCGCCCGCTCTGGAGTAAATTTTGCCCGCCTTGACGTAAGCCGCGTCCGTGAACGTGCTGTCCGCCCTACCCGCTTCCGCGCAGAACTCCTCTATCGCGAGATGCACGCCGTCGAGATTTTCACACCTGGCGACCGTACCCGCCAGCGTTTCCGCACGGGCGCGTTTGTCCTCTATCTGATTGCGGACGGCAAGGCTCTGCTCCGCGGCGTAGTAGCCCGCGCGCTCGGCTGCCTGAGTCGCCACCGAATCGGAATAATCGGCGCCCAGTATCGTGACCTGCACGAAAAACGCCGCGCATATCATCATTATGACGGCGAACAGAACTATGTTGCCGTATTTTCCGATAAATTTTCTCATTCTCGTTTTCCGTTTTCTTCGGTCGGGTCTTGCTCCGTTATTTTCGGTTTAATTTCGTCGGAATCCGTCGGATTTTCGTTCTTTAACCGCTCGACTTCTTCCGCCACTCTGCGGTCGAACTCGCGTTTTTTTCTCTCGTCCTCGTCGCCGCGGATCGCGTTCACGATATCGGGAACGTACAGCACCGCCGACGAGATCGCAAACACCAGCAGTATCGCGGTTATCCCGAGCGGGCTTTTGAACAACTTGCCGAAAAAAGTCAGCACGGGCAGGTTGCGCCTATAAACCGCCCTGACTTCCGCGGGCTTTACAGTCCAGCCGTCGGCGGCGACAGAAGCGTCGCCCTTCGTCCTATAGCCGTCCTCGGCGACTTCGATCACGCGGTGAGTGACGAGCAGTCCGTAAGCCTTGCTTTTCTCGTCCGTGCAAAGAAACGTTATCACGTCGCCCCTGTTTACGTCCGAGCCGTCGGATTCAGCCACGAGGATAAAACTTTCCGCGGGGATTTCGGGCTGCATACTGCCCGTTTCCACCCACAGCACCGCCCGCCCGAACACGAACGGCGGGGTCGTGCGGTTCCGTCCGAGCGCCACCGCCGCGACGGCGAGCGCCACCGCGAGTATAGCCGCCGTCCAGAATGCGACCGTGCCGATTATCGCGCCGATTTTCCCGCGCGTTTTCGCCGATTTGCTCATTTATTACGCTTCCTGAAAACAGAGAACAAGCGCTTGAAAAAGCCTTTTCGGTCGGGTTTCGCGGGCGCGGGCTTCATAAATTCTATAAAGTCGCTCGAATCGTCCACGCCGTAATCGGTGGGTTTCGAGTAGTCGGCGGCGATCTGTACCACGTCGGGCAAAGTCTGCGCCGCTTCTTCCTTCGCCGCAACGGTTTTCGCCGAGTTCTCCGCGTTCGCGTCCAGCGTTTCGGGCGCGGGCGGCTCGATCGTAGCCGCGGCTTCCGTCCACCCCTCGTTATTTCCGGTCGGAATTTGTCGGATTTCGCCGTGCGCGGGCGGAACGAAGCGATACGCTTCCCGCAGTCTTTCGTCGTTATTATCTTTTCGGGGCGCGGGCGCTTCGTCGGTTTCGCCGCCGAGGTCTTTTATCCAGCCGCGAGCGAGGAATTCTTCCGTCGTCATCGCCGCGTAATTCTTCGGATCGATGGGGACGGCGGGCTTTTTCGCGGGGCTAAGTCCCTCCGTCACCGCGAGAACGCCGACGAGTTCCTCGGCGTAGCGGCAAGCTCGGTCGCTCCTTATCCTCATCAGCGCGGGCACGGCGGCGTAAGCCTTGCTCTCGCCCGCTTCTTTCAGAAAGTACTTTTTGTCCTGCGCCGCGGGGTCGAGTGCGAAATAAACTTTCAGCGTTTTGCCCGTGACGTTGATTTTCGCCAGCGTTTTGCGCCCGGCGTACACCGCGCAGTAGCGGTTGCTTTCCTTTACGCGCGCCTTGCCGTATTTAAGGAACGCGTTGAGAACGGCAGCGTAATACTCCTTGGTTTTCTCGTCCGCGAGCCGTATCCTCGCGTGGAAAGTGCGTGCGTATTTTATGCCGCCGAAGTCGAACTTCTCTTCATTGTCCTCTTCGGCGTTTTCGGTCCCGGTATCGTTTTCCGCGGCTTCTTCGGCGTTTTCGCCCGGTTCGTCCGCGGCCTCGTCCTCTTCTTCGTCCTCGGCGTAAGCGTAGTCCGCCCCGCCCGCTTCGAAGTTCTCGATGGGGTCGTACATAGCGTCGTCGGCGTACAGCGCGATTTCTATCGCAAGCGCGAGTTCCTCTTTCGTCAGCCTCGCAGTAAGTTCGGTCGCCTTTTCTGCCGGCGATTCTTCGCCGCTCTCGGTCGTATCGCGCGCGGCGGCAGCCGCCGTAAGGTCGTACGCTTTCGGGTCGAGCGCGTACGGCTCGTCGATTATCCGCGGGTAAATCTCGGGATAAGTATTCGCGGCTATCGCGTCGCCGTCCGCTCCGCAAGCGTTCTTACGGAACGTAATATAACTCGCCGCCGCAAGGTTGCCGAGCGCGGAAAGGTATTCTTCGCCGGGGTCGAGCACGGTTTCGCTGACGGTCAGCCCGAAGCCCGCGTCGTCGTAACGCTCGATAAAATCCCACAGATCGAGGCATTGACGGAAGTACTTGTTCTTGACGATCGCGTTGGTGCGAAGCACGGGCGGATTGACGTACTTTCCGTCCATATTCGTCACGAACTCCGAAGCCGCGTACTCGCGCACGACCGCTTCGAGCTTCTCAAGTCGTCTGCGCGTTTCGGTCGAGGGAAAAGTTCTGCGCGCGTTTTCGTTGCAAGCCGAATCGTACTCGACTTTTATCGTCACTCTCGCGCGGTCGAAGCCCTCGCGGAACGATGCGGTATAAGTCATTTCGCGGTGTTTTTCGTCCGTGGCGAACTTTTTCGCGATCTCGCATCTTTTGGTCACGAACAGATACAGCCGCGCGATAAGCGTGTTCAAAAACTTGTTCTCGTAAGTAAAAATCGAATCCTCGCGGAACACGTTCAATAGTTTCTTGGGCGTGATTTCGCCGTCGTCGTTCACGGAAATATTGTCGGAATGTTGCCCCAAGTGCGCTATCGACCGCCCGGTAATCTTTTTCGTCATCTCGACGGGCAGTACTTCCTCTGTTTCGGCGATGTAATGCCCCGGGTTGCGCATAAGATAATCTATCGCGCCGAGCGCGTTCTCGACCTTGTCGATCCAACGTTCGTCCACCGCGCGAAGCATCAGTTTTTCCCTCAGCGCCGCGGTGACTTCGCCCGCGCTCATGGCTTCAAGCGTTTCTTCGTACGCGCGGTACTTCTTAGCAAGTTTCTTAAGGTACTCGGAAGTAGCGCTCGCCGCTCCCGCTCCGCGATTTTCGCTCTCGTCCGCGCCGCTTTCTCCGGCGGTATCGTCGGCGGTGGCGGCGGTATCTTCTTCCGCTGTTTCTTCTTTGTTTCTTTCGGTTTCGGGTTCGTAATCGTCCGCTTCTTCGTCCGCATCGGCGGCGTGATTTTTACCGGCGTTCGCGTTTTTTATCACGCGGATAAGCCCGCGGGTCACGAGGTTGTCGAACGTATCGGCGGGGAATTTTTCCACCTCGCCCGCTTCGGTTTTTTCGAGAAATCCGAGCGCGGCGGCGCACGCTTCTATCGCTTTTATCGCGCCGCGAAGCGCTCCGTCGCTTCTGATTTTCAGCATCGCGGGGGTCTTTTCGTACTTTTTCGCCCCGGCGTATTTTGCCTTGTACTTGCCGGTGATCGCGCCGGGGTCAATCGCTAAGTACAGACACAGCGTTTTGCCCGCGATAGCGACCTTTGCAAAAGCGGTTCTTCCCACGTTAAAAGCCGCACCCGACCAACGGACGCGCGACTTGACTTTTTCGTAACCGAGCAGTTTTTTAGCGACTTCGGCGTAATAACCGCGCGTGCCGTCGTCCGACAGCGCGAGCCGAGCCAGAAACGAACGGCTGTATAACAGTCTGTCCGTCCATTTCGGTTTTTCCGCGGGCGCAAGGCTTGCCGCGGGCATGGGTTTATTTTCGGTTGTCACCGCGGTGAACCTCCTCTTTGCGGTATTTCCCGCGTGCGAACCGGTCGCCGCGGGTTTCTCGGGCAGACCCGAGCCTTAGTATGTCTTTTGCAAACGAGTGAGATACGCGATACTGTCACGCATCTTGTTCTTGCCGAACAGCGAATCGAGGGTCGCGATCAGCCCGCGGATCTCGTCGCGGATCAGCGAGAGGTTAAGGCTCTCGAACTTGCGGAACACCTTGGTCGCGAGCATGTAATCGACGGCTTCGAGTTCTGTACCGCCGCAAGCGACGTAGACCGGCACGAACGCCGAAAGTTGTTTCATAATACGATTGCCGAACGCCACGCGGAACTTCTCGATAACGTAGAGGTCGAGTTTTCCGATATTCTCCAGCGTTTTTTCGGACACGGGGTAATTTTGCTCGGCTTCCTCGTAGAGCTTTTCGACGTAACTGTACGCCACGCGCTTGGGGGCGGTTTCGGGCGCGTCGAACGGTATGCCCTTGCTGTCGAGATTGATGACGAACGCACGGTCGTAAACCTTATCCGACACGGAGAACGTCGAGTCGTCGTTGTTGATCGTGCCGACGTACCAAACGTTCTGCGGAATGGACAGCGCGCCTTCGGTCAATCGCTTCGGGTCGTTCTCCCAAGCCGACGGAACGAGTTCGATTTTCCACTCGTCGGCGTTCGGCATTTCCAGTACGGACAGCATTTCGGCGAAGTAATACTCCACTCTCGCGATGTTCATCTCGTCGAGAACGATAACGTTCACGTCGTCGTTGTAGCCCGACTCGTAAATTCTTCTCAATACTTCGGTTTCGTTAAACTTCTTCGTGAACTCGTTGAAGTACCCGAAAAGTTCGTTCCTGTCCCTCCACGACGGCTGAACCGAAGCGATCGTCGCGTCGGAGAGGAAATACTTGCCCATCATATACGGAAGCGAGGTTTTACCTGTACCGGAAATACCTTGCAGAATGATGAGTTTGGTAGAGGCAAGCCCCGCGATCATCAGCCGTATCGTGCGGACGTCGTAGTAAAGTTTATGGTTGGTGCAGGCAAAGTCCCTTATATCGTCGCAGATCTCGGCGAGAGTCATGTTACAGACGTAATCGGGCGCAACGTAGAACGTGTACTTCTCGTCCACCGCGGCAAGGCGGACAAAACGCCTGCCCTCGTCCGCGGCTCTGGCTTCTTCTATGCCGTCCATAGCCTCTTCGACCTGCTTGAACTCGTCCTCGAACATACGTTTCATCTGTTCGTACGACAGCCCCGCTTGCGTGACTTTCAGTTGCATTATGCGTTCTTTTTCTTCGGTGAGTCTGAGTACGTCGCGATGAAGGTCGGAAATCTCTTCTAATAAGTCCTCGCTGCCCACTTGCGACTTACGGAATCGGATAAACTTCCTTATACCGAGTACGATGAGGAACGCCACGCCCACCCACACGGCGAACGTGAGAATAAACGCGAGTATGGACAAAATCCAGTCGCCGACGGTGAAATTCACGCTTTCCTGCGACCACAGCCGAAAATAGTACGGGAAATCGAAAATCTTTCCTATACCGAAAACCAGCCCTTTGAATATCATCAAAAAGCCGTCCAGCATATAGCCGAAAAACGCCTTGAACCATGTCATAAATCCGTATAACGCGTCGTTCATAAGTCCTCTTCTTACCTTTTCGAAACTCTGCGGCGGCGAAAATTACTCGCCCGCGGTTTCGTCCTCGTTCTCTTCCGTTTTAATCTCTTGCGCGGGGTTTTCGTCCGCTCCCGCGGGAACCGATTCCGCCGTTGCGGCTTCGTCCGCTTCTCGGCTGCGGAGGTATTCCTCTATCGCCTTTTGCTTGATAAGTTCTTCGTCCGCGGCGGAAATGACTTTCTTGTCCGAGTTTTTGACCCTTACCACCGTGATAATGAACACCACGAGCTGGTACACGAAGAACGCCGTAAGCGGCAGAAGTATGCACAGCCCGAACCCGAGCCGCGAACCTAAAAACGTGATAGTCGCGCCCAAGCCGTTGGCTTTTTTGCCGGTGTACACGGCGATTATCGCGCCCGCCGAAACGGTTTCGCTCTTGCCGTGAGTGTACTCCTCGTTGTCTCCGCGCGTTTCGATCGACGTGACCGTGCCGTTCTCTTTGTTTATCTTAATAATGCGGTGGGAGTTGTATTCGCCCTTGGAAATCGCTCCGTCGCCGTTTATATCCCATTCGAAAGTAACGATATCGCCCTCGCGGAGCGCGCTTATCGCCTCGTCGTTGCCGTAGATATACTTACCTACGATAAAATCGCCCTTCTTAAAGCCCGACGGAAATTCCGCGGCGACCGATGCGGGCTTATCCGCGTTCATCGAGTTCGACTGAACGCTCATATAGCATTTGCCGCCGATGACCGGAACCTTGGTCGATCCCGAAGCGGCGGATACCGCGACTACCGTAATGAATACGGCAAAAGCCACGAACAGCCAGAGTATGACGTTCACGACTATGTTTGCGGTCTTTTTGATTTTCTTTTTAGTTGCTTCTTCCATTTTCTCGCTCCCTTATGCGATCATGGGGGGGGTGTCTGCCCACGGGGTGCAACGGGGTGCCGCCGTTCGCTCTTCCCTTGGCAAATTGCCTTCGGTTTCGCCCCGCGCGGGGCTTTATCTCTCCCGCGCGGTTTGAAATCAAAGTTCGTGGTTATGTTCGTTTAATGCTTAACTATCGCTTTGAAAGTAATTTCGATATTTGCGGTGTCGAGATTAGCGGCGTTGTCAGTGAAAATAGCAGCGTTCGTACCGTCGATGTAAATATAGATATCTACCTTAATGAGCGTATCGGATGTTACTTCACCGGTTCCGAGAGCGGTCGAAGCGGTATTTGTTTTATCAAATTCTTTTACACCTTTGTCGGTCGCGCCGGAATAAACCGCAAGCACAACTTTTGCCGCGTCGATATTCTTAGTGCCTGCCGCAGTGATTTTAACCGTCGCTTCGATATCGGAAAGCGCGGGCGTTTCTTTGACGATCGTCATATAAACGGTCTTGGTGATAACGTAGCCGGTCATATCGGTAAGAGTGTTCTTCGTTGCGCCTTGAGCCGCATCGGGCGCGCTGGTCTTTTCCGCGTTGTACCAGTACCAGTTGCCCGCGACTTTCGCAGCCTCCGCATTATTAAGCGTTTCATGCGCAACGGGCTTTACTTTCGCGTCGTTCGCGCTTACGCCGAGATCAACGGCTTTGCCCTCGGGAGTTTCTTTCTTTGGGAGCGCCTGAAGTTTTTCAACGGAGTTGTTGTCTCCCGTACCGATAATAAGGTACGGCTGGTCGGTCTGTGCAGTGACCTGAAGTCCGTTAACTTGTACTTGATCCTGCATCGAGAACCAGGCGTAGGTCGAAGTTCCCACGAGTACGGCGCTGACGAGCAGCATGCACAGTGCGGGGATGAGTTTTTTGAACTTTTTCATGATTTTTTCTCCTTAAATGGATAAATTTTTATATATTTTCCGCATGGCACCCATACGGTAAATACCTGTATTTTTTTCAAGCGGCTTGTTCGCTCGCTCCCACGATATTGATTTCCATATCGAACTTAAGTTCGCCGCCGAGAACGTCGTCGGTGCAGTCGGGGTCGTTGCCCTCCAGCCACACCACTATCGTCACCCGCGAAATATCGCCCGGACGGAAGTCGTCTATCTGCCCGGAAGTGACCACGCCGGGACTGACGAAGTTGGTCATCACGCGGTTGTCGGGGTCGATCTCGGGCGCGTTGCCGCTGCCCGTTCTCGGCTTGGCGTAGTCGACGTAGGAATTGTCGTAAGCGTACTCGTCGGTGTCGGCGCGATAGTAATACGGATTGAAGTACACGCGCACTCTCGCCGCCGAATCGATACCCACGGTCGCACGGGAAATAATGAGGTTATAGTCGTACGAGCAAATTTCCGAACCGCTGTTTTTTATATAGAACGTGTACGCGACGTAGTTGGTACCGCTGTGTTCGCCGCTGCCGTCGGCTACGTCGTACGGAAGCGTTCTGCCGTCGATATTGCTGATTTCCTTCATGACGTCGGTATTCAGCCGCGAAGTCGGGCGCACGAATTTGTCCGTTTCGGACAGCGACAACGCGTAACCTCGCTTGTCGGGATTCGCGACCGTCACGGTGAAACTGCCGAACTTGTTGAACAGCAGCGACACCACGTACAACACCGCGAGGAACGCCACTATCACGCCTATCGTGACCGGGATAACCCGACGGTAAATGCGGTAGCGCTTGATCTCGCCCGAAGTTCGCTTTATCGCCGAGAATGGTTTCTTTTCGCCCAGCATCTCAGCCCTCTCTCGCCGTCATCAGCGCCGCGATCGCTTCTAAAGGCTTGCCGATAAAGTCGTAAACGCCGCTGTAGTCGGCAGCCGGTATCAGTCCGAACACGTCCGCCGCGCGGAGTTCGCGCACCTGCTCGTCGCGGCTCACGCCCGAGGCTATCACGTCCGCTTTCAGCGACTTGGCGTAGTCGATAAGCGCGCGCACGCCCGGGGCTTTGGTTCTGTCCGTGAGTTCGTCCAGTAGTCCCGTCATAACGAGCGCGTCCGGCAGAAGCCCGAGCATATCGCGGAGCGGGAAGTCCGCGTCGCCGAAGCCCTCGATCACCGTCTTTATGCCCTCGTTGCCCATTTCGCTCGTAAACGCCGCCACCGCCGCTTTGTCGGAGAGCGCGTTCTTTCTTATCATCACGCGCAATCCCCTCGCCGCGATATCGCCGTTCGTTACCGCTCGTATGCGCTCGCCTACGTCCGTCCTGCCGATCACGGCTTTCGGACACGGCACCGCGATCCACTTTATATTCGAGCCAAGCCTCCGAAGTTTGGTTATAAGCGTATACGCTTTTCTGATAAGCCTGAAGAACAGCGCCGCGATCGTGTCGTCGTCCAGCGTTTCCGCTTCGTCCGAAGTGATTTCGCCGGTGACGAGGTTATGTACCGAATACTGAAGTATCAGCGCCATGATCTCCTCGCCGTAAAGATCGCTTATCGGCGCGTACTTGATTTCGATGGGCGTTACGCCCGCTTCTATCAGCGACAACGCGGAAGCGCGTACGTATTCGCCGTTCACTTCTATCATCTTGTCCTCGTCCGACATAGCGTTCTCCTTTCCGGGCGACCCCGGGTAATAAAAAAAGTTGCAAAAGCGTATTTCTACGAAATTGCAACTCGGCTGACTTCATTAAAGTCCCTATGGCTTTGCGTCACCGCCTCGCGACGGTTTTGCCAAAGTATTCTGTTGTCGAAAAATAAGTAAAATCGTTCCGGCTAGTCTATTTTAACATACAATTCTTTCGTTCGTCAACGATTTTCGGGTAACTTTTTAGGGTTTTTCGTATTTTTCCGCTCGCGGACGACCTTTTTTTTCTTATTTTATCCGTTTGTCGGCGCCAGCGCGCCGTCGTACTCGCCCTTTCCGGTCGGCGTAACCGCGGTTATATACGAGTAATTGTACCTTACCGAAGTCGTGCCGTCGGCGTTTTCGGTCGTGTTTCTCTCGAACGCCGCCCACGACGAAGCGCCCGTTCCCGCTTCCGCGATCTCGAACGTGACCGAATTGAACTCGGGATAATTGCCCGCGTTGTCGAGCGTGACCGTGTCGGTATTGACGAAGTACAGCGACTTTATCGTATGATCCTTGCCCTCGTCGCCGCCCGTCGCCGAAGCGCCTATATCGAGGTACATAAGATACGCCCCGTCGCCGGTACTTGCCGAGCCTAACGCATATTCGCCGCCGTTGACCGGCATCTCGAAATAGTACACCGCATTATTAACCATTGTAGGATTCGTTATCCATTCGCAGTCAAACTCCAAGGTAAGCGTATTTTGGTCTATTCCGTTCTCGGAATAACTGCCGTCGGAATAAAGATAGACGTACGACGCGCTTCCCGGGCGCGAGTAAATTTTGGAAATTTCTTTTACCCGGGTGATTTTTTTCGTCGTTTCGTCGCGGAAAATATGATGAAGCGAGAAGAAGTTTTTATTGCCGGAATAGTACGTTCCCGCAAAAAAATTAACGTATCCCTTCTTTTCAACCTTGAAGTCGATCGAGTTCGCCGTCATTTCGTAATCGGTATACGTTTCTTTGTTTATTACCGCTTTGTCCGCGGTATATATATTGTTAATACTGATTTGCGTATTCATAAAGTGCACGCCATACGCTCTTTCCGCATTTTTCATAATCTCGTTAAACTTATCGCGTGCGCCCTTATTATCGGTTGAAGTATATTTTTTCAGTCCTAAATCGGATACCGTCATTGTCGTGATATTTGTTATTGCAGAATTTACGGATTCGTTATTCTGATTATAAGTATCTTTTATTCGCACGAAACCGCTTGAATGTTTGTTTCTTGTCAGTAATTCCAGCTTACTGCCGTCGCCGAACGAAGTATCTCCGTTCAGCGAAACACTTAACCCGGAATCTACCGGATAGTGTCTAAAACGTATATCTCCGTTTGTATCGTGCGGCCCGCTTGCCATATATCCCGTATTGGATTGTAAAACGTTGCCGTCGGCGTCGGTATTCAAGGGAATATAGGTTTCAAAATTTCTGGTTTCCACAGCCCCCGATGATGTGGTGACAGTGCCTTTATATGTATATTCCGCGGTATAATATCGCCGGGTATCCGTGCTTTCAAACGTCAGATCCATACCCGACGTTTGCCCTCTCCAAGCAGAACCTAAGAATCCTAAATAATATGTATAATATTGTGTATTATTATTTGAAGGAACGGCTGCGGATAGTCGATTACCTGTACGCGTCCAATTTTCCCATACCGCAGAAGATACCGTTAGAGTTGTGGAAGTATTCATTCCGAGATACATCTTCTGATCATCTTTGTAGGTATAGATTCCCTTTCCGTTCGCGGTAAAATACCACGTCACCGCACTTGCTTCGGTTGTTGTATTCCCCGTCGCATATTGAGTAAATTTATTAACCGTAAGATAATTGTTCCCCGATTTTATATAAAATCCTCCTCCGTTTGCGTCGTCTGTATATTTATACTTTAATACGACTTTTCCTCCGCTCAGATATAAAATCGTATCGTTACTGCTGGACTTGAAATATACCGATCCCTTATTTTCGTCATAAAATCTCTGCGTGCCGTAAGATGTACTATCGTTAAAACCGGAGTCGACGTATTTCTTCGGCGTCGTGTTGCGATACGTCGATAATCTCGAATGCATGCTTTTCATGTCCACCGAGCCGCCCCAGTCGGGGTTGTCGCCGTCCGAGCCGCTAGTGTCGCCCCACTCGATTACGTTCTCGTTGAACGCGCCGACAAGCGCGTACTTGGACGTGACGGAAGCGCTGCCGCTGAGCGCGGTCAAGCCGCTCGCACCCGAAGCGTAGTTTATATCGCCGCGATAAACGCCGACGTTGCTTATGCCGGAGCCTGCGTACCCCGCGACTAGTCCGGTGAGCGTGGCCGCCGAGCCGCTGTAAATATGGAGATAGTCCGCGTAGAAATTCCCCACCGACATTCCCGCCGCGTTCTCGTCGGTAAACCCGGCGTTAGCGGCTTTGTACTTCGCGATATAGCCGTCGTAGTCGCCGGTCACGCCGAACAAACCCACTACGGACACTTCCGCGGATTTGTCGGTGACGAAAAGGCGCGTAGTGCCGTTGAACTCCGCGTTGGACGGACGGATTTTCAGCGCGTTGTCGGTCGATCCGGCATTGTTGGAAACTCTGACGGAAACGATAGTATTGTCGCCGCCGTCGAACACGCCTATGAACGGATATTCGGTCGTGCCTATCGGCGGGATAGCGGACTTGAACGCGCTCATATCGACTTTTTCCTTAACGACGAAATGACTTTGCGCCAAACCGTTGTTAAAGTCGGGGTTCATATTAAAGTAACCGAGATACTGAAGCCACGCAAGGTTATATAGGTGTACCGCGGACCGGATTTCGTAGGGGCTGTCCGCGCTGCCGGTGCCGCCGGCGAAGTATGCGGATTCGGTAGAGCCGTGAAAATGTTCGTTAAAATCGACCGAGCCTGTCGATTCGTCCAGCCAGCACACGGTCACCGCCGCGCACAGCGCGACCGCGATAGTCGCTATCGCTAAAATTATGCTTATTGATTTTTTCACGGTTTTACCTCCTTTCGCCGTTGTCGGCGGGATTTTTTATCGGTCTTTGGTTAGTCGTCGGTCGGAATTTTACTTTATGCGAGGTTACGCTACGTATAGCGCAAGCCCGAAGTCGCACGCGAACGGAATTTCCATATCGAAATTCTGCAGAATATCGTTTGCGAGGTTTTTCGAGAATATCATCGAGAGAAACAAGCGGTCGTAGTCGATCACCACGAAAAACGCTTTCGCGGTTTTTCCGCCGTACGTCACCGTGTCCGCAGGCAACGTTATCGTATCGGCGTCAGCGGCGGCTTTCACGTTGAAGTCCGCTATCGTCGCGGGGTCGGAATCGGCGTTTATAAAGCGTCCGAACGCTTCGTCCGCAGGGAGCGCGTCGAGCGCGCAAGTATCGCCGTTTTCAGTCACTCCGCTCGTGATCGCGGCAAGGCGCACCACGCTCGACATAACGTTGGTGTACTTCTCGCCGTCCGCGGTTTCGCCGCTTTCGGGAACGGTCGGGTCGGCGGCGCTCGGCGCGAGCAAGTCGTGTTCGCCGTCGCCGAGGAAGTACGTTGTGTCGGTGTGCGCTTTCAGCGTAACCGCGGTGAGATCCGCCGAAACGTAAATCTTCGCCAGCAACTGAAACTTTGTTTTCGTCATACTGTAAGTGCCGAGTTTCGCGCCCGCGTCGTCGGTTTTCGTGAACGTATAGCCTTGGGAGGTCTCGTCGGCGACGATATTATAGAACTCGTAGCCGTAGAGGTATTTGTCGGTCTTGATCATGACCCCCATACCGCCCGCGCCCGCGCTGTCGTTCTGCGCGAACCACGCGATCGTAAGCGCGACGAACGAAAACAGACTGAGAAGGCACATCGCCAGCGACGATATTATTTTCAGTTTTGCGCGCGTTCTCTCTCGCATGTCGTGACCGTTCTCTCCTTTTTCGGCGTGGAATTTAAAAAATAAGGTTGCCAAACTACTTTCCGTAATTCGGCAACCGGCTGACTCATAAAGTCCCTGTGGCTTTGCGTAATAGCCTTGCGACTATCTTGCCTTTATCAAATTATCCGGGCGGTTCGTATTGCCCGTAGCCCGCCGCGACCGAGCCGCAAACGAGCTTACGCGCTTATTTTAATAGATTTCGGCCGACTTGTCAACCCTTTTTGCGAAATTTGACGGTTTTTATGCCGATTTTTCGTCGGCTTATCATAATATACGGCGCTTTTTCGGGTTTTACGCCGCCGCGCGGGAGCGGTATAACCCCGCCGCCGTCGCGGCTTTTCGGCGAATTAACCGACTTTTTTGCATAACCGCCGCCAAACCCTTGACAAACTCCGCGCTTTTTATTATAATCTTATATGCTTTATCGCTTAAGAGCGGTATCGGGGTGTAGCGCAGATGGTAGCGCGCATGGTTCGGGACCATGAGGTCGTGGGTTCAAATCCCGTCGCACCGATAGGAGACTGCTTTGTTGGAATAAAATTTCAATGAAGCAGTCTTTTTTAATTTTCTCTTAAATAAGTTGTTTCCGGCAGGCAATTCGATTATAATGTAACGATGGAATAAAGCGTACAAACAGGAAAGGAGTTTCTGATAAAATGGTAACAGAAATTTTAAAGGCCATATTCTTTGGCATTGTGGAGGGCATTACGGAATGGCTGCCCATTGCCTCTACGGGACACATGATTCTGCTGAATGAATTTGTGAAGCTGCAGGTTTCGGATGAATTTTATAAGCTGTTTGAGGTTGTCATTCAGCTTGGCGCAATTCTGGCGGTTATCCTGCTGTTCTTCCATAAGCTGAATCCCTTCTCGCCAAGCAAGAGCGCGCCGCAGAGGCGGAACACATGGCGGCTGTGGTTCAAGGTGGTGCTTGCGGTGATTCCTTCCGCGGTGATCGGGCTGCCGTTGGATGACTGGATGGATGCACATTTTTACAATTATGTTGTGGTTGCCATCACTTTGATTGTTTACGGGATTGCGTTTTTGTTTGTGGAGCGAGAAAACAGCCACCGCAGAGCCTACGCAAATTCGGTGTACGATATTGATTTGAAAACTGCCATGCTCATCGGCTGCTTCCAGTGCCTGAGCCTGATTCCCGGTACCTCCCGTTCCGGCTCCACCATTCTGGGTGCAATCATCCTTGGTGTAGGCAGAGCGGCAGGGGCAGAGTTCTCCTTCTTCCTTGCCATCCCCACGATGCTTGGTGCAAGCGTACTGAAGCTTGTGAAATTCCTGCTTTCCGGCGTTTCCGCAACAGGCGCGGAGTGGGCGATTCTGGCGGTCGGCTGCGTGGTTTCCTTCGTGGTCAGCCTGCTTGTCATCAAGGGTCTGATGGAATATGTACGCAAGCACAGCTTTGCGGTATTCGGTGTGTACCGCATCATTCTGGGGGTACTGGTTCTGGGATATTTTGCCTTCCAAACCCTGCACGCATAAAAATTACATAAGGGAAAATAAAAAACGGAGCCGATTTTTTCGACTCCGTTCATTTTTTATTCTGCTTCAATCTGTTCAAAGATTTCCTGTGCAGGCTTCTGATACCAGCCTGTCTTATCCTCGCTGACAAGTACTGCGGTCTGGGAATTAT
>ENA-UEYI01001011-UEYI01001011.1-human-gut-metagenome-genome-assembly--contig:-NODE-1011-length-25782-cov-5.322933_pt1 | contig 25782 bp, 17 predicted proteins | sample MGYA00242900_ERZ507916 | MGnify/ENA primary metagenome ERZ507916 (study PRJEB26167, sample SAMN06115521) | human gut metagenome | host: Homo sapiens | place: China:Chongqing | collected 2015-09-02...
AAAGTCCTCGCTACGTTTCATTTCGTTAAGAGTTTGTATCCACAAAGGTTCGTTTGGGTTGTCTTCCAATTGTAATCTGATAATAATAAATTGCAAAAGGTTCATTACCTGAGAGACGATTATGTCGTTGGTTTTTTCGTATTGCTCCGGCGGGATAAGGTTTAACGTGTGTAGAGTCCTGTCGATTGCCGAAAATATCCCGGAGGGGAGAGTGTACATTTGATTGTTGTCGTACAACTTGTCTACGGTTTGGGAAGATAGCGGAGCAAGCAACTGTAATACGGTAGGTAGTGCAACGGTAAAATTGACGTAGCGAACGTTCTTGTCGTTACTCGTCAGGTTGTGCACGTCCTTTGTCGTGCAGTAAAACATCGTACCGGGTGTACAAATAAATGTTTCGCCGTTGAGGCAGTTGCAGATTGAGCCGCTTATAACAACGGAAAACTCCCAATAGTCCTCGTGGCTGTGCATAGCGCGGAAGTCGGTCTGGTTGATCCAAAACTGCGCCGTCACATTACTTTTGTCGAGTAAAAGAACTTTTACGTTTTCTATAAAGTATTTTTTTATCATAGTTGCATTGTCCTCTGTCACAGTTGCGTCCGTTCCGGGTCCGGACAAACCGTCGCGGCAATTCGGTCACATTACAATTATGCTGTCAAAAGCCCGAAAAGTCAAACGTTTTGAGCGGAAATGTTACAAAACAATATAAATATGAGGCAAAATAGTATTGAATTGCTTAGCGGTAAGTGGTACAATGATTTTGAGGAATGGGGCAGAGTGTGTCGTAAACGCGCCAACGTCGTTTTTGTGGCGATTTTTTGTACCGTATTTAACTATGATGAAATCTCAGCTTTTACAGAACAATTTTCAATACATTGCCGCAGACAAGGGGGTCGGCACTCGGCAGGAACACGTCGGAGCACCTTTTTTTCGTAAGCAGTTCCGGTGTCACAATGTACCGAAACAGGCTTTGTTGCGCATAGCGTGTGTGGGGTTTTATAGACTGTACGTAAACGGCACGGAGATTACCAAGGGATATCTTGCGCCATACATAAGCAACTACAACGACTTGGTTTACTACGACGAATACGACGTAGCGTCAATGCTGCTTACCGATGTTGACAACGTGGCGTGCGTTGTGCTTGGCAACGGGTTTGCTAATGCCGTCGACTTCGACGTATGGCAATTTGAGTCATCTCCGCTCCGTTGTGCGCCGTGTTTTGCTTTTACGCTGACATGCGACGGTAAACTGACGTTGGAAACGGATACGTCGTTTGAAGTGTACGACTCGGCAATCACGTTTGACGACATACGCGCAGGCGAACGTTACGACGCACGATTATACCGCGCCGAACTGTTTGCGCCGTCGAACAAGCCGTTGCCGGGTTGTGGCAAACCTATCGTTGTCGAAACGCCGCACGGCGAACTCCGCAAGTGTGATGTCGAGCCTATACGGGAACAACGGCGGTTTTGCGCCTTGAGTGTAATCGCGTCGGACGAAGGATATATCTACGATTTCGGCGAGAACAATGCCGGTGTGGTATGCTTGTGCGTAAATGGGTAAGCGGACAAAAAATCACTTTTGACTTCGGTGAAGTGTTAATAGACGGCAAGCTTAACAAAGACAACATCGTGTGCGATTTAGTATGCGACGACTACAAGTGGCAATACGTCCAACACGACGAGTATATCTGTACCGACGGTTGGCAAACGTGGACCCCGTCTTTTACTTACCACGGCTTTCGATACGTTTACGTGACCGGATTGACGGCAGGACAGGCAACTGTCGACGCACTGCAATACGTAGTGTTGCATAGCGACGTCGCGCAAAGAGCGACCTTCCGTTGCAGCGATCAGACGCTTAACCGTATATACGACATTACTTTACGCAGCGACCTGTCCAATCTTTTTTACATACCTACCGACTGTCCGCAAAGGGAAAAGAATGGTTGGACCGCCGACGCGGGACTGTCTGCCGAACAGTTTTTGTACACCTTCGACTGTGGCAAAACGCTTTCCGAATGGCTTATAAACGTTTGCAAGGCGCAACGCTCCGACGGCATGATGCCGGGTATAGTTCCTACCTACGGTTGGGGATTCGAGTGGGGTAACTGACCCGCATGGGACTGCGTGATTACGGAAATGCCCTATCAACTGTACCGATTCTACGGCGATATTTCGGTGATCGATCAAGCGTTGCCGACCATATTGCGATACTTTGATTTTATTTCCGACGTTACAAATGCCGACGGGCTTGTCGATTTCGGTTTAGGCGATTGGTGCGAGGCGGAGACCGAACAATGTCAGGATTATTCCACGCCGGTGCAGTATACAAACGCGCTTACGTTACTTGATATGGCAAACAAAACGTTACAAATGCTTGCCGTTTTGCAAGGCGACCACGCTACGCAAACGACAGCGATTCAGACGGCAAAAAGACGTTTTACGCAGGCCTTTCGTAATAATTACGTCAAAGACGGGCGCATTACGGTGCAAACTCAAACGTCGCTCGCCATGGCAATTACAAGCGGCGCGTTGACCGACGACGAGCAGGCGCAAGCACATACAGACTTGCTTGCGTTGTTAAAAGCCTGTAATTGTCGCTTCAAAGTAGGAGTTGTCGGCGCAAAACATTTGTTCGACGCGCTTACGATGTTCGGAGATACCGACGTTGCCGTCAAGTCGATTGTAGGTCCCGATTACCCGTCCTACGGATACATGCTTGCCAATGGTGCAACCACGTTGTGGGAGTCGTTCTACAAACTTCGTGCAGACGGCGTAGTGCGGCGCAGCAACGGGCAAAAGATCGACTCGCTTAACCATCACTTTTGGGGCAGCGTAGTGGGTTGGTTTTATCGGGTTATAGGCGGACTTGACGTTCGTTCGGCAAACGAAGTACTCGTCACCGTGCCCGAAACGAAAATCGTAACTCATGCGGAGACGTCATACTCATGCGGAGACAAACGCATAACCGTCGCCTGGCAACGAAACGAAGAAAAAGAAACGCTTACGGTAAGGAACGACGGCTTTATAGGAAAAATAAGGCTACTCGACGGAGAAATCCCTTTACAACAAGGATACAACGAAGTCGCCTGCAAAATAAACGAAAATTAAGGAGTGAAAAAGTATGAAAAAGATCAGATTTATTTCGTTAGTAATGGTCTTGGTACTGGTGGTTGCAGCATTTGCCGCATGTCGACCGGTTGTAGATCCGGATAACGGAGAAGATATCGACGACACGAAAACACAACTGTACGTGTACGTGGCGAAATGGGGATTCGGCACCGAGTGGTTTAAGCAGTCCAAAAACGAGTACGAAGCCCTCAACAAAGACCGCGTATTCGAAGAGGGCAAGAAGGGTATACAAATCATACCGCAATATCGCAAAAGCAATCTGTCCGTTTCGGAAATCCGCGGCGACAGAATCAACGATGTTTTTTTCCTCGAAGGCGTGCCGTATTACAGTTATTATACCGAAAAACTGTTTACCGACATCACGAGTTACGTCACGGGCGAGAATCCCTACGAAAAAGGCGTTTCAATCGAAAGTAAGATGACCGCCCAACAAAAAGACGGCTTGAAGATCGACGGCAAATACTACGCCGTACCGGGTTATTCGGGAAGTTACGGGCTTATCTACAACGCCGAGTTATTCGATCAATATCAATGGTATTTCAATGCCGCGGGAGAGATGATCTGCGAGCAACGCGTCAAAGACAAGGTTAAAGGCGCGGGACCTAACGGCATTGTCGGCGACTACGACGACGGTTTGCCGCAAACCTACGAACAATTCTTTAAACTGTGTGACAAAATCGCCGCTTATCAGGACTACACGCCCGTCGGCTGGCCCGGTACTTACGCCGCGCAACACCTGGAAGGCCTACTCGAAACGCTTGTTGCCAATTACGAAGGAGCAGAGAATATCTCTCGTCGTATCAATTTCAGCGGCAGCGAGCAACTTGTCGCGGTTGACGCAAACGGCAAAATCAGTATCGACGGCAACGGAAAAGTCGTGCTTGACCCCGAGGCAACGACTATAGGTAACAATAACGGTTATGACGTGTTCCGTCAGGCGGGTATTTACTACGGATTGAGTTTTATCGAAAAATTGATAAAAACGAGTAAGTATCACAACGAAACAACAGCTTTCGGCACTTACAGTCACTACGACGTGCAGGACGACTTTATTTACGCGGGAAAGGACGGCAAGGGTAGAATGATTCCCGCAATGATCGTAGACGGCGACTGGTGGCAAAGCGAAGCAAGCGCCACGTTTGAGGATACCAAACAGTACGGTACCAAATACGAACGCAACTTCAGGTATATGCCGCTGCCCAAGGCGACTGTGGAACAAGTTGGCAAAAACGCATGTGACATCGACTATGATTTCTCTTACTCGTTTGTCAGCGCAAACACCGAAAAAGACAAGGTCGCAATTGCGGCGGACTTTATTCAATTCGTGCATACCAACGAACAGATGGTAAAGTTCACCAAAATTACGAATACTATCAAGGCGCTTGACTATACGATGACCGACGACGACTTTGAGGAACTTACGCCGTACGGTAAATCGCTGTTTCAATACAAAAAAAGCGGCAAGTCCGATACGATAATTCTTACGGGTTCCAACGCCAAATTTTTGAGTTATCTCAGCAAAATCCAAAAGCCGTGTTCGGCGTCTTACACCGTCAATGGCAAAACACTGAAGTACACTCCGGTACAGGCTTTCCGCGAGATACCCGACAATGCAAACGCCAAAAACTATTTTGAAAATATGTTTTCCGAGTGGAAAAGCATCTGGAAATAACGATACGTACGGACGAAGGACAGAACTATGCTGAAAAAATCAAAAAGCAAGGTGGGACAACCGGGCAATAAATGGGTATACGCATTGCTGATGGCGTTTCCCGTATTGCACTTTTGCGTGTTCTATGTGTACGTTAACATAAAATCCATTGCGATGGCGTTTCAGAACGTTGACCCCGTAACGGGAGGAATCACGTGGACGTTTGCCAATTTTGCCGAGCAGTTTAAGTTTCTTACAACGGGGCCTGCGATGAATATGTTGCGCGTGTCGTTGCTGTGTTACGCAGTCCATTTGGTCGTCGGATTGACCACGGGGTTGTTGTTTGCCTACTACGTATACAAAAAGCGCACGATGTCGAGTGCTTTCCGCGTACTTATGTTTTTACCGTCCATTATACCAGCCATCGTGCTTGTGACGTTATATCGTTACTTTGTCGACAACGCTTTTCCTGAGATAATTGCCGGGTTGTTTAATCTGGCGGAAAATCCGCCGGGTTTGTTCTCCAACAAGGATACCCGACTTGTCATCATCATTTTCTACGACATATTCGTATCCTTTGGTACGTCGGTACTTGTGTATACCAACAAAATGGACTCCATCGATCCGTCGCTTACGGACGCGGCAAAAATCGACGGAGCAACACAGTTTAAGGAGTTCTGGTATATCGTGTTGCCGATGACGTTCTCTACGATCAGCGTATTTCTGGTTACGGGCGTTGCAAGCATATTTATGAATCAGATGTTCCTGTTCTCATTTTACGGCTGGGCACCGCCTGCGGATCTTGACACATTCGGGTACTATTTTTTCCGCAAGACAAGCGAGGCGACGACCTACAACGACAAACAGGCATTTTGTTCATTGTCGGCGTTGGGACTTATTTTCAGCGCAATAGCGATACCTCTTACGTTCGGCGTAAGGTATCTGCTCAACAGATTCGGACCCAAGGAGGACTGACAATGACAAAAAAATCCGGTGCCGGACGCGGTAGAACAAGTCCGATCTTCGTCGTTCTGTTCATTTTTTTGGCAATTTATTCGTTGATACTTATCGGTTTGCTCGTGTGGGCGATGATTTCGGCATTCAAAACTCCTCGCGACTTTCAGACAAATCCCGTAGGACTACCCGAAAAGATAGTCAACAACTTTGCCGAAGCAATCAAACTGTACAAGATACAGGTCGGCGGAGTCAAAGGAAGACCGCTGTACGCTATGTTTCCGCAAATGCTGTACAACTCTGTTCTGTATTCGGTCGGGTGCGCGCTGTTTAATACGATTGTAATCTGCCTGACGGCGTATTGTTGCGCTCGCTACAAGTATCGCCTGTCTAAAATAGTGTATGCCGTGGTTCTTGTCACGATGACGATACCTATCGTTGGATCGCTCCCTTCGCAAATACAGGTTTCGCAGGCTTTAGGTATCTACAATAAGATTTGGGGCATGTGGTTACAAAGCGCGTCATTTCTGGGGTTGTACTTCCTTGTGTTTTACGAGACTTTTGCTTCGTTGCCGAACTCATTCTTCGAGGCTGCGAGAATCGACGGCGCGGACGACTTGTCTCTGATATTCCGTATAGCGTTGCCTCTTGCCAAGAACGTATTTCTGACGATATTCCTGCTTAACTTCATCACTTACTGGAACGACTACCAGACGCCGTTACTGTTCTTGAAGTCCATGCCCGTGCTTTCCTACGGCTTGTATCTCATTACACAGTCCAACGCTTATGTGCCGATGATTATGGCTGCGGCAACGGTGGTGCTTGCGCCCGTAATCATAATCTTTATATTCGCTAACAAAAAACTAATGGGAAATCTGACTATTGGCGGCATAAAGGGCTGATACCGACATAGGCGGGCAGCCGCCCGTAGCAAATTTTTCGAAAAGGAGAAAAGATGAAATATATTACTACAAAAAACAGGACGATCGTTCTTGCTCTCGCGTCATTGTTGATGTTTTGCGTTATGGCGGCGGTACTTCCCGTCGCGGCAGGCGAACTTGCCCCGAAGTACAGGTGGACGGGCGAAACGGTTGCAGACGAGTATCTTTACGGACAAACGTTTATCATACCGGAAAGACGGCTTGACGGCGTACAAGCCGACGTGTCGCATACGTTGGTTTTTCCCGACGGCACCTCGTCCTATGCCGACGAAGTCGGGTTGAATCTCGGCGGTAAGTACAAACTTACATACACGGCAAGCGCAGACGGCAAAGTCTACAGTGAATCGCACTACTTTTCCGTCGGCTACGCAACCTATTCAGTTAAAGACAAAAACTCTTCCACCGTCTACAAAACGCCCGACAACGTGCGCAACAAAGACATTAAGGGAGTGGTGGTAGCGCTTGCGCAAAAGGACACGTTCGTCGTTAATCAAGCCATTGCCGTAAGTAATCTTACCGCAGACAACTACTTTGTGGAAGGATTCATCATTAATCAGACGGTCGGTGCCGGCGCATTCACGCGGTTTATCGTTACGTTGACCGACTTCGAAAACCCCGACGTTTATATCAAAATTGTTGTCAACGAGCGTACTTCGCAAGACGTCAAGGGTATTGCCTTTGCGGCGGCTTGCGGTAACGGCCAAAAACCTGTAGGGTTGGAAAACTACGTTCCCGGCACGCTCGATAATATCTCCTCCGTACACAAAAACAACGGTCTTGGACAGCAAATCTATATGCCTCTGCGCGGACAAAACACAATTGTCGGTTCGGGGGAGTATACTTACGATATTTATAACGACGACTATCCGTTCCGTTTCAGTTACGATCCGGCGACGCAACAGATCTGGCACGCAACCAACTTCAATGCGCCTGCCGACAACAACTACAACGACCCCGCTCCTCACAAAGACAAGGTTAGCGTAGCCAGCACGAATTTCAAAAAGATCATTACCGACCTTGACGATTCCCGCTATTACGAGTCGCTGTGGAGCGGATTCAAAAGCGGTTACGTCAGACTGTCCCTCACCGCGGAAAACTACACGTCCACTCACGCGCAATTTTGTATTACCAAAGTCGCAGGCGTGGATCTTTCTGACAGTGTATTCGAAGTGGCGGAACAACCGATAATCACCGTCGATACCGATTACGACGCGATGCCCGAAGCCGTTGTGGGGAAAGGTTATCCCGTACCTGCGGCTTCTGCGCACGACCTGTACGGAGGCGATGTCGAAGTGACCGCGAATGTGTGGTACAACTACGCAAGCAATAACAAGACGTCGGTTAGTTTTGTCGACGGAAAGTTCGTCCCCAAATACGCGGGCTACTACGCGATCGTATATACGGCAACCAACCGTAGCGGGATTTCGGCACAGAAGGTATTGTGGGTGCATGCCAAGGCCGAACCGAACCCGATGACAATCGATCTGTCTGCAGACAGAGTAACTTCGTGCAAGGCGGGCGAGTTTATCCCGTATGCCGCGGCTACGACAAACGGCGGTAACGGCAACGTGAGTTTGTCGGTGTACGCCAAAAACGGCGATACGGTATTACGCACCGAGGGCGGTTTCCGTCCCGAAAAGACAGGCGCGTGGCAGGTCGTGTATACGGCTGTCGACTACGTCGGCAACAGCAAAACCGTCAGTTACGACGTCACGGTAACGGCAAATGCGGTTCCCGTATTAGTGGACAATATCACGCTGCCGCAGACGTTTATTTCCGAAGCGACCTTTACTTTGCCCCGAGTGTACGCAAACAAATACGATCAGGACGGAGTACATAAACTACTTTGCTCCGTGCGTGTGGGGTACGATAACAAAACGGAAACGTACGACAGCGGTGAAAGTTTCGTGCCGAAGGTCGCGGCTAACGGCGAAACGATCGAGGTGACCTACCTGTGCGAAGGTGTCGAATTGTTTAAAAAGCAAGTCCCCTGCGTCGTAATATACGAAGAAGGTTATCTTAAATACGAAAATTACTTTGTTGCAACGAACGCCACCGGGGATAAGTCCTCTAACGACGGATATGTTCTGACGGCTATAGCCGACGGTGCAATGAACGTAACTTACGCAAACGCCCTTGTTGCCGAACAGTCGAACTTCGTGTTCCGTTGCTTCGGCGGCGCGGACAACTACACGCAAGCCGTAGTCACCCTTACCGACGCGGCAAACTCCGACAATGCTGTACAAGCGGTGTTCAGACAATTGGACGGCAAAGTGTGGCTGTTTGCGGGCGGTAAGTCATATCGTACCGATCACAGTTTTGTCGGCAAAGCGTTTGATATTTCTCTCGGCTTCGAGAACGGCGCGTTCGTTTACGACGGTGCGGCGTTTGCGCCCGCAGAGACGGTAATCGGCAACGAATTCGACGGGTTCAGTTCGGATAAAGTTTATCTGTCCGTTGAACTTACCGACGCTAAAGCGGGGAACAAATTCTCCGTTATGTCGCTTCGTAAATATAAGTTTGAAGGTCAGGACGAGGACCTTGTTCGTCCGTACATTGTGATAAACGGTGAAGTCGCGTCTATCGGTAAACTCGGCGACGTGATTCATATGCCGTCGATAAGCGTCGGCGACGTGATATGCCCCAACGTAAGTGTTCTTATGCAAGTGTTTGCACCGGACGGAACTTTTGTCAAGGACGTCAACGGCGTGGAACTGAACGGTTGCGACGCAGGCGTCGAGTACGATTTTGTCATCGAGCAATCGGGTTCATATAAGGCGGTATACAGCGTCAAAGAGGCGGAATTGTTCCAGTACGTTGCGCCGTTCGGTAACGAGTGGACGTACGAAGTTGCAGTGTACGATTCCGTCGAACCGACGATTACCGTTTCTTCCTCCGTTCCTGATACCGTCAAACCCGGCGAAAAGGTGCTTGTGCCTAAGTTTACCGTAACCGACGACTTTACCGCAACCGATGACCTTGTTGTCTTTGTATATCTGACAACTCCTACCGGTCAAAAACAATTTGTCAGTAAAGAAGCCGTGGTGTGCAGCCTGAAGGGTAGTTACTGTTTTACGATAACGGCAATCGACGAGGCAGGCAACATAGGCGTGAAAACGATTTATTTCAAGGTGGTGTAATACATGAAAAAGAGATTATTGCAAGTAATTGCTTTTATATGTGTAGCGGTTACGTTGTTTTCGCTGTGCGCGTGCAGTAAAAAACAACCCGATCCGGTGGATGACGTCGTCGCCGAAAACGTACGCGCCGAACACAAAGTGACTAATAGTTTGCACAAGGGTGTAGACAATATTCCCGATACGGGTATTCCGTTTGTCGTGGACGGCACGTCGGAGTACAAGATTGTGGCGGGTAATTCCGACATCCACAAAAATGCCGTTGCCAAAGCCGCGGGATTCATTTCTTCGCACGTCAACAGCGCAACCGGAGTTGCGTTGGAAGTGATTGACGGCGACGGAGACGTCGAGTGGAGCGAATCCGCCAAACTGGTGGTTGTGGGAAGTGAAAAACTGCAACAAGCGGCAGGCTTCCGCAAAACGACCGACGATATCGGAATTACCGGGTATCAGATACAAACCGTCGGCAACAGCGTATTTGTTTGGGCTGACGGCGACAGCGGTTACAATCTTGCCGCACTTGCATTGCTGCGAGTGTTGGTCGGGTACGACTGTCTTGACCTTGACACCTATATCTACACCAAGGACGGTTCCTACCTGCCCGAGATGGACATCGTCGAACGTCCCGACTTCGATTATCGCGTAGACCAGACGTTGTATACGGTAGCGGCGCCCAGAGCGTACTCTATGGGCTTCAATCAAGGCGAACCGTATATGACGGCAGACCCGTGCCATACCTCGTTTTACTTCTTGCCGCCCAAGGTGTACGAAAGCGAAAATAAGGATTGGTTCAGTAATCAACGTTGCCACTTCATAGACGATCAGGACAATTATCTTGTGAATGCCGCGCAACTGTGCTACACGGCGCACGGTAAACCCGAAGAACTCAAAAAGATGCAATCGCTGATTGCCGATCAGATAATGTATCTTACGCTCGAAAAGTATCCCGAAAGAAACATCGTCACCGTCGGTCAACAGGACGAAGATGTAGTGTGCAATTGCGATAATTGCTCGGCTGTGGTGGAAAAGTACGGCTCCATTGCTGCGGCGATAATTCCGTTTATAAACGGAATCGACGATATTGTACAGTCCAGACTGAAAGCGTATGCCGAAGAAAATAACCAACCTGTTAAGGAAACAAACATTTTGTTTCTATCTTATCAATCCACGAGATTTGCGCCAAAGTTTGACGACAGTCTTAAATTCAACGACCACGTAGGCGTGATGATTTGCAGTAGTAAAACACGCTATGCCTACACGTTCTGGGACGATATCAACGTCATTGATAAGGAACAGATCGAAAATTGGCAACCCTTCGGAAGCGTGTATTACTTCTATTACGAAATCAACAGCAACAACTATTTCGTACCATGCAACACTTTCCGGGCTTGCGTGGAAAACTACCGATTTGCCAAGATCAATAACGGCAGATTGATGACAAGTATGGGCAACTGGAAAACGCCGTACACGACCAGTTTTACGGCATTCAAGAGTTACCTGAACAGCAGGTTATGGGTTAACGTCAACTACGACTACGTCGACCTTGAAAAAACGTTTTTCGACAACTACTACGGCGACGGCGGCGTATATATGAAGAAATTTTTTGACGAAATGACGTCGTATATGGATTACATGCGCGACAGCGGCAACGCCGACTTTAACGGAGTAGTGGTCAACGAGTTCACTTACACGGCAAAATACTGGCCGATAAAAATGATGCAACGCTGGAACGACTATTGTGATCTTGCGCTTAAAGAAATCGAAAAAACCAAGGCTCTTAACGACGGAACGTACGAAGCGTTACACGACCGCATATTGATGGAAACGCTTTTCCCTCGGTACATAATTTGTAAGTATCACGCGGCGAAGTTCTCCGAAACGGAAATCGCTTCTATGCGCAAGGCGTTCTATGACGACACGCAGTACTTCAACATGACACATGAAGGTCAATACGAAACGTTTGAATCGTTGTGGAAAGGATGGGGGTTGAAATGAAAAACATTTTACGTAAATTTGCGCCGGCGGCATTGATTTTGTGCTTGATTTGCTCGCTTGCGCTTGTCGCCTGCAAGAAAACTCCCGACGTGACGCCCGACAATCCGCCCGAACCGCCGACGGAAGAAACAAAGGTGGTACTCAGCGACAGCGTGCTGACGTTGGATATCAACGATACGGCAACGCTGACGGTGCGAGAGGGCGGCAGCGGCGATCAGGCGTGGACCAGCAACAATACCGCCGTAGCAACGGTTGACGGCAACGGCACGGTCACGGCGGTTACCGAAGGCACTGCCGAGATCGAAGTAACCACGTCAAAGGGTAAGGCAACCTGCATGGTGTTGGTTGTCAACAGTTACGTTGCGCCGATACTTACCGTCAGTACCGACGAAATTGCTTTGACTATCGGCGCCGATTATCTGTTGCTCCCGAAACTTATCTACAAGGGAACCGATTGTACAACCAAAGCACAATTCGGTTGTACCGTTGCCGACGGCGAAAAAGATGACGTTGTAACGGTTACAAACAACGCTGGCGGTATTTTGTTTACGGCAAAGGCGTATGGCATGACAAAATACGTTGTGTACGTCGAGTACGCGGGCGTAGCGTTGAGTACGGTTGTAAACGTGTCGGTAATTGATGCCGGCATAGTGTTTGACGTGATAAATATAAAGCCGACGGTCGGCGGTTACCGTGCGCAACTCAGCACCTACGCAATCGACGGTTACGCAACGGCAATTACACCCGTTGTAAACGTTACGGAAAACGGACAAACGACGAACGATGTAACGATAAACTACACTACGGACAACGAGCAGGTTGCGGCTGTCGTCGACGGACGAATCGTAGCGGTGAACGCCGGCGAGACAAAAGTACGCGGCACGTATAAGACAAGCGCTTTCGTAATAGACGTAACTGTTGCCAAGCCCGTTCTGGACGCGGTTGCGACAAATGGCGTTGTTGAGGTCGGCAGACTTACCGACATTGTATTCGACAGACCGATCGAGGGCAATTTGGTTTCGGCAACGATCGGCAACACACAAGTCGGAAAGACTATTATAGACGGCAACCTTACGCTTGATCGTGACAAACTGGAGGCGATGCCCGTTGCAAACTACGGCGAACACGTATCGTTGCTTATCGAGACCGACGTTGTCAGATACAGTACGGAAATCGAGTTATACACGCTTGTAGTCAGAACAAAACAGGACTACATGAGTATCGGTGCGCTGTCCAAGGCTGCTTACAAGAACGACGACAAGTTGTTCGGAGGATACTTTGTGTTCGGCGACAATATCATCGTTAACGGCGGCATGTCGGAATTTATCGATCGCACCAAAACAGATTTCAACAGCAACGGCAGTCAGGGTTTTTGCGGCGTTATAGACGGCAGAGGCTACGTTATCGGCGGACTTACCAAAACTACGGACAATGGTAACGCTTTCATCTCCGTTATGCACCGTGACGGGGTGTTGAAAAATCTCGGCTTCGTGCATGCCGGCTTTGAAACGAACAGCGGCTCTTTTCTCGTTCACACCGGCGCAGGCACCGTTGAAAACGTGTATGTGCAGTACGACAGGATCGGCGGCGGAAGTCCCGAAGGTTACAGCGGAACGATCTTCAACGCAAATCTTACGTTGAACAAAATGATTGTAGACGTTACAAACGCGCAGATAAGCGGAAATGGCAACAAATTTTTGCTTATGACCGCAAATCGCGCCGCAAATCTTAAAAACTTTATTTGCTTGTTCGGAAACAACTATACGTTGCAAGACGTTATAGACGGCAACGTGACGGTGGAAAACGATCAGAATTTTATGAACGCCGACTACAAGGCGGCATTCGACAAAAAAGTTTTCTTCGGGTTTGAGGCATTGAAACAAAGCGAGATTTTTGCAGGTATGACGGACTGGGACGGCGAATTGTGGCGCGTCGACGTCGACGGCGGCAAAATCGACTTCGGCGTAAAACCGTACGTCGAGCCGTAATTCAGGCAAGAAACAATCACCGTGCAGGGCAGCGACCGCGTGCGCGCGGAACTCGACATAAACAACAACTGCGGAACAAACGGTTGCGGACACGGATTCGCAAGCGCGGAAACGTTGAAGTCCGATTCCGTCGCATGGAGTGCGGTGCAGGCATTTGCAGCGTCGTGTAATTTCTGGCATATAGATGCAGGAACCGGTGCGGTAACGTTCGGGAATTCAAGAGGTTAAGTATGATTGCTTCGGTAAAAAAGCAAGGCTACGACGTCGTCGTGGTAGGCGGAGGCATAGCAGGCTGTTGCGCTGCGCTTGCCGCCGCAAGAGAAGATAAGAGCGTGTTGCTCGTGGAAAAACACGTCAATCTCGGCGGACTTGCAACGCTCGGGCTTATCAGTTGGTTCGAGCCGTTGTGCGACGGCGAAGGCCGCAAAATGACGGGCGGCATGGTTGAAGAGATGATACGCCTTGCCGTCGGGTGCGGTTACGACAATTTACCCGGAATCTGGGGCGGGAAAAGCGACAACGAGCAATTGAGCGACAGATATTCCACCAACTTTTCTCCGACGTTTTTCTCGCTGGCACTCGATGATACATTGCGTAAGAACGGCGTTACAATATTGTACGACGCACTTGCAACCTATCCGGAAGTCGACAATAACAATGTGATCGTCGGCATAACGGTGGAGAACATCGACGGACGGTTGCTGTATCCTTGTATGGTGGTAATCGATTGCACGGGCGGTGCGACTGTCGCGGCTCGTGCAGGAGTACCGACAAGGACGTACGACAACACGCAAACATACGTTGTACACGATACGAATCGCCAACGTGCGACGGAATTTGCCGATAGCGGCGACATGACAAAGTTACGTCATTGGCAATGGTTTAAGCCGGGTGCGGAAATAATCGGCGAAGTGACGTCGGACGTTGAAAACGATTATTTGCGACGAAGCAAACAAATAACATTGGCTCACTATGCCGGCACCGACAAAAACGAGCGGGAAATATTAACCCTTCCCGAGTTACCGCAAATACGACTTATCCGCGCTATTGTCGGCGATGAAACTTTCCTCGGACGAGTGGAGGACATAGACAAACCCGTGGCAAATTCCATCGGCAGTACCGGTGATTTTGCCCATTGCGGCTACCGCTTTGACGTGCCGTACGGTTGCTTGTACAATTCCGACTTTCCTAATTTGCTGTGTGCGGGACGTATTGTCAGTGCCGACGGAAACGGAGCGCACGTGTTGCGCGTTGTGCCGTGTTGTTGTCTGACCGGGCAGGCGGCGGGTATTGCGGCGGCGGTGGCGATCGAACAAAATAAGTCGGTTGCCGACGTATACGACCGGATAAAACCGCGCCTTGAGTCGCGCGGCGTTGCGTTTGAAATCAAATGAAGAGTATTAAGAGGTGACGGAAAATCTCGATTCGATAACGGCGGCTTGTGCGCCAAACGGTAGATTGTATGATAGAAAAGGCAAAGTGGATCGCCGCGACGGAAGCGGAACAGGCACCCTGCATCGAAAAGAAGTTTTCGGTGGGGAAGGTGCGATCGGCAACATTGGATATTACGGGGTTGGGGTACTTTTACGCCGAAATTAACGGAAAGAATGTTACCGACGATTTATTTAACCCCGTATTTTCCGATTATCGTGTGCGCTCGCTGAATAATTTGCTGTACCCGATAGCGGATAGAATGACGCATCGCGTGTATTTTTGCCGCTTCGACGTTGCCGATATGCTTAATGACGGGGATAACGTATTGTCGGTGTACCTTGGTAACGGTTGGTACCGTCAGACAAAGCGCACAGCCGAAGGACATCTGGAGTTCGGAAACAAACTTATCGCTCGGTTTAGTTTGCGATACGTCGACGAACGGGGTTGCGAACACGAAATACCGTCCGACGGTACCGAGGTCTGGCGACAGACGGAAGTAACGGAGAACAATATTTTTTACGGCGAAACGCAGGATTTGCGAGTATTCGGCAAAACGCCGGAGTTTGGCAACGTAACCGTCGAAGATGATTTTGAAACGATTTTTACACTGCAAACCTGTCCTGCCGAGCGAGTGATACGCACGATTACGCCGAGGATTGTCAGACAAAGCGGTAAAAAACGCGTGTACGACGCAGGCGAAACCGTCAGCGGACGGGTTCGTTTGCGTGCGTGCGGTAACAGCGGCGATACGGTTACGGTAAACCATAGCGAGTGCATTACCAAGGACGGGACGCTTGACGTCAATTCGTCGGGCGGCGATATATTAAACGACCGTGGCGAACGGCAGTTGCAATCGGTGCGGTATGTGCTTGACGGAACGGATCGTGAACTTTACCCTAAGTTTTGCAAGCAGGCGTTCAGATATTTCGAGACGGAAGGCAACGCCGAGGTTGTGAGCGTGGAAGTGATACATACCGCCTTGCCCGAGCGTACGACGTTTGAATGCAGCAACGGCGTACTCAATTGGCTGTACACCGCATACAAGCGCACGCAACTGATCAATATGCACGACGGTTTTCCGTCGGATTGTCCGCATAGAGAAAGGCTCGGTTACACGGGCGACGGACAAATTACGGCGTCTGCGGCAATGACGATGTTCGACTGCGAGGCGTTTTACCGCAAGTGGATACGGGATATTTGCGACTGTCAGAATATCGACAACGGTCACGTGCAGCATACCGCGCCTTTCTACGGCGGAGGCGGCGGACCCGTCGGTTGGGGAGGCGCGGTTGTGCAAGTTCCATACGTCTTTTACATGCACTATGGTGACGAGTCGTTGGTGCAAGAAGTGTTGCCGCATATTGCCGAATGGGTGGATTACGTCGTATCGCGCACGGACAACGGACTTGTTTGCCGCGAAGAAAACGGCGGTTGGTGTCTCGGAGATTGGGCGACGTTAAACGTTGTCATACCGCAGGAGTTTGTCAATACGACGTTGTTCGTATGTATGCTCGATAAAGCCGCTTTCCTTGCAGAACAAGTCGGACGCTACGACTTGGCAAACCGGTTTTCCGAATTGCAAAAACGATATCGAGGGGCGGTAACGAACGCATTTTTTGACGACGAAACAGGCAGTTTTGCGGGCAGCGTGCAAGGAGCGGACGCCTTTGCTCTGGCGGCGGGTCTAGGCGATCGGCGCACGCTTGACAACCTTGTCGCAAAGTACACCGAGGATTGCCGTTTCGATACGGGTTTTATCGGCACGTACGTGCTTGTGGAACAACTGATTGCGCACGACAGGGTCGACCTTGCGTTCGATTTATTGTCGGCGACTAAGAAAGGTTCATTCGGCTACTTGAAGCGGCTCGGCGAAACGACTATCTGGGAATATCTCGATACAAAGTGGTGTTCCCATGCGCACCCGATGTTCGGCGCGGTTGCCGAATTTTTGCCCAAAACGCTGCTGGGCTTTCCTGATAACGAACGAACAAACGACGTTATTCTCAAGCCTCGTTTTCCGCACAAATTGCGCCGAGCCGAGGGTAGCGCGACATACGACGGAAAGACCGTCGAAGTACGGTGGAAAAAAACGAAAAACGCAATACGTTACAGAGTTTTCGTTACAAGCGGACTCAACGTAAGCGTAGTTTACGACGGCAAAACAACCATATTGAGTGCGGGGGAAAACGAACTTACGATACAATTAAAGGATGATAAAAATGAATAAGATAAAACTTGTAAACAAGATCATTGACGTGGACAATTCAAGGATTATCTACGACAAACCGCTTGCCGACGATTGGCAAGACGATTGGCAGGTGATGGCGGGCGAGTGGAGCGTACAAGACGGTTGTCTTGTGGGCGTGGAACGCGGAAACAAAGGCGGCGTATTGTTTTTTAAACAACGCTTTGACGCCGTCAACGTGATGTTGACTTGTAAAATCAGTACTATTTTGCCTGCCACGCGCGACGTAAACGGTATTTTCTGCGCAGAGTGGGACGAAAAAACGGACTATCTCGGAGACTACTACGTGTGCGGATTAAACGGCTGGTACGACGATAAGGCGGGTATCGAAGGCTACAAGGCGGGCGTGGGCGACTTTTGTGGAATGTCGGAGACAAGTTACAAGTATAAAGCGGGAGAAGAAATCGAATTTACTTTCGGTGCAATCGACGGACATTGCTTTATGCTTGTGGACGGCAAACTTGTTGCCGAGCATCTTGACGGCATACTCAGACTCAACAAGGGATATATCGGTTTTTCGCCGTACTGCACAATGCTCAGAATCAGCGACATTGTGATTCGCGAAATCAGTTACGTCAACAACCCGCAACACTACGATCCGGAGTTCTGATCTACAATCATCGGGCTTTAATTAAATGAAATACCTACTTAGAAACAATCGCGACGGTACCGCCGCCTTATATGAAACGACTGTGGACGTGTCGCAGGACGAGCAATATGTTTATTTCGACTTTGTGGCGGAGCATAGTAGTTGCTATTGCCCGTACGCCAACTACAACGACATACACTCTTGCGGCGACGCGGTGGAATTGCTTATCGGTACCGACCCTGCGCGTAAAACCTACTACGAGTTGGAAGTAAATCCTAAAAACGCCAAAATGCTTGCCAAAATGACGGTAACGGAACTTGACGGCGACGGTGCGGCAAAGTTGAAAATAGATTTTATTGACGAAAACGATTGTTTCTTTCGTTCGACCGCTCGGAAAACGAATAGCGGCTACGAAGTAAATATTGCCATAGATAAGGTAAAATCCGGCATGCGCGACGATAAAATTTACTTCAATGCTTACCGACTTGAAACCGACGGCGGCGATATGGAAAAGCACCTGTTTGCAATAAACCCGACAAAGTGCGGCAAGTTTCACGTTCCGACCCGTTACGTGATGTTGAGTGATTATATATCGGAAAGAAAGTAAAATACAGCGTGACAAGCGTATAAAATCGCATTGCCGCAACTGTTGTAAAAACTTTATACGGAGATAAAAAATGACAGAATTGAGATTAGACAAAGAATGGACATTAGACTACGACGGCAAGCAATTGCCTGCCGTCGTGCCGGGAGACGTTACTTTGGATTTATGGCGCAACAACATAATAGACAATCCGTATTTCGGGATGAACCATAAGAATTTGCAATGGATAATCAACCGTGATTTTATATACAAAACGGTTTTTGACGTGTCCGACGAACTTTTTGACGAACAAGAGATTTTACTGGAATTCGACAGCGTCGATACCTATGCCGACATATATCTCAACGGTAAATATCTGGGACATACCCAAAATATGTTTTTGAAGTACACCTACTCGGTAAGCGATATTGTCAAAAAAAGCGGCAACCTGCTTACTGTAAAAATGTTGTCGACGGGCAGGGTGATGGACAATATCGACACCCGCGGGTACAACGGAGTGTTTAACGTCAAACGTTTGTTTATGCGCAAGGCGCAGTGCCATTTCGGCTGGGATTGGGCGCCCGACATGCCCGGTTACGGAATTTGCGGTGACGTTAAGCTCGTCTGGTGTGCCAAGAACCGTATCAGGAACGTGCATTATCGCGCGTTTAATAACGGAAAATTAAGCGTATTCGTAGATCTTAACTATACCGTTCGCGAGTATATAACCGACGACAGACAGATAAGGAAAAGTTCGCCGGAGTGCGCAAATGACATATTTCGTTATATAGTCGCAAAGCGTCCCGACGAGCCGGTTTCCGATAGCAACGGAATCGTTTTCGAGACGAAAGTTTCGGGCGAAAAGAACTTTGCCAACTTTACCGTCGAAAACCCCGAGTTGTGGTGGCCCAACGGTTACGGCAAACAGCCGTTGTACGAGTATAAAGTGCAACTTATGCGTAACGGCAAGGTTATGGACGAGTACGTAGGCAAATTCGCTTTTCGCGAGGTTGCGCTATGTCAACAACCGTACGACCGAACGCGTATGCAGTACCGACTGCAAATCAACGGCAAAAACGTGTTTGTAAAGGGTAGCAACTGGGTGCCTGCCGAGTGTTTTATCGGCGGTATTACTACGGAAAAATACCAACGGTTGATCGATCAAGCCGCTCAAGCAAACTTCAATATGTTGCGTGTGTGGGGCGGCGGACTGTACGAAAAGGATATTTTTTAAGATATCTGCGACCGCAAAGGTATTATGGTATGGCAGGATTTTATGTTTGCCTGTTCCGATATACCCGAGGACAACGCCGAGTTTGTGGATATTTGTCAAAAGGAAGTTGCCTATCAGGTTTGCAGACTGCGCAATCACCCGTCGCTTGTGTACTGGTGCGGCGGCAATGAAAAAACAGGTTCTTACGGGCACAAGATAACTAAGGGAGACTACTTTATCGACGTAATTTTGCGCGGCACGGTGGAAAACTACGACGGTACGCGGCCTTACGCACGCCAAAGCCCTTGCTCGCTTACCGACGTCGGTAACGACATGACTTCGGGCGAGTCGCATGCGGGCAGTTACGAAAGCAGTCTTATCGCCGGAGTTCTTAACTATCGCAACAAAGTCAGCGAGTCGGGCGTCATGTTTGTATCGGAATGCGCCAACATGGGGCCGGGAACGTTAGAGATATACAAACGGATGTTTCCCGAGGATAAACTGTGGCCGATGAACGAGTATTGGAGAGACCGTCTAATGGAAAATCCCTATTCGGAATTCAAGGTGCCGTTTTGCGAGAGGCAAATATTGTATGCCGACACGCTGTACGGAAGGAGCGACACTTTGCGACAATTTGTGGCAAAGGGCATGACGAGTCACGCCGAATCCATGCGCGCCGAAATAGAGTTTGCCCGTGCAAACCCTGCATGCGGCGGCTTTATGAACTGGATGTACAGCGATATCTGGCCGTCGGCAACGTGGGCGGTAGTGGATTATTATTGCGAGCCGAAGCAAGCTTATTATCAAATGAAGCGTAGTTATGCGCCGATTGTCGTCACTTATGTGCAAAACGAAGATAAACAGTTGCAACTGGTGTTACTGAGCGACGAATTGCACGAGGTATCAGCAGACGTAACGTACGGAATGCGAACGCTTGACGGCAAAACCGTCTGGCAGCGTACCGCAACGCTTACGACGGCAGGCGACAGTACAGTCGACGTCTCGGATAAGTACGACGCCCCCGACAGTTATTTGTTTGCCGAGTACGACTTGGATGGCGTAAAACACAGTACCGCGTTCTTATACAACATGTGGCATACTTGCCGTTTTACGAGCGATTATACCTACAAAGTCGATAAATTGTCCGATTGCTATGCCGTAACCGTTAAGGCAAAACAATTTGCTAAAGGCGTAATTGTGCGTATGAAAGACAATTACAGGTTTATCTATTCCGACAACTATATCGATTTGCAAGCGGACGAACAAACCACTTTGTACATATACGGGGCAACGGACGATGACGTTGCGACGATCGAAGTAACGGATTTCGCAAAGGAGACCGCATGAAGAGTTTAATCGGCAAAAGCCTCGGTAATGTCGTCTTTACCGAACGAGACGGTAATTTATATGGCAATCTGACTAACTACGGTGTAAACGCGTCTTATATGATAAAACCCGTGGACTTTTGCGGCTCGGCGAAAACAATACTTATGGATCTGGACGGAACCACTCTTACGAGCGAGGAGTTTTGGGTTTTCGTAATAGAGCAGACAATGCAAAAACTGCTTGGAGACGTCGAGTTTTCGTTGGAGGAAGCCGATGTTCCGTTTGTTTCGGGATTTACCACGGTCGATCATCTCAATTATTGTCTTAACAAATATTCGCCCGATAAAGATATAAATTCGGCGATAGAGTGTTATCACGAAACCGCGGAGTTCCAACTCGAAGAAATAATGCAGGGAAGAGGTCGTATCGACGCATTCAAGCCCGCCGAGGGATTGAAAGAATTTTTGACGGAAGTAAAAAAACGGAAGATAAAAATAGGTCTGGCGACAAGCGGTTTGGAGTACAAGGCCATTCCCGAAATCGTTGCGGCGTTTCGCGCGCTTAATATGGGCGATCCGAGAGATTACTACGACGCTATTATTACGGGCGGTCGTCGCAAAGACGTCGGCGACTACGGCACATTGGGCGAAGTAGCGTCCAAGCCGCATCCGTGGATTTATACCGAACTGGCTTATCTGGGATTAAAAGTGACCGATCCTACGACGGTAATCGGTATCGAAGACAGCGCGGCGGGTGTGTTGTCGTTGCGGTTTTCCGGGTTTCCCGTCGTCGGGCTTAACAGCGGAAACATAACGCAAAGCGGGCTGGATTGTCTGTGTTGTAAAAAGGTGAATAATCTTGAAGAAATTTTGCAAATGTAAAAATTTTTATACGTATAGACTTTTTGACGACAAAAGAGTAAAATCGAAACGAAATTACGTGTTGTAAGACGATTGACAATACAAAGGGAACAGCGGGAGGTCGTGATATGAAAAATTGATTTCTTGACGATGAATAAGTAAAAACAAAAACGGAAATTACGCATTGTAAGACGCTTGACAATGCGAAAAAACAGGAGGAAAACGATATGAAAAAGGTTCTCAAAGTGTTGATTGCCGTCTTTGCGCTGACGGCTGTGCTTGGCGCGTTTGCCGCATGCGGGGAAGAGCAATCAAAAACGAAACTGGAAACGCCCGTCGTTGCTTCGCAGGTTTATACCGGCGGTAAGTTGACCGCCGAAGTGCCGCAAAACGACGGTTACAGGATTGTTTCCAACGAGGGTGGCATGGACGCAGGCGAGTACGACGTCGTACTTGAACTGACCGACGCAACCAAGTACGAGTGGGCAACGCCGGATAGCGACGACGCGACCAAGGTCACGTTAAAGTTTGTCGTTGCCAAAGCGACTAACAGAATCTCGGGGCTGTCGCTGGAAGGTTGGACGTATGGTGAAGAAGCGAAAATGCCCGTTGCTACGGCGCAGTTCGGCGCGCCGACGTTCACATACGGTACGACTGCCGACGGAACGTTTACCGAAACCGTTCCGACCGCGGCAGGCAGTTACTTTGTCAAAGCAACGGTTGCGGCAACTGCCAACTACGACGGCGCGGAAAAGACGGTTGAGTTTAAGATCGGTCGTGCAAATGCCGCGCTTACGACGATACCGACGGCAGTTGCAAACCTTGTCTATACGGGCGGTGCGCACGATCTGATTACGGCAGGAGTTGCCGACGGCGGCACAATGCAGTACAAACTCGGCGGAAACGGAACTTGGTCGTCGGATATTCCCACGGCAACGAACGCGGGCGAATACACCGTGTACTACAAGGTACTTGGGGACGATAACCACAGCGATATTGCCGAAGCGAACGTTACCATCGGCATAGCTAAGGCGGCTTCGACGTTCGGGAAACTTCCGCAAGCCTTGGATTTGATTTACACGGGTGCGGCGCAAGCGTTGTTGAGTGCGGGCGAAACGACGTGCGGCGAAATTTGGTATAAACTCGGCAACGGCGAATGGACAAATGAAATCCCGACGGCAACCGAAGCGAAAACGTACTACGTTTACTATAAAATCGTCGGTGATAACAATCATAACGACTTAATCGTCGACGAGACGGAAAACCGATTAACGATTACGATTTCCAGAGTTGCCGACAGTATTGACTTTTCTCTCGATAACGTAACCGTACGTTGCGGAGATCCTGTTCCCGAACTTACGGCAACATCGACAAGCGGTACGGCGGTGACGTTTACTTACTCCGATAACGGCAACGACTACTACACAAAGGAGCAACTCAGCGACTTTACGTTTACCTATGGTACAACCTACTATGTTAAGGCTACCGTTGCCGACAGTACCAACTACATAGGCGCGGAGAAAGTTTTAACTATAACTCCGCAGCACAACATTAGCATAAGCGAAAATGACGGGGTGCAAACTGCGGCTTGTCAGTGCGGCAAAAAAGACGTGACGGGTACGCTCGGAACTAAACAGACGATTGATTTTGCGGCGACCCCGGTCGGCGGGCAAGTAAAAGCGACCGACGGTAAACTCGACCTGACAACCATAGGTTACAGCGGAAATGAGGAAGTGACGCTCACTGTCGGCGAAACGACTTACCATGCCGCGGCTCAAAGCGGCGTTGTCGGTCTTGCCGACGTTTTACCGCTCGGCGTGTACGGCGAAAACGAGTTTGCCGTGAGTGTAACCGACGAAAAAGAAACGTACAACGTTACCGTAAAAGCACTTGTCGTTACGATGACAATCACAACCGCCGATCAATATGCAAACTGGATTACAGTTGCCAAGGCGTGTGAGCAAAGCGCAACTTTGTGGGGCGGATATTTCCGTCTGGGTGCAAACATTACGGCGACGTCAATGGTTACGTTTAATCGCGACGGAACCGACGGCACCAAAGGATTTAAGGGCGTGTTCGACGGTTGTGGTTATGCCATCGACGGACTTAACAGAAGCAGTTGGGACAACAACTCGTTCGTAACCACGATGACCGGAAGCGGCATACTTAAAAATATTTCGTTTACTAACGTTAAAATCACAGGCGCGGGCAATTTCCTTTGCTCGGGCGGCAAAGGAACGATCGAAAACGTATTCGTGCAGTACACCGTAATTTCCGCAGGCAGCCAATTTAACGGAACGATTGCCAGTCTCATAGAAGGTTGCACCATGCGTAATGTGTTTGTCGACGCAAGCAGAGCGGTTGTTGGCGGAACCGGCACAGAGTTCAGAATTTTAACGTCCAATACGGAGAAAGGATTCGGAGGAGTGTTCGGCGTGTGTCCGGGCGAAAATTACGACCCCGCGCAAGCGATTGACAGGGACAACAACTACGAAGCCATTGCGTACTTTGCAAGTTTCGACGAACTTAAAGCCAACACAAAGACGCAAGGCGTACTCAAAGGCTGGAACAACAACGGTTTCTGGACCGTAAACGACGGCATACCCGCGCCTGAAAAGTACGTCGTAAACAACATTGTCTTCGGCGCGAAAGTTATCGACCTTGACATTATTGTTGCAGACGATGGCAACGTCAGACTTAACGACAATGCTTTGGAAATCGATTGCACGGCGGCAGGTTTTACGTTCGGCAACGTCGTTTCCGTTACGATGGACGGCGTCGCAATCAACGCAGGCGGGTTTACCTTTGCAGGCGGAAAATTGAGTGTTGCCCGCTCGGCGTTCGGTTACAATTACGGCGCAAAACAGATTGTCGTGACCGATGATGACGGAAAAACAATTACTATTGCGGCAACGCTTGTAAGCAAAGTTCTGAAGAATGCTACCGACTATGCAAACTGGATAAAGATTGCAAATGCGTGTGAAACCGAAGATAAAATTCTCGGCGGATACTTCAAGCTGGGAGCAAATATCACAGTCGAAACTATGGTTACGTTCACTCGTTATGATGTTGACGGATTATATGGGTTCAAAGGTGTATTCGACGGTTGCGGTTATGCCATCGACGGATTGACCGCTACCGGCAATAACGGCGAGGCATTTATCAGTTGCATGACTAAAGACGGCGTATTGAAAAATATTGCGTTTACGAATGCAAAGGTTGCCGGCGGCAACTTCCTTTGCTCGGGCGGACATGGTACGATAGAAAACGTTTACGTGCAGTACGTATCTATTTCCGCAGGCAGCAACAATAACGGAACTATATATAACCATTGCAGGTTCAATGAAAAAGAAGGCAAGATTACCGGTATATTTGTAGACGCAAGTCAGGCCGTTCTTTCGGGAACGGGCGCGTCGTTCAGACTTATCGGCGGCGCCAACACCGGTTATAATGGGATATTTGCGGTTTGCCCCGAGGGTTACACCATTACGCAAGCTCGCGACGGTACGCTTGTCGATGACGTTGTTTGTGCATTTGCAAGTTTCGACGAACTTAAAGCCAACACAAAGACGCAAGGCGTACTCAAAGGCTGGAATAGTACCTATTGGACGATTGTTGACGGCGTTCCGGTATTTGCGACAAAATAGTCGGGGTAGGGTGAAACAAAACCGGTTTACTGAGTTCGTCAATGCGATTAAAGAAGCATATTAAGAACAGAAGATTGTCGCTTA
>ENA-UEYI01001012-UEYI01001012.1-human-gut-metagenome-genome-assembly--contig:-NODE-1012-length-25781-cov-4.723195_pt1 | contig 25781 bp, 30 predicted proteins | sample MGYA00242900_ERZ507916 | MGnify/ENA primary metagenome ERZ507916 (study PRJEB26167, sample SAMN06115521) | human gut metagenome | host: Homo sapiens | place: China:Chongqing | collected 2015-09-02...
AATCTGAGTAGTTGCTGGCAAGATTATAGTAATTACAAATGCCTCTGATTTCTGCACCGTATGCGGTCACTATTTCAAGGTCTGTCAAATGCAGCAATCTATCTCTGTGGCATGGTGTAAGTTTCCCGTTTTTAAGGTAGACAATACCGTGAGAAAAAAGGAATTTTTCAATTTTGTCTTTTATGGGAACTGTGCGTTCTACTTTGTTGCTCTGGGTTCTGACTTTACTTCCTGCCTTCTTCTTTTTTACCTTACTGTCTCTGCGCACTCGAATGCCATACCCTAAACACCGCGCTTTATTATTGGTGTGTGTAATGAGCGTTTTTTCTGCGCTCAGTTCCATTTTTAGCTCTTCTGCAACATATTCTGTCAATTCTTGTTTGATTCGTTCGCAGTCCTCTCGGCTGCCGACTACACCAATGATAAAATCATCTGCATAGCGGACGTATGATAGGCGTTTATCTGTCTGTGAAACACAAGGCGCGTTTCTCTGGCGTTTACGGACTTCTTTCAGTTCCCTTATCAACCCTGCCTTTTCTTCTCCCTCTGCACGGCTGATTTTGGTTTTAATTGCGCGTAATTCATGCTGTAATTTAGAGTATTCCGGAGTGTATGCGCGTTCTCGCGGCTTATAACAGTTCTGGCGTATTACCAGTACTTTCTGGTCCAATTCATGCAGGTAAATATTAGCAAGAATCGGGGAAATGATACCGCCTTGCGGCGTTCCGCTGAATGTTTTGTTGTATCTCCAGTCCTCTAAATATCCGGCTTTCAGGATTTTCCAAAGGAGTTGGATAAATCGTGCGTCTTTGATTTTGCGGTTCACAATGGAGACAAGTGTTTCATGGTCAATGTTGTCAAAACAGCCTTTAATGTCACCCTCAACAAACCATCTTACTCCTGTAAACTCGTGTTTGATTTGTTCCAGTGCTGTATGACAGCTCCTGTTAGGTCTGAACCCATGTGAAACATCTAAGAAAATCGGCTCATATACCGCTTCCAAAATCATTCTCATGACTTCCTTCACCAATTTATCCGTAAATGTAGGAATACTAATCGGGCGCATTTTCCCATTGGATTTTTCAATATAGGTTCTTCGTGTGGGTTTTGGCTGATACGTACCATTCCGCAAACTTTCGGTTATGGAATGAATATATTCCACGCTGAACCCGTCTGCTGTATCATCGTCTATTCCTTTGGTCGCTGCGCCGCTGTTTGCGTACAGATTCTTATATGCGATAAAATAAATATCCTCTCGCAACAAATATCTGTACAAGCGTGTAAATACTTCGTCGGGATGTTTTAGGGAATTTTCGTTGATTCTCGCCAAAATCTCTATTGTTGAATTCATATGAGGCTTTCCTCTCTAATCAAGTTTTGATTTTGGTACACACAAACTGTCTCCCTTCGCCATGTAGACGGCGTTACCGTCCTCGGACTACTATGGAGACTCCGTTACCCTGTCGGATATTCAGTGTCATCTTTCTTGCGTTTCACGGCTTGAAATTTATCACCTTTCGGTATTACACATAGACTTTTCAGTCATTCCGATTTAGGTAATCCTCAGTTAGCGTTGTTAATAGGTGTTGTGGATTGTCGGATATGCTTTCGTTTCGTTTGCACAAGTTCTCTTGCACGTGGCTTGAAGTATCTGACAACACAATAATCGGTAACTTACATTATTGTTCTTCAAGCGAGAAGTTTCAGGCACTTTCTTCTCTCCACCCGGGAACGGACACTGGAAACTCACATTCACCAAACCCAGATTTATCCTCATATCCACTTGCCATTGCGGTTCAGTCGTGCCCGAATGCCTTTAGGCAACTTACCGCTTTCCTGCCGTGCTATGTTCCCGTATCAGCTTTCGCCTTTCGGTTAGGCAGGTTGGCTGCTGCGTTATCTTACAGCGTAGTACCTTAAGCTACTTTTAACAACGCCCTATCTGAGCGCACATTGCCGCCTGGACTATTCAGCCAAAGTGTAATGTCACCCTCCTCGGCATACAGTTCATCGCGGAAAGATTGCGGCGTAATTTCATCACCCCAGAAGCTCTCCGAGTCGATAGGACCTTCGAGACGAAGAACTCTGCCGCCGCTGTCATCGTGGATCCAATTCCAGAACTTTTCCATTTACATACCCCCATTCTTGTATTTCTTCCTGCGCTTTTTTCGCAGGAATCTGTCATCGGTTTCTTCGCCCGGATTCTCGTCCGGCTCATCCTGTTCCTCGGTATCCGGCTGTTCCTGCGGCTGATTCAGAGCATATGCCGCACCTGCATCCTCCAGCTTGTTATACGAGCCGTTCAGGTAGTAGTCGTTGCCGCCCTGATCGTCAGGGATCAAGTCCATATTTTCAAGACGGCGCACATCGTTGGGTGACATAAAGCCGTTGCCGACACCGATAGCGTAGGCGTTCATTCGGCTCTGGTAGTCGCCACGCATCAGACCGTCCACATTGAATTTCGGGAAATATACATTCTGTTCTTCCTCCAGAAGAAGGTCTTTCATGATGCCCTTTTCGATGCGAATGATCCACGGCATAAGAGAATACTGCACAAATGCAATACCCTGATGCTCGATGTTATTGAAGGTACTGCGTTTGAGGTCTTGTACCAGATGCGGCGGAACCTGAAACATCCGGCAGATTTCCTCCACATCGAATTCTCTTGTGGACAGAAACTGCGAATCCTCCGGCGGCAGGGAGATTGGCTTATACTGCATACCTTCTTCGAGGACTGCGATGCGGTGTGCGTTCCGTGCGCCGCCGTATGCCTTTGTCCAGTTGTCGCGGATCTTCTGCGGATCCTTCAGCACGCCCGGATGTTCGAGAACTCCGGCAGGCTGCGCTCCGTTTTTGAAGAAGGCGCTGCCGTATCGCTCTACTGCCATGACCGCACCGAGTGCATTTTTCATCATCGCTATCGGTGAGAAACCGACCAGTCCATTGAATCCCAGACCGGGGATGTGTAAGATTTCATCCCTGCGGAAGATAATATCCTTGTCATGCTCACCGGGCTTTTCGTCGGTGTAGGCGTGGTAAGTGTAGATCAGGTCGCCGGATTTCGGATCACGGTCGATCTCGACATTTTCGGGAAGCAGGGGATAGAGACCGAGGATGCCGTTTTTGCCGTCCCGGACAATCTGTGCATAGGCGTTGCCCCATAGTAAAAGGTGGCACATCAGTGCCTCCCAGAACGAAAATGAACTCATTTCGGGATTCGGCTGACGGTACAAAATCTTATACAGCGGATGATCGGTTGCGCGTTCTTTATCCTCGCCGTCACCTGTATATCTGTACAGATGCAGCGGAAGTCCTGCGATCGTATTTGAAAGCAGTCTCACGCAGGCATAAACGGTAACAATCTGCATTGCAGTGCGTTCATCCACACGTTCACCGCTGTGCGTCATGCCGAATACGAACAGATTTCCAGAATCACGGACATTGTCCTGAATATCAGGCAGCATCGGCGCATCTCTCGGCTTGCTGATGCCAAGCCAGCTCAAAAAGCCCATAAACATTACCTCCTGTCAGATGACCACAAGATCGTGGTCGGGTTCATCGTATACACTACCTTGCATCTCGTGGCGAATACAGCGGTCAAGTGCCATGATCCATGCCACGATGCCATCGATTTTCTCTGTACTTTTCTTTTTACTCGGCTTGATATTTTCCGCCGCGTCAATTTCAGCGACCACATTTCCTGCCATCCAGCGGAGTACAGGGTTGCCGCCGTGGATAAACTGCCCTTCGAGTATGAGCTTGTACAGTTCCTTCATCGGCGGGGACATATCCTTGAAGCCCATGCCCATCGGAACAACGGTAAATCCGTCTCCCTCAAGGTCTGTGATAAGCTGTGTGGCATTCCAGCGGTCGGCAGCAATTTCCTTGATGTTGTACATCGTGTGCAGCTCGTTGATCGTTTTCCGCACGAAATTGTAATCGACCACATTGCCCTCGGTGATATGAAATAATCCCATGCGCTCCCATACATCGTAGGGAACATGGTCTCGCCGTACTCGCAAATCGAGCGTTTCTCTCGGCAGCCAGAAGTGCGGGACAACGATGTATTTCTCGCCGTCATGCAGCGGAGGGAACACCAGCACAAATGCCGTGATATCCGATGTGCTGGATAGGTCAAGACCTGCGTAGCACTCCCGTCCCCGGAGCTTTTCGAGGTCGATCGGAAGATTGCCCCTGTCGTAGATATGCTCCGGAATCCATGCCACCGCACTGCCTACCCACTGGTCAAGCCTCAGCTGACGGAATACATTTTCTTCAGCGGGATTTGTAAGGGCTTCCCGGTGAGCATCGCGGACTCGGTCGATGGCGATAGTGTATCCGAGCGAGGGATTTGCCTTATACCATGACTCCTCTGCGTTCCAGTCGTCATCATCGTTCAAGCCGTAGATCACAGGATAGAAGGACGGATCAATGCGCCTGCCGTCCAGAATATCTTTTGCTTTCGTGTGATACTCGTAGCAGATGCTGTTGCGATCCGTTCCGGCGGTTGTGATCAGGAAGTACAGCGGCTGAGTACGGGCATCACCGGAACCCTTTGTGAGAACATCCACAAGGCTGCGGTTCGGTTGGGCATGAAGTTCATCCAAAACCAGACCGGATACATTCAATCCGTGCTTTGTACCGACTTCCGCTGAAAGCACCTGATAAAAGCCAACATTACTGTAATTCACCAGACGCTTTGTCGCCGCCATGATTTTTGAGCGTTTCAGAAGTGCCGGTGTCATCTCAACCATTCTTTTGGCGACATCGAATACAATGGATGCCTGCCCACGATCAGCAGCAGCGCCGTAGACCTCAGCAGACGGCTCGTTGTCGGCGTAGAGCAGATACAGTGCAATTGCCGCTGCAAGCTCCGATTTTCCGTTTTTCTTCGGGATCTCAACATAGGCTTTACGGAACTACCGGGTGTCGTCTTCTTTTACAACACCGAAAATATCCCGGATGATCTGTTCCTGCCACGGCAAGAGCCAGAACGGTTTTCCTGCCCAGCGGCCTTTGGTATGGCAGAGGTTTTCTATAAAACGAACAGCCCTGTCCGCTTTTGCCGCATCGTAGTGCGATTCCGGCAGCATGAAGCGGGTGGGCTGGTAGTCGGTGAGTTTCGGATAGTTCGCGGGTCTTTCTCTTGCTTTTGCTGTTCTTGCCATGATCGTTCCCTCCTTCCTAAAAGCTCTCGAATACGAAAAAACATCTTGACAAAACTAACGAACGGTAGTATAATAAAAGACATACGATAGTCACACAAAGGAGGTCCGTATGTCAAGAAAAGAAGAGATCATCTACGCCACGTTGGAGCTTGCGTCTATACACGGCCTGAAAGCGGTCTCGCTGTCCATGATTGCCGATAAAGTCGGTATCAAAAAGCCCTCGCTGTATAACCATTTTCAATCAAAGGAAGAGATTGTCAGCGCGATGTACGCATTTTTGCGCGAACAGGCGAAAATAAAAAACGACGTCCCCGACGATCTCTCTGCGCTGTTTGCGGGCAGGAAGCTCGAGGAGATCTTGCTCCTCTGCTTGTCAGGGTACATGCAGTTCCTGACCGTGCCGGAGATGCTGTGTTTTTTCAAGGTACTGTATGCCGAACGCAGTACGTCCCCAGAGGCGGCGCAGATCATGCTTGAGGAGACCGACCGCATGGTCCGCTATACGAAAACGCTGTTTTATGCGCTCGTGGTACACGGGAAAATGAAAAACGCAGACATCGACACCGCCGCTTTGTCCTATGCCATGACGATCCATTCTTTGGTCGATCTCCAGATGGACCGCCTTACGGCAGTGCAGACTGAGCTACCTGAAACAGTCGTCCCTTCGCCGGAGCTCCTGGCATATATCCGATGGTTCAGCAAGCAGATGGAGGTGACCGAACATGAATAAGAAGTTAATCAACTGGCTTGGCTTGACGGGCATCCTGGCGTTTCTTTCATATACCGCGGCCGTGCTGTTCGCACCGTTGGCGTTCCCCGGATATGATCCACTCGCGCAGGCCGTGAGCGACCTTTCCGCGGAGACGGCGCCCTCACGGCAGCTATGGGATCAATTATCTGCGATCTATGAAGTTTGTAGCGTCGTTTGTGTGACCTGCGTCTCTATTTTCGTCTCCGAACACAAGATAGGGACGAAGCTGTTCCACGTCGGGATCTATCTGTTTACGATCATGAATTGGGTATCACAAGTTGGCTATACCATGTTCCCGCTGACAAACAGCGGAAATGAGATCACGACTTTTCAGGAAAAGATGCACATGGTTGTGACTGCCCTGGTCGTGCTGCTGTCCATCATTTCACTCGTACTGCTGATCATTGCGGGACTTCGTAAAAACGGATATAGGAGCATCGGGATCTGTGCCTGCATCGCACTCGCTATGATGTTTGTGGGCGCGATCGGACAAGGCATCGTACCGAAAGCGTACTTTGGGATCGTGGAGCGTTTCAGCTTGTTTTCGGCAGTTGGTTTTGATGCCGTGCTAGGCGTCTTTTTGTTGTGCGGAACTAAAAAGAAGGTGGCGTGATATCATCACCCACCTCCCAGAAGTGCATCCATATCGTCAACGGCGGCGTCCTTCATATCTGCTCCGGCAGTGATACGGCTTCTTGCTGCCGGAGTCAGTCCGAACTGTTCTGCGATCTTGTTCATGATCTTCAGATAGGTCTGCGCAATGCTGACCTGCGGAACCTGCTGCCAGTAACCTGATTTTGTTTTTACGATCGTGCCGTGCTGGGTCATGAATTCCTCGGCTTCTTTCCATCGTGCGTATGCCTGACAGTAGGATGCGAATGCCGCCTGATCGACCTCGGTCAGCACACCGATCTGCTCCAGTTGCTTTGACAGCCTGCGCCATTCCTTTTTTGCTTCGGGCTCCAGCCACTTCGGACAGGGCGGTGCCTTGCGTTCCGGCTTCGGCTCTGCATCATTCAGCGGACGCTTGCCCGGATTGCCTTCCAGTTCCTTGATTGCTGTGGGCTTGGGTTTTCTGCCTCTCTGAGCCATCCGCATCACTCCTTTTCTCAAAAAATCTGCATAAAGAAAAGGCCTGCGTACTGCAAGCCTCTCCTATGTATATCCACCTTGAATTTATATGTGTGTCCGTCTTGGTTTGGATGGGCGGCATAATGCTACCGCCCACCGACCGTTCTATTTACTTGTACTCGTACATCAGGATCGCAAGGGCAATCTTCGCAGCCTCGTTCTGCTCGGGTACATCCTCGCCTCTGTCGTAGTTGTAGATGACCTTGCCATTCTCCTTGAGTGTCAGTTTACTGATTCTGCCCTCGTTGATGCCGTACTGGCTGCCCTCGTCGTAGACCTTTGCCCAGTAGTGAACCACCGTCTTGCCTTCCTTGGTCGGTGCCAGAATCGTGCCTTCGTGCCACATAGTGTTTACCTCGTTCTTTCGTAGTTTTCGGCTCGGTTTCCCGTTCCGTTGTACACACTATAACTCTTTTCGGCAGATATATCAAGCGGCTAAACTACCAGAATGTGCAAGGCGATTTTTTGTCGGTTGTTGTACATATTATGCCTTGCCGCAGGAGGCACACAAATGCGCCGTGTAAGGCGGCTTTTCGCAGGGGCAAGCTGTACGCATCTCCCCGGCACCGCCCCACACGAGGCAACGTGGTGCGTGTGTCGTCGCTATCCGCCGTACTCTTCCAAGTATGCGTTCACGCAGTCGCCGTAGCCGAGCTGTTCAAGCTCCTTCGGTTCAAAGACATCCAGCAGCGTTTCCATCACTTCTCGCTCCGTCCATGTTCCCGTGGCCGACAGGTTTGCGATGACTGCGGTCAGCATTTCAAGCTGTGCGTATGTATCCATGTTCTTTCCTCCTTCGGGATTGGCAGCCCCTCCCTGCGGAAGGGCTGCGCTGTTCCGTTTGGTTACTTGCTCTTGCGTCCTGCCTCGTAGGCATCCTTGAGGGCGGCTTCCAGCCCCCAGACCGAAACCTCGATGAAGTCCTCGCTGTCGCAGTGGCGGGCTTCAAGGTCTCCGCGCTCCTGCACCGTGATCAGGTGCTTTGCTGCGATCTCGAAGAGCTGTTTGTCGATGCCTGTCAGCGGATGCTCGGCTCTGAAAATCTCCTGCTCGGTTTTGGCAAGGGCGGCGTTTGTGTTTGCAAGTGCCTGCGCTCTGCTGATCCCGAAAAGCTCAAGGCAGTCCGCTTCGGTCATTTCCTCAAGGGCGGCTTTGCCGTTCTGCAGCATCTTCAGCTTGGCAACTGCGGCTTTCATTTCCTTCTTTGTCATGGTGGTTTACCTCCGTGTTTTGTATTCGGTGGGCGTTTGCCCTTCCGTTGTGTAGCATATTACCATGATCTTTCCGGAATAGCAAGCGGCTAAATGTTCAGAACAAAATCGGCGTATCTGCGCCATTTGTTGTATACATAGCACCAAGCCCACAGGAGGCACACAAACGCGCCGTGTGAGGCGGCTTTCCGCAGGGGCAAGCTTATCGCAGGAAAACCGCACAAAGGACAACGTGGGGCAAGTCAGCCCCGCAGGGCTGAACCTATCAGTCCTCGGTCGGCGGAAGCCATGCTCCTTTTTCCTCATCGAAAAGGTAGTAATACGGAATGCCCCAGTCATCGCTCATCAGGGAAACAACGCTCTTGTGGGTGACCGCAGGCTGCATCGGCTCTTTGCGGTCGCGGTGGTAAGCAACCGTCACACCATCGGCAGGCTTTTCAAAGCTGTGCGGCTCATCCGCATCGGGAGCAAGGCGCTCGCCGAGGATGCTGATGTCTCCAAGGGCAAGCAGTGCCTTGACCTTCTCGGCGGTGTTATAATGCTCGGTGAGGATGGGCATCTGGTGTTCGGGGTAGCCGTCCCAATGGCAGTAGATTGTCTCCGTGGCGCCGTCCTGATGCAGGATTCCGACTCTTGAATTCGTACTCATGTTCGTAAACCTCCATGTTTTTTTCTGCGGTAAGCCCTCCCCGCAGGAAGGGCTCCGCTGTTTTGCTTATGCTCTCTTCACATCGACCAGCCACTCTGCTTCCTTGTGGGCGATGCCCGTAGCCTTCTCGGTAATGCTGCTGTCCTCATCGATGTAATGCAGTCCCTTGCCGACCTTAACGAATCTCACATTCTCGTAGCCCTCGATGATGGTGCGGTAAACGTAACCGCTGCGGCTCTCGCCATCATAGCTCTTGCCGTCCCAACCGTTGAAGGTAAAGGTGACACGCTCTGCAGTCTTGCAGAAGAGGCTCTCGAAGTCCTCGCGGGTGATCGCCGTGTTGGCATCAATCAGGTTCAGGCTCTTTCTCAGTGTGTAGGGGTTCATGGTGTTATCCTCCGTTTCGTTTTTCGGTAGGCGTTCTGCCCTTCCGTTGTGTCACATATTACCATGATCCTGCTGATAAGTCCACGCCTATGTGCAAAATAAAACGTAGAAGAATCGCCGATCTCAGCCTTTCGTATTGTAGGATTTACACATGAGGAAAAGGGGGAGGGGGAGCAGAGCCGAAGCCCTGCTCCTGTCGATATCAGTTCACCTTGAAAAGGATGCCCTGTGCCGTTTCGTATTCTTCCTCGCCCCAGCGCAGGCTCTTCTTGGTGATGGTGTGCGTTCCGACCATCGTGCAGCCTTCTGCAATAAATCCGTAGATGTTCTCCATCAGCGCCGTGCTCTGATTGGTGATCGTGAACTCGGTGATGCCTAGCTTGCGGAGCGTTTCGATGAAATCGTGGAATTCCTTGTCCCAGCAGTAATCGCTCATCTCGAACTCGTCACCGTCGTTCTCGCGGCGCATCTTGTACACCCAGTAGGCTTTCATCTCACCGCCGCTGTAGGGGTAAGGACCCGCCGCCTTCTCCTCAGCGTACCAAGCGTCCATCTCCGGGCTGTCGTAGCCGTGGGCTTCGGCAATCTGAGCCTTGCGCTCGGCGCGCTCCTTTTTGGCGCGTTCATAGGCGGCGCACTGGAAGGTCATCTCCTCAAAGTAGCTGTCGTTCATGTTCGTATCCTCCATGTTATGAATTCCGGTGGGCTGTCTGCCCCTGCCGTTGTGTAGCATATTACCATGATCCCGGCGATATGTCCACGCCTATGTGCAAAATAAATCGTAGAAGAATCGCCGTTTTCAGCAAGCTGAACAGGTACATATACACAAGCCCACAGTTTGCGCCAGAACGCGCCGTGTCACGCCCGGAAAGTGGGGGATAAGTTATCCCTGAGAATGCGGAAAGGGGCTGTAATGCCCCTTTATGTCGCCTTATTCGTCGTTGTACTTCTCGTGGATGATGCCGAGGATCTTGTCCTGTTCCTCGATGCTGATGCCCATGCTTTCGAGTGCCTCCCTCGTGCCGCAGTCCGGGCAGATGATCGTGTCGTTGTCGTAGCGGGATAGGGCAGGGCGCTCGGTGTAGGTGCGTCCGCATTTCGGACATGTACGCTTTTCAAAAACTTGTTCTTTCATTTTCAGTCCTCCTTTGTGCTTCTCATGTATGCCCTGTCAAGGTACTTCAAATCAAATCCGAAGTTGCGGTAGCCTTCCTCGCAGGTGCGGATGTAGGTCATTGACGGGATCGCAATCTCACGCTCCTCGTGCATGATGTAGACAAATGCCGTGACCTTTTTGGTCTTGCCGTTTGCCAGCCTGATTGGCAGGCGGACTTCCTTCTTGTAGTAGAAGTTCGGGTAGCCCTCGTAGATGTCGAGGTGCTTCTCATCGTCGGCTGTCACTTCCCACACGGCGACCGGAACAAGCCCGCCGTCCTTCGGCTCGATGGTGAGGTACGCTCCCGTCTTGCTGCCCTTGAAGAGCAGTTCGTAGTCAGGAATCGCGGAAATGCCGATGGGCTTTGCGCCTGGGCAGCGGAATCGCATCTGGCGGATGTTGAGGTTGCTGCCGTAGGCTATGTAGTATTTTTTCTTGTTCATGCTATGTTCTCCTTTGCGTTTTTTCCTTGCGGTAGTGCTATGTTAACTCATTTCGGCGGCATTATCAAGCGAGTAAATGAACAGATCATCGAGGGCGATTCTGTGCCGTATGTTGTGCATTTTATGCCTTGCCTACATTTGCGCTGTGTGGCGCGGTTGACTGAGATGGGATACCGATTCGGAGGATACCCTTTCCGCCCCACACGGGGGTGCGGGTTGCCAGTGGCAACCTCTGCGAAGCAGAAGCACCGACCGAGGCGAGAGCCGAGACCGTGGCGGCTGTGTGCGCCGCCGTGCCGTTCCGCTTGTTCTTCCGCCCCGAAGGGCAGGCCTTTAAGATCTGCCGAAGCGGAAGCTGTTGTCGCCCGTAAGATTCTCAGTGAGGACCTCTCTCGCCGTTGCGAATTCATCCCCGATGAATCCCATTCTCATCAGCCAAGTCCGCATGGCGAACTTTTTGTTTTCCTTCTGCTGTTCCTTGGGGCTGGCGCTCCGCAGGTCCTTTGCCATCTGGCTCATTGCGAGGCAGAGCTGAATGTAGCTCTTGAGCTTGCCTGCGTGGAGCCCGTTCTGCTTGCCGTTGGAAGGCGGTGCGAACTGGAAAAGTCTGAACTCGACCGTGCCTTTGGTGAAGGTAGCGTGGAGGTTGAGCATGTGATAGCGGCTGTCGTTGTAGTGGTGGGTTCTGCCGTATTCGCAGCCCTGTGCGCCGTACCAGATGTCCGCAAGCTGTGCCATCGTGGTGGGCTTTTTGCGGTTGAGCTGTTCAAGGAATCTCGGGTCAACTGTTCTGCAGTAGCGGCGCATTCTGCTCTGGTCTACTCTGATTGCCTCGGCGATCAGGGTTTCGTGGCTTGCCATCAGGTTTGCGAGGTTTCTCAAGGTCTGCGGTGTGTGTCCCTGGGCTCCAATGTGGCAGTGGACTCCACATCCCCGCGTGTAATCACTGCGCGCTCCTGCCTTCCTGAGCTTTCTCACAAGCTCCTGCAGGGTTTCGATGTCTGCGTAGTGCAGGATCGGTGTGACCAGTTCGCACTTTTCGCTGTCGGGGCCTGCGATGCTGACGTCCTTCTGGAATTTCCACTCGCGTCCCTGTGCATCCCATGCGCTGTAGGTTTCGTAGCCGTTGCGGTGTGCGGTGTACTCGGTGCGGCCGGTGCCGAAGAAGTCGGCGGCGAGCTTTGCGGCAGCCTTGCGGGTGATGTTGTTCATCTCGATCTCCACCCCTATCGACTGCTCCTTCATTCTGCTCTGCTGCTGTGCGGTCTTCTCAGTCATTTTTGTATCCTCCGATTCGGTTTTTCGGTGGGCGTTTGCCCTTCCGTTGTGTCACATGTTACCGTCTTTCGGAGGATATAGCAAGCCGCTAAAACCACAGAATATCGAGGAAAATACATTGCGCATATCTGGTGTATGTGTACACTTGATATCCTTGAAATTCTATGGTATACTCGGATACAATGGAATAGGCTCTTCTATTTTCCGGGGCCCCCATTGCGGTCAGAAATGACCTGGAAATCATCCACGCCTTCTATAAGGGAGAGCGTTCTGCCGTTCTGCCAGACCATGTGTATGTTGCCGCCGTCATCGACCATCTGAACCTCGCCGATTGTTCCGGGCGGCACTGGTGCGTAGGGATCGTCCATGTGCTTCAGTCGGATAAGGGTGCCTTCGGGATAACGCTCCCGCAAGGCTCTGAGCTGTCGTTCATTCGGAAACTGCATTGTTCTCTTCCTCCTCGTTCTGTTCTTCTTTGGCAACATCACGCTTTGCCTTCTGCTTTGCCTCCCAGCGTTCACGCTCCTCATCGTTGCGGAATGCGGTGTGTCCGGAAAGCGGAGCCATGAGGCGCTTGCGGTCAACCTTGAAGTCAGCACCGTTCAGCCCAAGGCGGATCAGCCAGATGCGGAGTGCGTACTTTTCGTTGCTGTCATCGACATCCTTTGCTTGCACACGTTTCTGCGTGATCGCCATCTTGTTCATAGCTGCGGCGAGCTTGGTGAAGGTCTTCACCGTCTCGGCATCCTGTGCTGCACCGAAGCCGTCAAAGATCAGTTTGTCATCGGCGAAACGGATGCCCTTCAGTTCGGGATTCGTTTCCTCCCATACTCTGATGTAGGCGATAAGCTCGTGGATGCTGCGGAAGGTCTTGTCATCGAGGATCGCATCGGCGAGGCTCTTGTCTGCGAAGAACTGTCCGCCGGTCGCCTTGCTGAGAAGTGCGCCGCGGGAGTGGATCATGCAGATGAGGTTTGTCAGGCTCTGCACCGTGTGATGGCTCAGCGGGAAGCTGATCTCTGCGGTCAGCGGTTCAGGAAGCTCGGTGGTTTCTTCCGGCTCGTCGCCGGGTTCATCCTCCGGTTCATCATCCCAGGCATCCTCGGTCGCAGGAGGTGCGGCTTCTGGCTCTGCGGAAGGCTCCGACTTATCGGCATTTTCTTCGGACTCCTCCGGCTCTTCCGCTTCCGCATTCTCGCCCTCGACGCTGTTCTCATCGTCGTCATCCTCATCATCGTCCCATTCATCGGTGCTTACGGGCGGTGCAGGCTGTTCCGGCTCTGCGGTCTCATCGGTCTGCTCCGGCTCGACTGCCTTGATGCTCTCTGCGATGATCTCACCACCGATCATACCCTCGGCTCTCAGGGTGTCGATCACGCTCTGGTCGACATCGTCCTGTGCCGTAAGTGTGCCGTCCTTCTCGACTGCGAATGCCCCGATCTCATAGGCGCATCTCGGCATGAAGGTGTATACGCTGCGCTCTCCGGTGAGTGCCTCGATTCTCTTTGTGAGTTCCTTGCGGTTTCCAATGATCATTGCATAAGTTTTCATATGTGAATCCTCCGTTTCGTTTTTGATTCCGCTCGGTTTTCCCTTGCGGTAGTCACATATTACGCCATTACGGCGGATATATCAAGACTGTAAATCGTAGAATGTACGGGGCTTTTACGCCCCTGAGATTGTGCATATCACGGAAAGCCCATACAGAACAGCTTACATAGTATCAGAATGTTCACAATTTGCTGCATTAGTTTCAGAATTCTGTGCCGCCCAGGCAATGCCGGATAGCACGAAGAACACAACGGGCTCTGAGACACCGTTGCCCCATAACTTGTACTCGGCACTGTCCGTGTACGGATTAGCCAGCCATTTGCGGATCTGCTTTTCCGTTTTCGGTTTGCCCTTGGGATTTGTGATCTGTCTCCAAGTTTCCCATACTTCCATCCAGAAGGCGATCTCCTCGTCAGAAGGATCAGGAATCGCAAGGTCGGCACACCACCAGTCCGGGAATCCCTGCAATCTGGCGCACTCCACCGGAGTCAGCCTTCTTACGATATATACCGGCTCGTCATTCGGAAGGTCGTTCACAAGCGGCGGATCCTTCCAGTCGGATGCGACCAGCGTGTTTGCCTGCTCATGCACAGCGACCGTGTGGTGTGAATTCTTGCTTGTGCAGTAGTGATCTGCCGGGGCTGCGACCGTTGCAGGATCTCTCGCAACTGTCGTAACAGATATATCTTCCGAAACGGCGAAGTGATTGTCACGGGAAATCGTGAAAGACGGATCGGGTGCGGCAATAGCGTGCCTGTCTGAAGTATTGAGCGTAAAGCACACATCCTCATTGATGCCGTCACCCTGCGGACCGTTCTTGTCGGCACGACCGATCATCGAGCCTTGCAGAGCATAGGTCTCCGGCTCGGCGACCACAACAGCCTGCTGATTATCGCCGGCATTGGCTCGAAGCGTACCGCTTTTGCCGTCACTGTATACATGACCGCCGACACGTGATGCAGCCCCCGGTTCAAGAGCCACCACAGCGACACCGCCGTGATTCGAGTCTGGCGATCCCTCGCTCGTATCAAGGCATCGGGAAATGTCTGTCGGGTAACAATGCCCACGAGCATTTTTCGTGCCGTCCGATGTGAAACGCACATCGAATGTCTCCGGCGCAGGTGCTACCACGCAGATGCCGCCCTGATTCGATGTTACGGAGTTTCCACCGCTCTGGTCAAGCGTTCTGCTCGTGGTCGCTTCGTAAAAGCCACTGTGCGGATTGTCCGACATCATCGCATTGGAATGCTTGCTGCATACACCGAAGGCTTTGATCTCTGGCTGAAAGAGTGTCTGGCCGTTGTTGGTAGCAAGCGTAGCAGATTTATCAGTTTGCCAGAGAGCGCCCTTGCCGCCGCCTTCGCAGCCTGACCTGATTTTCAGCGTGATCGGTTCAGCGACAAGCGGTACATTGTTGCCGCCCGTCCCAGCTCTGCTGCAAAGTGTCTGGCAGGTGTCGTCCTCACGGATCTTCACACGACCGTCTGTCGGATGGTTTTCGACCGAGAGTGCCGCAGGAACAACACCTGCTCTCAGTGTCGGGGAGACTTCCTCCTCGTATCCGATGCTGCGTGCTTTGGCACTGTGTTCTGTGGAGAATCCCGCCGCATGAAGTACCGCCGGATGGTTGCCGTGATCCTGTGCGACCAGTGCGAGAGCCTTATTCTCGGTGATGCCGACGCCGCTGTTGCCCTGTGTATTCAGGCAGAGGGTTCCACCTCCAGCGTCAGACCGCCCGCCTGTCTCTCCAGTGCCTTCTTCAGCACCTCCGGCAGCTCCTTGCCACGCGCGGAAGCCCTGCGGAGTATACCCAGACACGCCTTCGGACTTAAATAATACTTCTCCGGCACTTCCACCAGCAAGATCTGCGACAAGGTAGATCCTTGCTCTGCGCTGGGGGACACCCCAGTATTGAGCATCGAAAACTCGGTAAGCCACGCTCCATCCGTCTCCCAGATATATATCTGATTTTGCCCATCTGTGATTTTCAGGCGCAGGCACCTCGATCCCTTTTTCTTTAATTCCGATAACTGCTTCGAGGACAGCCTTGAAGTCGTCTCCTCCGTTGGAGGAGAAAGCACCGGGGACGTTCTCCCAGACGCAGTATCGCGGATATCGTCCATTTGTTGCATCCCTCATTTCTTTGATGATACGGATCGCCTGAAAGAACAGGTTCGACCGATCACCATCATGGATTCCGGCGCGCTTGCCCGCAATGGACAGGTCCTGACACGGGCTGCCGAAGGTGATGATATCCACCGGCGGAAGCTCTGCACCGTTCAGTGTGGATACATCGCCGTAGTGCTTCACCCCAGGCAGTCGCTTGTGCGTGACAAGCACCGGAAAAGGTTCAATTTCGCTGCTCCACTTCGGCTCGATCCCTGCGAGGATGCCGCCAAGCGGAAACCCCCCCGAGCCGTCAAACAGGCTGCCGAGGGTCAAGTGTTTCTTATCCATCATCCGCCTCCTTTGCGTTCCTGCACAGATCGAGGAAGTCCTCTCTGATCTTGTCTCTGTAAGCCGCAGCCACCGCAGGAATCTCGTGTGTATACACCGGTCTGCCGATAAAGCCGGAAAGATAGTCATACAGATATTTCAGATCATCGCCGCACAGCATCGAGATATCTGTGTATGCCGTCACAATGGCGCACTCATACTTTGTCATCCTGCACCTCCCCAAGCATCTGCTCACAGGCTTTGTTGTAAAAATCTCGGCTGACTTCAAAGCCGTAGCTGTGTCTGCCAAGCTCCCTCGCCGCACGCAGCGTTGAGCCGGAACCGGCGCAGGGATTGATGACCACATCACCCTCGTCGGTAAATATCCCGATCAGCCGTTTCAGGAGATTTACCGGCTTCTGCGAAGGATGTATCTTCGGGATATCCTTGCCGTCCCGCATCCAGTCAAAATGGTCGAAGATCATGTGCCTCTTGCCGTATGCATCGGTATTGCGGAACTTCGGCAGCTTTCCCCGATACAGCACCAGAGCATACTCCGTTGCGCCCACGATCCTCATGTTCGCCTTCAGCACCTGCGGACTGTAATTCTTCATAAAGCACAAAAACTGATACTTCTTGAAGCCGTATTTCTCCGCCTGCCGGATGACCTCGGGTATCTGCTGAAAGGCACAGAATACGATCATGCAGGGAGCATCCTTCTCACCTTTGGACGGCTCCTTTTTGAGCAGCCGGTTACAGAAGGCGAAGTATTCAGCGATGTTGAAGGTGTAATCCGTGTGGAATGCAGCCTTGTGCGCTTTGCTGCTTTCACCGTTCTGATTGTCACCGTTCACATACCAGTCGGGACGGGATGCGTAAAAGTCCCCGCCGATATTGTAGGGAATGTCTGCGATGACGAGTTGTGCTTTCGGAATGCAGTAGGATTTGAAGTTCTGGAAATTATCGTGATACAGCTCACATTTCACATCAGCCATCGACATCCTCCAGTCTCTTTTTCAGGGCTTTGCGGAATTCCTTTGTGCCAAGCTGATTTCCGTCCGTCTGCCATTCCAGTTCAAAATCAAAACGAGCCTCCAGTTTCCGGACTGACCATCCGGGCTTGAAGGTGCGCCATGTTGCATCATCCCATGCTCTGAGCTGTTTCCAGAGATCAGGGAAATCGAAATACAGAATCCGCAGCTCGTTCAGCGGCTGCAGCGGACAGCACCAACAGGATACTCGTCCGAACTTCTCATACAGACCGCCCCAGTCGTAGCCGCGTTCCTTGCAGTATTGCAGGCAGTCGGCTTCGGTCATGCCCCACTCCACAAGCGGCAGCCGGACCTTCGGTCGGCTGTTGCACTTGTGCGTGATGCGCTCCGTCTCATCGGCGGCGATGCCGATGTACTCGATCACCGTGTACTTCTTTCGCAGTTCGCTGAGGAATTTCTCACGGGGTACTGTTTTCAGAAGATTGGTACACCACCGCATCAGCGGTCCCGCCCAACTGTATCCGGTCTTGCCGCGCAGTTCCGGCTTTTTCCGTTTGATTGGCTTATGGAGCATGAGATATTCAAAGGTATATTCGCTCTTGACAGTCGTAACCTTCATGCCGGTATCCTGTTCGACTTTGTGTACATGGTCATACAGTGCCGGGAATTCTAATCCGGTATCGCAAAACAGCACCAGATCAACCTGCATTCCCATTTCTAACATCTTCAGGAGCATCGCAGTGCTGTCTTTCCCGCCGCTGAAGGAGACCACATGAAGCAGAGGTTTCAGTTCACCCATTCGTATCACCACCCTCTGCTGTCGGCATCGCTGCCACCGCTTCATCGAAGGAAAGCTTCTGTCCGTCACGGATGACATACACATCATCGTACTTGCCCTCGCGGAATTTGATATACCGCTTCACTTGAACGTCCACAAACTTTTCATCCAATTCTACAGCTCTGCATTTTCGGTCGAGCTGTTCACAGGCGATCATGGTAGAACCGGAACCGTGGAAGCCGTCCAGCACAATGCCGTTTGTCATGGTGGACTGCTTGATGAGATATGCCATCAGCGGTACAGGCTTTGCAGTCGGATGTCCCTCACCCTCGGCTTTGGAGCTTTTCGGACGGTCGAAGTCAAAGCAGGTGGTCTGCTTACGGTCACCGTACCATGTGTGCTTGCCGTCCTTTTTCCAGCCGTAGATCACAGGCTCGAAGTTCTGCTGATAGTCCGTCCTCGACAGCACAAGCCTGTCCTTGCGCCAGACCAATCCGCAAGAAACACGGAATCCGGCATCCTCGAAAGCGTCATAGAACACCCTCGATTTTGATGTCGCGTAGAAAACATACACCGCAGAATCATCTGCAAGGTTCTCTTTGAAACAGGCAAATGCGCTTTTCAGGAATTCATAGCCTTCCTTATCCGAAAGGTCATCGTTCTTGATGCTGCCGGAGGTATTGCTGTATGCTACGAGGTACGGCGGATCGGTCAGCAGGAGATTTGCTTTTTCACCGTTCATAAGCAGCTCGTAGGTTTCCGACTTGGTGCTGTCACCGCAGACGATACGGTGCTTGCCCAGAATCCACAGGTCACCGAGTTTTGAGAAGGTCGGCTGTTTCAGCTCTTCTTCAATATCAAAGTCATCTTCCTTGATGTCTTTATTGTGTACCTGATTGAAAAGCTGCTCGATCTCCGGCGGATCAAAGCCGGTCTTTCCGAGGTCGAAGTCGCTGTCCTGAATGTCCTGCAACAGTTCAGCCAGAAGGCTCTCGTCCCATGCGCCGGTGATCTTGTTGAGCGCAATGTTCAGCGCCTTTTCTCTGACCTTGTCGATGTCCACCACCGCACAGGGTACCTCGGTGTATCCGAGCGCCATCGCTACGGTCAGTCGCTGATGCCCGCCGATGATGGTCATGTCGGCGTTGACTACCAGCGGATCGGCAAAGCCGAATTCCTCGATGCTGTTTTTGATCTTTTCGTATTCCTTGTCGCCGGGCTTCAGCTTTTTGCGCGGGTTATATGCCGCAGGCTTCAGCTCCGTGACAGGGATCACACGAAGTTCTGCTGTCTTCATCTCATCCCTCCACATAGTACAACTGCCGTAGCTTTGCGGCTCGTTTTAAGTTCTGCTCTTTCAGCGCAGCCATCTCGCGGAGCGACTGTTCACTCAGCGGCTTGATCTTGTGCTTTTCCGCAAGCGTTCTGTATCTGCGGATATCCTTGCAGAGGTCTGCATCCGTAACGGATACGAGATACGCCTTGCCGCAATAGTCGCAGCGGAAGAAGCTGTATTCGATCTCACCCTCACGCTGCGTCAGTGTTTCCGGCACAAATGCACATCCGCACTTATCGCACCGCACTGCATTTTTCAGCACAATGCGAGGTTTGCTTTTCTTGTTTTTTCTGCTCATACGGCTCCTTTCCCGGTCATGATCTGCACAAAGAATGTGCATTATCTGCGCTCGATGTTCTGTACATTTAGCCGCTTGCTATAATACCGAAGCTATGGTAATATGGGTACAACGGAGGCGGGAAAGCCCCGCCAAATGCAGAACACGGAGGATACAGATATGAAGTACGAGGTTATCATCAACAACTACCAGAAGGGCGCACAGCTCAAGACCGCCATGCAGGATCATGTGATTCTGCTCGAAAAGATCGACCGGAATCACCACCGGGTGGTCTACGACCTGGAGAACGACCGCCAGCGGCAGTTCATCGAGAAGGTGTACGCCCGGAAGCTCCGCCCCCTCGACTGAGGGCGGGGTTACCCGACTACCTCACCGCCGCGCAGGCGGAGGATGCGCTGATTCTGGCTGCCCCGGAACGGAAGGGAGACGTCTCGCTGCTCCAGTAGAAATGGACCGTCCACAAGCACATCGACATAGCGGAGAAGCTCATCGTTCCGAAGCATCTCATAGGTGTATCCGGAGAACAGCCAAGTGTCCGAATTCGGAGACTCAAGTTTTATCCGTTTCAGAAACGGGATCAGGACTTCCTCATTTTCCTCCTCGCAAGGCTCTCCGCCGAGAATGGAAATGCCCTGTATCCATGAAGGACGCAGGGCTTCAATGATCTCATCTTCAGTTTCTTTAGTGAACGGCTTGCCGTAGCCGAAATCCCAGGCTTCCGGGTTATGACAGCCCTTGCAGTGATTCCGGCATCCGCTGACAAACAGCGAGACTCTGACACCTTCGCCATTAGCGATGTCGTTTTTGTTCAGACCGCAGTAATTCAAAGATGCATCACCCTGTCCTTTATTTCGGCAGTGCGTCCCTGATTCCAGAACTGGGTTCCGAGGTAGCCGCAGGTACGGCGGCAGACATTCAGCGTCCGCTGATCCCGGTTGCCGCAGTTCGGGCATTCCCAGATCAGCTTGCCGTCTTCTTCCACGATCCCGATCTCGCCGTCATAGCCGCAAGCCTGACAGTAATCGGACTTGGTATTCAGTTCGGCGTACAGAATCGTTTCGTAGATGTGTCTCATGAGCACCAGCACTGCAGGGATATTGTTTTGCAGATTCGGTACTTCCACATAACTGATCGCACCGCCCGGAGAAAGCTCCTGAAACTCTGCCTCAAAAATTAGCTTGCTGAAGGCATCGATCGGCTCAGTCACATGGACATGATAGCTGTTGGTGATATAGCTCTTGTCGGTCACATGAGGAATGATGCCGTGTCTGCGCTGCAAACATTGTGCAAATTTGTAGGTGACGCTCTCCATCGGCGTGCCGTACAGCGAGAACGAGATATTGCTTTCAGCTCTCCATTTGCTGCACTTATCGTTCAGGAATCGCATGACCTTCAGTGCAAACGCTTTTCCTTCTGGCTCTGTATGCGAACGGCCTGTCATGTGATAGGTCATTTCCGCGATGCCGGCATAGCCGAGCGAGATCGTGCTGTAGTTGTTATACAGCAGATCGTCAATGACCTCACCGTTCTTCAGTCTCGCAAGTGCGCCATACTGCCAGAGGATCGGTGCAACATCGGACGGTGTCCCTTTCAGGCGGTCATGCCGACACACAAGCGCTTTGCGGCACAGTTCGCAGCGTTCATCAAGAAGCTGCCAGAATTTATCTTCGTCTCCGCCTGCGCTACACGCAACATCCACAAGGTTGATCGTGACGACTCCCTGATTGAATCGCCCGTAGTATTTGTGGTCATCCGAAGGTGTCAGGAAAGATCGGCAGCCCATGCAGGCATACACATCACCCTTCAGACGTTTCATCACCTTTGCGGAAATATAGTCGGGAACCATGCGCTTTGCAGTACACTTGGCGGCAAGCTCGGTGAGATAGTAATACTTGGAACCGGGCTGAATGTTATCCTCATCAAGAACATAGATCAGCTTCGGAAATGCCGGTGTGATCCAGATGCCCTTTTCGTTTTTCACACCCTCGATACGCTGAAGCAGTGTTTCCTCGATGATGAGCGCAAGGTCATCACGGGTCTGTCCCTCCGGCACTTCATCAAGATACATAAACACTGTGACGAACGGCGTCTGTCCGTTGGTAGTGAGCAGCGTGTTGATCTGATACTGTATCGTCTGCACGCCACGCTTGACCCCCCGTCGCACGCGCTTTTCTACGATGTAGTCCAGTTCTTTTTCAGACAGCTTTGCACCGCAGTCGCAGTTCACATCCTCGAACACCTCGGTGCGGATCTTTTTTCTGCTCACATCCACGAAAGGTGCAAGATGTGCAAGGCTGACGGTCTGTCCGCCGTACTGATTCGAGGCGACCTGTGCAATGATCTGCGTTGCGATATTGCAGGCAGTCGAAAAGCTGTGCGGCTTCTCAATCATAGTACCGGATACCACTGTGCCGTTTTGAAGCATATCCTCCAGATTCACCAGACAGCAGTTGTGCATCGGCTCTGCGATGTAGTCCAAATCGTGTACATGAATGATCCCGTCATCGTGGGCGGCGATCACATCCTCCGGAAACAGGAATCTGCGGCAGATGTCTCTGCTGACCTCCCCCGCCATATAGTCACGGAGCGTGCTGTTGATGATCGGGTTCTTGTTGGCGTTCTCCTGTTTTGCCTCCTCGTTGTTCCTCTCAAGGAGACTGAGAATCTTGCCGTCCGTTGTGTTCATCCGGCGCTGCTGTTCATGCAGGAGTCTGTATTCGCTGTAGTGCCGTGCAAGTTTGTAAGCTTCGGCCCTGTCCAGTTCATCAAGAACCATGTCCTGGACTTCTTCGACATGGACAGGCCTTGCAAGTGCCTCACATCGCTTTTCTACATTACCAGCAATAAAGCCGATTACTGTATCTGTGATCCTGTCGCCGGAATCCATCTCATCGTTTGCCGCAGTAATTGCGGCTCTGATCTTTTCACAGTCATACGGCACCTCTGCGCCGTTTCGCTTGATAATTCTCATGCTGTATCCATCAGCTCCTTTTCAGACTCTGCCAGAAGTTCGGCGCAGTCCTTGCCGTGATACCTCCGGCACTGTCGGTTCAGTATCTCATACACACACTCACGCTCTGTTTCGGTCAGGTCGATTGTGTACATATCCTCGTTGTCATCTGAATCCGAATTGACGACCACAAAGCTGATGCTGCTGTCAAGCTGACACTGCTGATGGTCGCCGGGTAATTTTGAAACTCCTACATAGAAATCATACCAACCGTCATTGTCTACATCGTCCGTTCTTCCGTCCCTCGGATGCATCGGGAGATAGCCTTTCTCCATTCGGATGCGGTCTGTGACCTCCGCAAGTGCATCCGTTGCCATGAGCTGGAACTCGACAGTCGGAAAGCGGCAGGGGTAGGTGTCATAGATCTGATCGCTGCCGTACATGACCTCTGCACCGCTGTCAAGCTGTATCGCATCACGAATGAAGTTCTCTGTCAGTGTCATGTTTTTCCTCCTCCTGCATCGGACACCAGGCGTCATACGGACAGTGACCGCAGTCGTTGTAGTGGCATTTCCCGTCATGCTTGATGATCGAAGATATCCAGATCGCATGGATCAGGATGATGATCATCATGTAAGTAAGGCACAAAACGGTTACAAGCATTTTGATTCCTCCAGTTTTTCACGATAATATCTTGTTCTGCACCGTCCGGAACAGAAGCGTTTTCGCCGTCCTGTCCTCGGCTGGGTGACCTTTGCACCGCAGACCGGACAGCGGTTGTTTTGCTGACACCAGATTTGATAGTTGACATCGACCAGATGATTGTCTCCTGCAAGACCGTGAGCCTTGCAAAAGAGCTGCACCTGATTGGTTTTCAAGCCCAGCGACCTTGCTATTGCCTTATATCCAATGCCCTGCATCCGCATAATTCGTACTTGATATTTTTGAGAATCTGTCATCTGATTCACCTCGAAACTTCTGATTTTATGCGGTTTTCGGTATCCACACGGGCTCCGCCAAGAATAAAACTGTAAAATGCGGTTTGGCGCTAAAAATGTGCTAATTCTATCGCTTTTTGACGTAAATTCGCCGTTTTACAGTGCATTTTGTAACGAAACTCTGTATGTATCCTGCCGCCGCAGTTTCCTACGGCAGCATATGGAAAAGCACGAAAAATCTGCGTTTTCTGTTTTCTGCACAGTATTTCATTTACAGCTAATATATCTCTGTCAGGGTCCCAAATGACCGGGGCCCTTGCAAATTCGCGTTTTTTCACACGAGAGGGGCCGACGGTCTTGTGTTCGCTTTCACACAGAGAAGTGAACCCGCCCCGGCGGGCAACCCCAGCCCCCAGCCCCGCCCATAGGTACACCCCTGAGACTGCCTGAACTGCAACGATAGTGAGTGTGGCTTGCGTTTAGTACTTGTACTCGGGGGTGTGATCCTCATTTCGGGTCTTGATGCTGTGGTGTCGGTGGCAGAGGCTCTGCCAGTTGCTCTGATCCCAGAAGAGAACATTGTCTCCTCGGTGCGGCATGATGTGATCGACATCGGTCGCCTTGATATAGCGCCCTTGCTTCATGCACTCCACGCACAGCGGATGCGTCTCAAGGTAACGCTTGCGGGTCTTGTTCCATGTGGTGCCATAGCCTCGACTGCCTGCGGAGCGTGTGTCCTCCGGATGGAGAGAACGGTGCTTGTCACAATACTTGGTGCCATAAGGTACGAGCGCAGCACAGCCGGGGTGTCTGCATGGTGTTTTTGGTCTGCTTGGCATTGTCTCTGCCTCCTTTCCACAGTGGTGTTGCATAGTGATAGGGGCGGTCAGTCCCGCTTGGTTTGTAGTGTGTTTGTGGTCGGTCTGAACAACGCCCCTCATATACTGTCGTGGGAGAGGGCATTTTGTGGGTATCCATTTAAAAATTTCTCAAAAAATTTTTATTGCTCCCACGGAAGCCCCGATTTTCCGAAGTGCCCGTATGCGGAAACAGCGTTATAGTCCACATCGAGCAGATGCAGCCCTTCGATGATTCCCCTCGGCGTGAGGTCATAATTCTCACGAACATACTGGTTGATGAACTCCGTATCCTGATGCTCCGTGCCAAAAGTCTCTACATACACGGATACGGGCTCTGCCACACCGATGGCGTATGCGATCTGCACCTCTGCCTTGTCTGAATATCCGGCGCTGACGATATCCCTTGCGATTTTTCTCGCCGCATACGCACCACTGCGGTCAACCTTAGACGGATCTTTGCCGGACATTGCACCGCCGCCGATATGCCCGATACCGCCATAGGTATCGCAGGCGAGCTTGCGTCCGGTAACGCCGCAGTCCGCAAAGGAACTGCCTATGACAAATCTGCCGGTCGGGTTGACGAGCTTTGCAAAGTCTGTATTCAGCCCGTATTCGGTTGCCGTTCTCACCATCAGCTTTTCGATGATGGGCTTGAAGTCCTCAACATCCACATCGTGTGTATGCTGCACCGAGCAGAGGAAGGTGGTAATGCGACCGCTGTCATAGTCATAGCTGACCTGTGCCTTTGCATCGGCTTTCAGCATACGGCAGGGGTAGGCTTTCAGCAGTTCCAGAAATCTGGTTGCAAGCACGAATGGAATCGGGAGCATCTCCGGCGTTTCGTTGGTCGCATAGCCGTACATCATGCCCTGATCTCCTGCACCGCCAACATTCACACCGAGGGCAATGTCGTTGCTCTGGTGATCGACCAGAATCGCAATGTCCAGATCATCGGCTGTGAAATCCAGCTTGTAATCAAAACCTGCATCGGTACTCTCTGCTCCGCCGTTGTTGATGCGGTCAAACACGCTCTGCACCAGTGCCTTGTAGTCGGGCTCATGGGTGCTGGTCAGTTCACCGGCGATCACAAGGCAGCGGTTCTTGAAAAGGCACTCGATGGCGACACGGCTGTTGTGGTCATGCTGCAGGCAGTCGCTCACGATAGCATCTGCGATCTGGTCACAGATCTTGTCGGGGTGTCCTGCGGATACCTGTTCTGAAGTAATGATTCTCATATTCGTGTTCCTCCTGTATGATTGTTTATTGGATTTTGACCTTGCCACGCTTTGTCGCTTACACACTCTTTGTCAGTGACAGCATCGGGCAAGGTTCAAAAACATGATTTTCCTCTGTTCTTCTTATCTTTTCTATTATTTTTATTTATTTGGGGCAAGTAGGGAGATTGTCGTAGATCTCCGTGGTGGTAGCGACCGTGGAGCGTGGGTTCTTGACATTGACCTTCTGCTCA
>ENA-UEYI01001013-UEYI01001013.1-human-gut-metagenome-genome-assembly--contig:-NODE-1013-length-25777-cov-7.152763_pt1 | contig 25777 bp, 16 predicted proteins | sample MGYA00242900_ERZ507916 | MGnify/ENA primary metagenome ERZ507916 (study PRJEB26167, sample SAMN06115521) | human gut metagenome | host: Homo sapiens | place: China:Chongqing | collected 2015-09-02...
GAGGGGTATTTTTCCCCACGCACATGTCGCGGTGAAAAATGATTTGAATTTTTTGCCGCCTGCGGGCGACAAACTCTGCGAGGCTTTTTGAAACGCTGGGGGAGGGGAGAAGTGGTCCTAATTTTGTTGAAGGGCAAAAATATCGCGCAAAGGTGTTGACAATCCCGCAGGAATGTGATATTCTAATTCTTGCCTAAATCCGCCGGTGTGGTGGAATGGTAGACACAGGAGACTTAAAATCTCCCGGTAGCAATACCGTACCGGTTCGAGTCCGGTCACCGGCACCATCCGGTAAACTATATATCGCGGAGTAGAGCAGTTGGTAGCTCGTCGGGCTCATAACCCGGAGGTCGGAGGTTCAAGTCCTCCCTCCGCAACCAGATCAGTTACCGTTGTTGATACAATATCAACAACGGTAATTTTTTATTTTCCTCTTGTTTTAGGTGCTTATCGCATAAAAATGGGTGTTTTTCGAACATTTCCGGCTGAGAACTAACTGACCGCCCCATTTGCCGCAGCTACCTGCCCTGAAATCACGGCTTGGTGGTAATTGCAATCGTTATAAGATATAAACGATAAATGATTACTTTCTATATACATAGAACCGTCCATGGCTGGGAGTACCCCTGGCTGCGGACGGCTTTTCACTGATTCCCACGGGACAAAAAGGACAGAAAGGACAGTCGGAATTCGGGCAGATTGAATACTTGTAATTTGCCGCCGTCAGAGTTAACATCACACACACTTTTGTGGAGGGTGATGGAATGGACGAATTCAGGGGTTATGTCCGGGAGCATAGAATCCAATTTGAGGAGGAATGCCCACAGCCATGCCCAGATGCCCTGTGGTGGTATTATGGGGAGTATCATGCGCTGGACAGTCCCCATGGGAAGGTTTCAAAAAACTCCGGGATTTCCTGGAATCGCTCCGATCAAGAACAGCGGTGCGGTGATTGGAGAGGTTGGGTTCCTGTGTGCCGAGTATGAGCGGATCGCCTTTACTACCGGACCGAAACTGAGGGCACAGCTAATGGTGGAATTGACAGAGAATGTCACCAGGGAATGAGAAATAAAAGTGACCGCCCATGGTGGAGATATAGGCCTCGACCATGGGCGGTTTTACGATTATGTTATTGCGTAATTCAAATGGAATAGATCATTTATGGCCCGTCGAATGATTTTCTCATCTATGCCATAATAATTCAACTGAATAGCATAACTTGTAGAGTGTTTGTGCCTGTGCCTTATCAATGTTGTTGACTCTCTGCTCATACATTTGAATATTTCGGACTTTGATGCCCGATTGTTCCGCAAGTTCTGACTGAGATAATTCCAGTTTCAACGACTGCGAAAACGCCGTCCTGTCCTTTGAGATTCCCTTTGCGGTTCATCAGTATGTCTTCTCCAAAATTTTCCAATCTGACGGTCTTGTCATTGATCAGGAAATCGGCATCATCGAGGCTTACACCGGAAGCGCCGAATACGTGACCATTCCGGAATACATCTCCGTGAACAACGGCGACGGCAGCTATTCCGCCATTCGCATACACGGTATCTCTGCCACTGCCTTCCGTGGCAACACGGCGATCAAGGGCGTTTTGTTCCCCAAGTATGTATCTGCGATCCCCGCAGAGGCCTTTGCAGGCTGCACCTCGCTGGAGGTCGTTTCCGGCTACGGTATTCAGGAGATCGGCGCCGGAGCCTTCAGGGGCCGCTCCTCGCTCGGCAAATTCTCCATGGATAAGTACATCACCTCACTCGGAGAGAACGCCTTTGAAAATGTCCCGGAAATCTCCATCAATGCAGCCAACACCGCAATCGCCATAGCCGCAGCCCATTCCGGCGCAAAGCGGATCACACTGAATCTCTCGGATAGTTCGGACGGTTTTAACGATCAGACGGTCGAAATCGGCAATACGACGGAACAGTTCTTCCTGATCGGCAACGGCTCCGTATACCGGAATCTGAAGATCAAGTCGGACGCCGCAGAAACCAAGATCAGCAACATGATTTTTGAAGGCAACACGGACACGCCGCTCCAGTTCAGTTCCCCCAAGGTGACCCTGAACCGTGTGATTGTCCGGAGCAGTCCGGGCTTCGCCCTGATAATGAGTGCAGAGAACACCGAGCTTTCCCTGTTCGGAACGATCGAGCTGAGCTCGCAGGGAAGCAACGCCGTCATCAGCCAGAATGTCACCCTTCAGCAGGCGGATGCCGGTGTCGTCGGCAAGCTGCGGCTGACCGGAAACTATCTGATTTGCAGGGAACTGACAAATCCGTCCCTCCTGACCTTTGTCAGTGGTGAGCTTCTTCCCATCGATGACGAAGAATTTGAGCAAATGCTGACCTCCTGTATTGTCACCTTTGATGCAAACGGCGGCAGCGTGGACAAAACGGAACAAACCGTATATTATGGCCAGCCCTATGGTACGCTGCCTGTTCCGACGTTGCAGTATTATAAGTTCGTCGGCTGGTTTACCGAGGCTTCTTTTGCAAGCCTCTCCCTCCAGCTTGTCAAAGAAGTCTAAAGGACTTTTTTGACAAGCTGCCTGCAAAATTGCAAAATCAAAAGTGGTAGTATTATTTTGCAATTTTGGTCGCTACCTCGGGTGATTGAACACGAAAGGGAACCCATCTCCGCGCTAAGAGCCGCCGCTACGCGGCGGTTGCGCTCCGAAACGCCTCGCTGCGGCTCGGTATGACGGTTTCCTTTCATACTAGAATTTCATAAAAAGCCGCAGGCTTTTTATAGCGCCTGCGGCGCGTCAAATTCTGCACAAGACGGGAGGGCACACCAACGGTGTGCCCTCAGTGCGCAAAGCGCACGTGTTTTTTGATTTTCATAATCAAAAACGTAGGATTACTCTTTTCTTCCCTCCGAAACTTTCAGCCAGACAGTTTTTTGACAGCCTGAAGGGAGAGACTTCTTTTGGAAGTCTCTCCCCCTCTGTTTGTCAGGCCCTTTTTCCGACGGCACCATCGTCAGCAGCCTGACACTCCTACATAAATTTGAACTGTCGAGAAATACAGCATTTTTCAGTGAAGTTGTCCGCTGTAGCTTCCCCCGGCCCGACGGGAGCAGACTTTTCGGCAGGCCTGCTTTTGCGTTCCGAATTTCCGCTATGCCGCGGTCAGCTCCGTCATATCGAAAAGCCGGCTTTTTCCGTCCCGAAAGCGCGCGTAGGCGGTCAGCGCATAGTAGGCCTGCTCGGTCGCCATGCCGTTGACCTCGACCAGCTCCGCCGAATGGTAAAAGCCGTCGTCCAATACAAAATCGCACAGCGCGTCAAGCACGCTCCTGCCATTTTTGAGGAAGCGTGCATCCTTCTGCGGATCGATGCCCAGCGCCGTCAGCGCGACGATGACCTGCGCGCACGATTCGCTGTTTTCGATGCCCCAGCTTGTAAAGCAGCCGTTTTCCAGCTGCATTTCGCTCAGGCATTGCAGTGCGCCCTCGATCGCCTCGGCGACCTCCCCGCGCTCGCGGTAGGGCGCGAGCGCCGTCAGCGCCATGGCGGTCATATCCGCATCGGAAGCGTCGCCGGAAAAGCACCAGCCGCCGTCCGCCTTACGCTCGCACAGAAGTAGGCGGATCAGCGCTTCGCGCGTCGTCTGCTCCTCGCCCGGCTGCGCATCGGGAATTTCGTAGCCGCCGCAGTCCAGCGCGATGAGCGCCCAGATCGGGCCGTTGAGGCCCTGATAGGAGACGAATGTCATGTCCGTCAGACCCTCTAGAAGATTCACGCCGCCGATGTCCGTCACATCGCCGCCCGCGGCGGTCACACCGAGGATGATGCGCGAATTTTCCGTGGATTTGGCGTGGTCGAGGCGCACCGTTCCGATTGAGCGGACGTAATCTTCGACAGTTTGCAGGTATGCCTGCGCGGTCTCCTGCTTCAGAAGCCCCGAACGGCTCAGGCCGATGACCGCCCACTCGCCGCCGATGGAACCAACGCCGTAGTCCTCCTGCGCCGCAAGGGCCTGTCCGGTGCGGCGATAGGCCGCCTGCCACGGCTCCTCCGCGCCGCAGGCGCAGAGGAGAAGCAGCAGTACAAGAAGCGCGGCAAAAATTCGTTTTTTCATGCGTCCTCCTCCTAGCGTCGTTTGACGAGGGCACACATGGTTTTTCCTGGCCAAAACGACATTTGGTTTCGTTATCCTCGTTGATGGGCTATAAAAAGCGGATGTATTTCAGGCGGATCCTGCGCAGAAGGTTGGATCTTTTCCACGTTCTGCTCCAGATCTCATCCTTCAGGGAGAGCAGCTCCTGCCGCTGCTGCTCCTGCATGGCATGGCCGCTGAAGCTGGCCTCCTGCCAGATCGCGGTGGCGCTGCGGTAGCGCGCGCGGAGATCCTCATCCACAAAGGCGGCATAGTCCTCCGGCGGGCAGTTCATCGCCCTCAGCCCCTGCGCGCGCAGGACGTCCATGGTGTAATCATAGATCGCGCGGATGGCCGCGGGCAGGTCGTCCGAAAGGAAGCCCGCCTTGCGTCTGGCCGTCTTTTTCCGCTCCCAGACAAGCCAGAGCACGAACAGCACAAGCAGCGCCGCGGCGGTCAGGATCGCCAGCGCCAGCAAAATCTGGAGCCGATGGCGGAGCCAGAAGTCCATCAGCGTGGGATCCTCGGTATCGTCGCTCTGCGGCTGATCCTCGGTGTTATCGACCGCGCGGTCATGCGGCTGCTGGCCGATCAGGCCGGAAATGTCCTGATAGCGTTCCGCCTGCTCCATCGCGGAGAAGTACGGCGGCGTCACCTCAAACGGCAGCCAGCCCACGCCGTCCTGATAGTATTCCACCCATGCGTGTGCCGCCGCGCCGGTGAGCGAAAGCGTCTGCCCGGCGGAAAGCACCTGCGCGTCCTGCTTGGTGACCAGAAATCCCTCGACATAGCGCGCGGGGATGCCGTAATAGCGGAACATCAGCGCCGCAGCCGTGGCATAGTGGATGTCATAGCCCTTCTGCGTGCCGTCGAGGAAGTTCAGGACGAAGTCGATCCCGTCGCCGACGGGCGCGAGGTTCGTTTCCTCGTAGTCTATGTAGCTCGTGAGGTAAAAAAGAATATTCTGCTTTGCATTCTGATAGTCAAAATGCGTCTCGCCCTCCTCCACCGAATAATCGCCCAGCTTTTCCGCGAGATAGCTGCGGATGTCCGAGGGAATCGCGGTGTAATTCTGATAGGCAAAGGCATTGTAGGCCGCCTCATCGCGCAGAAACTGCGTGTCCTCCGGAAGCTGCGCAAGCGAAGCGTTGATCTTCTGGTACTGTGTGATCAGCCCCGTCCCGGCAGAGAGCGTATAGCTGCGTTGCCCGTAGAAGCCCTGCGCCGCAAGCGTGCAGTCGCCCACGGCGGACGCATCCAGCCCGGCGCTGTCCGGCAGCAGCTCATAGGGGGCATAGAGATAACGCGAGGAGAGGCCGACATTTTCAACGGTGAGGCTGTTCTTCGTTTCCAGAAGCTCCGGCAGCACCGAATCCGCCGCCGCAGCGATCTGCGCCTGCGCATAGAAGCCGTCCTGATGCAGCCAGTAGAAGCTGTCCGAAGCGGGATAGAGCGTCTCGGCATCCAGCGCGGTCCAGCGGTTGTTTTCATAGATCTCGCCCGTGAAGCCGCGCAGATAATAGGACGCAGGCGTCTGCATGGTGATGTTCAAAACGGTCTCCTGCGTGGTGCGGCGCGGGCCGATATTCCGCAGGTCACCCTCCGGCAGACCCGCGGCGGCGTTGCTTCCGTAGCGAAGCGTCTGCACCTGCTGCCGCGTCCACTGCACGGCGCGATCCAGAAGCGCGGGCTTTGCGCTCTGCCAGCCGTTCAGCGCCAGCGCAAACGCAAGCACCAGCGCGGCGGCGCGGAGCCATGCGCCCATGCCGTCGCTTCCGCCAAAGAGCAGAAGGTAACCGAGCAGCTCCGCCAGCGCGGCGGCGAGCAGCCAGCCCGCCGTCAGGCGCGGCGCAAAAAGCAGGCACAGCGCGGCAAGCAGCGCCGTCAGGCACCAGAAGCCGCCCGCGCTGCGGCGGCGCGTCAGGCTCGCGCTCCACACGCCGAGCAGCGCGCCGAGCATACACAGAAGCAGCGCCGCGCCGCGTTCCTCCGCGACGGCGAACAGCTCCGGATTCCCGGCGTGCAGGTGCTTCCATGCGTCAAGCACGCCGTTTGCCAGCGCGGCGACCCCGCTCACAGCCGCCCGCCAGAAAACTGCCGCCGTGACCGCGCAGGCGCCCAGCCACAGAGCCGGCGCCAGCCAGACACGCCTGCGCCAGAAGGCCATAGTAACAGCCGCCGCTGCCGCGATCAGCACGGGAAGCAGGCAGCTCTCCTCCGGCAGGAAGGCCGCCGCCGTCAGCCAGACGAGTGCCGCGGCAAGCAGCGCCGCGGCAAGGCAGGCGCGCAGGCGGGAAAGCAAATCATTACAGTGCAAGGAACACGCCTCCCTCCCGATCGAGCCGTCCGGCGCGCAGCACGGTCACCGCGCCGCCGTCCGCTGCCTGCACATCCTGCTGCTCCTGCCGCAGCGTGAGCAGGACGACATGGGCATAGTTCAAGGGGCCACGCGTTGTAAGCCAGCGCTGCACCGTGGTCGTTTCGTCCGGAACGATCTGCGCAGCCAGCAGCTCGGCCAGCGCCTGCGTCAGCGTGTCGTCGCTCTCAGCCTGCGCCGTGGCAATGCAGTCCTCTTCGCGGTCAAACCATGCGATCTGATGCGCAAAGCCCGCAGAGCACAGCGCGGCAGAAACCGACGCGGTCAGCTCGCCCAGCGCCTCGCAGTCCTCCGGGGCGCAGGGCACGGACACGCTGTTGTCCATGAGCAGTAAAATGGAATGATTGACCGGCAGACCGAGCTGGCGCACGATCACCTCGCCGGTCTTTTCCGTCAGCTTCCAGTGGATGCTGCGCACGCGGTCGCCGGGGACGTACTCGCGCAGGGCGAAGGTCTCGCTGGGGTCGTCGCCCGGATGGTGCATAGAGTATTCGTCACTGTCCAGCTCCACGCTGGAGCGGTCGGAGAAGGATAGCTGTACCGGGTACAATTCCGGCAGCACAAGGCTGTAGGCGCGTGCGTCACAGGAAATTTTTCTTCCGTACAGGCCAAACAGATCATAGACCCGCAGGTCGCGCAGGGAAAATTCGAGCTTGCCGCAGCGCTGCACGGAGAACGCCGCTGCGGCGCTGCGCTTCTGCTTCCCCGCGACCGAAAAGCGCAGACGGCGCTCGCCCTGCTCGCCCGTCAGGAGGTTGCGGCAGCCGACGCGCAGGCAGACCGCCGCGCAGGTCAGAACGGAGCCGTTCTCCACGGTGAGCAAGGCTTCCGCCGTTTCTCCCTTCTGCGCGGAGAGCTGGGCGCACAGCGACACACGCAGGTATCTGTCGGCCAGCGCGGTCAGCGCGATCTCAAGCGCCGCAGCGCCGAGGCTTCCGGCCAGAATACAGCCCGGCATCGCGCTTTTGCTCAGCGCCCAGACGAGAAGCCACCCAAGAAGCCACAGCCCATAGGCGATCCGATGTCCGACCATGGCTCAGATGTGATCCGGGCGGCGCACCTGCTCCAGAAGCCCGGTGAGCACGTCGGCCGCGGTCGTGTCGGAGATCTTTGCCTTGGGCGCGAGGAACAGACGGTGCGCGCAGACGTCGATGAACACGCTCTGCACGTCCTCCGGGAGAACATAGTCCCGACCGTGCATGAAGGCGCGGCTCTTTGCCATGCGGCACACAGCCAGCGCGCCGCGCGGGCTGACGCCCAGCAGCACCAGAGGATGCGCGCGCGTGGCCTCGGTCAGGCGCGTCACATATTCCAGCAGGGGGTCTGCCATATGGACGGACTGCGCCTGCCGCTGCATCTCCAGCAGCGCCTCGGCCGAGGAGACCTCCCGCACCTGCGTCAGCGGGTCGTCCTGCTGACGGTCGCGGAGGATATTGACTTGACTTTCAAAATCGGGATAGCCCATTTCCAGCCGCACCATGAAGCGGTCGAGCTGAGCCTGCGGCAGGAGCTGCGTGCCCGCCGAGCCGACGGGGTTCTGCGTGGCGATGACGGCGAAGGGCACGGGCAGAGGATGCGTCACGCCGTCCACCGTGACCTGCCGCTCCTCCATGACCTCCAGAAGCGCTGCCTGCGTCTTGCTGGAGGTACGGTTGATCTCGTCGGCCAGCAGAAGATTCGTCATGACCGCGCCGGGCTGATAGACGAAGGTCCCGCTTTCCTTGCGGTAAATGGAGAAGCCGACAATATCCGAGGGCAGCACGTCGGGCGTGAACTGGATGCGGCCGTAACGCAGGCCGAGCGCGCGGTGGAAGGCCAGCGCAGCCGTCGTTTTGCCGGTGCCGGGGACGTCGTCCAGCAGCACATGACCGCGGGAGATCAGCGTCATGAGAATCTTTTCCATCACGTCGTCCTTGCCGACGATGACTTTATGTACTTCTGCGAGGATCTGATTTACGTTGCTGTTCATGCGTTTCTCCTTTACCATTCTTTATAGTAGTTTCTGTTGCTGTTGCCGTAGTTGCCGCCGGTCGCGGGAGAGAAGCCGCCGATGTCCTTGCCGAGGGCAAGCGTGAAGCGCACGCGGATCACCGCGCCGTCCTGCGGCTTGCAGGCATTCATGCCGTAGCCGGGATAGCGGCCGTTGCAGGAGTACATCCAGCCCGACCAGCGGTAATAGTCGAATTCGCCCAGAGAGTCCATGGAGGCCGGCCTCGGGTCGTCGCCCGCGCCGAAGGCGTCCATGCCGTCTTCAATGATGATCTGCTTCAGCTCCGGGTCGATAGAATAGCTGTTGTTGATGCCGGGCTTGCCGATAGAGGCCAGATAATAGCTGCTGGCGGAGCAGGTGTAGCCGTTCTCCTCCAGAAGATCGCGGACGATCGTCAGCACGTCCGTGCCGCCCGGCACCGTGACCTGCGTCGGCGGGATCAGATAGCCCAGCCCGACGGTCGTGGCCTCGACGCTGACGGTGATGGTCACGTCTCCCTTTTCATAGTAGACCGTCCAGCTGCGCGTGACGCTGTAGCCGTCCTCGTCCGTTGCGGTCACGGTGATGGTGTTCGCGCCCTCTATGCTCAGGTAGGTGTTGTAGCCGAAGCTCGCGCCGGTCTGGCTGCAAGGCGATTCGATCCGTGTGCCGTTGATATAGACCTCGTAATTGTTCAGGTAAAGCTGCTCGTTGTTCCAGCTTCGGGCGTCGATGACCGTGATGATGTCCGGGCTTTTCAGAACCAGTCCGTCCTCCAGACCGATCACCGTATCGCCGACCTCGATGGTCGCGGCAATGCTGGGATATTTGTCCGGCGGGGTCGTACCGGGATTGCGGTGGAAGCGGACCGTCCATTTATAGCTCTGCCGCTCGCCATCGGCGTCCAGATAGCGCAGCAGCAGATATTTCGGCCTGCGCGTATCGACCTGCACGGTGTACCAGCCGTCGGCGCTGGGCTGGAGAAGGTTGTCGTCATAGCGCACCTGCGTGATCTGCTCCTTGCCCGTTTCCTGATTCAGATAGAAGCGGAAGCGGAATTCCTTGGAGTCCAGATACAGCGGCAGCTCCTCGCTGATGTGCTGCGGTTGCTTGGTGTCGTTGTCGATGACGGTGTCCGAGAAGCTCGTGGTGATCTTGAAGCCGTCCTCGCGGTAGTCGATGCGATAGGTTTCCGAGGCGCTGCCGACGCGGTCGCTGGCGCTGACCTTGATCACATTCGTGCCGAATTGCAGCGTGACGTCGAAGGTGTCGGAAGAGGACGTGACGGTCTTGCCGTTCAGCCGCACCGCCGCGCGCAGCGGCAATCCGTCGCGCAGACCGTAGGCCACGAAGCGCAGCCTGCTCTCGGCCGTGCTGTGCAGCTCGCTCAGAGGCGTGCTGTCCTGCGCGCGGTAGGCGACGATCACGGTTTCGCCCGCGGGGCTGTAGCTGACGGTGTAGGCGCGGGAAGCGATGATGTTGTCCGTGCCGTCAAAGTAGGCCACGCGCACGACGATGGTGTTCGTGCCCTCGGCCAGCCGGATCATCACGCTGGTGGACGCGGCGCGGAAGGAGAGCTCCTCCCCGTTGATGATCACCGTCAGCCCGCGCACCTGCAAAAGCGGCTTTAAGTGCCGGATGGTGAAGGTATAGTCGCTGTAATCGACAGTATCGCCGTCAATGATGCTGGTTTCAAAATAGCGGTCGGGGTCGCCCACCTCGGAGCTGCCCGGCTCCTCGGACGGCTCACGCGACGGCGTCTGGCCGCCGGAGCCGCCGCCGCTGCCGCTGATGTCCAGAAGGTCGCCGATGTTCGTGCGGCCCGGCGTGGTGACCGGTTCCTCCGCGGAAACGTCGCCGGGATCGTCCGGCGTGGGAATGGGATCCTCCGGCTGATCCTGCGGCGGCGCGGTCTCTTCGGGCTGCTCCGTCTGTTCCGGCTGCTCCGTCTGCGCCTCGCTCGGTTCGGTGGAGGGTTCCTCCGGTTCCGTCGACGGTTCGGTCTGCTGGTTGTCATTTGCATTGTCGAGCCGCTTCAGACTGTCGGCGTCGTACAAAAGCTCGGCATCCGACAGCAGCATCCGCGAGGCTGGCTCCTGCTCCTGCCGCTGCGGCTCGCCCTTCTGCAAATTCAGAAAGGAAAAGCCCAATGCAAGGCATAAAAGAAGAAGCAGCCCCGCTCGGAGAAACGGCTCAAATCGTTTTTTCACAGATCTCACCTCTGTTTCGGAACATCACGGGAAGGAGAAAGTCAGATTTGCCCTTCTCCTTCCTGCGTTACATGACTTTATTTTTCTTTTGCGCGCTTCGCGGCCCGGAACCACTTGACCAGACCGAAGATCAGCGCGGCTGCGCCCAGAATTCCGGCGATCAGCCAGACGATCGTCCAGTCGAAGCCCCTGTTTTCATCCTCCGGCTTCGGCTCGCCGGGCTCGGTCGGCTCCTCGGAGGGCGTCTGTCCGTCGAGCAGCGCCTGATAGGCTGCGACGGCCGCGTCCAGCGCCGCCTTGTCCTCTGCGGGCAGAAGCGCCTTCTGCGCATCGGTCAGCGCATTGAATGCGTCGAGCGCCGCTTCGATCGCGTCCTTACGTTCGAGCGTCACCTCGCCGATGGCGTGGATCAGGTCGGAAACCGCCTTGACCGCCTCGTCATCCGTTTCGGCAGGCTCTGTCGGCTTGCCGGATTCCGAAGCGCCGGGTTCCGTCGGTTTGGTATCCTCCGGCTTCTGCGGCTGCGAGGGTTCCGTCGGCTTTTCGACCTCGGCGGTGCGGTAGTATTCCTCCGCAGCCTTCAGCTCCTCCAACCGGGTGACATACTGCTTCTGTGCATCGGTCAGCGCGTCATAGCGCTCCCGCGCGCGGCGCAGATTCCGGTTCAGCTCCGCGAGGGATTCCTCCGTCGGTTTCTCCGGAAGCGTGCCGATCTGCTCAATGAGAAGGTCGGCAACCTGCGCGCAGTAGCGGTCCATGACCTTCTGCGTGTCCTCCTGCGAGGTGCAGGCGCCAAGCTCCGCGGCGGCGGCATCTGCCAGCGCGCCGATGCGGTCGCCCAGCGCAGGATATTTTACCTGATCCTTTGCGCGCTGCGCCTTCAGATCGTCCGCCGCCTTGCGGTAATCCGCAAGCAGCTTCTCCGCAGCTTCCAGCGCCGCCGTCTTTTCTTCCGGGACGAGCGCCTTCTGTTCCTCGGTCAGCGCGTCATAGGCGGCGCGCGCCGTCTTGAGCGCATTCTCCTTCACCTCGGCCATGGTCGTTTCGCCGGAGGTAAAAGCAAGATCGTCGATCAGCGCGCCCGCGATGTTCGCGCAGTAGCGACCCAGCGCCAGAACCGCGCCGTCCTTGTCCGTGCAGGCCAGCAGCTCGGTCTTTGCCGCCTTGGCCAGCGTCTGCACGGCTTCGGCGATCTGCGGGTAGGAGGCAGCGTCCTCCGCCGCCCATGCTTCGACCGTTTCCGCGGCCTTGCGGTAGACGGCAAGGAGTTCCTCCGCCGCCTCTAGCGTCTGTTCGCTGTTTTCCTCCAGCAGCGCCTTCTGCGCCTCGGTCAGACCGTTCAGCGCCCTGCGTGTGCGTTCGAGCTTTTCCGCAGCCTCGTCCAGCTCGCCCATGGTGGTCGTCCCGGCGGCGAAGCCGACATCCGCCAGCAGCATCCGGACGACATCCGCGCAGTAGCCGTCGAGAACGGGCGCAAGCTCTTCCTGCCTGGTGCAATTGCCCAGCTTCTCCTGCGCCTGCGCGCTCAGCCCGGCGAGCTTTTCCTCAAGGTCGGGGTAGGCTGCCTTGTCCTCGGAGGCCCACTGCTTGAGCAGATCAAGATCCTTTGCATAGAGCGCGGCCAGCGCCTGAATGTCCGTGAGCTTCGCGTAGTCCTGCACCAGCGCCTGCTGTGCCTCGGTCAGTGCGGCGTAGGCCGCTTCGATCTCCTCCGCCTTGCCCGCAAGCTCCTTCATGGGCGCGCCCTGTGCGGCAGCGACCAGAAGATCGACGACGTGCGCGGCAAAGCCGTCCACGACCGTCTCCGCCTGCGCGGCGTTTGCGCTCTTGGTAATGGCATCGCAGTCGGACGTATAGCGTTCGGTCAGCCTGGCCTCGATCGCGGGATAGGCCGTCTTTGCCGCCTCATAGGCCTCGGTCAGCTTCCGGAGCACGGCAGCGCGCGCCTCGTCCAGCAGTTTCTCCGGGTTCATGGCCTCCAGCGCCGCATGGTAAGCGTCCACGATGCTCTGCGCGTCCGCCGCCGTGCGGATGGTCTCCGCCGTCTGGCCGAGCATTGCTTCCAGCGCCGTGCGCTGCGCGTCGGAGATCAGGGATTCTACATTCGTATGGTAATATTCGTTCAGATAGGCAATCACCGCTTCGCGGTTGTTCTCCAGCAGAAGCTGCCACGGGAAGATGGGATAACCGCCGTTGAGATCGGCAATGCTCTCGATCAGGCCGTCGAAGATGTCCGCCGTCAGCATATCCACGGCGTAGATGCGGTCGCCCTGGCTGCTCTTCCAGCCCAGCGCCGCGCGCGCCGTCCCGGAGAGGACATAGAGGTTGTCGCAGTATCTGCCGTCAATGGGGAAGCCGGCGAGCGTGCCGATGTGGTCGACCTTCGTGCCGGTGTCCAGAACGCCCGCGTTGTAGCAGTTTTTCACAACGAGCTTCTTGCTGCCGGTGGAGGTGGTCTTGCCGTAGCTGCCGCTCTCGCCGCCGAGGATGCCGCCGGCGATGATGCCGCCGGAGATCACGCCGGTGTTATAGCAGGTGTCGATGAGGAGGCTGCCGCCGCCCATTCCGTCCGTGACGCCCACGATGCCGCCGATGCCGCCGGCAGGCCATTCGCCCGTACCGATGACAAAATTCACGTCGTTGGAGATGTGGCCGGTGTTCAGGCACTCGTGCAGTCTGGTTTCGTCATCACCGCTGGCATAGATGCGGCCCGCGATGCCGCCGACGCCGGAGGCCTTGTTGACCGTGACGTCGCCGGAGTTCACGCAGCGCTCCAGTGTTGTATACTTGACAAGGCCGATAAAGCCGCCGAGTGCGCCGCCGCTGTAGCTGCTGTAGCCACGGCCAAGGTAGCCGCTGCCGGTGTACTGGCAGGTGATGCTTCCCTCAAAGCGGCAGTCGGTGAAGGAGGTCGCACTGGCCACGCCGGTAAAGCCGCCAAGATTGGCGTTGCTGTTGGTCAGGCCGGTGATGGTGATCTTCACGTCGGAAACGCAGTTTTCAAATTCGCCGGCGGAAACTTCCGCGGCCACACCGCCCACGGAAACCTTGCCGACATCCGCGAGCGCGATCTCGCCTCTGACGGTCAGGTTGGAAACCTTCGTGCCACCGTAGGCAAGGCCGATCAGGCCGGCATAGCCGGAGCCTGCCTTGCTGATGTACAGGCCGGAAACGGTGTGGCCCTGTCCGTCGAGGCTGCCGCGATAGGCGCGGCCGCTCGCCTGTCCGACGGGCGTCCACTCGCAGTAGCCGAGGTCGATGTCCGCGGTCAGGACCGCCTTGGCGGAGGCCGAAACGGTGTTGTCGTTGATGCTCTTTGCGAGCCAGGCAAGCTCTGCCGGCGTACCGATCTGATAAACGCCGTCCTTCTGCTCAGGCTGGGTAACCGTTTCGCCGTCCCATGCGTCCGCGTTGCGCGCGGAGGCAAGGAGGTTCGTTAGCTCCCGCTGCGCGGCCTCATAGACGTCCTCCAGCTTCTGCGCGGCGGACTGCCGCAGCGCTTCCAGCTCGGCATAAGAGGTGATCTCATCCAGCGCGGGCGTCGCTGCCGTGTGCAGGTCGGACTTGCTCTCGTCCAGCACCGCCTGAATGGCCTTCTGCCACCGCTCGGCAAGCGCGGTCAGGTCGCCCGCCTGCCCGGTCAGGGCGTCTGCGTACTTCTTTTCCAGTGCGGCCAGCTCGTCGAGGATCTCCTGCCGCGCGAGCTTCAGCGCATCCTGCGCCGCCTGATCCGGATCCGGCGCGGTGTCACCCTCGGCAAAGCCCTTGACCAGTTCGGTCAGCACCTTGCGCGCTTCGGCATAGAGACGCTCGACCTCTTCGACCGTCTTTGCGCCATCCAGCTTCAGCCTCCAGCCCTCGTAGGCGCGCAGGAGCGCCGCCGCATCCTCCTGAGAATACTTCTTTCCGTAGATAAATTCGTTGTAAAGGCCATTCGCCGCCTTGGTGGGGTAGGTCTCGACCTCCTTGAGCTTGCCGTCGATGTTCTCGCTGCCTAGATAGGTCTGGCGGACGTCCGTCACGTCGGAGAGCTTCTTCGCCGCATCCAGCGCGGCGTCGGCCTCGGCCAGAAGCCCGTCGATCGTCTTTTTATTCTCGGCATCGTAGAGATTGCCGTCCACGAAGGCGTGCATCTCCTCGCGCAGCGCGGCCTTGGCGGCCGCCAGCTCCGTGGGAACCTCGGCGAGGGTCTTTTCCGCTTCTTCCAGCGCGGCGCCGATCTCCTCGGCGGTGGTGCACAGCTCGACCTTGCGGACGCACTGCATGACGGTGTAATTGTAGAGCTTGGTCTGCGTTCCGTAGATCTTGTAGTTTTCGTCGCGGTCGCTGACGCGGATCAGTTTGCCCAGAAGGGTACGCGTTGCGGTGAGCTTCTCCCACATACCGCCCTTGACATTGACCGTCGGGGTGATCTCGCCCACGCGCATGGTGTCGGTGCCGTTCGTGCCGGTCGCCGCGGCATAGCCCCAGAGGGTGTTGTCCGCACTGCTGCTCTGGGCGTGCCGCACGTCGCCCGCGCGCCAGTTGCCGACAAGCGCACCGGTCATCGGCGCAGTCGCGGAATACTCATAGGCGGCGTTATACTGGTTGCGGTTGGTCTCGCCGTAGATCGTGCCCGCGTTGTAGGCGTATTGCAGGCAGAACGTGGTCTTCTCGTCGGCGTAGCCGACGATGCCGCCGGTGCCGTGGGTATCGGGATTAGACGCCGACGCGCCATACACATCGCCGTAGTTGGTCACATAGTCAAGCTGCGCATTGCTGTCCTGAATGACATAGCCGAGAATACCGCCGACCCTGAACTCGCCGTGCACCTCCGCGTAGTTGACACTTTCGCGCACCTTGGCGATGCCGGAGATCAGGCCGACGATGCCGCCCATACTGCTGCCTCTGCCGCCAAGATAACTCAGCTCGTAGCCGCGCAGCCGCATATGGTTCTCGCAGTAGCGGATCAGGCAGCCATCGCTGGGCTCACTGGCCCCGGCTGCGCCGGCGATGCCGCCGATGGAATTGACCATATTGCCGCTGTATTTGCTGTCATCCGTCGTCAGGAAAAGGCCGTAGGTGCGGCAGTTTTCGATGGAGCCGCCGGTCATGCAGCCCGCAATGCCGCCGATGGCGGAAATGCCCTTCCAGCTGCCGAGGAAAGCGGAAACCTCGCAGTTGTAGATCTCGCCCGCGTTGGAACCCGCGATGAGGCCGGAGCCGGCAGACTGCACGGCGCGGATGCGTCCGGCAGCCTTCACGTTTTTCACCGTGCCATAGTCGCTGCGGTTGGAATAGTTCCGGCCGATATAGCCGAACAGACCTTGAATGGTGTTGCTTTCGTCGGTGCTCCAGATGCCGTGGATGATATGGTTCTGGCCGTCGAAGGTGCCCATGTAGGGCTTATTCTTCGTGCCGATGGAGGTCCACTCCTGACGGTTCAGGTCGATGTCCGCCGTCAGCACGGCGCAGGCCGAAGCGCTGCCGCCGTTGACCTTTTCGGCAAACCATGCCAGCTCCGCGCCCGTGCCGATCCGGTAGGGATCGGCCTTCGTGCCGCTGCCCGCGGGCCGGGTCTTCGTCGTGCCGTCCCACTTGTCCGCCACGCCGGAGTCGATCTTCGGCACGGTGTACTTCTCGCGCACGGCAAGGAGCTTGGCATTCCACTCCGCCTTGGCCGCGTCCAGCGCTGCCTGCGTGCGAGTGGCTTCCAGCGCGGCAAGGCCGTCTGCCAGCGTCTGCTCCAGTGTCTTTGCCATCGTTTCCAGCTGCTCAGAGGCTTCCCTCGTCCCCGGCAGCTCATGCCAGACGGCCGAGAGCATCCCGCGGTCGGTGTCGAGCGCGTAGAGCTGCTTTGTGTAGGTCGTGTAGATCTCCTGCTGCGCCGTAAGCTTTTTGCCCGCAAATTCCTTCTCGGCTCTGATGGTAAGTACCCCAGCCATGTTCTTTAGCGCGGTGTCGGCGATTCCGGTCAGCAGCGCCGCCTGACGCTCGCCGTCGGCGGTGATCGCCTTCGGTTCCATGCTCTCCCAGCCCTCCGGCTTGACAAAGCCGACGTTCAGCTCCTTCTTGGCGGTATTATAGTACGCCGTCAGAAACTCCCAGTTCTCGTCGCTGTAGTGGTAGTAGCCGTTCTGATAGTCGCTGCCATAGTCACGATTTTGGCGGTAGGTATAGGTGTTGTAGCCGACATATTTCGTGCCGTCGATGGTCTTGCCGTTGTTCAGCGCGTCCAGTGCGGCAGCCCTTGCTTCGTCAAAGGCTTTTTGGGCCGAAACCAGCGCCTTTTCCTGCGGCGTATCCTGGGAAGCCGGCTTTTCCAGTTCCCATGCCAGTACCGGCCAGCCGTCGCCCATTTCGCCAGAGACCGTGTAGTAGGAGTCATCCCCGTTCAGATACGCCACGGCATCCTCGACGCTGTTGGAATAGTCCCACGCGCGGAAGATCTGCTGACCATCGCCGCACTCAGAGGGATTCAGACTGTTTTCTCCCTCGATTGCCTCGGAGTAGGTCATGTTGTGCGCCAGATCGCTGCCGATCTCAGAAGCACTGCCGAAGAAATCACCCGCAGCATAGTCGGAGGTAATCGCGGCGGTGCGCTGGGCCCATTGGGGATTCAGGTAATCGTTATCATCCGTGGAGGCAGAAGTATAACAACCGACGATTGTGGGCGTACCATAGCTAAGGCCGATCAGGCCGCCTGCGTAACCGACGCCGTCCCCGGACGCATGAATGGCGGCAGAGTTGTAGCAATATTCCAGCATGATATCCGAGTCTGCCCAGCCAACAATACCGCCGTAGCCGTTTGTATCTTCTTCATAGGTGCCGGTGATCTCGCCGTGGTTGGCGCAGGCAATGATCTCGTTGTCCGTATCGTAGACATAGCCCACAATGCCGCCCACGCCATTGGAGGCACCGCCAATGGAAAACGCCACATTGGAGCTGCAGTTTTCGATCCGGTTCCTTCCGCCAATCGCAGCCGCAATGCCGCCATAGCAGCGGTACAAGTCTCCGCTGTCCTCCTCGGCCGTGACCTTTCCCTCCACACGGACATTTTTGACGGTTGCCCGTTCCAGCGTATCAAAAAGGCCCACATAGCTATGCGTCCAATCGGCATTGACGGTGATGTCCAGCGTCACGGTATATCCGTGACCATCAAAAGTGCCGCTGTACGGCTTATCCTTAAGGCCGCCGATGGCAGCCCAGTCATACCCCGTCAGGTCGATGCTGCTCAGAAGCTCGCCGCAGATGGAGGTGTTCCCCTCGTCAACCAGCGCGCCAAAGGCCATCAGGTCTTCGGCATCTCTGATCTGGTAAGGGCTGTCCTTGGTTCCCTCGCCCTCGAGCGTGCCGCCCGTGGCAAAGGCCGTCGCCGGGAGCGTGCCGAGAATCAGCACAAGCGTAAGAAGCAGCGCAATTCCTCTTTTCATGATGATTCACCTCATATTTTATGCTATATAACAAGGGGCAGGCGCCCCGCTGACAAGTAAGACGGCTCCCGATACGAAAAAACTCCGCACGACACCCAGCCGTGCGGAGTTGCTCCGTTTCATAAAATCGCAGCTTCCCGGTATGGGCAGGAACCGACGCGCGACCCGACGTATCTGACTTATCCGGTTTTCCCGGCATCACAGTGACCCGCTCGCGGGGCTTCTCACCCCATTCCGTCTCCGGCGAAAGCCGGAAAGCAGCGCGTTTTATATATTTCATCAAATAATCAAACCAATTATACCAGCTTCTGCAAATAAATGCAAGACAGTTTTCCGCCTTTTTCCTGTTCTTCTGCAAACTCTTCCAAAACCCGCGCGGGCTTCCTCATCCCAGTTCCTTTAAAAACTCCCGGATCGCCCGGACGAAGGCGTCCGCCCTCAGCACGGTGGATAAATGGCCGCCGGAAATATAGGTGATTTTCGGACTATGCATCAGGCGAACGAGATCCTGCTGCATTTTCCCGGAGAAAAAGTCCTGATCGGGCAGGATGAGCAGGATCCTGCCTTCCAGCGCCGCAAAATCCGCCTCCGTCACCGGCGTCTGGTTCATCACATCCGCCAGCAGACCGGAGATATGCACATCCTTCTCCTGCTTGTAATCCTTGAAGATGGTTTCGAACATATCCCGGGCGTAGGCGATCTCCTCCGCGCTTTCGTTGCGGATATGGCGCATGCTGGCCCGGATGAGCTTCGGCTTCAGCTTCTCGTAGTTGCAGTGCTTCATGTACCACAGCATGAGCGGCGCAAGACGGTACTTTTTCTTCAGGATCTTCAGCGTGGCCTCGTCCATGCCGCCGGTGGAGATCAGCACCAGTCCTCCGACCTCTCCGGGATAGCTCTGCACATAGATCTGCGCCACCATGCCGCCGTCGCTGGCGCCGATGAAAATCGGGTTTTAGATGCCGAGCGCGCGGAAGAAGGCGTGCATCCCGGCAACCAGCGCCTGATTGGTGCGCAGCTGCTGCGGATAGTCAAACAGCAGCACCCGGTAGTCCTCGGAAAGGCCGTCCACATAGTCCATCCACATCTCCAGCGTGTTCATGCCGCCATTCAGGAACACAAGCGGTCTCCCGTTTTCCCTGCCGCTGAGCACATAGCGGAACTGCGCGCCACCGACCGTCAGATTCGCGCTGGGGTGTGCCGCCGTAAAGCGTTTTAATTTCTCTGAGAACAACATGATTTTTCCTCCAATCCATAACCCCTCCGGTTAGTGTGTGCTAACCGGCACGTTTTGGAAAAGCCGCATTTCTGCGGCCCGGCTTGTCAAAAAGCCTTTTCGGCTTCTGTCAAGCAGAATGGCAGCCGTTCCGGACGGAGCGGCTCCCATATTCCCTATGTATTATAAGCACAGGCATTTGTCTGTTTGCAAGGAGAAATGAACCGTCCGCCCCGGCTGCACCTGCGCGTCCTTTGGCGCAACGGCACGCAGAAGCGGCGCGCGCGGCAGTTCCGGCAGGCCGGAGCAGCAACACGGTGGAATTCAGGTCGGAGATGACCCGAAGCACCCGGGCCTCGTGCGGGCCGATGCCTATGGCGACGGCCACGCGCTGCGCCGGCGCCTCCAGTGGCAGCACGATGTTCCAGCCTTCCGGCTCCACACCGCCGGCGCAGGCGCGCGCGGGCAGAAAATTCCGGCAGCTGGTCAGGCGCGCCGCACCCTGCATGGTGGGATGGTGCGCCAGCTCCTTCATGTCCAGAACGGCGCCGAACCGCCCGTTTTCCATGACGCAGACGGTCTGGCAGTTGCGGTAGCATTCGCCGAGATCATGGCTGCCCCAGAGAATGGGATTCTGAAAATCCGACAATAGATCGGACAGCTCCAGCTCCAGATTCCATTTCAGGAAGCTGTCCAGCGCGGAAAACGGCTCATCGAGCAGAATGGTCCGCGGTTCGGAAACCAGAATTCGTGCCAGCGCGACGCGCTGCTGCTGGCCGCCGGAGAACTGCGCGGGATACTTTTTCTCCAGTCCTTCCAGACGGAAGCGGCGCAGGCTGTCCTGCACCTTCCGGCGGCGTTCGGCCTTCGTACCGGAGCGAACGCCGCAGAGGATATTCTGCATGACGGTCATGTTCGGAAACAGCGCATACTGCTGAAAGAGGTACCCGACCCGCCGCTGCTGCGGGGTCAGGTTGACGCGCGCTTCGCTGTCAAAGAGTGTCTTGCCGTCCAGCAAGATGCGGCCGCGGTCCGGTGTCATGATCCCGGCGATGCACTTGAGCGTGACGCTCTTGCCGCTGCCGGAGGCGCCGAGCAGCGCCATGATCCCGCCGGAGGTTTCAAACTGCGCGTGCAGGGTGAAGGCGCCCAGCTTCTTTTCAATATCGACCAGAAGGCTCATGCGGCTCCCCTCCTTCCGCGTCCGGCAGCCAGAAGATTTTTCTTTTCCAGCATATTCACGATCAGCAGGATCACCGCGGAAATGGCGATATTGATCAGCACCCATTTCAGCGCAAGTGCGTCGTTGTTGATCTGCCAAATCTGTTACCGTTGTTGATACCATATCAACAACGGTAATTTTTTATTTTCCGCCGTCCGAGGAGTGGTTTTTGCGAAAAGCAGGACTTTACCCGAACATTTCCGTCCATCGGCACGATGTACGCCCGGATTTGCAGCGGCCATGATGAGAAAGATAAGGTACAATAACTTGCGCAAATTGAAAAGAGCATAAAAAGGAGACATAGCTTGCAGGCTCTGGTAGAATGAAGTCACGACACACCATTCTGAAAGGAGACAGCAAACTATGTCCGAGAAAATTGTACAGCTGAATGAGGAAATTATCAAGGGGCAAATCAAGGAATTAGTCCGCGGCAGCGTGGAGGAGACCCTGAACGAGCTGCTGGAGAAAGAGGCGGAGTCGCTGACGCAGGCCGCCCGCTATGAGCGCAGCGAGGCCCGTCAGGGCTACCGCAGCGGTCACTACGACAGGAACCTTACCACGACCTCCGGCGACGTCACGCTCCACATGCCCCGACTCAAGGGCGTATCCTTCGAGACGGCCACACCCGGCGGTATCGCCGCCGGGAGAGCAGCGTGGAGGAGGCCCTCATCGAGATGTACCTGGCAGGCGTTTCCGTGCGCCGGGTGGAGGACATCACGGAGGCGCTGTGGGGCAGCAAGGTCTCGCCCGCCACCATCAGCGAACTGAACAAGAAAGCCTACGTTCACATCGAGGATCGGCGCAAGCGCCCGTTACAGGGAGGACGCTATCCGTATGTCTACGTGGACGGTATCTACCAGCGCCGTAACTGGGGCGGAAAGTACGAAAATGTGGCGATTCTGGTGGCGATTGCCGTGAATAAAGACGGTTTTCATGAGGTTTTAGGCGCTACCGAGGGGATGAAAGGATAATCTTCAATATACGAACCCGCGCTGTTCTCACTCGGGGCCGCGCGGGCATAAAATGCCCCGGCTGGTGTTGAAACGCCAGCCGGGTTTTTGCGATCTTCAGATGGGATCAGACGCTTTCCACCACGGCCACATAGCGCGCCGCGCGCTGCGCGATCGCGTCGTAATCCTCGTTGGCGACATCCGCTTTGGTGACCAGGATGCTGCCGATGCCGGCGCCGGCCATTCCGGCGTTCAGGTAATCGCCGAGGTTCTCCGGCGTAACACCGCTGACCGCCAGAAGTGGGATGTGGTTGATGGGGGCACAGACGGCCTTGATATACTTCAGGTCGACGCAGTCCGCCGGGAAGAGCTTGACGAAGTCCGCTCCGGCCTGATAAGCGCCTGCGATCTCAGACGGCGTAAATGCGCCGGGAATCGAGATCAGGCCCACGGCCTTCGTCGCGCGGATGATCGCGGCGTCCACATTCGGCGAGATGATATATTCTGCCCCGGCCTCCGCTGCGAGCTTCAGCTGTGCCTCGGTCATAACCGTGCCCGCGCCGACATGCAGCCGATCGTCAAACGCTTCGCGCACGATGCGGATCTGCTCCGCTGTCACCGCATACGGAGTCTTTCCGGACTGGTCAAACGTGATCTCCATGAAGCGGAAGCCGCCGCGGTAGATCGCGTCCGCGATCTTTGTGATCTTTTCCGTCGGTGCGCCGCGGACGATCGAGATGAGCTTTTTCTCGCGCAGCCGCGCGCAGAGATCCTGTGCCATAGAACATCTTCCTTTCAAAGCAAAAAGTTCAAATGCAGCACAGCGCTGCACAGGAACGCTCAACGCAGTCAATCATTCAGGTACAGCGCTGTGAGCCTGCCGTCGGCAGGAGCGGAAAAAGGGGTAAAATGGAAAAGAAAATATCAGAGTGATTTGCAGAAGGCATCGATGCGGCGGAGCGCCTCATGCAGGTTCTCATCCGAGCAGGTATATGCGATACGGATGAAGCCTTCGCCGCATTCGCCAAAGGCGCTGCCCGGAATGCAGACGACCTTCTGCTCATCAAGCAGGCGGTTGCAGAACTCGACGCTGCTCAGGCCGAAGCTGCTGATGTCGGCAAAGACATAGAACGCGCCGTTCGGGCGGTTGCAGCGGATGCCGTCGATCTTGGCGAGGCCGTCGAGCAGGATGCTGCGGCGGCGCTCAAAGACCTGACGCAGTTCTTCGCAGAGCTCCGGATGGTCGAGCGCAACGGTCGCCGCGTACTGGCCGGGCGCATTGGCGCAGGCGTTGAAGTTCTCCTGGCACTTGGTCATGCGGTCGACGATCTCCGCCGGGGCCGCGACAAAGCCGATGCGCCAGCCGGTCATGGCATAGGACTTCGAGAAGCTGTTGACAATGACCGTGCGCTCCTTCATGCCCGGGAAGGACGCAATGCAGGGGGCTTCTTCCCCAGCGTAGAGCAGTGTGTTGTAGACGTCGTCGGAGATAACCAGCAGGTCGTGCTTGACGGCCAGCTCCGCGATCTTTGCCATCGTCTCGCGCGTCATGACCGAGCCGGTGGGGTTGTTCGGCGTGTTGATCATCAGCGCCTTGGTGTGCGGCGTGATGAGCTTTTCGATGGTCTCCGGCTGCATTTCAAAGTTGTGCGCCAGATCCGTGGGAACGCGGACGGCCGTGCCGTCGCAGTACGCGACCTGGGCCACATAGTTCAGCCACTGCGGGTCCTGGATCAGGATCTCGTCGCCCTTGTTCAGCAGGACAAGGAACAGCAGGCTCAGCGCGCCCATGCCGCCGTTGGTGATGATGATCTCCGTGTTCGGGTCGTAGTGCAGATCCTTCAGATAGGACTTCTCGGCAATGGCCTGACGGAACGAGAGCGTACCGGCGTTCGGCGTATAATGCGTGATGCCCTTGTCGAGCGCTTCCTTGCAGGCCTCACAGACCAGCTTCGGCGTCGGCATATCCGGCTCACCGATGCCGAGACTGATGACGCCGGTCATGGTGTTCGCGCGGTCGAACATGGCGCGGATGGCGCCCTGCTTCAGAGTTTTGGCTTTTTCATTGATCCATTCCATGATGCTGATGCTCTCCTTTTTATCTCTGCACGCGGCCGGTGCCGTCGCCGCCCATGAGCTTGGTGACGTCGGAGACGGTGACGCGGTTGAAATCGCCGGGGATGCTGTGCTTCAGGCAGCTCGCCGCGACTGCGAACTCGAGCGCAGACTGCTTGTCCTCATAGTGGTTCAGCCCGTAGATCAGGCCGCCCGCAAAGCTGTCGCCGCCGCCCACACGGTCGATGATGTCCCGAATCTCGTACTTCTTGGACACATAAAAGTCCTTGCCGTCGTTCAGGCACGCCGCCCAGCCGTTCCAGTCGGCGCTGTGGCTCTCCCGCAGTGTGATGGCGATGCACTTCATGTTCGGATAGCTTTCCAGGACCTTATTGCCGAGCGCGCGGTACTTTTCGCGGTCCAGTTCGCCGGACTCAACATTGACATCAACGGTGATCTCCAGCGACTTCTGTACGTCTTCCTCGTTGGCGATCGCCACATCGACGTACTTGGCCATCTCGCGCATGACCTCGCTGGCCTTCTTGCCATATTTCCAGAGATTCTTGCGGTAGTTGAGGTCGCAGGAGACCGTGATGTTCCGCTTCTTCGCTTCCTTCACAGACTCCAGGCTGAGCTCCATTGCGGACTCGCTGATGGCCGGGGTGATACCCGTAATGTGGAACCACTCGACGCCCGCAAATGCCTTGTCCCAGTCGATGTCGCCGGGCTTTGCCATCGCGATGGCCGACCAGGCGCGGTCGTAGACCACGCGGCTCGGCAGCTGGTTCGCGCCGCCCTCGACGTAGTACACGCCGAAGCGGCCGTCGCCGGTGACGATGCGGGAGGTGTCAACGCCAAAGCCGCGCAGCTCGCGCACGCAGGCGTCTGTGATGGGGCTATCGGGCAGGACCGTCAGAAAGCCGACGTCCATGCCGTAGTTCGCGAGCGACACGGCCACGTTGGCCTCGCCGCCGCCGAAGGTAGCTTCCAGATAGTGATCGGTCAGCAGCCGCGTCATTCCCGGTGCTTTCAGGCGGAGCATGATCTCGCCGAATGTCAGAACTTTCATCATTGCCCCTCCTTACTTCTGCAGCAGATGTACCGCAAATCCGCCGATCTCGTCCTTGAGATAGACCGCGGTCATCCGCTCGCCCTTGTATTTGGCCGTCTCCATATCGCAGACGAAGCCATTCTTCTCCAGCTCCGCCACAGCCAGCGCAACAGAGTTCGTACGGACGGCGATGTGGCCGTTCTTACCCTTGAACATCGACTTCATGACCTCGATGCCGTTGGAGGCAAAGATGGAGGAATTGCCTTCCTTGACGGGCAGGCCGAACGCCTCATTCAGCTTCTCACAGACGGCAGACGCCGCAGCGGCCTCTTCGCAGTTGACGCCGATGTGCGCGACCTCAATGCCGAGCGCGGAGCTTCTCGCCTGCTTGCAGCGCGTGGTGATCTTCTCAAAATTGCCCGCCGCAATGTCTGCCTTCGGGCAGACCCAGCTGCCGCCGACGGCATGGATAAACGGCGCAGCGATGAACTCGCCGATGTTCTGGCCGTTGACGCCGCCGGTCGGGATGAACTTGATCCCGCCGAACGGGCCGGACAGGGCCTTCATCGCGGACAGGCCGCCATAGACGCCGGCCGGGAAGAACTTCACGACCTTGAGGCCGAGCTTCATCGCGGCCATGATCTCTGTCGGGGTCACGCAGCCGGGAGTCACGGCGACGCCATTGTCCACGCACCAGCGGACGACTTCTTCGTCAAAGCCGGGGGCAACGATGAACTTTGCGCCGCACTCGACGGCTTTTTTGCACTGCTCGAGCGTGATGACCGTGCCTGCGCCAACTAACATGTCGGGGCAGTTTTCCGCGACCGCCTTGATCGAATCCGCAGCCGCCGCCGTGCGGAACGTGATTTCCATCACATCCACACCGCCGGCTAAGAGCGCTTTTGCCGTCGGAACGGCATCTTTTGCGTCGTCCAATACGACAACCGGCACGATTGCCGCTTCTCTTATCTGACACAATACATTTCTGTCATTTATATACACCATACTTGTAGCTTCCTCATAAAATGTCGTTATCATTTTCAAAGTTTTATCAAGGTCTGTTCCACTCGGCTATACACGCCCTTAAACATTGATCCGCGAAAATATCTCCTGTCTATAAGTTTCCGCATCATGTAAAATTTTCTCTTCATCCAACGTAAGAACTTCTCGATTTCTCATAACAACCTTTCCGTTGATGATTGAGTCTGTAACATC
>ENA-UEYI01001027-UEYI01001027.1-human-gut-metagenome-genome-assembly--contig:-NODE-1027-length-25579-cov-6.054898_pt1 | contig 25579 bp, 19 predicted proteins | sample MGYA00242900_ERZ507916 | MGnify/ENA primary metagenome ERZ507916 (study PRJEB26167, sample SAMN06115521) | human gut metagenome | host: Homo sapiens | place: China:Chongqing | collected 2015-09-02...
TGAATGTTTATTCTGAAATCCATACTGTACCGTTATGAAGGGAAAATAAAAAAATACAATATGTTCCCTCACTTTTTAACGTTCATATAGCATATTTCCCGTATATTTCTGTTATCTTTGTCGCATCTACGAGACTAAACATGTTTTTACCTTATAATAAAATATGCGACAAAATTTTGAAAACTAACTATAAACACACACTATGCCTATGATGTAAAAAATGAAAAAAGCAAATTGAGGACAAGTCTGTGACAGATGCACACCTTCCTCTATAATCCTTATTCCTCAATTATGTTTCCTTAAAAACAGTTGAGACTATTATGAAAGAAACCAAATTAATATTTATTTTTAGTTAACCGCAGATGTATGAAAAATAACCATTCATGGAACTATGCTGACCTTAGAGCTAAGTTTCCTTTAACATCGAAAATGAGTTTGATACTCTTGTTAGCTGCTTCGTCATCCCTTTCGGCCAACGGCAACGCAGTGCAATCGAACGAAATTATGTTACCCCCCCCATCAGCCGTTAGTCAGCCGGCTGATGTAAAAGTAATTGGTTCTGTAAAAGATGCTTCTGGAGAACCTTTGATTGGTGTAAGTATCTTGGTGAAAGGTACTACCAACGGTACAGTGACCGACATTGATGGAAAATTTACTCTGAACGCACCAAAAGGCTCGGTGCTCGAAATCAGTTATGTGGGGTATAAGACCCAGAGTGTTACAGTTACAGGATCTTCTTTAAATGTAACTCTGAAAGAAGACAATGAACAACTGGAAGAAGTAGTTGTTACAGCGCTCGGTATCAAGCGTGCAGAAAAGGCCCTTTCTTATAATGTACAGAAAGTAGACCAGAGCGAATTGGTACGTGTAAAAGATGCCAACTTCGTTAACTCACTTAACGGTAAGATTGCCGGTGTGAGCATTAACAGGAGTGCTACCGGTGTGGGTGGTGCTACACGTGTGGTAATGCGTGGTGCTAAGTCTATCGAAGGAAACAACAACGCATTGTACGTAGTAGATGGTATTCCTTTGTTTAATACCACTATGGGAGCTACCGACAGTGGTATCATGGGTGAAGGTTCTGCCGGAACAGAAGGTATCGCCGATTTCAACCCCGAAGATATTGAATCTATCTCTGTATTGAGCGGTCCGTCGGCTGCTGCATTGTATGGTAGTAGCGCTGCCAACGGTGTTATCTTGATTACTACAAAGAAAGGTAAAGAAGGTAAGGTACAGATTTCTGTTTCTTCTTCTACAGAATTTAGCAAAGCTTATATGACTCCTGAATTCCAGACTACTTACGGAAATGTAAAGGGCTCATACGAAAGCTGGGGCGAAAAGCTTGCTAATCCGTCAAGCTATGATCCTAAGAATGATTTCTTCAATACTGGTACTAACTTCATTAACTCAGTGACTTTGACTACTGGTACTAAGAACAATCAGACTTTCGCTTCTATCTCTTCTACTAATTCAGCAGGTATTGTTCCTAATAACGAATATAACCGTTTGAACTTTACCTTCCGTAATACTTCAACTTTCTGGAACGACCGCTTGCAGTTAGACCTTGGCGCTTCTTACATCAAGCAGGATGATAAGAACATGGTTTCTCAAGGTTTGTATTGGAACCCGGTTGCAGCAGCTTATTTGTTCCCGAGAGGTGAAAACTTCGAAGACATTAAGACTTTCGAACGTTTCGACGAATCTCGTAAGCTCCCTGTACAGTATTGGCCGGTATTGGATGCAGTTTATGCTCCTCAGAACCCTTACTGGACAGCTTACCGCAATGTTGCCAAGAATACTAAGCACCGTTACATGTTTAATGTAGGCGCAACCTTTAAGATTACCGATTGGATGAATATCGCTGCTCGTTATCGTATGGATAATTCGTACGTAGATTTCGAACGTAAGATTTACGCTTCTTCAGACCAGGTATTCGCAGAAGGAAAGAAAGGTCTCTATGGCTACAGCAACTTTAGCGATCATCAGGAATATGCCGACGCTATGTTGAACATCAACAAAGCTCTTGGCGATTTCAATATTTCAGCCAACTTGGGTTGGAGTTATTCTAACTATGGTTCATTGACTCGTGGCTATAAAGGCCCGTTGAAAGGTGTGCCTAATAAGTTTGCCGTTTCTAACATCGACCCGGCTAACGGTCGTACATCAGAATCGGGTGGTGACTCACAAGTACGTAACCATGCAGCTTTCGCCAACGCTGAATTGGGATGGAGAAGCATGTTGTATTTGACATTGACAGGACGTTTGGACTGGAACTCTCGTTTGGTAAACACTGGCGAAAATCCGTTCTTCTATCCTTCAGTAGGTTTGTCTGCTATCATCTCTGAAATGGTTAAGATGCCTGAATTCATTTCTTACATGAAAGTTCGTGGATCTTACACTCAGGTAGGTGCTCCTATCTCTCGCTCTGGTTTGACTCCGGGCACTGTAACTACTCCTATCGTAGGTGGTACTTTGAAACCGACAGGAATCTATCCGTTCACAGACTTCAAGCCTGAAAAGACTAACTCTTACGAATTCGGTTTGGCAGTTCGCTTGTGGAAGAAGTTCAATGCAGAAGTAACTTATTATAAGTCTAATACATTCAACCAGACTTTCCAGGGCCCATTACCTGAATCTACTGGTTACAAGTCAATCTACTTGCAGGCTGGTAACGTAGAAAACCGCGGTTGGGAAGCTTCTTTCAACTACTCTGATAAATTTAAGAATGGTTTCGCTGTTTCTTCTACAGTAACATTCTCTAAGAACATCAATGAAATCAAGGAAATGGTTAGCGATTATCACACAGATTTGATGGACGATCCTATCAACATTCCTGAAGCATTGAAAGATAAAGGCCGTACAATCTTGAAAGTAGGCGGTAGCATCCATGACATTTACGCTACTCGTTTCTTCAAGAAAGATGGTCAGGGCTTCGTAAGCGTAAGTACAGACGGTAAGTTCGAAATGGAAGACGGCGCTCCTGTTTACTTGGGTAAAGTAGCTCCTAAGTTCAATATGGGTTGGAACAACTCTATTTCTTATAAAGGTCTTGGTTTGAGCTTCTTGATCAACGGACGCTTTGGTGGTGTTGTTACTTCTTCTACAGAAGCTATTTTGGACCGCTTCGGTGTATCTCAGCGCAGTGCTGATGCACGTGATAACGGTGGTGCTTTGTTCCCAGGTCAGGGTACAGTAAATGCTAAGGCATACTATCAGATGGTTGGTACAGGTGACTATCAGACTTCAAGCTACTACTTGTACAGCGCAACAAATGTTCGTCTGCAGGAATTGACACTTAGCTATACAATGCCTAACAAGTGGTTCGGTAATATCTTGAAAGACGTAAACATCTCTTTCATCGCTAACAACCCATGGATGCTTTATTGCAAGGCTCCGTTCGACCCAGAACTGACTCCTTCTACAGCTACCTTCGGACAAGGTAATGACTATTTTATGCAACCAAGTGTTCGTAGCTTTGGTTTCGGTGTGAAATTTAAACTTTAAAAAACTACTATGAAAAGTATGAATCGACATAAATTGTTTGCCATCGCTCTTGGTGCAATTGCAATGACATCATGTGATTTTGAAGCGGTTAATACCAATCCTTTTGAGATGACAGAACAAGAAGGTATGATGGATGGCTACGCTGTTGGTGGCTTGATTACAGCTATGGAAAAGACTGTTTTCCCTACAGGTACCCAAGCCGATGATACAGACCCGGTAAATCAGTATCAAATTGCTTATAACCTCTCTGGTGATGCATGGAGTGGCTATATTGGCATGAACAACAATTTTGGTGGTAACTCTCATTTGAATTATGTATTGAAAGACGGATGGATTGCTTCTACTTTCAAGAATTCTTATACTAACCTTTTGGACCCATGGAAAAAGCTGACAGCTTACGCTAATCAATATAATTCTCCTGAAGTCGCTGCTATAGCTCAGGTATTGAAGATTTCTGGCTGGCACAAGGTATTGGAATGCTTTGGACCTATTCCGTATTCTAAGGCAGGCTCAGGCGAAATCAATGTTCCTTATGATTCTGAAAAGGATGTATATAAAGGCATGTTGAGCGACTTGGAAGCAGCTGTTAATGTATTGACTCCGTTGGCAAAAGCCGGTGTTAAGGTATTGGGTGATTATGATTTGGTATACGAAGGAAACACTACCAAATGGGTTAAATATGCTAACTCTTTGATGCTTCGTTTGGCTATGCGTTTGCGTGAAGCTCGCGATGCTGAAATGCAGTCTTGGTCTAAAGAATATGCTAAGAAGGCTTTGACACATGATATCGGTGTTATGGCAGAAGCTCAAGATGCAGCTGCAGCAGGTACTGGTGCTGGTATTTCTTTGCGTAACCCTATTTTCTGGATTGTAGATAACTATAATGATGCACGTGTAGGTACTACTATTTTGTCTTACCTTACTGGATATAACGACCCTCGTTTGAGTGCTTATTGCTTACCTGTAAATTCATTATGTACAGTAGGTGTTACTGCATTCGATGGTAAGAAATATCAGGGAGTACCTATGGGACATTCATATTCTCGTTTTGGTGAGAATGATAGTAAGGAGTCTTATTACTTCTATTCTAAGCCAAACATCACTGCAAATACTCCTCTATACTGGATGCGTACTTCTGAAGTTTTATTCTTACGTGCTGAGGCTGCTTTGTACTATGGAGCGGAATTTGGTGATGCTGAAGCTTTATACAAAGCTGGTATTGCAATGTCGTTTGCTGAAAACGGTGTTCAGGGTTCTGTAGATTCTTATATGAATTCAGGCAAAACACCGAGTGCGGTAGAAAACAGCTCACGTAATTATGGTTATCCTTCTCCTGCTCCTTGCGAAACAACTGCTAAATTCAGCGGATCAACAGAGCAGAAGCTTGAAAAAATCATGATTCAGAAATACATCGCTATGTTCCCTAACGGTCAGGAAGCTTGGACTGAATTCAGACGTACTGGTTATCCTAAGTTGAATCCGATTATTCCTGGTGGTAACTGGAATACAACGAATGTATCGAACGAACGCGGTATCCGTCGTATGATTTATCCGGTAAGCTTCAAGAGTACAGAAGCTACATGGGATTTGTATCAGGACGCAGTTCAGAAGTTGGGAGGTCCGGATAAGGAATCTACTGATTTGATTTGGGCAAAGCAAAATTAATGATAATACATTTAAATCTTAATTAGCAAGTATGAAAGCATTAAAGAAATTATTATATCTTCTACCTCTTGCAGGAATGATGGCATTTTCTTCTTGTACAGATGTAGAGAATATTGAGGTTGAGCATATCGGTGGATACAATACCATGGAAGATGCTATGAACTCAGAATATTATGTAAAACTTCGCGAATATAAGCAGCAGGCTGTTAACTATGGCCGTCCGGTAGCTTTTGGTTGGTTCTCTAACTGGTCTCCTGCGGGTGCTTACCGTCGTGGTTACTTGACTTCTATGCCCGATAGCATGGATATCGTATCTATGTGGAGTGGTGCTCCTAACCGTTTTGAAATTACTCCCGAACAGAAGAGAGATAAGGAATTCGTTCAGAAGGTAAAAGGTACCAAGTTGTTGGAAGTTACTTTGTTGTCTTACTTAGGTAAGGGTAGAACTCCGGCATCTGTTTACGCACCGGTTGATAAACAAGCCGATGAAGAAGGCTGGACTAAGCAGCAAAGAGAAGAAGCAAAGAAGAAAGCTCGTTGGGAATACTGGGGTTTCAATGGTCAGTTCGAAAGTGAAAATCACTACGAGGCTTTGGGCCGTTTTGCTAAAGCTCTTTGCGATTCATTGGTAGCTAATGACTGGGACGGTTATGATATCGACTGGGAAATTGGTTCTGGTGTATTCGATATGGATGGAACATTGTCGTCTGATAAGCACTTAATTTACTTAGTTAAGGAAATGAACAAGTACATCGGTCCTAAGAGCGATCTTGAAGGTAAAGGTCATAAGCTGATCTGTATTGATGGTAGAATCGAATCTCTTGTAAATGAGTTGGAAGGTTATGTAGACTATTGGATTGAGCAAAACTACGGTAGAATTCCTAATCTGGATTATCGTAAAGAACCTCATAAGTTTATTACAACCGAAAACTTTGAGTCTTACTCTGCTTCTGGTGGAAACTTGTTAGGACAAGCTCGTTATATGCCGAGAAGAGGATACAAAGGTGGTGTAGGTGCTTATCGTGTAGATAATGACTACGATAATAAACCTGATTATAAGTGGATGCGTCAGGCTATCCGCATCAATCAGGAAGTGTTCCAAAAGTGGAAAGAACAGCAGGATAAGATCGAACAAGGCGACAACAAATAATGAGTTGAATGTTTTAAATTGAATCTTTTATGAGAACAAAATATTTATTTGGAATAATGGGTTGTATGGCGCTTTTCTTGGGGGCCTGCAACGATAGCGAAGGAGATTTGCTTGAACCGAAAGTCTACTTTGAAAATAAGGAAATGACTATCGATGTAGAAGACGACGCTACTGAAATGTCTTTTGATTTGACATCTCGTCTTTCTACAGCAAATTCTTCTGAAGTGAACGTATCGTACACTATTGCTGACGCAAGTGTAGTTGACGATTATAACAAGAAGTATAAAACTGAATGTCAATACTTCAATCCGGAAGATGTAGAATTGAGCAGTGCTACTTCTATTATACCTACAGGAAGATTGTACGCTGAAAGTGTTAAGCTGAAAATCAAGAACCTTGATGTATTGGAAGAAGGTAAACCTTTCATTTTGCCGGTTCGCGTTAAATCATCTATTGCAACATTGCCAGGTACAAGCATGGTTTATTTTTTCATTAACAAACCTTTGAAAATTACTAAAGTAGCAAGTTTCTCTAGTAACTACGTTCATGTTCGCTTCCCGGAAGGTACATTCTTTAAGTCGTTTACTTACGAAGCATTGATTTATCCTACTAGCTTGTATGGTAATAATACAGTTATGGGTACTGAAGGTGTCATGATTTTCCGTATTGGTGACCCAACAGGTGGTACTCCTGCTGAATGTCTTGAAGCTGCCGGTCGTCAGAAATACAATACAAAACAGCCATTGCAAACAGGTCGTTGGTATCATGTAGCATTGACTTACGATCAGCCTTCTGGTAAGACTAACATTTACATCAATGGTGAAGTTGCAGCTTCTTCAGAATGGGCTATCGAAGGATTCGCTCCTAATGATGATGTTGGTTTCAATATCGGTAAAATTGCTAACTTCCCATGGGGAGAACGTCCATTCAAAGGTTATATGAGTGAAGTTCGTTTGTGGAGTGTAGCTCGTACACGTAACCAGTTGCAGCAGAATATGCTTACTGTAGATCCTAAGTCTGAAGGACTTGAACTGTATTATAAGTTTAATGGTTCAGAAGTTCAAGAAGGTAGAACTATTAAAGATGCAACCGGTAAGATTACTGGTGAAACAGGAGGTCTTTCAATTACGTCGTTGGATGTACCTGTTGAAATAAAGTAAGATTTGCGCCATTTATTTTTAGAATAGTATTTTAAAAATAACCATAAAAGCCCGAAACTCATTTTGAAGTTTCGGGCTTTTTTATGGTTATATCGCAGCGTTTTTGTTTTTATCGTTGCGTCACCCAAATCACAGTTCGTGCCAATCATCGGTGTCTGTGAGGGCATATCATGAAAATTATTGATAAAGTCGTCTTACTTCGACCGAAGTAAATGCTCACTTCGAGTCGGTCAACGTGCTTACTTCGACCGAAGTAAGCACGCGTATCGGTCGAAGTAAGACGACTTCATTGAAGAGTTTACCCCGCCCAATTCTCCCTATCCAAGTTACGATAGCTTATGGCTTCGGCTATGTGATGAGGCAATACCAGCTCAGAGTGGTCAAGGTCGGCTATGGTGCGGGCAACCTTCAAGATGCGGTCGTAGGCACGGGCTGATAGGTTGAAGCGTTCCATGGCATTGCGCAGAAGATTCAATCCATGTGTGTCGGGCAAGGCGAATTGGTGAAGCAAGCGCGAGCTCATTTGAGCATTACAGTGCACGCCCGGTATGTCGGCAAAGCGTGCGGCTTGTATCTGCCGTGCCTGTATAACTCTCTCGCGGATGGCGGCACTGCTTTCTGATGTTCCTTTCTCCGCCAACTTCTCGAATGGCACTGGGATAATTTCTACCTGAATGTCGATACGGTCGAGTAGAGGTCCCGATATCTTATTCAGGTACTTCTGTACTTGTCCGGTAGAGCATACGCAGTGACGTGTGGGATGATTGTAATATCCGCACGGACAAGGATTCATTGATGCTATGAGCGTAAAGCTGGCAGGATAGTCTAAGGTATAGCGAGAGCGAGATATGGTGATATGTCTGTCTTCTAGTGGCTGGCGCAATACTTCGAGCACGCTACGGTTGAACTCTGGCAACTCGTCGAGAAAGAGTACTCCGTTATGCGCCAAACTGATTTCGCCCGGCTGAGGAGTGCTTCCTCCGCCTACCATCGCCACCTGAGATATGGTGTGATGCGGACTGCGGAACGGACGCACGGCTATGAGCGATGAGTCGCGCCCCAACTTTCCTGCTACGGAGTGTATTTTTGTAGTCTCCAGACTTTCTGACAACGATAGCGGTGGCAGGATAGACGGCAGACATTTTGCCATCATTGATTTTCCGCTTCCGGGCGCACCTACCATGATGAGGTTATGCCCTCCGGCGGCAGCTACTTCGAGCGCACGCTTTACATTCTCTTGCCCTTTGACATCGGCAAAATCGAAAGGAAATGAAGTCTGGCTATTATAGAACTCTTCGCGAGTGTTTACTATGGTGGGAGTCAAGTTGCGCGTTCCGTTGAAGAACTCTATCACCTCGGTTATGTTTTCAACACCATATACATTAAGGTTGTTAACAACCGCTGCTTCGCGTGCGTTTTGTTTGGGTAAGATGAATCCGTCTAACTCTTGTTGGCGTGCGGCTATGGCTATAGGCAATGCCCCTTTGATGGGTTGCAGACTTCCGTCGAGGCTCAGCTCACCTATGATGAGATATCGTCCAAGCTTCTCGGCAGAAACAGTTCCGGTAGCCGCCAATATGCCGATAGCCAACGGAAGGTCGTAAGCCGAGCCTTCTTTCTTGATATCGGCAGGAGCCATGTTTACTACAATTTGGCAAGTAGGGAACTTGTATCCGTTTACTTGCAGGGCTGAAACTATACGTTCATGACTTTCTTTGACTGCCGAGTCGGGCAGTCCCACTAAATAGAATTTTATGCCACGAGAGCTGTTTACCTCTATTGTGACAATGGTAGCGTCGATACCTTGAACGGCGGCACCAAACAGTTTTACCAGCATTAAGGTTAGTATAGATTTAAGGTGTGTTCTCTTTTATTTCTTCTTGTTCTTCTTCTCCGCATCATCAGAGTCGATGCGCTGTTTTACCTCTTTATAGAGCGCATCATCGTACAGATTATAAGCAAGCTTCTTACGGTTACGGTCTATCAGTATGTTTGTAGGGAACTTGGTTATCTGTTCCTGCTTTATCATAGGCATACCCCATCCTTTGAAGTCGCAACTCTCTATCCACTTCTTAGAGTCTTTCTTGCATTTCCTTAGCCAAGCCTTCTTGTCATAGTCGAGCGAGAGGTTCAGTACTCTGAACTTGCCTTCCGGAAGTTTCTCGGCTATCTTATATATAGAATCGTGTGCGGCTACGCTTTCCTCGTTCCAGCTGGCCCATATGTTGACTAGTGTATAGCAACCCTCTTCTGTGCTCCATGAAACGAACTTATTGTTTCTGTCCTTGCATGATATGTAAGGCAGCACATCCGAATTGTTGTTCCAGTTCTTATTTTCCGAGAGATTACGAAGTACCATACTCAAGATGCGGCAGTCTTTTATGTTTCCGTTAAGAGGAGCGATAAGTGCTTCGGCTTTCTTCAGGTCTGGATTTGGTATCTGTACGAAGTATTGGTCTATAAGGTAAGCCGAGACAAAAGATTGCGGATTAGCCTTGATGAATTTCTCGGCTTGCTCCGTTGTCTGTTTGTTGTCCATTCCGTTGGTGCTTTCAAGGAATTCGGCGTAGAGTTTATTGTTTCCCTTAGTTTTGATGACGGGTTGCGCCATAGTACCGGCTATTTCCATCTCATCTCCCTTATCGGCAATGACTGGGATAATATCACCGTCGGGAGAGAGCAGACGGAACATGTTGATGGTATCGGGAACAATTTCGTATGCGAACTTTCCTTTCTGCGGATAGATGGTATCCACTTTAGAAACAGGGTCATCGTACACGGCAAACAGATAGTCGTGCTGATAGTCTGCCAGATTTGCCTTTATGGTGAAACGGTCGCTTTTCTTACATGATGTGAGACCGATAACGAAAATCAGTATAATATAAAGTATATGTTTCATCGTCTTGTTTCTTGTTTTGGCGAATTTACAAAAATATTCGTAACCAGCCTTTTGAAATTACTTTTTATACACCATTCGCACAGCGAATCCCATGTGTCGCATAATGGTAGATGCCGTTCCGTAGTGGTGACACATAATATGGAAACGCTCTTTAAGTGATGCCTTATGGTTACGGGTAGTCATACCTTCGTTCAGATAATCTATGATGGTAAGATGGGTGTTATGCAGTATACGGCTCTTTTTCATGATGCGTATGCACCAGTCAAAGTCGGCAGAGAACCGATACTTCAGGTTATATTTTACGGCAAGGTCTCTGCGTGGCATAAAAGCCTGATGACATACTAACATGCCATGTTGAAAACTCTTCCACGTAAGGTGCTCTGGAGTTGACAAGCGGCGCATACGCAAGAAATGTCCTTCTTCGTCAACGATAGCGGTTTCGCCGTAGATTACGTCGGGCAGCTCTTTCTCACCGCTTAGTGAGTGTACTATTAGCTGTAGAGTATCGTCTTCGTGCAGCTCGTCGCCTGCGTTCAAGAAGCACAGATAGTCGCCTGTGGCAAGGTCGATACCTTTGTTCATGGCATCGTACAGTCCATTATCAGGCTCGCTCACTATGGTGTGTATATGCTCGCGGTATCTGTTTACTATATCCATAGTGCCGTCGGTAGATTTTCCGTCTACAATGATATACTCCACGTTCTTATATGTTTGTGTAATGACACTTTGAATGGTGTCTTCCAGTACTTTACCGGCGTTATACGTCACGGTGATGATGGAAAATTTAGGATGCAGATGTTGAAAGTTATGCATTGTCTCCGGTTATCTGGTTATACACTTGAATGTATTTCATCGCTACTGTTCTCTCTGAATACGTATTTGCCGCTTTTCGGCGTGCCTCTTCGCTGAGGCTGGCATAACTCTCATCGTTAAGCGACCAATGTATGCCGTTGGCAAGGTCTTCGGCCGACTTATACTGAGCTACGTATCCATTGTGCAAGTGGTCTATCATCTGCGGAATGCCTCCGGTGTTGAAGCCTACGCAAGGTACACCGCACGACATCGCTTCGGCTATGGTGTTAGGCAGATTCTCCATAAGCGACGGAGTAACAAACAAGTCGACGGCATTGTATATCTCGGCTATCTCTTTCTCGTTAGACACATAGTCTATGCAATAGATAGGGAAGGGGAACAAGTCGGCATATTGCTGCGATTCGCCTCCTACCACCACTACGCCTATGGTCTTGGTGAAATCGGGATATTGCTGAGTAAGCAAGCGGCAAGCCTCAACCAGATAGTCGATACCTTTCCGTTTGTCGGTAATCTTCATAGAACTGAAAAGAAGCAATTTCTTATCGGTAGGCAAATTCAGCTTTTTGCGTATGGGCAACTTATCAGTAGGGTGAAACAAGTTTGTGTTGATAGGGTTTGGAATGCTGGTCACGGTATGTCCGGCACTGAGGGCACTTTTTCGTGCACGCTCTTCCAACCAGTGACTGCAAGCCACAAACGTGATGTTTGTCTTCTTATATAGCTGCTGCTTCTTTATGTAAATCTGGTTAGATAAGTCGTGCTCGCTGCCACCTTTATAAAGATACGGACAGTTATGACATTGCGTACGATACATCTCGCAGTCTTGAGCATGATGGCATATACCCGTTATGGGCCACATATCGTGCATAGTCCACACTACCGGTTTACCCGAGTCGAAAATTTTCTTGATATCTTTTAGCGAGAGCATACCCTGATTAATCCAGTGCAGATGAATTACATCCGCCTGCTTGAATTCGGGCAATGCCGTGATGTCTGTTCCGGTGTTGGCTATATCTACGGCAAACAGATTGTGCTTCTTGAAATGGTTAGCTTTCCAAATCACTACCCTTTCCCAAACAAACTGCCAGATGTGCCACCACGATTTTTTCAGCGACACTACGGTTACTTGGTCTGTCTGTTTATCGCGTACCAACATCTTGGCTTTTATTCCGTAGCCCTTCAGAGCTTCCATAAGCCGATACGCTGCGATTGCTGCACCTCCTCTTCGTTCGGCGGTATTGATAATTAACACTCTCATCGTAGTTTTGCCTTGAATTTTGTGCAAAGGTAATGCTTTTATCACATTTATCGTTTACTTTGCGCTTAGATATATGGAAGAATAAAATGAATAAAAGAATAGTATTCGTCCCCGTGGGAGGTTTGGCCAACCGTATGAGGTCTGTCGCATCGGCTATAGCCTTAGCCGAAGATACGGCGAGTAAGATACATGTAAAGTGGTTTTGCGACTGGGCGCTTAACGCTCCGTTCTGTAAGTTGTTTCAGCCGATAGATGAAATAACCGAGGCTTCTTTTCTTGACTTGCTGGTATCCGACCGTCCAAGAAAGCGCAATTTCCGTGTGCCGGCATTGTTTCAGAAACACATGTTCCGTTCTTGCCTCTACGAAGAAGATATGCCTAAACTTATGAAGACAGGGTTCGATTTCCGTCAGTGGGCGGAAGACGGTGGAGGATATATGGCTTCTTGCTATCCGTTTTATATCTATCCAGAGGGGATGGTAAACCGTTTGTTCCGTCCGCTTCCGCATATTACCGCCGAGGTTGACCGTCGTTGTTCGGCTTTTAACGGATATGCTATAGGGCTACACGTGCGCCGTACTGATAATGTGGCTTCTATAGAAGGCAGTCCGTTGGAGTTGTTTTTCGATGCGGCCGACAAGGAACTTGAATGCCATGACGATTTATGTATCTACTTGGCTACCGATTCGGAAGAGGTGAAAAAGCAGATGAGAAGTCGCTACGGAAACCGTGTAATATGCGGAGAAAACAAAGCCGACCGTAACTCTGTAGCGGGTATATGCGACGGGATAGCCGATATGTACGCCTTATCGCGCACGGCACACGTCTACGGGTCGTTTCATAGCTCTTTTTCAGAACTCGCTGCCGAGGTAGGAAACATCCCGTTGACCATTGTTCACAAGTAGTAACTTAGTCTTTTTACGCTCCGAAGTCGCCTTTAAGAGTGCGCTTGATGCGACGGATAGCCTTCGCCCAGAAACAGTTGGTGTGGTGATAATATCGTTCGAACGCTTTACGTGCTTCCTTGTTCTCTGTAAGCGGAGAGATAGGCTTTACAGTTAGCGGATGCACCCACAGGTTGGAGCTGTATAATCCGCCGCCTCCGCAGTTGGTGCCGCTACCGTCGAACCCTTCGTTCTGAACGAGCGACCGCCCTACGTTGAGCGATAATATGTCGGCAAGAAATAGCGATGAGTTCCAGCGTATAGCCCATGAGTTGTTCTTTCCCTCTATCTGTCGGCGCAGCATACGGGTGAAGCGATAATTTCCGTTGAAATCGAAAGTACGTGTAAGTTTACGCTCTTCCAATTGTCTTAATAACTCTTTGCCGTTGGGGTTGAAGTTTTTCCATGCTCTATCCCATGTAGCCCATCCCCAGCTTCCGGTCCATTTAATTAGGAATGTATCGGGCAGGGAAGGGTCATGCGTAAAATCGCATGCCTGTATATGCCCTACCTCCTGACTGTCTTTGTAAGTTTCGAGCGCATCGTTCATGAATTGCAGGAAGTAAGGAGCCACTATCAAATCATCTTCAAGCACTATAACCCGTCCGTATCGGTTTACCAACGTAGTTACCCCATCTATTACATTATTGGCAAGGCCCCAGTTTCGCTCTCTTTCAGTGATATGTACCGACTTGAATCCTTCTATACCTTTTATATACCGTCTCACTTCGGTTACGGCAGTTTCCGCCGTTTTATCTTTAGCGGCATCAGCGTAGATAAACAACTCGCTTTGTGCAGCTAGTTCATTACGGAGCAGCGACTCTATGCTTCGGCGCACATGCTCAGGACGGTTATATACAAACAGTAAGATAGGAGCCAATGTCATGGTGATACGTAATTAGGGGTTAGAGTAATTTTGCATACAAAATTAAGTGTTATCTGCGAATTGCATCACGGTAGAACTAATTTTTACTATGTTTCACTGTCTCTTTTCATAAACCTGGTTTGATAGGAGTTGTAATTTCAAAAAATAATGTGAACTTTGTGCCGTTTGAGAGAAATTAAATAATAACTTAAAATAACAGACTATGAAAAAGTGTTTTCTTTACTTGTTAGTAATGAGCTTGTGCATGCTTGCCTTTGGTGAAGCTTATGCGCAGAATGCTCGTTTTTCGCCTGTTAATAACCCGGATAAGGCTATGGGCTATGAGTCCGGAAAGGTGGTAGTAGTATTAAAAAAAGCAGATAATAATGACAAACTGCAACAATGGACAGTCAGTAAGCTGGCTGGTAGTGTACGTTTAATAAATCCTTATACTAATAAAGCCGTACATGTACGCACCGATTATCTATTGGGAATAGCCGAAAACAACGGTTCTGATGAATCTCAGCTTTGGACTATCCGCAAAAAAGGGAAATACGTTCAGCTTATCCCTACCAACAGCCCCGATTTGATTCTCGTCAGCACTTCCGGAAAGTTGCAATTGCAGAACAGTGCGAAGGCTGCCGAAAAGACTACCTTGTTCGATATGAAAGAATTTGCGCTTGAGGCAAGTGAAATTTCTCTTAACGGAGAAAAGCGCGAAAAGGTATATTGGGAAGACGAAACTCGCTTTGAAGAAAATAAAGAAGCCGGACACGCTACGTTCATTCCGTATCCTTCAGAGCAGGCAATGATGGCCGATAAGGCTTTCTATAACACTCCGTGGGTAGACACCAAGAGTTCTAAGGTGATGTCGCTAAATGGCAAATGGGCATTCCGTTTCGTATCAGAACCTTCGCAGAGACCCCTCGACTTCTATAAGGATGATTATGATGTATCGTCATGGGATGCTATACCCGTACCTTCTAACTGGGAGATGCATGGATACGACCGCCCCATTTATTGCAACGTAGAATATCCGCATAGCAATACGCCTCCTTTTATAAATGCGCGTAAGGGATTCAATGACGGTGGAAAGAACTACGGTATTAATCCTGTAGGTTCTTATGTACGTTTCTTCGATATGCCGCAGAACTGGGATAAGCAGCGTACATTCATTCATTTTGGAGGTATCTACAGTGCAGCGCTTGTTTATATGAACGGCGAGTATGTAGGTTATACACAGGGTGCCAACAATGTTTCTGAGTTTGATGTAACACGCTACCTCCGTCCCGGAAAGAACCGTTTGGCAGTGCAGGTGTTCCGTTGGAGCGACGGCTCTTATCTGGAATGTCAGGACATGTTCCGTATGAGTGGTATATTCCGCGACGTGTATTTGTTCAATACTCCTAAGGTAAGTATCTCCGATCATTACATAACATCTCAGCTCGATGCTTCTTCCGATTATCGCAATGGAAAGATGAATGTTCATTTCACAATCGATAACCGTGACGGACTGAAGGGCTCTCGTAATTTCGTGGTGAAGCTTTTCGCTCCCGACGGTAAGTTGGTTGCAGAGTCTGAGAAATCGCTTCAGTTTGACAGCAAGACATTACGCCTTAAACTGGATGTGCCTTTCAGTGTACAGTCGGTTATGCCGTGGACTGCCGAAACTCCTAATCTCTATACAGTTCATGTTATTCAGCGCAACGGTGCCAACGATGAGCAGGCATTTTCTACTAAATACGGTTTCCGTGACATCGCTATCCGTGGATCATTGGTTTACATAAACGGAAAGCGAGTATTCTTTAAAGGCGTGAACCGTCATGATAGCCATCCGCTATATGGTAGAGCAGTAACCACAGAGGCAATGCTTCAGGATGTATTGCTGATGAAGAGAAACAATATCAATACTATCCGTACATCGCATTATCCTAATGCTGCCAAGATGTATTCCATGTTCGATTACTATGGCCTTTACACTATGGATGAGGCAGATTTGGAAGACCATGCTAATCAGTCTATCAGTGATATGGAATCGTGGATCCCGTCATTTGTAGACCGTATCACTCGTTTGGTGACTCGCGACCGCAACCATCCTTCTGTAATTTTCTGGAGCTTGGGTAACGAAGCCGGTGGAGGTGCAAACTTCCAGTTCTGCTATGATGAGGCTAAACGTCTTGATACTCGTCCCGTGCACTATGAAGGAACTCGCGACGGAAAGCCTTATGGTGGTAATCGCTTCAGCGACCTCTATTCGAAGATGTATCCGGGTATGTCATGGATGAATAAGTATGTCAACTCGTTCGACAAGCCGATGTTTATATGCGAATACGCTCATGCTATGGGTAATGCCATAGGTAACCTGAAAGAGTATTGGCAGAGTATAGAAAGCAGTACCACTACCATCGGTGGCGCTATATGGGACTGGGTTGACCAGGGTATTTACGAACCTAAGGAAATAAAGAAAGGTATCTATCGCCTTCATACCGGTTATGATTTCCCCGGCCCGCATCAAGGTAATTTCTGTTGCAACGGTATTTTGCTTCCTACACGCGAAGAGACTCCGAAGTTGAAGGAGGTAAAGGCGGCTCATCAATTTATACGTATGGCGCTTACAGGAATGGATGATGCCAAAGGTGAGGCTTCAGTTAAAGTGGATAATACTTATGATTTCTTGACAGGAAAAGAATTCTATCTGCGTTATGAGGTGCTGGTAGACGGTAATAAGGTATCAGTTGACAGTCTGTCGTTGCCCGATATTCCGTCGGAAGCTTCTGAAAACATGGTTCTCGGTTTGAAGAATGTTGATATGCAGCAGTTGAAAGCCGACGGAAAAGAAGTGATGCTAAACATGGATATTTGCCTGAAGCGTGCGGCTACTTGGGCTGAAGCTGGTCATAGCGTAGCACAGCAGCAGATTGAGTTGGCAGCTCGTAAGCCTATGTCTGCATACGTTATGCCTAAGGGAAAATATAAGAAGATTACGATTGCCCAAGATGACAATACGCTTGTTGTGGGTAACGACCGCATAACAGCTATATTCTGCAGAAAGAGCGGAAAGCTTTTGTCGCTCGATATGAATGGTCAGAATGTAATATCTGATAAGTTGGGCATGGAGTACTCTAACCACCGCTGGATAGAGAACGATCGCTTTACTAAAACAGAAAACGGTCTGGATGCAGAGGGTACTTTGCTTGTGAAGAAGAACGGTAAGAACGTGGTGGTTACCGCTCAAAGAGGTGGTAGTCTCTGCGCAACAGATATGGTATATACTTTCATGCCCGACGGAACATTGGATATGGAAGTACAATTCTCGCCGAAGGCTAAGAACTTGCGTCGTGCAGGTTTGTTGTGTGGCGTAAATGCTGAGCTGGGTAATGTAGAATACTATGCTTATGGTCCGTGGGAAAATCATACAGACCGCAAGGATGGATGTATGGTAGGCATTTTCAAAACTACGGTAGATGATATGCTTGTGCCTTACGTTAAGCCTCAGTCTACAGGTAACCGTGAAGGACTTCGCTGTTTGAAGTTGACAGACGCTAACGGTAAGGGTGTTTCTATTACCACCGAAGGCAACGTATCATTCTCCGCTCTTCGTTATACCGATGAGGACTTGATGAACGCAAACCATATTTGGGAACTTCAAGCTCGTCCGTTTATAGCATTGCATTTGGATGCCATGCTGACAGGTGTAGGAAATGCCAGCTGCGGACATGATGTAGGTCCATTGCCTATGTACAGTGTTCCAGAGTCGCCACTTTCTTATAAGTTGCGTATACAGTCAGTACGCTGATATTAAATTCTCGGCAAGAATATATAGCAAAGTCCGCAGGCTTTTTCAGGTCTGCGGACTTTTTTTGATTCCCGATTTTACTTTTCCCTTTTACATTGGTCTATAGAGTAAAGGGACAAGAGGCTGCTTCCGATGTGAATCGAGAGCAGCCTAAATTTTATTTCTTCAGTTCGGGATAGCTGATGCGTGTGTGATACATAGTCTTCAGCTTCTCCTTAAATACCGATTTAACGGTAGCGATGTCTTTAAATGTAATAGGGCATTCCTTGAAGAATCCGTCTTGTACTTGTCCGTCTATAATTTTATCAACCAGCGTTGAGATGCTTTCTTCGGTGTAGCTTTTTAAACTTCTTGATGCAGCTTCTACCGCATCGGCCATCATCAGTATGGCTTGTTCTTTAGTGAACGGATTAGGACCAGGGTATTGGAAAGCCTCTTTATCTACTTCCTCGTCAGGATGCTCGTTCTGGTATGAAATGTAGAAATATCGAGTCAGTCCGTTGCCGTGGTGGGTGCGGATAAAGTCTTTTATCACATCAGGCAAATTATATTTCTCGGCCAATTTCAGTCCGTCGATGACGTGGTTTATTACTATCTGTGCACTTTGCTTATAACTCAGCTGGTCGTGCGGATTAACGCCTGTCTGATTTTCTGTGAAGAATGCCGGATTTAGCATCTTGCCTATATCATGATACATGGCACCTGTACGCACCAATTGGCTGTTGGCGCCTATTCGGTTGGCTGCCGCCGCCGTTAAATTGGCAAGTTGCAGTGAGTGCTGAAAAGTACCAGGAGCCACTTCCGACATTTCGCGCATCAGCTTGTTGTTGATATTCGAAAGCTCAACAAGGGTAACGTTCGAAGTAAAGCTGAATGTCTTCTCCAGTATAAACAGAAGCGGATAAGTAAACAACAGCAGGATGGCATTGACACCGAACAGAATATACATTTGAGTACTTAACTGCTCTATTTCTCCCACGTGGATGAGGTCGAGCGATAAGTATGTGAGGCTGTAAGACATGAAAATGAACAATGCCGACCTCATTAACTGCGAGCGCTGCGACAATTCTCTTAGACTGTGTATGCCTACTATTCCCGCTACGGTTTGCAATAAGATGAACTCATGTGGTGTGCGCAGTAAGATGGAGCAAAGCATAATTGATACGATATGCGCCATGAATGCCGTACGCGAGTCGAGGAAGATGCGTATAATCATGGGAAGCATGGCGAAAGGCACCGCATAGACACTGAATAAATTGTTCGACACGATAACGGAAGTTATTATCGGGAAGAAGATCATCAGAAAGAACAACAAACTGAGACTGCTTTTCTTCTGGTAATAGTCATAGCGGAACAGTGCCAAATATACCATGAAGCAACCAATCATGATTGACACGAACAGTATTTGTCCCAACAGGGTAAGTTGCTTTTCGGTGGTGCTTTCACTGCGTTTATCCCATTCTCTTTCGAGCGATTTCAGGATATTGTAAGTCTGCGGACTCACAATCTCGCCTCGGTCAATTATTCGCTGTCCGTTCATTACAAAACCGTTAGCCCACGATACACTGTTCAATAAGTCCTCTTTAGTGGCAGTCGATTTCTCCTTGTCGTATATTAAGTTAGGAATGAGATAATTGTTAAGATTGCATCGCTGCAGTAGTACTCGGTTGTAGTGCACAGTGTCCCCATGGATCAATTCTTCATAGGCCTGCTTGGTGCTGAATATCTCGCTAGTGCTCTGCAGGATAGAGATATTGTTCTTTACGATTTGTATGCTGCTTATGTTTTCCTTTTCTATATACGACGTGTTTTCGGCCCCCATTATTCCTCGGTCGTAAATCGACTTCAACTTGCGCTCGATGTAAAATTTATATCCTGGATCTGGGATGATGGCACGTAGCGACCGGTTGTAATCTTCGCGAAACGACTTAATGGCTTCTTCGCCTTTCTTTTCCATCAGCTTAAAGTACGGATGATAGTGTTTCATGATGCTGTCTTGCTCATGCTTAACCTCGCTGTCGCTCTTATAGATAGGGAAATCAAAAGAAGCCTGCAGCAGTCCGTACTTCCACGGCTTGTTGATGTCAAATTGGTAATTGAAAGTACCTGTGCGTGGCATAAAGTATACAATAACGCCTACTGCCGCTATGAAAATGGCGCATTTATAGAGCAATTTTCTTAGGGAGAACTGTCTTTCTGTTTGGAAACTTCTCATAGGATAGTATATTTTGAGCGAAAATACGGAAAAAACGGGAAATTTAGCGTAATTTTGCAGTGATTTTTATCCGATATATCTGATAACTAAAGATTTTAAAGACTAAAAAATATGACAGAAAGAAAAGTCAGAGTACGTTTTGCGCCAAGTCCAACAGGCGCATTGCATATTGGTGGTGTGCGCACTGCTTTATATAACTACTTGTTTGCTCGTCAACATGGTGGCGATTTGATATTCCGTATTGAAGATACTGACTCGAATCGTTTTGTGCCAGGTGCAGAAGAATATATTCTTGAATCGTTTAAATGGCTTGGCATTACTTTCGACGAAGGCGTAAGTTTTGGCGGAAACTATGGTCCTTATCGTCAGTCTGAACGTAGAGATATCTACAAGAAATATGTAAAGGTGCTTCTTGATAACGAAAAGGCTTACATCGCTTTCGATACTCCGGAAGAATTGGAAGCTAAGCGCAAAGAAATCCCTAACTTCCAGTACGATGCGCACACACGTTTGCAGATGCGTAACTCTTTGACTTTGTCTAAAGAAGAAGTTGACCAACTCATAGCTGACGGAAAGCAGTATGTGGTTCGTTTCAAAATTGAACCTAACGAAGATGTTCATGTAAACGACATTATCCGTGGCGATGTGGTTATCAACTCGTCTATCCTCGACGATAAGGTTTTGTATAAATCGGCCGACGAATTGCCTACTTATCATTTGGCAAATATCGTAGACGACCATCTGATGGAAGTTTCGCACGTAATCCGTGGTGAAGAATGGTTGCCTTCGGCTCCGTTGCACGTATTGCTTTATCGTGCTTTCGGATGGGAAGACACTATGCCTCAGTTCGCTCACCTTCCGCTGCTTCTTAAGCCAGACGGAAACGGTAAGTTGAGCAAGCGAGACGGTGACCGTCTTGGATTCCCTGTATTCCCGTTGGAATGGCACGATCCAAAGACAGGTGAAGTATCATCAGGCTACCGCGAATCAGGCTATTTGCCAGAAGCTGTTATCAACTTCCTCGCTCTGTTGGGATGGAATCCTGGCAACGATCAGGAAATCATGTCAATGGACGAACTGGTTAAGTTGTTCGACTTGCATCGTTGCAGCAAAGCTGGTGCTAAGTTCGATTATGAAAAAGGAAAATGGTTTAACCATGAATATATTTTGCTGAAGAGCGATGAAGAAATAGCCGACCTCTTCATGCCTATTCTGAAAGAACACGGAATCGAAGCTCCGAAGGAAACAGTGGTTACTGTAGTAGGCTTGATGAAAGGCCGCGTAAGCTTCATAAAGGAACTTTGGGATACTTGTAAGTTCTTCTTTGTTGCTCCTACAGAATACGATGAAAAGACAGTTAAGAAACGCTGGAAAGAAGACTCAGCTCAGCGTATGACTGAGTTGGCCGATTTGCTGGAGTCGCTTGATGATTTCTCTTTGGCTCATCAGGAAGAAGTCGTGATGAAATGGATAGAAGATCACGGCTATCATTTGGGTAACATCATGAACGCTTTCCGCCTTACACTGGTAGGTGAAGGCAAAGGACCCCATATGTTCGACATCTCGGCTGTGTTAGGAAAAGAAGAGACTGTAAGACGTATGCGTCGTGCCATCGAGGTACTTAAGTAAAAAGCTTTTCTTTTTTGATTCGGCGGTAATGATTTATAATATAATTATTATGCTTTATACGAGCGCAGTACACATTGCTGCGCTCTTTAGCAAGAAAGTTGCTAAGATGGTGAAAGGCGAGAAAGAAGCCTTTTCGGTCTTGGCTCAGAAAATTGAACCGGGAGCCAAGTATTTATGGTTTCACGCTGCATCGTTGGGCGAATTTGAACAAGGCCGTCCCTTGATAGAAGAGATTCGCCGTACACATCCTGAGTATAAGATACTGCAGACCTTTTTCTCTCCTTCTGGCTACGAGGTAAGGAAGGATTATAAAGGTGCCGACATCGTATGCTATTTGCCTCTTGACACTCCGCGGAATGTGAAGCGATTCATAGAGCTTGCTCATCCCAGCAAGGCTTTTTTTATAAAGTACGAGTTTTGGAAGAACTATTTATCTGAACTGAAAAAGCAGGATATACCAGTGTATAGCGTTTCGTCGATATTCCGTCACGGACAGATATTTTTCCGTTGGTACGGCCGTTTGGCAGGATATACCGATGTGCTTAAATGCTTTGAACACTTGTTTGTGCAGAACGAGGAATCGGTGAATCTGCTTAAAGGGATAGGAATAACAGATACTACCATAGTGGGAGACACTCGTTTTGACCGAGTTCTTGATATCTGTCATAAGGCTAAGGAATTGCCGTTGGTAGAACGCTTCAAGGGAAATAACGACCACACGTTCGTGGCAGGTAGTTCTTGGGCACCCGATGAGGATATATTCATTCCTTATTTTAATGCGCATCCCGAGATGAAGCTCATCATCGCTCCTCATGTGATAGACGAGGCTCATTTGAGCGAAATCATTTCAAAGCTTACCCGTCCGGTAGTGCGCTACTCTAAAGCTACGCTTGAGAATGTGCAGCAAGCCGACTGTTTGATTATAGATTGCTTCGGATTGTTGTCGTCTATTTACCGTTACGGTGATGTGGCATACATTGGCGGTGGTTTTGGAGTAGGAATTCACAATACATTGGAGGCTGCTGTATACGGCATCCCAGTATTGTTTGGTCCGAACAATAAGAAGTTCCTCGAAGCTCAGGGTCTGAAAGCTTGCAAAGGAGGTTTCGAGATACAAGGAACTGACGATTTCAAGTCGCTTATGGATTCGTTCTTCACCAATTATGCGGTGCTTGATAAAGCAGGCAAGAAAGCCGGGAACTATGTAGTCGACCATGCCGGCGCATTAAAGAAAATAATGCAGGTGGTAGAACTATAATCTTATATCGAATACTTATAGATAAGTATATAAGGAGCCAACTAATTCACGCTAAATAAATTGTGGGTTAGTTGGCTTTTTTTGATTGAAAACTATTTGCGATAAAATAAATATTTATAACTTTATCTTTCGAGACCGTAAAGGTGTAATTGGATAATTATTAAGGATTAACACAGCAGTATATGAGAAACCTATTATCTTCCTTCTTGATGATTTGTTTGTATTTTCTCTCTTTGCAGCGAGCAGAAGCACAGACACAAGTAAATCCATACAGATATGGAAGTCCTTATTATTGGGTAACTCAAAGTAAATTAGACAATGACGTCGGTAAATTTGACTTTGCTTACGATGACCTTCAAAAAGCGGAGAAAGGTTTCCGTGAACTTGGGTGATGTGGATTCTCAGTTGCGGACACTAGAAGCTATTGGAAAGCTGAAAGTAGGATTGGGTGAATGGGAGTTGGCTAATAAGCATTATAATGACGCTTTAAAAATAGCCGTAAATAGGCAGGATGATTTTGCTCAAGCGGTAATGATAATTGATTTACCATGGTAGTTTGTAATATCAGGACATATAGTTATTATCAGGAGGCGTTGGATTCTCTTTATAAAAAATCTAACTCTGCACAGTTGAAAACTGTATATCATACATATTGGTCTAACGAGTTTTTGGCGAGAAAAGAGTATGTTATGGCAGACTTTCATTTGCAACAATGTTGGGATGTGATGCAGGACTTGTCTTTTTCTGAAAGAGAGCAGATGAAGCTTACATATTATAGTAATTTGCAGAATCTGAGAGGACTGCAGAAAAGATATGATGATGCAATTAAATACGCGAAAGACTATATTGAACAGACAAAAATTATAAATGGAAGAAACAGTGATCAGCAATATCAGGCTTATTCAGGGTTAGTATCACTTTATACTTTAAACAATGACAGTGTAAGTGCCTTTGCTTGTCTTGATAGCTTGGAGTCCGGTGTAGGGCGTGCGTATCAAGATAAGACTATAACAGCAGCCTTTTACAATATAAAAGGTTGCGCTTATGCCGATTTTAAGAAATATGAAAAGAAAAGCATTTGAAGAGGCCAGGGAAATTATTCGCAAAAAGTATCCCGACCCATATTATTGGGCGGCATTTGTAATGTTAGACTGATTTGATGGGTTACTTTCCTTTCTCATATATCATAAATGGAAAACAAACATTTATATATATGAGAAAGGAAGAAATAGTAGACGAGATTCGACAAATGTGTGGCCAAGTATTGCTTATGCCTTCTTTGGGGTGGCATTTTCAGTATAATGGTCAGGTTTATTTTTATGTGGTGGGCAAAGACGAAAGGATGCGTTTTTCCAACTGGTGAAATATCCTGTACAAGGTGCTGTCGAGATGAATAAGAAGATGATTTTTGCTCAGTTCGCACGTCACGGTGAAATGGGGTGGGATAAGAGTGATGTGGCGTATGATAGTATTGTTTCATTGACTAGGATTTATAATGCGGGTATACAGAATAATGGCGGCAGACCTCCGGGGCATTCGGTCAGTCAACCACCACCGACGCCAGCTCCTCGGCGGAAATGCGGTATACCGCGCCGTCAATGCCGTGGCTGCGGAGTTCTGCCAGCACCGCGCCCCGCTCATAGGGACAGCCCATCAGCGCGGCGCAGAGGGTATCTGCGTCCAGCGTGGAGAAAAAGTCGCCGTATACGGCGGCGTCCCGGATACGCCCCTTCTGCACGTCCAGCTTGAACTGCACCTTCCCGCCGGCAAAGCGGCCTGTCCGGTCAATGGTGAACTTCGGGCTTCTGCCGAAGATCCACGCCCAGCTTTGGAACTGCCCCCCGGCAATCTCCCGGATGCGGGCGTCATCCTCCGGCGTGACGGTATAGGTGTCGGTGCTGCCGTTCATAATGTGGCGCACCATGGTCTCCTTGAAGGTCTCCGCGTCCATGGGGACGGGAAGATGCTCAGAGATGTTGGTCACGCGGTCCCGGACGGACTTGATGCTCTTGGAGATGATCTTGTAGCTGTCCACCGTGGTGGACGCCACCATCTGCTCAATATCCGTGTCGAACAGCAGGGAGCCGTGATGCAGCAGCCGCCCCTTTATCATCCGCTGGGCGCTGCCGGAAATTTTCAAATCACCAATGGCGATGTCACAGGTCTGGTTTTTCCGGGCTGGGACACCGATGGCATTCAGCGCCGCGATCACCGGGGAAAGCACAGCGTCGTAGTCCACAGTGCCGTTGGCGCGGACGATGTACGTGTAATTCACATTGCCCAAATCGTGATAGACTGTCCCGCTGCCGCAGGGCCTCCACATGGACCTCCCGGCAGATATTTTGGTAGCTGCCTACCACGACAGCTAGGGTGTTTTTCCAGAGCAGGAACACATCGTCATCCCGAAACGTCTCGTATACATA
>ENA-UEYI01001039-UEYI01001039.1-human-gut-metagenome-genome-assembly--contig:-NODE-1039-length-25417-cov-6.047356_pt1 | contig 25417 bp, 23 predicted proteins | sample MGYA00242900_ERZ507916 | MGnify/ENA primary metagenome ERZ507916 (study PRJEB26167, sample SAMN06115521) | human gut metagenome | host: Homo sapiens | place: China:Chongqing | collected 2015-09-02...
ACGGGAAAGCATGGTGATACCATGCGGGATGGAATCCCCATTTTCTTTTCCTCTTGCGGAAAAGAAAACGGCCATTCATGGTCAAAAGAAAAGACGCTGAGGGATGAGTTGACCGGCAAAGCGGTCAACTCACCCAAAACGGGGGCTGGCCGTCACGAACTGCCGACTGAACTTGAAACTCCCCTACCGGCTGCGCTATACCTGAATCTCAAATCAGTGCGCCGCCGCATCTGCGGGCATGGAGCACAACGGGGTGCAAATAGGACATCCCCTGCTCCTCTTTCCGCTGCCGCTCCCCCGTCCAACTCCGGGAGGGGTTTCCAAAGGGGAGGGACCGCAGTCCCGCCCCTTTGTGCCACGAGGGGGCATGGGGGACGGGTGGCGTCCCCCATGTTTCGGGTGGGGGTCTAAGGGGGAGGGACCTTTGCGCCAAAGGCCCCTTCCCCTTGCCCCGTAGTGGGAACTGCCCTCTGCGGGAGCAGACGGTTTTATCTGATTTCCAGATAAAGTAAAAATATCTTATTTCAAGATACATATACTCATTTTAGGTGATGTATATGCGAACTGAGATATTGAAATACGGAAGAATCCGAGATTTACGAAACGACAGAGGACTCACGCAGAAAGACGTTGCGAACGTACTCCATGTCAGCCAAAACACATATAGCCAATACGAAATTGGCGTTTCCCGGTATCCGCTGGACGCAATCATCAAATTGGCTGAATACTATGGCGTCAGCATCGACTATTTAGTTGGCCTGACCGATGAGCCGAAGCCTTATCCACGGAAGAAAAAATGAACAGGTTTTTTGAATCTCTCATCAATCTCTTCTTCCCTCCGAAATGCCCATTCTGCGGCAAAATATTGGACACTGTGGGCATCTGTCCCAAATGCGAAAGATCCCTGCCTTGGGTCCCGGAGGAAGAGGTGGCCTTCACGGAGAAGGACCTGACCTGCGCCGCCCCGCTCTGGTATGAGGGCACGGTGCGGGAGGCTTTGCTGCGTCTGAAATTCCGGGGCGGCTCCGCTCTGGCGGAGCCCTTTGGTGAGCTTTTGGCCCGGTGCGCGGCGGAGCGGTTCGGTGGAGAATTCGACACGGTGACTTGGGTGCCGGTGAGCCAGAAGCGTCTGGAAACGCGTGGGTATGACCAGTCCCGGCTGCTGGCGGAGGCCGTCTGCCGCCATTGGGACACCCGGCCGGTGCAACTGCTGGTGAAGGTGCAGGACAATCCCGCCCAGTCCGGATTGCAGGGAGAAGCCGCCCGGCGGGCCAATGTGCTGGGCGTTTACGATCCTGCGGACCCGGAACTGATCCGGGATCGACGGGTCCTGCTCATCGACGATATCCACACCACCGGAGCCACTTTGTCCGAGTGTGTTCGGGTACTGCGGGACAATGGGGCTGCTTCCATCCTCTGCCTGACGGCAGCAAGAACGCCAAAACGGGAGAAAAAAGGAAAAAATTCATAGATAGCGTCTTGCAATCAGGGAAAAGCACACGTATAATAGAAAATGTATGATTGTGTGTTGAAAAACCGCTTATAATAGACTTGCAGAAAGTGCAGCGAGGTGTCAATATGACGTTTGCAAAAGATATCGGTATCGATCTGGGTACCGCTTCCGTTCTGGTATATGTAAAGGGCAAGGGCGTTGTCCTCAATGAGCCCTCTGTGGTGGCGATGGACAAGACCACAGGTAAGCTTCTGAAGGTGGGCACCGACGCCCAGGCCATGCTGGGCCGTACCCCCGGCAACATCATCGCCATCCGTCCTCTGCGGGAGGGCGTGATCTCCGACTATGACATGACGGAGCGGATGCTGAAGGAATTTATCCACAAGGTGGCGGGCTTCTCCTTCTTCAAGCCCCGGGTCATCATCTGCGTGCCCTCCGGCATCACGGAGGTCGAGGAGCGCGCCGTCATCGACGCAGGCATTCAGGCTGGCGCCCGGAAGGTCTACCTCATCGAGGAGCCTGTGGCCGCCGCCATCGGCGCAGGCATCGACATCACCCAGCCCGACGGCCACATGGTGGTGGACATCGGCGGCGGTACGGCGGACATCGCCGTGATCTCCCTCTCCGGTGTGGTGGAGTCTGCCTCCATCAAGATCGCTGGCGACCAGCTGAATGAGGCTGTGGTGAAGTATATGCGCCGCAAGCACAACCTGCTGGTGGGCGAGCGCACCGCCGAGGAAATGAAGAAGCAGATCGGCTGTGTCTTCCCCAAGGATGAGGAAGAGACCATGGACGTGAAGGGCCGCTGCCTGCTGACGGGCCTTCCCAAGGTCGTGACCGTCAGCTCTACGGAGATGATGGACGCCTTCGAGGAGCCTGTGGAGCGCATTATGGAGGCCATTCACTCCGTGCTGGAGCGGACGCCCCCGGAGCTGGTGGCGGATGTGTCCACCAATGGCATCATCATGACCGGCGGCGGCAGCCTGGTGTATGGCTTTGACAAGCTGGTCACCGCCCGCACCGGCATTCACACCACTGTGGCGGACGACGCCATTTCCTGCGTGGTTCTGGGCACCGGCAAGAGTCTGGATTCCCTGAACGCCATGCAGGACGGCACTATGAACCTCAGCCGCCGCAAGCAAATGACCTAACCAGCCTCTCCCCCGGAATTCCGGGGGAGTCTTCATCTGGACCGGAAACTTTTTCTTGAAAAAGTTGCAAAAGCGACTGTATCGTCCGCCCGTTTCAGGCGTATGATAGAGAAAACCGATCAAAGCGAGGATTTATGCTGACATTTAAAAACGTTACGGTGCGGGACGCGGCCATGCTGCGGCGCTATTACGAAAACTGCGATTACGCGCTATGCGAATACTCCGCCGGTGTCAAGCTCATGTGGCGGAGCGCGCTGCGTTATGCCTGGGCGGAGGCGGCAGGCTGCCTGATCATCCGGTGCGAAAGCGAGGGACGGGTGTCCTTCGATTATCCGGTGGCCGGACCGGAGGGGGATGAGGACGCGGCTCTGTCCGCCATTGAAGCCTACTGCATGGAAACGGGTATTCAGCCGGAAATCTCCATCGTGCCGGAGGAAAAAGCCCCTGTACTGCTATCCCGGTATCCTTATGTGCGGGTGAGCAACATCCGTACCTGGCGGGACTACCTGTACTACAAGGAGGACCTCCAGCTCTTCGCCGGGCGGCGATACTCCGGCCAGCGGAATCACATCAAAAAGTTCTACGCCCAATGGCCCAATGCGGAGTTCCGGCCCATTAGCGTCAAGGCGGACGCCGGGGCTATTGAACAGTTCTGGGTAGATTTTAAAGCGGAATTTCCCAAGGACAGCGGCAGCAAGGCCATGGCAGAGCTGGAACTCTCCAAAAAGATGATGGCCATGCCGGACAAGCCTTGGCTCCTGCGGGGCGGCATGTTCGACGGAGAAAAGCTGATTGCCCTGTCTCTCTGCGAAAAATGCGGTGAGACCCTCATCATCCACATTGAAAAGGCCCTCTATTCCTATGCCGGCGCATATCCCGCCATGGTACAGGCGGAGGTGGCTGCCTTTGGTGACGGCTGCGCCTATGTGAACCGGGAGGATGACGCCGGGGACCGGGGTTTGCGGACCTCTAAGCTGCAATACGGCCCGGCAAAGCTGGCTCCCAAGTATCATTTCCTGCCTCAGAACGAGCTGCTGCGGCACGTTTCCGCGATCCCGGAACTGAAAACCGAGCGACTGACCCTTTCCGCCATCACGGAGGCGGACATCCCTGCCTATAATGCATTGGTGCTGGACAGTGACCGAAACCGCTGGTGGGGCTATGACGATGTGGGCGGTCTGGGCGCGCCTGTGACAGAGCGCAGCTTTTATGACGTGGCCCGCCGGGATTTTGAAAATCGGATGGCGGTAAACTTCGCCGTGCGGCTGAATGGAACGCTCATCGGTGAGGCGGTGCTCTATAACTTTGACTACCGGGGCAGCGCGGAGTTGGGCTGCCGGATCGATAAGGCCTATGCTGGAAACGGCTACGGCACCGAGGCTTTCCGGTGTGCTGCGGAATGGGGTCTGTATCAGGTGAATCTGAGCCGGATCGTGGCAAAGTGCTACAAGGAAAATGAGGCATCCTACAAGATGCTGTCCGCCTGTATGCGGCGGAACGGAGAGGACGAGACCTTCTTCTATTTTGAAAAGCTGGTCTGACCGGCCAACATACCCAATGCCATCAAAAAGGTCCCTGCGTACTATGTACACAGGGACTCAGCGTGTCGAAAAAGTCTTTTCTCCCCGCTGAGCCAGTTTTCAGAACTTTATAAAAGTTCTGAAAACTAAGGATTTCAATGGCGCAGGACACCCTTCTTGGGTTTCCCGCGCACACCCTTCCTTTCCGTTGCGGAAAAATTACCACTTCATTGACAAACTCAGTCAGGCGTTGGAAAGCCAACGCCTGACTTTTGCAATTTCTATGTCCTTTTTATTTGTCAGTCCTTTCGGTACTCCGGCTTCCAGAGCAGTTCCTCAAAGCTCTTGATATACACGTCGCAGAAGGAACGCATTTCCCTCTCGTCCCCGGCGAAAAAGCTGTCGTAGACACCGACGACCCGCATTTTGGCGCTGCGGGCGCCCTTGCAGGCGGCAAGGCTGTCGTCAAACAGGGTACAGGTTTCCGGCTCCACGCCGTACCGCTCCGCCACCCCTAACCACAGGCGCTTGTCCTTTTTCTCAATACCCAACTCCTGAGCAAAGGTAACGGATTCGAAGTACTTCATCAGATCCAGCTTTTCCATCGCGGTGCGGCAGTGCACCGGCACGCTGGAGGTCACCAGCGCCATCTGCCGGTTCTCCGCCTTGCACTGCTTTAAAAACGCCCGGACGCCGGGCTTCACCGTCACATGGGCGTAGGCGTCCTTGGCCAGTTCCATCCACTCCGCCATGATGTCTTCCTCGCTGTCGGGCAGATTGCAGAACTCCTTGGTGAACTTAGCCGCCAAGGGGAAAATGGTGTGGGCCACCCCCTCGTAATAGGCTTTTGTGTAGGGCAGACCCCTCCGGGCCAGAAATTCCCTGTCCACGTCCTTCCAGACATCGTTGGAATCAATGAGGGTGCCGTCCATATCAAATAAATACATATCAGTTCTCCTCTTCCAGCCAGAATCGCCACGGGAAGTCCTTGGCTTCTTCCGCATAGTCCACGCCGATCCGTGGGCCGGCGCAGATGTGCTCCGGTCCGGTCACCGGGTCCGTCAGCCCCACATCCGCCATGGAATCGCAGAGAAACAGAACGTCTCCCTCCAGATCCAGCTTATTCTGGGCCGTGGTGAGGTCCAGCGCCTTGCAGACCTTGCCGGGACCGTTGAGAAAGTTTTTCCGCCGGTAGGCGTTCATGGGCGCATCCCCGAACCGCAGGTGCTTCATGGTCTCTGCCCCCGCCGTCGGTTCCAGTCCCCGCAGCAGCACGGCAGAAGGTTCTCCCTCCGGCTCCGTGACGAAGTTCAGACAGTGGTACATCCCGTAGATGAAATAGATGTAGGCATGGCCCGGAGCCATGAACAGCGTTTCCGTCCGGGGCGTGCGGCGGTAGTTATAGGCGTGGCAGGCCTTGTCGCACCGGCCCACGTAGGCCTCCGTTTCCGTAATGCGGCCCGCCAGCAGCTCGCCGTTCCGGTTCCGCACCAGATACTTTCCCAGCAGCGCCTGCGCGATGGCAGCGGTGTCGCCGTTGAAGAAATCATGGGTCAGCTTCGCCATAGGGCCTCCTTTATCAAATGTGTGGGATTTTGCAGAAAAGCAGTAAAAATCCACAAAAACAGCCGCGTTTCCAGAACTTCCTTTGCGGCCTTCGGAGAAGTCGGCCAGCCCCCCTTGCGGCGGCGGCAGTTTTCCACTATAATCGCTACATTCGCGGTCTCTGTGCCAACCTTCGCGCAGGGCTGATTCGATGCGTTGATCCACGCTGCCTGCCGTCCAAAATCGGCGGGAGAAATTTTTATCATCATACCACATCCGGTGGGGAGGAGCAAGTATATGAAGCAGGGTTCTCTGCGTTCGTCCGCCTATGCGGTTCTGACGGCTTTCATCTGGGGCACCGCCTTTGTAGCCCAGAGCGTGGGCGCGGAACATGTCCCGCCGCTGGCCTTTAATGCCGCCCGGTCGGTGATCGCCTTTGTGTTTTTGCTGGTGCTGTGCGCCGTCATGCGATCCGGCCGCCGCCGGAAGGGGCAGGCTGCTTCCGTCACCCGCTCCCGGAAGGATCTTCTGCTGGGCGGCTTCTGGTGCGGCCTGACGCTGGGCCTGGCCTCCTTCCTTCAGCAAAAGGGTCTGGACACCACCTCCCCCGGCAAAGCGGGCTTCATCACCGCCCTTTACATCGTGCTGGTGCCCATTTTCGGCATTTTCCTGAAGAAGCGGGTGCCCAAGGCGGTGTGGGTCAGCGTGCTGCTGGCAGTGACGGGACTGTACTGCCTGTGCATCACGGAGAGCTTTACCGTCGCCCCCGGCGACCTCTGCGTGATGCTGTGCGCCTTTGTGTTTACAGCACAGATCCTTCTGGTGGATCACTTTGTCACCGTGGTGGACGGCGTGGAGCTGTCCTGCTGTCAGTTCTTCTTTGTCACAGCGTTTTCCCTGATGGGCTCCCTGCTTTTCGAGCATCCCACCTGGGCGGGCCTGACCATAGCGGCGGGCGCCATTCTGTATGCGGGTCTCCTTTCCAGCGGCGTGGGCTATACGCTGCAAATTCTGGCTCAGAAAGGCTCCAACCCCACGGTGATCTCTCTGCTGCTGAGTCTGGAATCCGTGTTCGCTACTATTTCCGGTGCGGCGATCTTGGGAGACCGCCTCAGCGGGCGGGAATATTTCGGCTGCGCCCTGATGCTGGCAGCGGTGGTGCTGGCACAGCTGCCGGACAGGAAAAAAGCATAAACCCTGCGTGTTTTTTCGGAAGCGGAGCCTGTTGGCTCCGCTTTTTTCGTGGACATTCGCAAAGGTATGTGCTATACTTTAGTCTGTATGAGTATGGAATCCATAACTGAGGTGAAAAATATGCGGATCGACGTATTAGGCGTTGGTTTTGATAATCTGACCATGACGGAAGCCGTGTCCCACGGAGCGGCGCTGCTGGAGGAACCGGGGTGCCACTATGTAGTGACCCCGAACCCGGAGATCGTAGAAGTCTGCCGGGAAAACCCGACGGCCATGCAGGCGGTCAACGGCGCGGATCTGGTGCTGCCGGACGGCATCGGCGTGGTAAAGGGAGCGGCTATGCTGGGAACGCCCCTGAAGGAAAAGACCCCCGGCATCGAATTTGCCGCGGGGCTGATGGGAAAAATGGCCGAGCGCGGGAGATCCCTCTATCTGCTGGGCGCCAAGCCCGGCGTGGCGGACATGGCGGCGGAGCGGCTGCAAAAGCAGTACCCCGGATTGAAGATCGCCGGAACTCATGATGGCTACTTCAAGGAGGACGCCCTTGTGGTGGAAGCCATCCGGGAAAGCGGCGCGGACTGCGTGTTCGTCTGTCTGGGCGCCCCCAAGCAGGAGCTGTGGATAGCGCGGAACGGCCCCGCCACCGGCGCCCATTTGCTGTGCGGCCTCGGCGGAAGTCTGGACGTATTCGCGGGCACCGTGGAGCGTGCGCCGAAATTCTGGTCCGATCACGGCCTGGAATGGTTTTACCGCCTGTGTAAGGAGCCGAAGCGCATCGGCCGGATGATGAAGCTGCCGCTGTTTCTGGTCCATGTGCGGCAGGAGAAGGGAAAACGGAAATGAACGGACGTTTGATCGTATTCGAAGGGACCGACGGTTCCGGAAAAGCCACCCAGTCCCGGCTGCTGTGCGAGCATTTACAGCGGGAAAGCATCCCCTATAAAAACATCACTTTTCCCCGGTACGGCAAGCCCTCCGCCGCCATGGTGCAGGAGTATCTGGATGGCAATTTAGGCAGGCGCCCCGGCGATGTGAACGCCTACGCAGCGTCGCTGATGTTTTCCATGGATCGCTATGCCTCCTACAAGCAGGACTGGGGCGCTTTCTACGAAGCCGGTGGGCTGGTGATCGCGGACCGCTACACCACGTCCAACGCCGTCCACCAGGCGTCCAAGCTGCTGCCTGGTGAGCGAAAGGGTTTTTTGGAGTGGCTTTTTGATTTGGAATATGGCAAGCTGGGCCTGCCGAAGCCGGATCTGGTGCTCTATCTGGATATGCCCACGGAGATCACGGAGAAGATGATGCGCCAGCGGGAAGCCGCCACCGGCACCCATGCGGATATCCATGAGCAGGACGAGACCTATCTGAAAAACTGCCGGGCAGCCGCCCGGGAGATCGTGAAGGACTGCGGCTGGACCGTGATCCGCTGTGCCAGGGACGATGCGCCCCGAACCGTGGAGGACATCCACAACGAGGTGTACAAGACTGTCAAGTCGCTGCTGTAATGCCTGTCCCCCCAGCGGGACGCGGTGCGTCCCCGCCGGTTCAGCAGCAATCGCAGCCGTTGTGGACACAGCCGTTTCCGCAGCTATATCCGCTGCCGCAGCATACCAGTACCACGATCAGAACGAGAATGATCCAGAGCCAGGAGCTGTCATTGTTGTTGCAGCACATACCACTACCCCGCTTTCTGTTTGATAGGCTATCTTATGCCGCTGTCACCGGAAACCGGGCTTGGACCGGACAAAAATCCGGAAATTGTATTCCCCTTCCCTGCCGGGGACCGGGAAAGCAAGGAGGAACCAATGTCTGAATACAGAAGAGATGATACTGCCAGCTGGGACGCGCAGGAGGTCCGGCAGGCACAGGGGGCGCGGCGGGAGCCGACACCCGCTCACCACAGCAAAAGCCGTCACCGCCGGCGGAGACGGAATTCGCTGGCGGTGCTGGTCGGTTACCTGATCTTTGTCCTGCTGGCTTCCGCTATCCTGGCGGGTATGGGCTGGATGCTGGGCTCGGATTTCTGTGCCTTCAACCGGGGTGCTCTGCGGGAGACCTCGGTGGAGGTGACGGCGGAGGACAGCGTGTCCACCGTGGCGGATAAGCTCCAGGATGCAGGGCTCATCAAGTACAAGTGGTTTTTCAAGCTCTATGCCGGGATCTCCCATGCCGATAAAAAGATCGGCATCGGCACCTATACACTGAATACGGAGATGGATTACCGGGCGCTGATTCTGGGCATGCACAACTCCTCCGGCAACCTGACGGCGGAGACTGTCACCGTCACCATCCCCGAGGGCTATACCGTGCGGCAGACCATCCGTCTGTTGGCGGAAAAGGGCGTCAATACGGAAGAAAATCTGCTGGAGGCCGCCAAGACCGCCACGTATGATTACAGCTTCATCAACAACAATTCCGAAGACCCCAGCCGTCTGGAGGGCTACCTGTTCCCGGACACCTATGAGTTCTACAAGAATCACAATGCCAAGAATGCTCTGGGTAAGCTGATTGATGCCTTCGCTGACCGTATCGACGAGGATGCGTTCGCCTCCTCCAAGGCCAAATCCATGGGTTACAGCATGAAGGATGTGGTCATCATCGCCTCCCTCATTGAAAAGGAGACGGACGGTACGGATCAGCGGGATATCGCCTCCGTCATCTATAACCGTCTGCAAAAGCCCGGCGAGACCGCAGGGCTGCTGCAGATCGACGCGTCCCTGCTCTATGGTCTGCCGGATCACACCGGCGCCATCACCAACGCGGACAAGGCGGTCGATACCCCCTACAACCTGTATCTCCATAAGGGACTGCCGCCTACGGCCATTGCCAACCCCGGCAGTGCGGCTCTGAAAGCGGCTATGGACCCCAACGACACGGATTATTATTACTACGCATTGGGCACCGACGGGAAGCACCACTTCTCCAAGACCCTGTCTGAGCACAATGCCTTTGTGGGGAGCAGCTCCTATGGTGGATAAACAGAGAACGCTGCCGGAGTTGCTGGCTCCGGCAGGGGATATGGAACGGCTGAAAATGGCCGTGCTCTACGGCGCGGACGCTGTATATCTGGCAGGTACGGACTTCGGTATGCGGGCCTTCGCCGGAAACTTTGACCCGGATGAGCTGAAGGCGGCGGTGGCCTATGCCCATGCGCACAATGTACGGGTCCACTGCACCATCAACACCATGCCCCGAGGGGATGAGATCGTCCGTCTGCCGGAACATCTGGAACGGCTGAATGACGCCGGTGTGGACGCGGTGATCGTGGCGGACCTGGGTGCCTTTACGCTGGCGGGGAAATATGCCCCCAACTGCCAGCGCCACATCTCCACTCAGGCCAGCATTTCCAACTATGTCACTGCCAACGCCTGGTATGATCTGGGCGCTTCCCGGGTGATTTTAGCCCGGGAGCTGAGCCTTGAAGAAATTCGGACCATCCGGGAGAACACCCCGGCAGAGCTGGAGATCGAGGCCTTTGTTCACGGGGCCATGTGCGTCAGCTATTCCGGGCGGTGTCTGCTGAGCAATTACATGACGGGCCGGGATGCCAGCCGCGGCGCCTGTGCACAGCCCTGCCGCTATCATTACGCCCTGATGGAGGAAAAACGTCCCGGCGAGTATTTCCCCATTGAGGAGGACGAAAAGGGCAGCTATATTTTAAATTCCCGTGATATGTGCATGATCGACCATCTGGATGACCTGCTGGATGTTGGGCTGTCCAGTTTGAAGATCGAGGGTCGGGCCAAATCCGCCTACTATGCCGCCATCGTCACCGGCGCTTACCGGCACTGTCTGGACGATGCCGCCGCGGGCCGCCCCATTGACCCGGTGTGGCGGGACGAGGTGGAGCACGTCAGCCACCGGCCCTACGCCACCGGCTTTTACTACGGTTATCCCGGCCAGTACTACGAAAATTCCCGCTACATCCGGGAATGGCAGGTGGTGGCGCTGGTCACGGAATGTGGCTCCGACGGCAACGCTGTCATTTCCCTGCGGAACAAGTTCCGCACCGGTGACACGGTGGAGCTGGTAGGGCCGGACCTGCGTCCCTTTTCCATGACGGTCCCGGAAATGCGGGATGAGGCCGGAACCGTGATCGAAGAACCCCGAAATCCCCAGATGCTGCTGAAGCTCAGGCTGCCCCGTCCGGTGCCGCCTATGACGCTGGTACGCCATCAGGTGGAATTATCAGCCAAATAAGGAGATAGGAGATATTATGAACGCAGATGTTGTGATCATCGGCGCCGGCCCTGCCGGCATCTTCACCGCCCTGGAAATGGTCAAGAAGGGCAGCAAACAGAAGATCGTCATGGTGGAAAAGGGACAGGCGGTGGAGAACCGCCACTGCCCCAAGGACAAGACGAAGAAGTGTGTCAACTGCAAGCCTTACTGCCACATCACCACCGGCTTTTCCGGCGCCGGTGCATTTTCCGACGGCAAGCTGTCCCTAAGCTATGAGGTAGGCGGCGATCTGCCCACTCTCATCACCCCGGAGGTGGCCCAGGAGACCATCAATTATGCCGACCAGATCTATCTGGATTTCGGCGCGGACCAGCACATTGAGGGCCTGGGCAACGATGAGGAGCGGAAGGAGATCCGCAAGCACGCTATCCAGGCGGGCTTGAAGCTGGTGGACTGCCCCATCCGCCACATGGGCACGGAAAAGGCCCAGGGCATTTACTATGCCATTGAGAAGTATCTCCAGGAAAACGGCGTGGAGATGTACTTCGGCTATGAGTGCAGCAACCTGATCCTGGAAAACGACGTCTGTAAGGGCGTCTCCGTGTCCAACGGCAAGGTGGACATGGAGATCTACGCCAGGCACACCGTGGTGGCCACCGGCCGCCGGGGCGCCGACTGGCTGGAAAAGCTCTGCGCCGAGCACAACATCGCTCACGCCCCCGGCACTGTGGATATCGGTGTCCGTGTGGAGGTCCGCAATGAGGTCATGGAGACCGTAAACCGGGTCCTGTACGAGTCCAAGCTGGTAGGCTATCCCCGGCCCTTCAAGAACAAGGTCCGTACCTTCTGCCAAAACCCCGGCGGCTTTGTCAGTCAGGAAAACTATGACAACAACCTGGCGGTGGTCAACGGCCACTCCTACAAGGAGAAGAAGAGCGACAACACCAACCTGTCCATTCTCTGCTCCCACAATTTCTCCGTGCCCTTCAACCAGCCCATTGCCTACGCCCAGAAGGTGGGCGAGCTGACCAACATGCTGGCCAACGGCCAGATTCTGGTGCAGCGCTTCGGTGACATTCTGGACGGCAAGCGCACCTGGCAGAAGGAGCTGGCCCAGTCCAACATCCGCCCCACTCTGCCGGACGCCGTGGCCGGCGACATCACCGCCGCCATGCCTTACCGGGCCATGACCAACATCATCAACTTCATTCAGGCCATGGATTATGTGGTGCCCGGCTTCGCCGCCTACGAGACCCTGCTGTATTCCCCCGAGCTGAAGTTTTACTCCAACCGGGTGAAGATGGACACGGATTTCAACACCAGCCTTCAGGGCCTTCACTGTCTGGGCGACAGCTCCGGCTGGACCCGCGGCTTGATGATGGCCTCCGTCATGGGTGTCCTCATGGGCCGCAAGATCGCGGAGGAGGGCTGAGTTCCCTTCCGCCCGTAATATGTTCCGAATAAATACAGCCCCGCCGGATTCCTTTCGGAATCCGGCGGGGCTTTTATCATGTAGGAAAGGCTTTGCGCTTATTCCTGCGGCTGGTCGGCGGCGATGTTCACGCCGATGCCGTTGACCTCCACGCCGTCATCGGCGGGAATCAGGAGATACTTGCGGCCGTCGATGATCCGGGTCTCGATGAGGTAGCTGTTTTCCGGGGCGATGGAGATCTTCACCTCCGGGGTGGTGACCTGAAACTTGCGGCTCTCGATGATATTCACCGGATTCAGTGCGGCGTTTTCGCCGTACTGCTTTTCGCAGTTCGCTTTGAACGCTTCCACCTTTTCGGTGTCCACGCCGCTGTTGGCCAGTATGCAGCCCACGTCGGAAACCGTCAGCTCCAGCGGCTCCGGATCGTGGCTTTCCTTGTGGTCCTCGATCTTCGCCCGGATCTGCTCATGGACGGACTGCACCACGTCATAGCTGCAAGCCTCATCCAACGCCTCCGTCAGCGCCGTATCAAAAACGTTTTTCTGTTCTGCCGCAGACATGGGCGGCTCCACCCGGAACAGCGCGTCAATGACCTCCTGATGCAGCTCCGCCGGGTTCTTGGCGTAGAACAGCAGGTCATAGATGTTGGCGGCGCGGCTGTCAAAGGCGGGGTACAGGAAGCCAAGCTCCGGGGCCAGCGCGATATGGCCGGTGGAGCCGGGATGGAATTCGTTCAGGTCATGATCGTACCGCAGTTCCAGAGTAGGGGCCTTTACCGGGCAGACGGCGCAGACAAAGTAGCGATACACCGTGTCCCCCGCGTCCGCCTGAAATTCATCGTCCCGGCTCTTGTGGGGCACATCGTAGGTGTCCGCAGCCAGCAGGATCAGGTAGTTGGTCTCTCCCATGTTCAGTGCGTCGATCAGCCGACGGCAGAAATCCTCCCGGGAGGCAGGGTCCTTCAGTTCCGTCTGCCGCATGGTCTGCAGCAGGCGATGCTCGTCACTGTCCGCCACCTGTGCCGTGGAAAACGTGATATCCACCAGGTTCTTGCCCAAGGCCCCGGAGAGGGCCTTTTTCAGGAGGCCCAGATACATTTCCTGCTCCTCCTGCTGCATGAGGCCCATAGAGGCGTCGATCCAGGAAATGATCTCCTTATTGCTGTTGACATAGCAGCCAAAAATCTTGGAAATGCTGTTTTTATCCAGCTTGAAGCGCCGCCGGATCTCGTTGAGTTCTTTTTGATTCATGGTTATCCTTTCCCTTCGGTCAATGCTCGTACAGGAAGAAAGTGTACCACGGAACCGGCCGGAGGGCAAGGGAAAAACCTACAAATCACACACAGCAAAACCGGCGGATACGCATACACGTATCCGCCGGTCATTTATTGTTCGGTCAGCCGATCAGCCGTTCTTCTTGCCGGCGCACAGCTTTTCCGCAAGGACGCACAGGAGAACGGTCAGGACCATATCCGGCAGAGTGTAGCCCACCGGGGTGTCCACGCCCATGAGCCAGCGATAGGCGATGAAGCCCACCAGCCAGATCACCAGATTCCGGCCGTCCGCCGCCACGGCAAAGCGATCCCGCTTGAGGAGGAAATGATCCGCGATCTGCACCGCGATCATGGGTGCAAACACAGAGCCGATCAGATACAGGAAGCCGGTGATATCATCCATGGGGAACAGAATGGCCCCCGCAGCGCCGATGACCGTCACCGCAATGGCGGTCTTTTTCCCGTTCAGCTTCTTGGAGAGGGACTCGGCAGAAATACCGGCGGACCAGGCATCCAGGAAGGTGGTGGTGACCGTGGAGAACACCAGAATCACCAGCGCGGCAATGCCGAGACCGGCCTTCACCATGATAACGGCGATATCATACTCCCCGGTGAAGATGGCCGCGCCCATGCCGATGACATACATCCAGCAGGACACCAGGCCATACACCAGAACGCTGACCCAGGTGGCCTGCACAGGCTTTTCCGCCTCGCGGGTGTAGTCGCTGATGAGGGGCAGCCAACTCAGAGGCATGGCCACCGCCAGCTCCACCGCCGCACCGAAGGTCATGGCCTCGCCGGAGGCCGCCATAGCGCTGCCGGAGAAGAAGATCACCTTGCACAGCACTAAGGTCAAAAGAAACAGGGCCGCCATAGTAAGCTTGTTGATCCAGCCCAGATCCGTGATGCCCACAGCGATCCACAGGATAATAAGGACGCCGATGACCAGACACCAGACCCAATGACCAAGATTGAAAATACCTCCGATAGCCAAGGCCCCGTCATAGATCATGATGGCAGTCCAGCCTACCAGCTGAAGCACGTTCAGGAAGGCGAACAGCAAGCCGCCCTTCTGTCCAAAGCTCATTTTCACAGTCTCCATGGCGCTGCGGCCGGTGCGGCCGCCGATGAGACCCGCCAGAAGCATCATGGCGCAGCCGATGATGTGGCCGATGAGAATGGCCGCCAGACCCTTGGCCATACCCAACGGGGCAAAGGCGGTGCCGGTGAGGATCTCCGCCAGAGAAACGCCTGCGCCGAACCAGATCAGTCCGTTTTGGAAGGTGGATGTCTTTTTCATGCCTGCGCCCCGCCTTCCGTTCCGAAGCGGTCCGCCATATCCCAGAAGGATGCCTCATAGCGGGAACACGCCGTAAAGATCTCCTCCAGATAGCGGAGCTGCTCCTCGGTATAGTCCTTGGTCAGCCGCTCCAGCATATCCTTCAGGATCACGTTGTTGCCTGTGTAGCGGGGAGTGATGTAGCCCCGCACCCAACGCCCGTACATGGGGTGCTCGGGAGCGGAGGGGCACTCCTCCACGATCTTGCGGGCGATGACCTCATAACTGTAAGCACAGGAGAAGATGGCCGTCAGAATTTCCGCCTCACCGCCCCGATAGGCAACGCTGAGCATATAGGAGGTGTAAGAGCGGTTATCCTGCTGGATAGGCGTGTGGTCCAGTTCCTCCTGGGTGATGCCGAAATCGGCCATATAGCCGTTGTGAACGTTGACCTCGCCGTCCAGGATCGCCTGGATGTACTTGGCAAAGAGTTTCATGACCTCCACGCTCTTGCTCTTGGCTACGCCGATGGCAAAAACCTTGGTATAGTCCATGAGATACCAGTAATCCTGAATGATATAGCTACGGAATTTCTTCTGGTCCAGCGTGCCGTACTTCAATCCCTGCACAAAGGGCTTTTCGTGGTAGCTGGCCCAGATATCCTCGGTGGCTTTCAGAAGCCGATCAACAGTACCCATCATTTTGCCTCCCTTCTGGCAATGGCCCGCCGCATAAGCGTCAGCGGCAGCACCGATACGATCAAAATGCTCAAGATTCCCTCCGGAAGCCGGGAGGACAGGTTAAAGGCCAGACTGTAACCCCAGGCGCCCCAGCCGTCCCATGCGTTCTGGGAATAGAAGATCACGCCGCTGATCACATGACCGAAGCAGCGGATCGCCACCGCCAGCGCCATGCCGCAGATGGCCTTCCAGCGCTTGTCGCTGCCGAACACGCCGGCATAGCCCAAGCAGGAGAAGCAGACCAACTGCTGCACAAAGATCTGCGCCCAGTGGACCGCCTGCCAGCCGGGGATCAGGATCATTGCCAGAATACCGCACACCCAGCCGCTCAACATGGACAGCCGATAATCATACAGCAGGGCCAGCAGCATCAGCGGGATCCAGGATCCGCAGGTGATGTTGGAGCCGGTGGGCAGGGGGATGCGGATCGTGGCCAGCACCAACGTCATGGCGCAGACAATACCGCCCAGACACAGGTCCCGGGCCGTCAGCCGGAAGCCCCGGCACAGCCAGACCGTTGCCAGCAGGTACCCCACGGCGAATAAGATCGCAACCGTAGAGGTGATCATTCCGTGAACGCTCCTTTCAGAGCGAACATGTGATTCATGGGACCGGAACCATGACCCAGATCCAGCATGGCCGCCAGCGCGCCGGAGATGTATTCCTTGGCCCGCTCCACGGACTCGTCCAGATCATAGCCCTTGGCCAGATTGGACGCAATGGCGCTGGAGAGGGTGCAGCCGGTGCCATGGGTGTTGGGATTGTCGATCCGCTTGCCGTGGAACCACTTGCCGAAGCCGTTCCGCCACAGGAGATCGTCGGCATCATTGACCTTATGGCCGCCCTTACACAGCACGGCGCAGCCGTATTTCTCGCTGATGTACTTGGCGGCGGCCTCCATGCCGGTGGCATCGGTGATGGTCATGCCGGAGAGGATCTCCGCCTCGGGGATGTTGGGGGTCAGGACTGCCGCCAGCGGCAGCAACTCCCGGCACAGGGCCTCCACCGCGTCATCCCGCAGCAGCTTTGCCCCGGAGGTGGCCACCATCACGGGGTCCACCACGATGTTCTTCGCCTTGTACTGCTTCAGCTTTTCCGCGATGACCACGATGAGGTCGGCGGAGGAAACCATGCCGATCTTCACCGCGTCGGGGAAAATATCGGTAAAAATAGCGTCCAGCTGCTCACCCAGGAAATGAGGAGTGGACTCCAGAATATCTGTGACGCCGGTGGTGTTCTGGGCGGTCAGGGCCGTGACGGCGCTCATGGCGTAAACGCCGTTGGCCGTCATGGTCTTCATATCCGCCTGGATACCGGCGCCTCCGCTGGAATCGCTTCCAGCAATGGTCAATGCTGTTTTCATGTGAATACTTCCTTTCTTTTTCTACAGCACGTTTTATAAAGCGATACAAGGTGGTGCCCCCAATGTACCGCCTGAACACAGGGCAAGGCCCTGAGCGTTCCGAATTTACTTGTTGAGCGGTTCCCAATGGCCGGGAAACTCCGTCAGGGACGTGAGATAGACCTCCGCCGCCTCTTTCAGCCCCGCCTGATCTGTTTCCCCGTGGGCGTCCAATACGCCGACAGTGCGGTAGCCCGCCGTCTTGGCGGTTTTCAGGGCGTAGAGGGAATCCTCGAATACCAGCGTTTCTGCCGGGGCCGTCCCCAACGCTTCCGCCGCCAGATGGTAGATCACCGGCTCATGCTTGCTGACGCCCACCTCGCCGGTGGTGAAAACTGTTTTCAGGTAGGGCAGCAGGCCCAGCCGATCCAACGCGGCGGTCACGTGCGCCCGCGGGCTGGAGGTAGCCGCCGCCATGGAAATGCCCCGTTCCGCCAGAAATGCCAGCAGCGCCGCCGCGCCGGGCTTGGCAGGGACCTCCTGAACATAGTAGTCCTTCAGCATTTGGGCAATGCCGCCGCAGATTTCCGCCTCGCTCTGTTGAAGCGGGTAATGCGCTTTCAGATAGACAGCCCCCTGCTCCATGCTCATGGGAAAGAGGACCTCATTCAGTCCCGGCTCCGGAGGAATGTGCAGCCGCCGGAGATACCGGGCGCCCAGATCTTCCCAGATACCCATAGAGTCCAGCAGGACGCCATCTAAGTCGAAAATGGTCCCCCGGATCATGCCCGCAGCATTTCTTTCACGGTGGCTTTCAAATCAGCGGCGGCGGCTTTGACATCCTTGGCGGCGTAGATAGCGCTGATGACCGCCACGCCGCAGATGCCGCTGCCCGCCAGCTTGCCTACATTCTCGCCGGAAATGCCGCCGATGGCCACCACAGGAATGGACACGGCCTTGCAGATAGCCTTCAGGGTCTCGTAGGACATCTCCCCCACATCGCTCTTGGAGCTGGTGGGGAACACGGCTCCCACGCCCAGATAATCCGCTCCTTGCTTCTCTGCCAGCAGAGCCTCCTCCACCGTGTGGGCTGAGACACCGATGAGCTTGTCCGGCCCCAGCTTGGCCCGGGCATCCAGCGCCGCCATATCGTCCTGCCCCACATGAACGCCGTCAGCGTCCATGGCCTTGGCGATGTCCACGTTGTCATTGACGATAAAGGGAACATGCCGCTCCCGGCACAGGGCTTGCAGCTCCTTGGCTTCTTCCAGAAATTTGCCCTCATCCAGAGACTTTTCCCGAAGCTGGATCATGGTGACGCCGCCATCCAGACTCTCCTTGACCACGTCCACCAGCGTCCGACCGTTCAGCCAGTGACGGTCGGTGACGGCATACAGCAGCAGATCTTTGGGATCACATTTCATATTGAACACCTCTGCATCTTTTGAAATCCCGGCGGGCACCGCTCTTGTCTGTCCGGCACAAAGGGCCAGATAGAAAACAAAACGCGGATATGCCTGAAAGACATATCCGCATTACGAGCTCCATGAGCGTGTCAGCGACGGTATCTCCCTACGTTGGCATTATCCAAATCAGGTTTACGGGTCTGGGCAATACATCCCACTCTCAGCCTGCTTGCGCAAGCTCCCCTATTGACAAAGGGTATCATAGCACTATTCGCCCCGGTTTGCAAGGGATTTTTCCGGATACGGGGGAAATCGGTCAATTTTCCACGCTCTGCGCGGACTGCACAGAAATTCTGGCGAAAATGCAGTGCATTTCGCAAAAACTCCGCACATCGAGGACATCTGTCTTTTCAATGACCGCCATGAAGGGACCCATTTGTGATCCTGCACGAAGTTTATTCGGAGGGGTAGACAAGTTTTCGCCACGGGTGTATATATGTATACAAGTATACAGCAAGCGTATCGCTGGAAAGGAGCCCGCCATGCTTGAATTATCCGCCAAAACCAATCTGCTGGAGGAAAATGACTACCGTTATTCCCTTCAGGATGTGAAGGACCCGGTGCTGTACCGGGACGTATATAACTATGACGAGGTCCCCAAGGTGGCCTTCAACCACCGGCGGGTGCCTACATCCATGCCTGCCGATATCTGGATCACGGACACTTCCTTCCGGGATGGTCAGCAGTCCATGAACCCCTACACCCCGGAGCAGATCGAGCACCTGTTCAAGCTCCTCAGCAAGCTGGGCGGGCCTTACGGCCTGATCCGCCAGACGGAGTTTTTCATTTACAGCAAGCGGGACCGGGAGGCCATCGAACGCTGTCAGGCTTTGGGGCTGCGCTTCCCGGAGATCACTACCTGGATCCGGGCCACCCGAGAGGACTTCCGGATGGTGAAGGACCTTGGCATCAAGGAGACCGGTATTCTGGTGTCGTGCAGCGACTACCACATCTTTAAGAAAATGCAGATGACCCGCCGGCAGGCGTTGGACTACTATCTGGCCACGGTGAAGGACGCCTTTGACGCCGGGGTCATGCCCCGATGCCATCTGGAGGATATCACCCGTGCGGACTTTTACGGCTTCGTGGTGCCCTTCGTCAATGAACTGATGGAGCTTTCCCACCAGGCCAAGATCCCCGTCCGTATCCGGGCCTGCGACACCATGGGCTACGGTGTCCCCTACACGGAGGTGGCCCTGCCCCGCAGCGTTCCCGGCATCATCTACGGTTTGCAGCACTATTCCGGCGTGGAGAGCGAATATCTGGAATGGCACGGCCACAATGACTTCTACAAGGCCGTTGCCAACGCCGCCACCGCCTGGCTGTACGGCGCCAGCGGCGTGAACTGCTCCATGCTGGGCATCGGTGAGCGCACCGGCAATGTGCCGTTGGAGGCCATGGTGTTTGAATACGCCTCTCTCCGTGGCTCTCTGGACGGTATGGACCCCACTGCCATCACCGAGATCGCCGACTACTTCGAGCACGAGATCGGCTATCACATCCCCCCCATGACGCCCTTCGTGGGCCGGAACTTCAACGTCACCCGTGCAGGCATCCACGCTGACGGGCTTTTGAAGGACGAGGAGATCTACAACATTTTCAATACGGAAAAGCTGCTGGACCGGCCTGCCGCCGTAGCCATCAGCAAAACATCCGGGCTGGCGGGCATCGCCTACTGGATCAACCAGAACTACCGGCTCCGCAGCGACCACCAGCTCAGTAAGCATGACGCACTGGTGGAAAAGCTGAAGGTCTGGGTGGACGAACAGTACGCCGGAGGCCGCACCACCGCCCTTTCCAACGAGGAACTGGAAGAAAAAATCGCAGAACTGTCCGGCGGCGTGCTGAAGCCCCGCCATTGAGGAGGAACCCACCATGATGAGAGATCACAAGCCCATTTCCATCGCCGATCAGGTTTTCGAAAAGCTGGAACGGGATATTCTGTCCGGTAAATACCCTCAGGGCGAGATTCTGAGCGAGCTGCGGCTGTCCGGCGAGCTGGGCGTCAGCCGCACCCCCATCCGGGAAGCCATCCGCCGCTTGGAGCAGGAGCGCATTTTGGAGGACTCCGGACACGGTCTGGTGGTCATCGGCATCTCCCGGCAGGATATGCTGGATATCTACGAGATCCGCCTTCAGCTGGAGGGTCTGGCCGCAAAGCGGGCCGCCGCCAGCATCACTGACGATGTACTGAGTGAAATGAAGGAGGTCCTGGACCTGCAGCGCTTCTACATTGAAAGTGAAAAGGAGCCGGGTGAAAATTCCGATCAGGTCAAAAACCTGGACTCCCGGTTCCATGAATTGCTTTACAACAGCTGCGGCAGCCGTCCCTATGCGGATACGCTGATCTCCCTCCATAAGAAGATCATCAAGTACCGCAAGGCCTCCGTCACCCACCACAGCCGGGCGGTCCACGCCTTAGAGGAGCACACCGCCATCTACGAGGCCCTTGCCGCCCACGATGGGGACCGGGCCGCGGAGGCATCCCTGCGCCATGTGGAAAACGCCCGGGCCAATCTGGCAGACATCATCCAAAAGGAGGGCTGAACCATGGAAAAGACATTGACAGAAAAGCTGATCGCCGCCCATCTGGTCAGCGGCAGCATGGAGCCGGGGGCTGAGGTGGCCCTGCGCATCGACCAGACCCTGACCCAGGATGCCACCGGCACCATGGCCTATCTGGAATTTGAATCCATGGGCATTGACCGGGTGAAAACCAAGCGGTCCGTGGCCTATATCGACCACAACACTCTCCAATCCGGCTTTGAAAACGCCGACGATCACCGGTACATCCAATCCGTTGCCGCCAAGCACGGCATCTGGTTCTCCCGCCCCGGCAACGGCATCTGCCATCAGGTGCATCTGGAACGCTTCGGCGTACCGGGGCAGACCCTCATCGGCTCCGACAGTCACACCCCCACCGGCGGCGGCATCGGGATGCTGGCCTTCGGCGCGGGGGGCATGGACGTAGCCGTGGCTATGGGCGGCGGAGCCTACTACATTACCATGCCCAAGGTCATCAAGGTCGAGCTGACCGGTGCGCTGCGTCCCTTCGTCACCGCCAAGGACATCAGCTTGGAGGTCTTGCGGCTTCTCTCCGTCAAGGGCGGCGTGGGTCATGTGATGGAATGGGGTGGTCCCGGCATCGCTGGACTGTCCGTTCCGGAGCGGGCCACCATCACCAATATGGGTACGGAACTGGGGGCTACCACCTCCATCTTCCCCTCCGATGAAGTGACCCGCGCCTTTTTGAGGGCTCAGGGGCGGGAAGCCGACTTCACCCCCCTCTCCGCCGATCCCGATGCGGCCTATGACCGGATTATCCACATTGATCTGGACACGCTGGAGCCGCTGATCGCCTGCCCCCACATGCCGGATAAGGTGGTGCCCGTCCGCAGTCTGAAGGGCGTTAAGGTGGATCAGGTCTGCGTCGGCTCCTGCACCAATTCCTCTCTGTACGATCTGCTGAAAACCGCCGCCATGCTGAAGGGCAGGACCGTGTCCCCCTCTGTCAGTATGTCCGTGTCCCCCGGCTCCCGGCAGGTGCTGACCATGCTGGCCAACTGCGGCGCCCTGTCCGACATTCTGGCTTCCGGCGCCCGGCTGCTGGAATGTGCCTGCGGCCCCTGCATCGGCATGGGCTTCTCCCCCAACTCCGGCGGCGTGAGCCTGCGGACCTTCAACCGCAACTTCGAGGGCCGCAGCGGTACGGCGGATGCCAAGGTGTATCTGGTGTCCCCGGAGACCGCCGTGGCCGCCGCCCTCACCGGGGAGATCACCGATCCCCGCGACTTGGGACTGGACGCTCTCTATGTGGACCTGCCGGAGCGGTTCCTCATTGACGACAGCGCCGTGCTGGCTCCTGCCTCCCCGGAGGATGCGGCCCAATTGGAGGTGCTTCGCGGTCCCAACATCAAGGAATTCCCCCAGGGCAAGCCTGTGGGGGACGCCATCACCGCCAAGCTGACCCTAAAGGTCGGGGACAACATCACCACCGACCACATCATGCCTGCCGGCTCCAAGATCCTCCCCTACCGCTCCAACATCCCCAAGCTGTCGGAGTTCTGCTTCGCCGTGTGCGACAAGGAGTTCGCCCAAAACGCCAAGGCAGCCGGGGAGACCATTTTGGTAGGTGGAAGCAACTACGGACAGGGTTCCTCAAGGGAACACGCGGCGCTGGTGCCCCTGTACTTAGGTGTCCGGGCAGTCATCGCCAAGAGCTTCGCCCGTATCCACGCCGCCAACCTCATCAATGCCGGTATCCTGCCCCTGACCTTTGCCAACCCCGATGACTATGATGCCTTGACCCAGGGCGAGACCCTGACCCTCACCGGCATCGACGCCGGTCTGGACAGCGGCACCATGACGCTTCACGCTGGAAACCGTGAAATTCCCGTCTGCGGCAGCTTCACCAAGCGGCAGGCAGCGATGCTCCGGGCAGGCGGTCTGCTGAATTACACGAAAGAAGGCAATGACTGATGGATCAGAACACATATATCGAACAGGCGGCGGCGCATTTCCGTGCCTTACTGACTGAGCAGTTAAACCGGCAGGAGCGTATGGCCCAAGGCTCCCCCGCCAAGGACTTTTCCCGCATGGAGCGCATCGTCATTGGCCTGATCCCCGGTGACGGCATCGGTCCCATCCTCATGGCCCAGGCCCGGCGGGTGTTGGAAAAGCTGCTGGCGGACGAGATTGCCAATGGCCGGGTGGAACTGCGGGACATCGAGGGGTTGACCATTGAAAACCGCACTGCTCAGGGCAAAGCCATTCCTGACGAGGTGCTGGCCTCCATCAAGGACTGCGACGTGCTGCTGAAAGGCCCCACGGAGACTCCAAAGGGCGGTACGCTGGAAAGCGCCAATGTGGCCATGCGCCGGGAGCTGGACCTGTTTGCCAACGTGCGGCCTGTATCCGTCCCGAAGCTGGGCATCGACTGGACCTTCTTCCGGGAGAATACGGAGGGCGAATACGCTCTGGGCAGCCGGGGCATTGAGGTGCCCGGTATGCTGAGCATGGATTTCAAGGTCACCACAGACGCCGGTACCCGCCGGATCGCCAAGGCCGCCTTTGACTTTGCCCGGGCCAACGGCAAAACCAATGTGGCCATCGTCACCAAGGCCAACATTATGAAAAAGACCGATGGAATGTTCACCCGCATCTGCCATGAGGTTGCGGCGGACTATCCGGAGATCACCGCCGAGGACTGGTACATCGACATTATGACCGCCAATCTGGTGAACCCGGAGATCCGGAGCAGGTTTCAGGTATTCGTTCTGCCCAATCTGTACGGCGACATCATCACCGACGAGGCCGCCCAGATCCAGGGCGGCGTAGGCACGGCGGGCAGCGCCAACACCGGCAGTCAATATGCCATGTTCGAGGCCGTCCACGGCACCGCCCCCCGGCTCATCGCCGACGGCGAGGGGGACTACGCCAATCCCGCCAGCATTTTGAAGGCGGCAGAGCTGCTGCTGCGGCACATCGCCATGGCGGACAAGGCAGATCAGCTCGCCGCCGCTATGAGCCTCTGCACGGAGACAGAGCGCCGGGTGGTCATGACTGGTCACCGGGACGGGGCCTCCTGCGTCCAGTTCGTGGATTATCTGCTGGAAAAGCTGTAAAAGCAGCATCCAAACGGTTTACCTGTCCATATCGTCAAAAAGCGGTCCGCAGACATCTGCGGACCGCTTTTTAGTATGTTAGAACAAATCAGTCAACATGACAGAAAAACAGCAAAATAGGACGCATTCACATTGCTGACTTCCACATATGGCATTTTCAGAAGGAAAACAGAGATAGACTTCCACAGAAACTTTCACCCCACCCGGCGGAGGACGCAAAAAGAGAGGGAACCGGTTTCCCGGTCCCCTCTCAAAAGGTTTTGAGTTTTTCGAAACTTACTTGTTGAAGTAACGCTTCAGCATACCCTCCAGAGCCTTGCCGTGGCGGGCCTCGTCGCGGGCCATCTCATGGACGGTGTCATGAATAGCGTCCAGACCGTTCTTCTTGGCGCAGGCGGCCAGCTCAAACTTGCCGGCAGTAGCACCGTACTCGCAGTCCACACGCCAGGCCAGATTCTTCTCGGTGGAGGCGGTCATGTTGCTCTCCAGGTCGCTGCCCAGCAGCTCGGCGAACTTAGCGGCGTGCTCGGCTTCCTCATAAGCGGCCTTCTCCCAGTAGAGGCCGATCTCGGGATAGCCCTCACGGTGAGCGATCCGGGCCATGCACAGATACATACCCACCTCGCTGCACTCGCCGTTGAAGTTGGCCATGAGCTGATCGAAGATGTACTTCTTATCCTCCTCGGAGATGTCAGCGTTGTTCTTCACGGTCTCTGCGTAGATGCCGAACTTGTGCTCAGCAGCCAGCTTCAGCTCGCCCTTGACCTCTTCAAACGCATTCTTGGCGTGGCAGACGGGGCACTCGACGGGAGCCTCGGGACCCTCATAAATGTAACCGCAAACCTTGCAGACCCACTTCTTCATAGATGTATCCTCCTTAAATAATTACCTTATCTTCGCTCTTTCCCTGAGCGTTTTTTGCTTTGTGAGTGTAGTATATCAGGAATCGTTTCTATTTGCAAGTTGCAAATGCAACTTTTTAAAAGAACCTAAAATTGTTCACGCTTTGTTAGAGTTATTGAACTGCCCTGGGACTATCCCACACAGATACAGCGGCCGGGGAAGCGATCGCTTCCCCGGCCACACTGGTTGATCTTATTCCTCGTTCCGGGCCTTGGCCTCGGCAATGGCCTTCTCCTGCGCCGCGGGAGGGCAATCCTCATAGCGAACAAAGTGCAGGGTAAAGGTGCCGCGGGACTGAGTCATGGAGCGGAGG
>ENA-UEYI01001042-UEYI01001042.1-human-gut-metagenome-genome-assembly--contig:-NODE-1042-length-25372-cov-18.392924_pt1 | contig 25372 bp, 23 predicted proteins | sample MGYA00242900_ERZ507916 | MGnify/ENA primary metagenome ERZ507916 (study PRJEB26167, sample SAMN06115521) | human gut metagenome | host: Homo sapiens | place: China:Chongqing | collected 2015-09-02...
AACTTGTCCGACTTTTTATTCTTCTTATCATCGTCCACTACAGGCACACCGCCACCACCTCCACCATTGTTTGTGATGACAGGTTTATGATTGGTTTCCTCGGCAGCTTGTTTGCCGAGATCGTTGCCATAAACATCAAAGATAGCATGCTCCTTTTGGTTCTGCTCATCAATTTTCCTTTGAATACTTGCCTTGTTATTTTTCAGATGCGCAGTATAAGTAGCCGCTCCCGTGTCCATGGCACGCCCTTCACGTCCACCCACAAAGTTTGATGATGCATTGATTCGCTTATCCTTCTCAATCGCATCATCAGCCTCTTTCAATTCCATTGCAAGTTTCGCCTTCTCCTTGCCAATCTCTTTGAGCAAATCTTTGGCACCTTCCAACTCATATTTCTTGGCAAGAGAGTTCAGATAGTCGTCCAGGGCTTTCTTGTTCTCCATGTATTTACCCGTGGTCGCGTCCAACTGAGCATTGTAGTTCGGGATAATTTTGTTCAGCGCATTGACCGCCTTTTGGCGATCGTCAAGCGACAGTTTCTCATCCTTTGCCACCTTAATCAAGGCTTCAATCTTGTTTTTCTCCTCCACAATACCCTCCTGACCTTTCTGTCTGACTTCTGCAAGCGCTTTCTCTGATGCACTCATCTCGTTCATCTTGGAAATGGTCTTGTAAATGCCATATCCCAAAGCCACAGCTGCTGCGAGCAAAATTCCCCAACCACTTGCCAACGAAAGTCCCTTTCGCTTCAAGTCCACCATGAGCGAGGATTGACGCGCCCAATTACCTTGCAGCTTCGCCAATACCAAATTGAAGGCAATATGCCCAGCTTGTAGCGTATTCACCACCGCATGATACGCCAAAGCCGTACCCTTACACACGGCATGCCATGCCGCTTGTGCTTTAAGCGCGATGGCATTTGCCTTGACTGCGATGGTGTAAGCTACCACCATTGAAGTCAGTACGATAATGGCTTCCTTGTTTCTTGCAAGGAAGTCTATTGTCGTGCTCATAGCCTTCAGTGTGAGGGTCGTGGTGCTGATTACGTGCTTCATGACGGGCATAAGTTTCTCGCCCAATTCGATAGCCAACTCCGTGACACGCTTTCTTGCCTTATCCAGCTCCGCCTCGACAGTTGAGTTCTGCACATTAAACTCATTCGTAACCGATGTGGCATCTTCAAACGATTGGGTTGCCTGTTCCTGTTGCCACTTCACCATTTCCACATTGCCGGCTAAGGTCGCCAGTACTTGTGAAGCACGGGCGCCATTCTCACCCATGTTTTTGAAAACAGGAGCGAGAACGTCCATGTTGCCGAGTTTCTTTAATTGCTGCAACAACATCAAAAGTCCCTCGTTGGTGCTGCGTTTCAATGCCTTGTTGAGTTCGTCCAAATCCATGCCCGTTGCCTTGGCTATCTTGCTTGGTTCCTTGAACAAGTTCATGATGAGTTGCGAGAGTGCCGTTGCCGACATCTCGCATGCTTGTCCCTGGCTATCCAACACCGCTGCAAAAGCCATAATTTGCGGAATGGTCATACCCGCTTGCGCCCCCACACCAGCCATGCGCTTTCCAAACTCCGCGAGGTAGCCCGCACTTGCCGTACAATTTTGAGAGAGGTCGTTAATTACTGAACCGACAGCGAGTAAGGACTTTTCAGTACCTAAACGTGCTTCATCCCCAAATATGTTGGTGAGTTTGGAAAGCGTCAAGGTCGCCCCATCTCCCAACTCGTCCAATGCCACATTGATTTGGTCAGCTGCTTTTACAAAGCCCAAGACATCTTCTTTAGAAGACTTTCCGAGTCGCCCCGCTTCCTCTGCGAGCTTGTTCAAGTCTTCACGGCTTGTACGGGTGTCCATCTTCTTAAAGTCCTCATTCAGTTCCTTTACCTCGTCATCAGCCAAACCCGTAAACTTGCGTACATTCGCCATTTCCGCGTCCATTTCTGCAAAAGCGTTCACCGCCTTGCGTCCTGCCATGACAAGTCCCGTGCCGACCGCTGCCACCCCTGCAATGATGTTGCCCCACTTATCCACAAAACCATTGATGCGGTCCACAAGTCCCACATGCTCCTTTTCGGTCTCCCTTAGCTCCTCATTGACATTCGCGATTTCAGCCTTTACGCGTTTGATACTCTCACACTGCTTGTTCCACTCGTCCGTACCGCGTTCGATGCCGTTTAGTGAGCGTTTCAACTCCTTCAACGTCCTGTTCAACTCTTTCGGTGAAGCTTTGTCTAATCTTTTCAATACATTCTCCACCCCCTGGGTTGCACTCTCAATCTGCCCAATCTGGCGGCGGGTCTGCTTTAGTTCACGCTGGAACTTCTTCAGCTGGACTTTATCGCCCGCAGCTGCTGCCTTTGTTATTTTATCTTCGAGGTCGCTCGCTTGCCGTTTCAACTGTTCGAGCATATTTTGCGCCTGTTTGCCGTTCACTGTAAGCGTGACCGTAGCATTTGCGTTGATATCTGACATAGTCTTTCTTTTTTGGGTGTTATTATACGCACAAACTTAGCCATGCGCCAAAGAAGCAAAAAAGACGATGTATCAAGGCTTTTCCACTCCTAAAGTGGGCGTGATTTTTGAAGAAATCCGCGTTTTGTTAAGTAGTAGCAAAACAAAAGCCTTGATACAGAAGTCTTTAGGGGATTGTTAAGGGTTTTCCCCTTAACCCCTCCGTCGGAAGACCCCCCGACCGCCCTACATCGTCAAACCACGAACACCCCCACACTAAAGCGGAATATGTAAACATATCTTAAATAACACCCTCATTTGAGTTCCTTCGCCCCGACAAAAGTCCCCAAAATGCACGAATGCCGAAAAGGTTGAACACATTGAAAAGGAAGAAAAGGCAACCAACGCACACATCACACCCACACAACAAAATACCCCGAAGTTTCCACGAAAACACCCCGAAGTTTCGCAAATACCACGATTGCCCACTCCAAGTTTCTCATGTGCATAGATGCCAAGTTTCCACCCACCCAACAAAGCACCCCGAAGTTTCGCAATGCGCTCAAATCCAAGGTTTCGGACTACCTAAACGACCCTCCAAGTTTCGCGATGTCTACCCAAGCCCCCCAAACTGACACTTTGCAGTTTCTAAACCTTCAAAATCACCTTTCAAGGTCTCAAAAAGTAACAAAACGACACTCCGAGTTCCTTTATACTCATGAGGTTCGGGAGTTTCTGACTATCCAACGACCCAACGCGCCCGACCAAACACCCACACCACCCCCCCCCCCCGAAGCATTTTGGGGTCTCTGATAGCCTCCAAAATCCGCTACCTTTCAAGGGAAAAATTCACACCTTGGGGGTCTCGACCGACCACCACCCGCGCCACCGCGAACGGGCGGTAATCCGTCTGTGTGCGTGCCGAAAAATGCCTAACACTTTAGCAGATGTTAATCTGCCATAGTGTTAGGCACTTGAAGGCACGTACTCAGACGACCGCTGACGGGCATAAAAAGTGTGTTGTCGTATTTTAGCGGACTTGTCCGCCATAGCACGACAACACGCTTTGTTGCCTAAAAAAGGCACGCTGTGCGGTAAAACGGACTGGCGAGGCACGTAGCCTGTCCGCCAACAATAGAGCCTGCATCTTCTTTCGAGGTACGAGAAAGGTGATGTGGGCTTGACGGACTGACTTTGAAGCATGAAAAGTAGGTCTGCACATGAAAGAAGCCCAACCTCCCTTGAAGCATGAAAGGGTGGATTGGGCTTGAACGGAATGGCTTTGAACCCTGAGAAGCCTTTCCGCTAAACAGTGGGCTAATCTCCTTTGAAGCATGAAAAGGTGTTTAGCCCATTAAAGAAATTCAAGCATCGGAGTCCCGACGATGGCACCACCAAAAGGCAGCTAAGGCTGCAAGGAATACCAAGGTCAAGATTAACTTGACAGGAAAAGTCCATGGTCTCGCCATGGACTCCCTCTGCTGAACTTGTTTTAAGGAAGAATGCCGAGTCGCAGCGAGGCTGTCTTCCTCCTTTGTCTCTGTCTTGGTGCTCTCCTTTCGGCTTGACGAAAGGTGTGCGCCATAGATACGAATGGATTGCGGCTTTTGCCGGGAAGTCCTTTGCGCCTTGGCGTTAGAAGCACCTTGCAGCGCATGGGGAGCTTCGATAGTTGGAGTCTCTGCTCCAACCCCGAAGCTCACGATGCAGCTGTCGAACAAAAGTTCGGTGTGTCGCCACACCGAATCAATGCGTGACGTTTGCCACTGATGCCGCTGCACCTGTACAGCGGAGTCCGTGGCAAACGTGTTCGTACTTGTGACTTTGTGCGTACTGCGGCACGAAGTGAGTAGGCACAGCCACATGATTATGGGAAAGAGACTGGCTTTCATAGGTCTTTCTGCACATTGAATGAAGGGCAAGCCTTGCTTGAAAACTCATTGTGCCCATGCACAGTTGCATGGGGATAAACGAACTGAAGCTGCTGCACGAGTTGGCGAAGTGCCTGCTTCTGTTGTGGCGTGCGTGTGTCCTTGGGCGTTTTCCCGTCCTTGGCCACGCCACCAATATAGCAGATGCCAATGCTGTTGGCATTATGCCCCAGACAATGGGCGCCAGCTATGTTCTCGGCACGCCCCTTGTGGACGCTGCCGTCACGATAGATGACATAGTGATAACCTATATCGGCAAACTTGCGTGCCAAGTGCCAACGACGAATGTCGTCCACTGTGAAATCTTTGCCTTCGGGGGTGGCAGAGCAATGAATGATAATTTCAGTGATGCGTCGCATAGTTTAGGAGTTTAATAAGTTTAATGAGTTTAAGGCTGCGCTTGGGTGGGCTTTTGAGGTTGCGAGTTGAGTTTCTGCTCCTCTTCCTTAATAGCTTTGTCAAGCGTTTGCATGATCTTTCCCTCAAACTGCGTGACCTTGCGTCCATAATAGATGCTTACTCCGAAGATTGAGCCAGCATAGATGAGACATTGTGAGAAAATCCACAGGACGGAGTCCGAGATTTCGCCTTTGGGCGGTGTGATGAACCCTGCGACTGCAAGGGCATAGCCGCCTACGAGCATGGCGAGGGCGGACCAAAATTGAATGCTTACTTTGGGTTTAGTCATTGTTCGTTACATTTAGGTAAGTATTATCAAGCGTTCAGTTTTGTCTGAACTGTTTTCATCTTGTTTTCCAAGTCGTCCACGCGCTCGCCAAGCGTCATGATCATGTTGTAGAGGTTTACCAAGTCTGTTGAAGTGGCGTCCAACGTCTTTTTATCCCCCTTGCTCATGAGACCGTCCGTTGTGGAACTGGCTAACGGAATGGCGTCCGTGTAAAGCGCATTGAACTTCATGCCGAACTGCGAGAGCACGTACTTGTTCGTGTTCACGTCCCATGCCATGCGGTCAGGGAACAGACAGCCCCAGTCCTCGGCATAGCTTATCGTCTTGCGGTCGCTGCCCGTAAAGTAGATGGCACGCTGGAACACCTTGGCATGGTTGAATATGATTTGTCGGCAGTAGTCGTTCTCGATGTTCTGAATGAGCGTGATGCTCATGTGCTTCTGGTACGTGAGGTGCGCCACCACGATTTCGGCATTGCCCGAAATTGAGGGGTCGCGCAAGGCATTGAGCGCAGCTGTCTCTTCCAAGAAATTGCCCAACTCCTTGACACGCGTGTTCAAAGCCTTCTGCACATCGGTCACGGCACGTGTGGTGGTCAATCCTGGCACGCTTGCCGTAGCCATAGGCAGTGTGACGCTGAACAGCTGTGTGCCTGCGGCATTGTTTGCCGCCAGCACACGCGAACTGCCTGTATAAGCAAAGGACGTGGCTATGGTGTCTGTGACAGCGGACACCGCCTTGTCGATGGTGCAGACGTGGTCATAATACTTGTTGAGCTGCTGCACCTGTGCTGCGGTCATCACGCCCGCACTCGAAGAGGTGGCGGCAGGGAGGGCAAAAGCATTGTTGATGCTTTTCAATTCCCCCGTGACCATGTTCAGGAGCGTGGCAGAAAATGCCACACTCACCTTGTTCACGTCTCCCAACTTGAAGTGCTGAATGACTTGCTTGGCTTCGCCCAACTTGGTTTTCCAAGTTTTCAGGGCAGCGATGTTTGTGTTGCAGTTGGAAATGGAATGCTTTGCCTCTGCCATGTCCTCGGTGCAACTTGTAAGGCTCTGCACCTGTGCAGCGGACATCACCCCGGCTTGTGCGGTGGTGGCGGCTTTGAGAATTATATTGTCTGCCTGTCGTTGCAGCACGCCACTTGCTGTATTGCCCTGAATGACGGACAGACAGACCTTGTCTGTGCCGACCGTACCGAGACTGATGCTCTGCAAAAACGTGGAGAGTTTAAGAAGATTGGCTTTCCAAGCCGTGAGGGACTGCAAGTCCGTGTTTGTTGCGGCAGCAGAGAGCAAGTCTGCCAAGGCTTGCAATATCACGCCCAAGTTCTCGGGCGTGATGGCGGCTTCGGTGCTTAATGCCCGAAAAGCCGTGATTTGCTTGGTTATGTTTGTCGTGTTCATAAGTTGAGTTTTAAGTTTGGAGGTTATGAGGTTATAAAGTCACCTTGGTTGGATCGAGCTTGTCTGAAGCTGACGTTCTAACCTTATAACCTTAAAACTACGAACTATTTAGTGATTGTATCTGAGGTACTTATCGTTCAAAGATTGGGCTACCACACCCACAAATTCTTTTGCCATGTTGTCGGCAAGGAAGTCCCTTAGGTTCATGACGGAAGCATAATACTTACGCGAGAACCAAGGTTTCTTTTTGCGCTTGCGTTCCCTGCCGATGTCCCCATTGTTACCGCGAGGAATCTCCTTACCCGTACCAAAGTTCTGCCAAAGTCCATACTCTAAAAAAGACTGACTTAGTCCGAGCTCCATGAACCGCCCGTCGGCACGGAGCGGTAACGACTTGGGCGAAGCGAGCAAGGCGCCTGTGTCAATCACATCGAGCAAGGTCATTTGCTCTTTCCATATTTTGAGCATGGTTTCATTGAAAGCCGTGACGAATTTTTCGCGTTCGGAAAAGGCACGTTGCTCGGCATCATTCGTTGTTCCACTCATCGACATTGTATCTTAAATCCGTAAACGTGTCCACCGCAATTTGGAAGTAGGCACAAGCGCAGCCCGAAAAGAAATACTCGTTCATCTCGTTGAACGTGATGCGTTCATCGAGGTAAATGCACGATTGTTCTAATCGTGTCCGTTCAAGAATGAGTTGGCTCATGAATTGGCGGAACAACTCTCGGAGTGTTTCCATGCAGTTTAGCCTTGCCTCCATGTCATCAATGGCATGGCGCATGGCAAGAAAGATGGTTTTTACGCGCCTTGTGCGTGGCGTGTTGGCGAGAGCGATATAGCCTTGGCTCATGTCGCTCACACAGACAAAAGCCGTGGTGCTTTGCATGATTTGCAGAGCCTCTTCAAAGCCTTCCAAGCCCGATACACGGACAAAGGCAAAGCCTTGTGCGGTGGCAAACTTGTTGCGAGCCGTGAGGTCGCGGAAGAAGTTTGTGGCATTCCAAGAGCTAAGTTTTAAGTTCATAGGTTATGAGGTTATAAAGTTACTTTAGTTGGTTGCGCAGTTCTTGTGCTTCTTGTGCCTTGGCATCAAGCTCCGTCAAGGCACGCCAGCAGTCCATTTGCAGAATGGCTGCTTCCTTGGTGATGTCGCCTCCTGTGAGCGCACGAATTTGTGCGTTCATTGCCTGTCGGAGTTCCTCTCCGACACCCCAATCAGAACTCCCCAAGAGATTGCTTTTCTCTTGGGGTATGTTGGTGAAGAAGTGTGGAAACATACGGGTGAAGTTCGCTTTGACAGAAGCGAACCAATAAAAGACAGAAAGCAGTTCTGCTTTCTCCAAACAAGCTTTGTCCGAAAGTTTCGGATAAAGCAAATGCGCCATCTCCGCAAGGCATTCCATGCTTTGCGTATGCAGGAAGCCTTGGTAATAGTTCTCACAAGCGAGATAGTCCTCAAAGGGGACAGCTTGCAAATCGGCAGCGACTGCCGATGCACCGCCAATGACAGAAATGCGCACAGGCATGGGAGCGAAGCTCTCCAAAAACGCAAGTTGTCGCGCAGCAAAGGTGATTTGCCAATCGGCAAGCAACACTTGGCGTTTGCTTTTCCTGTCCTTGACCAAACAGGAGTGTTTGTCTGCATGACAGAGCACAACAATTTCAGCCCATTTGCAAACGCAAAGGGCTAACACCTCATTCATCGGCAAATCGCGTGCAACTTGTCGAAAGAAGAACGACAATTGCTGGTCGGACTGTTCCGACCATGACTTGGGCAGGGATATAGAAAATGCTTCCATACCGCGAAAGTATGGAAGCATCTATTGGAGAGGAAAGACAAGTTAGAACCAATACCCACCTTTTCTTTTATCATTCTTGTACCCATGATTTTCAAAGAGAGCAGCGGTTTCCGACTGCTTCCACTCCTCAAAAATGCCATCGGGAGCATTACGGAGGGAGTTCACGACCTCTATGCAAGATGGTATGGGGACTTCTCCTTCTTCCCGTAGCATATACAGTTCAATCGCGAAGATATGCCTCCAGGCACGCTTGTAGTGCGGTGCAGATGGGGTCTCGCCCCATTTGCCCAATAGCTCTGCTTGGCGCAGAGTCGCCAAGAGTTCACAGGAGAAGAAATCATGCGCCAATCGTTCCTCGATGGCGATGAGTTTAGAATGCAGTTTCTGGTAACGCTGCCAAATGTGGTCGGTGCTGCCGAGTTTCCGAGGCAGATCCAACCACGGGTAAAGCGTCTGCTCAAAGTATTGGCATGGGGCGCTTGTCGCCCATGCTTCCGTATTTGCCAACAAGGGAAGTAAGATTGAAAGCGTGTCATCACGCATTTTCTCCAACGACAGGAGCAAGCGTTCCACGCGCTCCTTACTGGCAGGGGCTATATTGGTGTTTGAAACAACACCAAATCCATTGGGTGTAAGCACCAAATCCAATTGTGGCACGGCATGAAGCATGGCTTCTGCCACCACAGCCATACGCGCGTAATGCAACAACTTGTTGGTGGCATCCTCATGGGGCAGTTTCGCAAGAACTGCCTCAGAAAGGAACGTGGTCGTGAGCCACGCTTCCGCCACTTCCAAGTGCGGAGCAATTTTATCAAAGAGCAAGGTCTCGCCTTGCACCGACTTCAGCACATTCGGCACGAATTGCAGAAGCACATTGTTATCGGGTATCAGCTGACTCATGCGTTTTCAGTATTAGGGGTTACACTCACCTGTTTGGCGTCCTTGTTCTCGTCCAACGTGGTGAGCTGGATAAACGGACAGTCGGGATAAGCCCCGTCCCACTTGTTGAACCTTATAATCAATCGGTGCACATTAAACAAAAGGTCGTGATACGGCTTTTGTAGGGCTTGTGCAATCGTATAAAGCTCGCGCTTGTCGCTGCCCGAATTATTCGTCTGCGATTTGCCTGGCACAGAACCCACAAGGTTTGAGTGAACACGCATGGTAAAGCACATCATGTTCACCGCCTCGATGATGTCCGTAGCCCAGTCGCCACCCTCCTTGTCCGTTTCAATCTTGTTAATCACCACATCATGCTGTTCCTCCCCATTGGGAGACACATAAAACTCCGAGAAAAGCACCTTGCCTGAATTTTCCATGCCCGTGAGGAAATTGATGATGTTGTCCTTTTCCTCGTTCACTCGCTCCTGTTGCTTCACGCGGTCGGTAATGCCCTCCGCCTTGAAGATGTTGCTCCAAAACGATTTGGCAATCTCGATGTGGTACTTGATAGGTGCAGAATTTTTCAACTTAGCCTCCTTTGCCACCCCGATGAGTTGCTTGATGTTGTACCACTTGCCCTTGAAGAGCGAGGCATAATAAGGAATGGGATAATACGTGCTGTCAGGCGTCGGCACACGGCTGACTACGGCAAACTTGCGTTTGCCCTTCTTCACCAGTGCCTGCAAGTCCGTCCAAGGACTTTGCGGGTTGAGCAGTGGAATCACCTCCACCTGTTCCGCCCGCACCGAGTTGCGCCAATTCGCGTACAACACCTGTGGTATCACGCCCTCCTTGTTGGCAGGCGCAAAGCGCACATAGCAAGCCTCTTTGCGCAGCACCCTCACCACCTTGTTGCCTTGCTCATTGAGAATTATCACGCTCACGGCAAAGCCGAAATGTTTGAAATCCTGGCAAACACCGAGGAAATAACTCGCCATGTCGTTATCCAAGAAAAACTCCTCGACCTCGTTCACCACATTCCGTTTGCACATTTCATCAGTTTGGTACACCAGTCCGCTCCCATAGCACACCTCTGCATTGAACATCTGGCAAGTGCTCAATGTTTCATCACTCTCAATCAGATTGATAATGTCATACGGCATTTGGTCATCCGCTCCCCAAGGCATATAGCTCACCTTCTCGCTCACATGGCGCGGTGAAATCTCCTCTGCTTCCTTAAAAACCTCGCTGCTCTTAGTGGTGAACGCTGCTGCGGCATGATAGCCGGGCAGGTCGTTCACGCCTGTTATGTGTAAGTAATTGAAATCGCCCATAGTTTTGCGTTTTTACTACAAAACTATGGGCGATGAAGTTTAGGAGAAAAGACGAATAACTACCAAGTAATCACCTCATCAACGATTTGCTGTTGCTCAGAACTGCTTCTGCGTAAATAAATACGAGTCGTTTCAATGCTTTCATGTCCCATAAGGTCGGCAAGCAAAGAAATGTCATTAAACTTTTCTAGAAAGTTCTTTGCGAAACGATGGCGAAACGAATGCGGATAAATAACCTTCTCGTTGATTCCGTACCTTGTTGCAAAGTTTTTGAGCATCTGCGAGATTCCACGAGTGGTTATACGTTCTCCGAATCGATTAAGAAACAAATACCCACTTGTTCTATTTTCTGTTGTTAACCACTCCGTTGCTTCTTTACGTAAGGCTTTAGGAATGTAAATGCGTCTAATTTTTCCACCTTTAGAATAAATATCAAAGTAGCCAACATTAACGTGTTCCACTTTTATTTGAACCAATTCACTCACACGTGCGCCAGTTGCCGCAAGGAAACGCACCACAAAGTACCATTCCTTGTTCTCCTCCTTTTTCAGTTTCTTTTTTAGAAAAATATAGTCTGCATTACTGATCACGTTTTCAAGATACGAACGCTGTTGGACTTTGACAGACTTCAGTCGTAGCTTGGGTTTGTGAACAAAATCAAGATACTTGTTCAAAGCCTGAATACGTAAATTTACAGTTTTAGGCTTAAAAGATTCAATCAAATAAGCCTTGTAAGCCAACAAGTTCTTTTTGTTCAGCTCCTTGCATTGGGAATCGAAGTCCCTTACAGCATACAGATATGCTGCAATAGTGTTCTTAGCCATATTACCCTGACTTAAGAACGTTTCAAATTCAGTTAGTTGCATAAGTTAATTTATTAGCGGGAGCAACATTACTCCACTAATAAAGTAAAAGCGCGGTGTTCTTTGAATTCCTATTATGAGAAGATGCTCGCCACAGGGGAGGTGAAGTATATTGATGAGGAGATACCTTTTGAGATACCACAAGGGTGGGAATGGACACGAATGGGGAACATTGGAGATTGGGGAGCAGGAGCAACACCTGCAAAGGGTAATCCAAACTATTATGGTGGATCAATATTATGGTTGAGAACTGGAGAATTGAATAATGGGATTGTCTATGATTCTGAAATAAAAGTTACAGATAAAGCGTTGCAAGAATGTTCGTTAAGAATGAATAGAATTGGCGATGTTCTTATTGCTATGTATGGTGCTACTATTGGTAAGGTGGCTATTGCAGGCAAAGAACTTACGACTAATCAAGCTTGCTGTGCTTGTACCCCATTAGGTATATACAACTTTTTTCTTTTTTTCTTTTTGATGGGTAGTCAAATTGACTTCATCAAAAAAGGAGAAGGTGGTGCGCAACCAAATATTTCAAGAGAAAAATTGATTTCGCATTTGATGCCTGTACCTCCTTTGGTTGAGCAACATAGAATAGTCGAAGAAATTCAGAAACTATTGCCTTTGATAGAAAAATATAGCAATAGCCAAACCCTACAAAATAAGCTTAATTCCGAAATAAAGGAAAAATTACGCAAATCGATTTTGCAAGAAGCTATTCAAGGAAAACTGGTTCCGCAAATAGCATCAGAAGGTACAGCACAAGAACTGCTTGAACAGATAAAAACAGAGAAACTGAAACTCGTCAAAGAAGGCAAACTAAAGAAGTCTGCCCTCAACGATTCTGTTATCTTCCGTGGTGACGATAACAAGTATTATGAGCAGATAGGAAGCGAAGTGTCTGAAATAGAACTGCCTTTTGAAATTCCAAGTTCTTGGTCTCTTGCTCGATTAAATGCAGTTTGTCAACTTACAGACGGCTTAAAAACCACTGGCAAACAATACTTATTAGATGCAAAATATCTGCGTGGTAAAAGTTCTGGAACTATTGTTGAACAAGGCAAACTTGTCTATAAGGGTGACAATATAGTACTTGTGGACGGTGAAAACTCTGGTGAAGTTTTCATCGTTCCACAAGATGGCTATATGGGTAGTACTTTCAAACAACTATGGATAAGTCCTTCAATGTATGAACCTTATATTTTGGCATTCCTACAGTTCTACAAAGAAACTTTGCGCAATTCTAAGAAAGGTGCAGCAATACCACACCTCAACAAAGAATTGTTTTATGGGCTTATTATAGGTATTCCATCACAACAAGAGCAGAGAAGAATAGTTCAGAAGATAGAACAATTAATGCAGTTGCTCAAATAGAGTTTCTATTCTTTTTACAATGCGTTTCTGTTCATTCAAAGGAGGTAATGGAATCAAGTGCTCTACCAATTTAACTCGTGATATGTTAGGTTGGGCACCACCTTCACCTTTCTTGATAAATGAATCTCGACTTGCCATTAAAAAATAAAACAAGAACCAATTATAAACAATATAGGGAGTACAGCCACAACACGCTTGATTGGTAGTTAATTCCTTGCCTACAATAGCTAACTTTCCTATTGTAGCTCCATACATTGCAATGAGGATATCGCCTATATTGTTCATACGTAGAGAGCAATCTTGGAAAGCTCTCTGCGTTATTTTTTCTTCTGTATCATATACAACATCGTTGTTCAACTCACCTGTCTTAAGCCACAAAATATTGCCTCCATAATAATCTTGGTTACCACGCTGAGGTGTAGAACCAGCCCCCCAATCTCCAACTTGTCCCATTCTTGCCCAAGTCCAACTATTAGGAATTTCAAAGGGAATTTGCTCGGTTATATCCAAGCATTTTTTACCTATCTGCTCATAATACTTGATAAGACCTCATTAATTTTGTCTACTATTCTTCTTTGTTCTGCCATTGGAGGCAATGGTAGATACAACTCTTTCAGCCGTTCTTTACCAAGATTATAAAAAGCTGCACCAGACTTCTTTGTTATTCCTCGCATAGCCTCAATTAAGAATGGGCTTTGAAGAAAATACGCAAGTAACAAAGAATGATTAAAGTCTTGAATGTATGGGCTAATGATGAATACAAAACCGCCAGCACTAACATTATTGTAGTCTTTTTCTATTACTGCCATTTTACCAATATTCTCCAAACTGGTTACAGCAGGAGTAATGATACAATTCTTCTTTAGAATAGTATTCGCATTGACAAACTCCTCTGACACAAAGACATCATCATCTTTGAATATATACTTATTGGGTAGAATGTTTCCACCACGCAATATTCTAATGCCTTTTTTATTTGCGTTTGCTTGCTCTTTTTTGAACGATGCACCTGTCTGTATTTCCAACAAGTCTTTGACCTTGCACCAAGTCCATGTTTCGGGTATTTGGAACGGCAAAAACTCATCAATACAAACAGGACTACCATCTATCAACTCATAATACTTGTTACGTTCTTAAATCTTTCTACAATTCGATGTTGTTCTTTCAATGGCGGCAATGGGAAAAACAAATCATTTAAGTCTTCTTTGTTAAATCCTGCTTGCGCACACCTAGATCTATCCTTTACTAATTTTTGATAGATAGAGGTCTTGTAAAACAAAAATAAGAATTCCTTACAAATTAAATTTTCGGGAAATTGGGGAATGACTTTAGCCATAGCTACATTATAAGCACCATCTTCGGCAAAAAAGACCTTCCCTAAAGAAGCACCATAACGTGCAAGAATAATATCTCCTTTCTTTGTTATTTTACTTGCTTTTTCTTTGGGAATGAATACAGGAAGAGGACTATTACCGTAGTCTCTAATTTGATATAATCTAATATAACCCTCTTGCGGTCGTTCTATAAATTGAGACTTGGGGGGTTGTGAACCACCTGATATTTCAAATAATTGGTTATGACGAACCCAACACCAAGTTGGCGGCAATTCAAAAGGAACAATGTCGTCAATACAATACTCTGATTCACCATTCTTCTCCCAATACTTGTTATCGTCACCACGGAATATAACAGAAGAAGCTAAGGCTGACTTCTTCAACTTACCCTCTTTAACGAGTTTCTGCTTCTCAGCTTTTATTTGTTCAAGTAGCTCATGTGCTGTACCTTCTTCCGCTATTTGTGGAACGAGTTTTCCTTGTATTGCCTCTTGTAATACAGATTTTTTCAAACATTCATTAAGTTCCACATTCATCTTATCTAAAAGTTCCTGTGACTTTGAATATTTATCAATAATCGGCATCACTAATCCTATCTTATCTACAATACGCTCTTGCTCTGCTAAAGGTGGAAGAGGAAATAATTTGTTTTCCAGATAACCTACGATTATACGTTGTTGGTTTGCAGTTCCTTTGAATGTCGCTTCATCAATAAAATATGGAGACTCCAAAAAGTACAAAACGAACCAACGATTTATAGTCTCACCATAGGTACGCAATACTTTCAACTCTGTCGTTCCTGCTCCTATACCATTGGGCAAACCCTCAAAGATTGCAGATTTCCTGTTTTGGAAACAAGGGGTAATTTTTGCAAATGCAATATCATTGTCTGCAAAAGCCGTGTAGCCAGACTTGATTTCACCCCATTCCTTCTCGTAATATCTAAATTCAGAGCCATATCCTGCGCAAATTGCTTCCATAGGAATAAATGCTGCGGTTGTATTGTCTTCAGCAACTACCTTTGGATTTATTTGGAAAAGGGATGAAACTCTACACCATTCCCACCCTTGCGGAACATCAAATGGTATCTCCTCATCAATACACTTAACCTCCCCTGTAGCAAGTATCTTCTCATAATAGGAATTGTCCTCACCACGGAAAATAACAGATGCGTTTTTGTCGCGCTTGATTTTCTTCTCCTTAATCAAACGCTCCTTTTCTTCACGAATGCGCTCCAACAAGACACTTGCCGGTTCATCATTAGGGTCTTGCGGTACAAGTTTCCCTTGTATCGCCCATTGCAGTATACTATTTTTTAATTGCTTTCCGTTCATAAAATGCTCAATCTTTTTCTTCTACTGATAATCTTCTCCTTTGATGCCTAGTTCACCGTTGCTCATTGCGTTTGCAATGTCCAATTTCAACTCTTCATCATAATCATTACCTTCCATGAAACATGTTATAATGCGTGATAACAGTTCCTGATCAATATTTGATGCTGCTACATGATAAACAATGGATTCCATTTGCCGCATAAATATAGTTGCATGCCAAATGAATGCATTCTTGTATAAGAAGTATGCTCCAATAGTTAATGCAATACGCTTATTGCCATCGTTAAAGTAGTGACCAGCACAGAATTTGAATACCAAATAAGAAAGTTTGTCAGAAAAACTTGGATAGTATAAATCATTTTGGATAAAATCAAGAGTAGCACGGATGCCGCCCTCGTCTCTTATGCCATCAAATCCACCATCACTTGCATCTATCATCTTATTGTAGACGCTTACAGCTTCATCAAAAGAAATATATTTGACATCACTCTTGCTCATCATCAGCCTGCTTTAACCGTTTTAATACATCTTTGTTTTCTGCCAATATGTTATCAAAGTCGATGGATTGATCACCGATGAATCGTTCATATTCTTCAGGGCTAACAGCCTTTAAGTATTCTGCTATATTTCCATGATAAGCATCACGAAAGCTATAGTCACGAGAAGCCATTTTGGTACGAGCATCATTGAGATATGGCTTTTGCATTGGGTGTTCAGCCAAATCATTAACTATTTGTTCAACTTCAGACATGGTTAGTCTAACATTACCTTTCTCTTTGTATCTTTGCTGTATAGCAGCACCGACACCATTCTCGAATGAGGAAATAACAAGCAGGACTTCTGAGTATAAAGTGTGTCGCACATTATCTTTTGCATCAAGTTTAAGAATATTGCGATATTCCTTTGCATTTTCCTTGAACACAGCTTTATAAATATAATCAGTAACTTGCGAATACTTATATGTATGGTGCCCCTCTACATATTGGTTCATTGCAGATGTAAGATTACGTCTATAATTTTCCTCAGTGATAGCCGATGAAATATAATTTACATCGCGTCTGTTAATGTATTTTGTACCGCCTCCAGTCTTCTCATTGATTGTAGCAATCACTAAATCCAATATAGCACTGCGTAAAACTTTTGCTTTTTCGCTTTCCGTAAGAAGCATTCCTATATTGAGAAAAGAGCGGAAATTAAATAGTCCAAGTTGGGTGGTTTTGCTCCCGACATTGATGACGGGAGCAAATTCTAACTTCAACTGTTTCAAGAGTTTTCCCTTGCATAAAACGTAACCATTAGCGGAGATTTCATCGCCGAACTTCTCTAAATATCGCTCAATAGTACGTTCTTCGACTTCGTAATAATCAGCGACCATTTTTTTCGTAAAGCGGTACTCATTCTCGAAAAAGATTCCTTCAATATCGAGACTTTCTTGAATCTTACCAACTGCAAAGCGATTGTTAAGAATATTTTGCCTTTCAATATTTGAGACTGTTAAATCCTTCATACTTTCTTGCTGCTCGGATTTGGTACGCGCGTACCATTTTAATTATCTATTTTTATTTCAATTCCCAATATCTTCTGAATCTCAGAAAGTGTTTTATCTATTTCGTGGTCGAGTGCTGCGCGTTTCTTGTAGTAGTTTGCCAACAACTCAGCAGGAGGTAAAATATCCTCATCCTCTTTCGGGAATTTACACAAATCGAAGTTGCAATCAGCAGCAACCATCTCCTCTACGGGGAAGAAGCGTGCCTTTTCATTACCCTCATCAACGATGATTTCCTTGCGGTCATTCCACCATTCTTTGATTGGCGCACAATGTTCCAATCGCATAGGTTTCGTCTTGGAAAAATGCTTGTAACCCTCAGGCATATCCAAACGATAGAACCAAGTGCCCCTTGTAGCCCAACCCTCGGGAGCACTTTCTGCCTTCTCATTGTTGAAGAACAGAATGTTTGTTGCAATAGAAGTGTATGGTGCAAAGATACTGCCCGGTAAGCGAATAATGGTGTGTAAATTGAATTCGCGCAACATTTTCGTTTTAATTGCCAATTTTGCATTATCCGTACCAAATAAGAAACCATCAGGTACAATCACACCAGCACGTCCCTGTGCTTTCAAGCGATACATGATAAGCACCATGAACAAGTCAGCGGTTTCACTGCTACGCATATCCATCGGGAAGTTGCTCTTGGCACTAGCATCAGTACTACCACCATAAGGTGGGTTCATACCGATAACATCTACCATATCAGCGTCTTTGAAATCGCTCACTTTCGTTCCCAAAGAATCACAGTGAATTATGTTAGGAGCTTCCACATCGTGAAGCAGCAAGTTGGTGATGGAAAGCAAGTAAGGAAGAGGTTTCCACTCCTGTCCAATTACCGCATTTTGATAATCTGCACCATCTTCGGTAGTTTCTATTTGTTTATTCATAAACTTCAAAGCGGAAGTCAAGAAACCACCTGTACCAGAAGTAAAATCACCAAAAACCTCTCCCAACTTTGGATGAAGCATTTCCACAATAAAATCTGTAAGTGCACGAGGGGTATAGAATTCTCCAGCATTACCAGCAGACTGTAAGTCCTTCAGAATACCCTCGTAAATATCACCAAACAAATGACGGTCTTGCGCATCGTCAAATTCTATTTCGTTGATCACATTCACCACTTGACGAAGAAGTGTGCCATTCTTCATATACTGGTTAATGTCCTCAAAGACATCCTTGACAATAGTTTTAGATCGTGGAGTCTCTGGAGTAATCTCAATATTCTTCAACGTTGGGAACAAATTATTGTTGACAAGATTCAATAACTCATCCCCCGTAGGTGCTAAACCATCTTTCTTATCCACAGCCCAATTACGCCAACGCAATTCTTCTGGGATAATTGATGAGAATTTTTTACCTTCACGAGAAGCTTTATACTCCCATGTTTCTTCCTGAGTGTCGTACACTTTCAAGAAGAACATCCAAGTCATTTGTTCTATTCGTTGCGCATCGCCATTCACACCTGCATCTTGGCGCATAATGTTTTGAATACGCTTTACTATATTGTTAACTGCCATACAGTCTTTATGCTATATTTTTATAAATTTCGGTCTCTAGTTCACGGATAGCTTTTTCAAAGTTAGCCACTCCGCCAAAGAGTTTCATAATTCTTTGCGGTTTTCCTATTGTGTCGAAAGGTGAATGGTCAAGCACATTGACATCCTCAAAATTGAGTATGCCATATTCAGCGTACTTCTCCAATAAAGCTTCCAATACCTCACGCGCTTTACCTTCATATTTGGCAAAGTAGTTGCGTTTCTTTACATTGTTGGCTCTCTCACGACGGGTAAGAGCAGGTTGGTCATAAGCCACATGACAGATAATATCAAAAATGTCTGCATTTGCCAAAGCTGGATTTTTTTCACGTACAGCTTCAACAAGAACATCAACCTCTTTTAGCTCGTCCACAATAGCTTTCTTACGGTCGGCTTCACTCCACCTTTTCACAAAGTCGTTCAACGTTGCATAGCGCTTGCAAATTTGCTTTTTCGTAAAAGATTTCACTGACTCGGTACGCATGGTCTTGCCATCTTCGCCAAGAACAGAAACTATTTCTGTATTGATTTTAACGCTAACTCCATCAACAATGTACTTGGGATCTTTTGGCGGACGAGGAGTGCCACCTCCTCCAGGAGGGAAGTTACCTCCTCCACCGCCTTTTCCTGTTGGTGGAATAGGAGGACCATCAAATCCTGGGTCTTTGAACTTCTTAGTGGCATTACGGAAATCCAAAATTTCCAAATGCCACTTCCCTTTATCTGTGCGAAGACGAGTACCACGACCTATAATTTGCTTAAATTCTGTCATTGACCCGATTTCCTTGTCAATAACAATCAAGCCACAGGTTTTACAGTCTACACCAGTTGCCAAGAGTTCTGAGGTGGTAACGACCGTAGGGTAAGGTTGGTTCACATCAATGAAGTTTTCCAACTGTTTTTTTCCTGCGTTGTCATCACCTGTAATGCGCATCACGTATCGGGGATCCTTCTTACATAAGTCTGCATTTAATGTTGTAAGTAAACTTCGCATAGCTTCAGCTTCCTCAATATCTGTGCAGAAGACAATAGTCTTTGTCATTCTGCCGATACTATGCAGCATTTTGGTAATACGATGTGCAACTATGTATCTTCGCTTAAGAAAAGATATATTGCGCCCATAATCTTTCTGCTGGTAAAAGCGTTCTTCTATGTGACGGTTGTTAATATCAACCTCATCAGCCTCGGGAGTATAACCCTGCAAATCAAGGTCAAGGTAACAGTTTGTCACACGGTAAGGTGCGAGGAATCCATCTTTGATGCCTTGCAGCAAAGAATAGGTATAAATAGGTTCGCCAAAATAGTCCAAGTTATTTGCGCCTTCTTCAGACTTGGGGGTTGCAGTCATGCCGATCTGAGTAGCCGAACTGAAATACTCCAAGACCTTTCGCCAAGCAGAATCATCTTTTGCACTGCCTCTGTGACACTCATCAACAATGATCAAATCAAAGAATGTTGATTGAACTTGCAAGAACGGATCTGGCTCTCCATCTTTACCGACTAATTGGTGATAGAGTGCCATATATATTTCGTAAGACGAATCAATTTCACCACCTTGCACCTTGGTCATGAATTTCTTAAAGGGACGAAAGTCCTGAGATATTGTCTGGTCAATCAGAATATTTCTATCCGCCAAATACAATATTTTTTTCTTTGCTTTTGATTTGTGCAAACGATGGATTATTTGAAAAGCTGTATACGTTTTTCCTGTACCAGTAGCCATTACTATCAAAACACGTTCTTGCCCCTTGGCTATAGCTTCAACGGTGCGATTGATTGCTATACGCTGATAGTATCTTGGCTCATAAGATTGTGCATCCGTATAGTAAGGAGTTTCTACGATTCGTCGTTGCTGATCAGTAAGAGGTTTGCTGTTATTCAAACGTTCTCTTAAAGCATCATGTGAAGGGAATGCATCTAAAGCTATTTCCTTTTCTTTGCCTGTTATAAAATCATGCTCCAAAAAAGCATCGCCATTTGAACTATAAGCAAATTTTACATCTAAAATTTGCGCATACTCCATAGCTTGTTGCATTCCGCCACCAATGGGTTTGTTATTATCTTTAGCTTCAACTACAGCTAAAGGATAATTATTCCTGTCAAAGAGAAGATAGTCTGCACGTTTCTTTGCTTGACGCGCATGTACAGAACCATCAAATATGACTCTACCATCAGTAAAGCCATATTCCATTCTTATTTGCTCCCGTTTCCAACCAGCCTTTTCTATGGCAGGAGAAATGAAGCGAGCCTTAATATCTTCTTCACTCAAATTCTTCTTGCTTGTCATAGGCTACGAATTTATACTTTATTTGCCTACAAAGTTAATAATAAATTATTATCAGAAGATGCCACAAGAAGTTTATTCTGTTGATTTTGAGGAGATAAGTAAGGATTTTTGACAGTATACAAATCTATACAGATTTATAAACAATTACATAAACACCTCCATCCCATTGATTTCAAACACGCACACATCTCTCAGTTGCCGGATTTCATTGCTATCCAGCAATTTCATTCTTCGCGTGCCTTTGTAGAAGTCATAGCGGAGAGAAATACAGCGGTGCCAGCATTGGATTTCACCCGAGCGCGTCCAGAGTTTGAGGTCTACGGGTTCGGGAGATTGGAGCATACGTTTGAGCGTGGTGATGTGAATAGCGTGGGGCATTAGTCGAAAGTGTTGTTGTAAACCTGGTTGAAGATATTATGTAAGCGAGGAACGGTGAAAGGCACCTGCTTGCGAAGCGGTTTCCACTTGAACTTCACATGATTGTTCACATTGGTGGCATCAGAAAGTTCACTTTCGATGTCAGTAATAAGAATGGAACTGCCCACAGGGAGTTCGGGAGAAATCAAGTAGAGTTTGTGAGACTGCAAAGCCTGCGTAAGATGACGGGCAAAGGAATAGGAAAGCGAGGACGTCTCGCTCTCGTATTCTACCTCCGTATTATCATCGTATGCAGAAGATTGTCCACAACACACGGCAAAGCTGCGGTCAAAAGAAACCTTGCGCTTGGTTTGGGCGGCGAGGTACAAGGTATCACTCACATTGAACTCATTCTGAAAGATCAGCGTAAGCGTGGGAACTTCATCGGTCAAGAAGAACGTGAAAGTACGTTTCCCTCGAAAAAGCGTAACAGACAAGAGTTTGCCACTTACCCCTTGGGGCAAGTAACCCAAAAGTTCTTCTTCATTGATGTCCTCGAAACAAAAATCAAACTGCTTGGCTGCAATGGGAGTATCTGATATGGTGAGCGTTTCGGGCGCGTCTTTGTCCTCGCGCTGAATAACATACTGCGTGGCACACTGTCCCGTTTCATTTGGAAGAACAATATACTGCAAATCAATCTGAAAGTCGTGCGGTACGAGACGCACAGCATGAGGCGTGAGAAAATGCGATTGCAAGAACTGCTTGCAGTCCGCATTCTGAATTTGCGGTTTGCAGTAAATTAAGGTAAACTCGCCCAAAGTGAAGTCATTTCTGTCCACCTGCATACGGAAACTACACGCGGCATGAACGAGCGATTTCTCCTCCATATAGCTTTCAATGATGGAACGGAGATCATAGATGCTTGCCTGTCCACCATAGGCATAAAGAGTGGTAGAGAAGATAGGATCTACACTGCGATTGAGATAGATAGCCAAATACACGGAACAGCCTTGGAAGTCGGAGATGGTGAATACATCGGGAATGGAAGAAGTGAAGCTATACCCTTGGGGATTATAATTGTACTGCATAAACGTTCGGAAACTAAATAACCCTCGCAATATCGCACAAACCTCGGGTTACGGAAAAGACCGCCCTTTCGGGCGATCCTTTCTTTCAGCTTCAAGCCGTAGCAATGGCTCTCTTGCGTGTAGTGCGCTTGGCGACAGGCTTTCTCGTGCGCTTGGGTGTGGTGGTAGGAGCGGCAGAGGCGGGCTGCATGGGAACAGGGGCAGAACCTTCGGGGGCGGTGGCGGGCGCCTTGCTTCGTGCTATCTCGTGGCTGACGCGGCAGAGGCAATTATCGGAGATGTTCAGCCCCGTGCGCTTTTTCAGGAGGAAGGCATAGCGCATAGCCTTGTAAGGACTTTTGCAGTAGACGCGAGAAGTATTGTCACCGCTGATTGATACGACCCAGATGTGGGCTGTGGCTTCACTGATTTTACCACTGGTGATGAGGATAAGATTGAGAGCTTTCATTTTCTTGTAAGATTTTAAGTGTGTGAACGATGTGGATTTATTGGAAGAGGTAAACTTCGATGTAAGAGATGTTGATCATGCTGTCAGCAGCAAGATTTTCAGCCATGGCGGTAGCTTCGGCATAGCTGTCAGCCTCGACTTCATATTCGGCATATTCGCCTTCTTCTCCATTAACCACCACCTGATAGATGTCGTGGGGGAAGGAAACTCTGCGCTTGCGATTGAAACCCATTGAAACGAACTCGGAATGTACAGCAGTGTGTGTCATGATAATTTATACTTTTGAAGATTTTTTACTTGAGAAGGGGCATCGGGGTGCTCCCTTGATTTTTACGTGCAATTAAGGGCATGAAGTCATTAGGCTTGGAGGACAAGGGATAGCGCAAAAAATTTTCACCCTTCACGGGCTTGGAAAAAGTGCAGAGGAACGAACATCTTTTTCTGAAAAATTTTTGTGATAAGAGAAACGCGCCCTTGCCGCAAAGCCGCTTCATGCCAACTTTGCACAGGAAAAATAATGGGAGCACCTTGCTGCCCCTTGTAAAAAATGGACGATAGTATAAATATGACACACACTGCCCATTCCGAGTGCGTCAATGGTGTGGAAATCGTAGCAGAGGAGACGACCCCACGACATCTATTAGGTAGTGATGGAGAAACGAAGAAGGCATGCCGGATATGTTTGTCGGGGCAAGCTATGCCGGAGCTTCCGCCATCGCCAAAAATCTCTGCTGACTGCGTGATGAACATCTCATCGAAACCAACCTCTTCAAATCCACATCGTCACACACTTAAAATCTAAGAAAATGAGAGAAAGCGACCATCTTATCTTCATCACCAGTGGTAAAATCTGAGCAAAAGCCACCCACATCTGGCTCGTATCAATGAGCGGTGACAATGCTGCGAATACTGCAAAAGTCCAAGGCTATGCGCTCTGCCTTCCGACAAAGCGTACGGAGCTGAACATCTCCGATAATGCTTCTGCCACGTTACGAGATTGTCGGAGCAAGGCGCTTGCCACCGCCCCACATCTAAGCCCGACCCATGTAGCCCACCTCTCTCACTCCTTCACACCCAAGCGCACGAAAAAGCCGCCATGCGCACAGCAAGAGAGCCAATGCGCACAGCGGCTGAAAGAAAGGATTGCCCGAAAGGGAGGGCTTTGGGGATTAATTCAAATTACTTGTTTCTTAAGCAATTCCACATTATCATTTTCGATTTTTTTAATTCTCCTTATACTATCTTGTTCTTGTAATCTGATTAAATTTCGTCTTCTTTTTGATTCTAATTCCACAGCATTCAAGTCTGTATAGATTATTCTAATCATAGAGCAATAACTCCAGGACCAAGTTTGATTTTCTTTATATGGATGAAAATCCCATTCTGCGATAATATTTGCATTTTTCCAACTCCATATCGAAGATAAAGAATAATTAAATACATTAATTTTGTTAGTAGCTCCAACATCTTTGTTAATTTCTTCCGCTTCAATAGAGTCGGTATCAATTGGATATGTTGCTGAAATTCCAGACTCTCTATTATACACTAAAATAGAATCTGGATTATTGTATTTTTTATCGTATAGATATTGAATCGACTTTATAAAATCTTCGTAATTAAGTTCAACTCCTTTTACATCATCAATTATTTGGGGATAAATTAGAATTTCACTTTGAAATACCTTTTGGTCTTTTATGAAAAATATGAGTTTTGCATGATGCCTTGTATTTTGTAAGGGGAAGTCTATAAGAAAACCATCTTTGTTGACATGCCTCCAACCTGCATGGTCTGCAATGAATGTAGTATCAGTAGTGTATATTGACATACCGAGATCTTCATATACAACTTTCATCTTATTTTCAATTGGCACGTAAGAAGACAATGAATCCAAGGGGACAAAAGTTAAACTTCTAAATTTTGTTCTAACGACAGATAAAGAATCTCCCAAATGAATATTGTAAAGACTTAGACTTATAGAGTCATTGATATGGGATATATAATTGGTCTTATCTACTTTATTAGTACATCCCAAAAACGTCCCTAACATCAAAACATTCAAGATTATTATAAGGTTACAAAAATGTATTTTAGAAAAGTTCTTTTTCATATTCACATTTAAAACTTGCTTTATAAAATTCGGGTTTTAATCAACCCCACCGCACTGTTACCGCATCTAAGCGCACGAAAAGCAGCCATGCACAGCAAGAGAGCCAATGCGCATGGCGGCTGAAGGAAAGGAGTGCCCGAATGGGGGGTAGAATATATTAATTCTCATCAAAAGGATCGGGGCCATATTCATTCTCACCATCACTTCCCATTACAGAGAATATGAATAGTATGATTTCTCCAATATATGGAACAAATCCCAAGAAAATCCACCAACCAGACTTCCCAATATCATGTAATCTACGAACACGAAGAGCTACAATGGGAATAAAAGATAGAGCTACGAATATACCTATCAGAGCAAAAATTGGTTTATCGATACCCATTGCAACACCTAATAGAACAGCACACAAAAGTGTTGCATAAAAGAAAAGTGCGAACCACCAATATTCGGAGCGTGTGGCTCTTCCTGAAAATGTAGCATACTTTGAATAGACGGTTTTAACTGATTCTGTCTTGTACTGAATAAGTTGACACTTTACTAATCAAAATGAGAACGTATTCAGACATGACAGATGAGCGTAGATTA
>ENA-UEYI01001043-UEYI01001043.1-human-gut-metagenome-genome-assembly--contig:-NODE-1043-length-25369-cov-4.849439_pt1 | contig 25369 bp, 16 predicted proteins | sample MGYA00242900_ERZ507916 | MGnify/ENA primary metagenome ERZ507916 (study PRJEB26167, sample SAMN06115521) | human gut metagenome | host: Homo sapiens | place: China:Chongqing | collected 2015-09-02...
AGAACTCAAAAGAGAAGGCTTTGAACTTGACGGTATCGACGAAGAACTGTTTATTCAAGACGTCGAAGGGATCGAATACGGCTCTATTGGTGGGGATTACGTCAACCCCGAAACGCTGTTCAATACTTTGAAAGAATCGGGCGTTTTGGACGACGATTACAAATACAAAGTATTTTGTGCTTTTCTCGAAGTCCGCAATTTTGACGATTTTGAAGAAAAAGTTAAATCGCACGGCGTCCGTTGGGACGATTGTATCAATCTTTGGAGCGGCTATTCGTGGGAAGATTACGGCAAAGAAATGCCGGGTTGTTGCGGTTACGAAATCCCCGAACATATTTTAGACTTTATAGACCTTGAACGCTACGGAAGATACTGCGGCGAAGAAACGCTTTCCGAATACATAGCTCAAGCGACAGCGTTGCCACGTCTCTTTCGATAGTGCGGGCGGAAACGCCGAACTCGTTGGCGAGATTCTCCCGCGTGTCGCTGCGACGTAAGCACAGAACTTCGAGTATTCGCTTTCGTCGCTCGTTCGCCGTCACTCTTCCTTTCCGTCCCCCTCGGTTCTTCGTTGACTGTATTCTATTAGCTTAACTCGACAGGTTTTGTCGAGTTCGAAAATTTCTTTTTACGACTTTAAAAGAAAAACCGCCGTGCGGCAATCCACAGATTACCACACGGCAGTGCTTTCATAATTACAAACACAGAGACACTCACAAAAGAAAACATATTTTGTTTAGACTTAAAATCAGACATTTCGAGCCGTTCAATAGTTTTCTGCACAAGCCACCATCCGTTTTCTACTTAATTTATATGTTTTCTACAGCTGCAGCAACAGATAATGCGGCGTAATCACCTATTTTTCACCGAATCCCGCCGGAACTATTTTTACTCCCGAAGGAACCGTTCAATCGTCGTCTTCGTAATCGACACAAACCTTCATTTATTGCTGTTTACCGATTGGACAGAATAAATTTATATATCTCTACACATCAAGCATTCTGCATGCAGTTTCTTACACTCCGCTGTAAGCCGAGAATCCTCCGTCTACGGGGATAACCGTACCCGTTACGAAGCCGCTCGCCTCGTCCGAGCAAAGCCATAAAAGCGCGCCGGTAAGGTCGTCGATTTCGCCGAACTTGCGCATGGGCGTGGCGGCGAGAATTTTGCCGGTACGCGGCGTGGGATTGCCGTCCTTATCGTACAGCAGTCCGCGGTTCTGGTTGGTTACGAAGAATCCGGGAGCGATTGCGTTGCACCTTATTCCGCACGGCGCGAAATGCACGGCGAGCCACTGCGTAAAGTTGCTTATACCCGCCTTTGCCGCCGAGTACGCGGGAATTTTGGTAAGCGGTCGGAACGCGTTCATCGAACTGACGTTTATTATATTCCCGCCCGTTTTCGTCATATCCTCGGCAAAAACCTGCGTTACAAGGAACGCCGAGGTTATATTGAGGTCGAAAACGAATTTGAGTCCGCTTTCTTCGAGCGCAAAAAAGTCCTTTACTCCTTTGGTTTCGGGCGTCATATACTCGTTGTCGCAGGTCGCTTTCGGATTGTTTCCGCCCGCGCCGTTAATAAGAATATCCGTCCCCCCGAAACGCTCGTCCACCGCCTTTTTCGCTTCGATTATGCTTTGCTTGTCGAGGCAGTTGCATTTTACGGCGAACGCATTATCGCCTATGTCGTCGGCTATCGCTTTCGCCGCGTCGTAATTCACGTCCAGAAGCGCGACGGACGCTCCGCACGCCGCAAGCGCACGGGCGAACGATCCGCAAATAACCCCTCCCGCGCCGGTGATGACGGCGGTTTTCCCTTTAAGATCGATTTTAAACGGTAATTTTTTCATATTTTTATCCTCTCTTTACGTTTTTTATGTCTTTTTCGACAGCCTCGAAAAGTCCGTTAAGGTACGCCGCACCCATCGCGCGGTCGAAAAGTCCGTACCCGGGCTTTGCATTTTCTCCCCACACGTTTCTGCCATGGTCGGGGCGGACGTATCCGTCGAACCCGCCCTCGCTAAGAGCCCTGACTATCGCGTAAATATCCACGTCGCCGTCCGCGGTGCGGTGACCGTTTTCGTAAAAATCGGTATCGGACGTGAATTTGAGTTGGCGAAGATGAGCGAAATAAATACGTTTCGCGTACTTTTTCGCCATTTTAGGAAGGTCGTTGAACTTGCCCGCGCCGAGCGACCCCGTACAGAACGTAATACCGTTATGCGGGTCGGGAACGGCGGCAAAAAGACGGTCGTAGTCCTCTTCGCGACCCACGATTCGCGGAAGCCCGAAAATATCCCACGGCGGGTCGTCGGGGTGAATAGCCATGTTTACGCCCGCCTCCCTGCACGCCGGCATTATTCCGTTTAAGAAATACACGAGGTTGTCGAAAAGTCTCTCGTGCGTCATTCCGTCGTACGCGGCAAGGAGCGCGCCGAGTTCGCCTTGCGTGTAACTCTCGTCCCAGCCCGGAAGACGAAGATTGTTACGGTCGAGTTTTTTGAAGTCCGCCTCGCTGTACGAAAGCGAGTTGCTACCGTCGGCGTGTTCGTAACGAAGATTCGTCCTAAACCAGTCGAAAACGGGCATAAAGTTGTAACAAACGCATTTTACGCCGATTTTTCCGCAATTTATTATGTTCTGCGCGTAGTTGGCGATGAGTTTGTCGCGGGTCGGACGTCCGAGTTTTATGTCTTCGTGGACGGGAATGGATTCGATTACTTCGGTTTCGAGTCCCGCGGCAGCCGCAAGTTCTTTGAGCCGGACGAGTTTTTCCAAATCCCAGACTTCGCCCACGGGAACGTCGTAAACGGCGGTAACCACGCCCGTCATTCCCTGAATTTGTTTTATATACGACAGCGGAATACAATCCTTTTCGCCGTACCAGCGGAAAGTCATTTTCATATTTTAAGCGTCTCCTTTACATTGAAGTAGCAAATTTTGCGGGCAATCCCGATCGCCTCTTTTTCGGTAAATTCGCCCCCGTCTGCCGCCTCGCCGAGGTAAGAGGCGAGAATCCGACGGAAATAATCGAAGCGCACGTACGACGAAAAACTGCGGCTGTCGGTGAGCATACCGAGGTTTGTGCCGAGCGCGGCGTGTTCGGCGATGAGCGAAAGATTGTTCCTTATCCCCGACGCCGTATCGTTGAACCACCACGCGGCTCCCATACGGACTTTGCGGAACGCGCCCGACAACACCGCGATCGTCGAAAGATTGACGGGCGAGAGCGAATACAGCACCGTTTCGGGTCTATCGTCGTCCGAAAGCCGGTCGAGAAACTTTATAATATCTTCCGCTGGCTGCGGGTCGGCGATAACGTCGAATCCGCCGTCCGCGCCGATTTCGTTAAAAGCCGGCGTGTTTACGTTGCGTTTTACCGCGAAATGGATCTGCATCAGCATACCGCGCTTTGCGTACTCGCGCGCAAGCCACGTGAGCATAAACCCGAAGAACGCGTCTTTTTCGGTCGCCGTAAGGTTTTCGCGCCGCAAAAACATGTCCTTTGCTTGCCGTTCGCTTGCGTAAGATTGCGGAAAACGGTAAAATCCGTGGTCGGAAATCCTGCAACCTCGGCTTACGAAATAATCCAGCCGCTTGATAAGCGCGCCGAGAAGATCGTCGAGCGTTTCGATTTTCACTCCCGCGCTTACCCCGAGAAGGTCGATATACTCGCCGCCGAGGTCGTAAAGCCGATCGGGGCGGAAAGTCGGAGTAACTACGGTGTTTCCCCTCTTGCCGTGGTGCGGCAGATCGAAAGCCGGATCGTCGGTGGTAGCGAGCCACTCGACGTTGAATTTATTAAGAAGCGTCGAAACGCGTATATCTTTCAGTTTTTCGCTTGCCTCTTCGTAAATCCGCTCCGCCGATTGCGAATCAAGCGGTTCGGTTATTCCGAAAATCTCTTTGAGTTCGAGGTGCGCCCAGTGATAGACGGGGTTGCCGACGAGGTTCGGCAGAATTTCCGCAAACGAGATAAACTTCGTTTTATAGTCCGCCTCCCCCGTGATTTTACACTCGGGAACGCCGCAAAGCCGCATCGCCCGCCATTTGTAATGGTCGCCTTTAAGCCACAGTTCGCCTATGTTCCCGAATCCATCGTCGCGCGCTATCGCGGCGGGGTCGAGGTGGCAATGGTAGTCGATTACCGGCAAATCCTTTATTTCGCCGTAAATCGTCCTTGCAGCGTTTCCTCTCAGAAATACGTTATCGTCGTAAAAACTCATCGTCTCTCCTCTTTTTTGATTTCCGCGTACAGCACAATACAGTTTTTTTGTCGTAAACGATCCGAAAAAATTCACCCCGCAAGCGGTTTCGTTACGGGGTTCGTTTTTTTGAAACGTTACATTCGCGATTATACTCTTACTTCGACTATATCGAATAATCGTTATACCTGTTGCGATTTTTTCAGACAGTCGATATAGAAATTCCAGTCTTCGCGGCTGAAATAATGCACGCCGTCGCGAATAAAAAATTTAATATTACCTTTATCGTTTTTCTCGCCGACTCCGAGCGGCTTGACTAATCGCGAAAGTCCGACCGATCCGGATTCTTCGTATACTGTCGAAGCAGCTTCGGCGCAAAGATACTGCGCGTCAGTATCCGCCCAATCGTCCTTGCTCGCAGCCACGATAAACAATCTACGCGGAAAGACCGATGCTGCAAGGAAATGCTGATCAAACGGCATTTCATATTCGCGGTCGTTGTACTTTTTGTAATTTTCCGTAAACCAGTAGCCGAAAACGTCGTTGATTTTCCGTATCGTTTCGCCTTGTTTACCTCGTGAAATCGCCGCGCCCGAACATCCCGAGCAATTGACGAAACACCCGGCAAATATCGGATACAAAGCGCCTGCTAAAAGCGCGGTTTTACCGAGCCGCGAATGTCCGGCAACGTACAACCGATCCTTTTCGGCGTAGCCGCGCTCCGACAGATATTCGCCTATGAGTTTCGCGGCGAACGCCCATATCGCGATTTTACCCGCCGAATACGAATTTTTGCGCTCGAACAATTTCGCGATTCCGTCGTCGAAATTCTCGTCGTCGGAAGTGATTCCTTGATAGTCGACATGCGCTACGCCTATCCCCCGATCCATAATCTCCTCGATCGGCAGATATTTTGTCGGCACACCGGCGACGAAATCGAGATGAACGACGAAATCGGGGGCTTTTACCTTAACCGGATTAAAAATATCGACGATAAAACTTGAAGATTTTCCGTTTTTACTTAACGTGAATTTAACTTTATCGTGCAAGGCCTTTGCGCAAACGAGGCAGCCGTTATATAGGTCGGCATCTCTGTCCGTAACGTCTTCGGTTGTAACGGTAAGACCTTCACGTTCCTTTTCGCCTATTTCGCCGTACTCTTCGCGAACGATTATTTCAAGCGTCTTTTCGCGTAAAAATCTGCCGGATTCGTCGCGCGGATAATCGGGCAGAAATAATCCGTCGCGATACCGTCGTCCGCGCAAAACCGATTCGAAATCAAGTTTTTTCACAGTCGTCCTCACTTTTCCGTTTTTTCCGCCCACCGCTTTTTCAACATAAACGTCGCCGCTTTCGGCTCCCGGTCTTTTGTGAAAACGCCCTTCCGGTTGCCTCGCACCCGGATAGTACCCTCTTTCGTCCTGAAATCGGCAAAATTCCAGACGTGCTCGCCGACTACGAACGGAAGTTCGTCGAACACTCTGCAGCACTCGGTAATGTAATCGCGCTGATATTCTTCGGAAAACGCATACGACTGCAAAGAATGAACTCCTTCGACCGTATCCGCGCCGAACTCGGCGATGATAATTGGCTTACGGAACTTTTCGTAATAGTTGCAAAGGTCGTTTTTATAAAGCGGTCCGATCGCTTCGATCCTGCCTATTTCGTCGTACCAGCCGTAGTATCTGTTAAGCGACACAAAGTCGAACAAATCCGCACACTTGTTATCTTCGGCGAATTTCGTTTCCTCCGGACTTGTAATCGGCAGATCGGTAAGCGAACGCGTGTGATTCACGATTTTTTTGAAGTATTCGCGTGCGCCGTCCTCGTAAGTAGCGGCCTCGTTAGCCACGCTTATCATGACTACGCACGGATGGTTCTTGTCCCGTTCGATAAGCATCGACAAGGTTTTTTTATGAAGCGCAAGCGTTTGTTCGTCCGCCCTCCCCTCGGCAAACGTAGGCTCCCAGTGATTCATTCCTACGGCGGGGACTTCGTCTATAACCAGAATTCCGTATCTGTCGGCAAGATCGTAAATTTCTTCGGCGTAAGGATAATGACTCGTCCTTACCGAATTTGCGTTGATCCATTTAAGAAGTTCGAAACTTTTAACGTTCACGGCGGAGCTTGCACCTTTGCCGAGAACAAAAAAATCTTCGTGCATTCCGAAACCTTTGAGGTATACCGGTCTGTCGTTAATATAAAGTCCCTTTTCGTCGTAACTTACCTTGCGGATCCCGAACGCGGTCTCGTAAAAGTCGTTGTCCGTTCCGACGGAAACGGTGTAAAGTTCGGGCTTGCCGATATCCCAGAGTTCGGGGTCGGCAATATCGAAAACAACCTCCTTTGCCTCGCTCGCTTTTACGATTTTCCAGGCGACGACCGAATCGTTGCGGCGGATTACGAATTTAACGGCGGCAGCCTCGGGTAAATCTTCGAAAAATTCGGTTTGTACGGCAACCTTGCCGTAATCCCCGCCGACGACGGTTTTTACCGTTATATCCCTGATTGCTCCCGGCGAAATCCCGTAAACGGTAACGTCGCGGTGAATCCCGGTAAAATTGTAAAAATCATGGTTGATCACCTGCTTTTTTGCAGGGAAATCACCGTCGAATTCAAAATATTTGCGCCCGCGGGAATTCGACTCGCACAATATGTTTCCGTCTATGAGTTTACCCATCGGAAGCGTGTGATAATCAAGCCGATTGTCCACGATCACCGACAGACGATTTTCGTCTTTCAGTCCGTCAAGCGGCAGATCTATCGGCAATTGACCGCAGATCCCTTCTCCGATTTTATCGCCGTTAAGATAAACTTCGCATTTGTGACTGGCTGCTCCGATGCGTAATCTGTAAACTTTACCGTTCTCGCGCGGAAGCGCAAAATCGGTTTCGAAAAGAACTTTCCCCACGTATTCGGCGATTTTTTTATCGGTGACGATATCGTTGATACTTGCGGGTACCGCCATAGGCGACGCGCCCGTCGCTTTCGCTACGGGCTTGTAATCGTCGTCTACCGTCTTATAATTCCATATTCCGTTTAAACTCGTGGTGCTTCTGAATTTGTTTGACTGCGGGTATAGCATGTTGTCTCCGTTGAGTTAGTTTAATTTTTTTATAATCAGGTTTTCGTATTCCACGTTACGGTATTCTCGCCGACAGTCCAGTAGGTTTCGTTCCATCCGGTCGCGGGGAACGCAACGTCGTTATGCGTGCCGTCGTCGAATCCGAGATAAACCGTCGCGGTATCCGTCATTATAGTACCCAGCGCGGTCGGAATACCCGTTGCGACAACGTTTTTGACCGTTGCGCTTTTGCCGAACGTTCCGAGCAGTTTAGCATTGGCTTTACCGCTGTAATCTCCGACGTGCGTACCGGAGTAATCCACGAGAATATTTTTGACTCTGAAAGCATTCGTTTGCGTGCTGTTTCCGAATATCGTAGTTTCGTTGTTAAGCGCATAATCCGCATATCCTCCATATGCCGCGGGTATTTCGCCGACCTTGACGTAAATATTCTCAAGACTGCCGGAACCCGTATGAATCAGAGAAGTTATCATTCCGAGTTGCACGCCGGTAAAAGCAATATTCTTGACCGTACCCTTTTCGCCGAGATTCTGTATAAATCCGCCTGCGGTGTTAGACCAGAGTTTTAACCCGTCGATCGAGTATCCGTTTCCGTCGATCGTTCCGACAAACGGCTTGTCGACGCCGATACGATAATCGTCGCTGCCGCAGTACCAGTACCACTGAAGTTTGATATTTTCGCCGAGACGATAATAACCGCCGCCGTCGAGAAGATCAGAAATCTTTTTTATCGCGCGAAGATCGTTATCACCGTAACCGCTCGTAGAGTGATTTTTGATCGTTTTCGTAACGAATAACGCGGGCGCAACCACTTCGTAATCCGTACCGTCCGAAGAGAATACGAATCTTACTGTTTTTTCACCGAAACAGTCCTTTGCCGCAAAGTTAAGAGTTACTTTGCCTTTCGCGATCGAAACGCCGTCCGCCATCTTTGTTTCGCCGACGTAAACCGCCGCGGTAACGTCTCCCGCAAACGCTTCCGTCAGATCGAAGGTTATCGGCTTTTCGGAGGTTAAGTCGGGATTGTCGTTATCGAGATTGAAATCGAGTTCGGTAACCGAAGAAAGATTTTTGATAACGCGCTTATTTACGACGTCGAACGACGCTGCGGTTTTAAGAGCGGGATCGAACACCGAAGTTGCGGTAACCGTATACGTTGCGTTGGCGGCGTCCTCGGGAACGGAAATCGTATTGCCTGACAATTCGATCCCCGCGTCGATTGCGGCTTGGTCGAGAGCGACGGTCGCGTTTGCGCCGAGGGTGACAGCTCCCGTTGTTCCCTTAACTATTTCGCCCGGAACCGCGAGCGCGGGTGCGGCAATCGCTATGCTCGCATAGTACGGAAGTCCGCCCTGTTTTACCGTCCACACGAGAGAGACAAACGAAGAATAGTCGCGCGACGTATCTGCCGCCATATCGACGAACGAACGATAAACAAAGAAATTCGTGCCGGATTCGTATGCGCCGCCCCATTTTTTTACGACGTTGCCGTCGAATGCCTCTGGAACTCCTACCGCGTACACGTCGGAAAGCACGGTAACGTCTTTTAATAGTCCGACGATCGAACCCGAATATTTTTCATTAGGCGCAACGGAAATTCCCACGGCGTCGGTTACGTCAACGATAACGTTTCTGACTTTTGCTCCGACTCCCTCGCCTTTAGAAAACATCGTTGCCGTCTGCCCCCATAAAGTGCTGACATCATACGAGTCGTAATTATTCACGCCGAAAATTCCGTACTTGACGTAAATGTTTTCGATCGTTCCGGATCCTGCGAACACGAGCAAGCTGCGGCTATGTCCGACGCGCGCGTCGGTGAACGCAACGTTGCGCAGAACTCCGTCCTTATGTAATTTTCCGATAAACGCGCCGGCTCCGTCTACTCCGACGCCGGATACCGAGTTCCACGTAACCGTAAGTTTGTTTATCTTGTATCCCTTGCCGTCGAACACTCCCTTAAAGCCGTCGTACGCTTCGAGCGCGGTGTTATCGGAAGCGGATATGAAACTCTTCCAGATTCCGTTATATTCGATGTCGTTGCCAAGTTCGAAATAACCGCCCCATGAATTTTCGCCGCTTTCGCATTTTTTCGCGATCGTTCCGAACGAATCGAGTCCGTCCTTATCCGCAAAAACGCGGGTCACCAGCAAAAGTTTTACGCTTATTTCGTGAGCGGCTTCGTCGCTGCCGTTCACCGTGATTTTTACGGTTCGTTCGCCGTAAGCATAGCCGAAACCGTTTGCCGGCACCGTGAGTTTTTTATCCGCGGCGTTTTCGGAAGAAACCGCGACGGTTTTATCGCCGAACTTCACCGACGAAACGGTCGTATAATCGGAAATACCGGCAAGCGATATTTCGCTCGTCGCCGACTCGCTCAACGCGCCGTCGTTACCGACGCAGAGGTCGATTCTCCGGGCGGCAGTCGAGGCAAGCGTCTTGCCGAACGTCTCGGAAACGTCACCGCAAGCACATTGCTTTACGTCTTCGGTTTCTCCGACGGTCCAGACGTGATTGTGCGTTACGGTAAACGAAACGGGATCGCTCTCGACGGCGAGATAGTTGTCGGTCGCGGCAACGTAAGCCTTTACGTAATACGTTCCGGTTTCGGCTTTGAATTCGGTAATATCGCCGTACGCTCCGTCTCTTTCGGTCGCATACTTATAAATCGGTACTCCGTCGGTTGCCGTTGCGGAAGGCGAAGGCGTTTCGTTGCAGTGGATATTTTCAACCGTAACCGCCGATATAGCGTTAGCCGCTTTGTTCATCGTAAACGAAGCGGTTGCGGTCGCGCCTTTATGCGTATCGTCTTCGGCGACCGTCGCTTTTACGTAATATATGCCCGCACGCTTTTCTATCGCGCTCCACGCCACGAAATTTCCGTCGGCGGCAAGCGAATAGGAGTATTCGATCGTGCCGTGCGCTACGCTCGCGCCCGGAGCGGGAGGTGCGCCGTTATACGTTACGTCGGCTACCGTAAGATCCGAAATCGCGTTGTCGTTCTTTTTAATCTCCGCAACAACTTTCCCGATCGTCGAATCGGTATGATTCTCGTCTCCCTTTACCGAGTAATAAACCGTATATTTACCCGCCGCGGTCGCCGAAGGAATTTCCCGGGACCATTTGCCGGCGTCGGCAAGCGACGCGCTCGGCTCGGTTTCTTCGCCGTCGACCATCGCATAAACAACGGTTCCGCCGTCGGCAATGCCGGCCGTTACGAGTTGTTGCGGCGCGCCGTTTGCGAAAAGTTCTTTTGCCGAAGGCTTTGTCGTTACGCGGGACTCTGCTTTTTCGATCGTAAAAGCAAGCGTTCTCGTTGCTCCGTCGTAGTTTTCCGTCGCCGCGACGGTCGCTTTCAGGTAATACGATCCCGCGACAGTCGGCGCTTTTGTCGAATACGTTCCGTTTTCTTCCGTCGAATAAGTAAATACCGGCACGCCGAATTTGGCCGTAGCGGTCGGATCGAGGGCGGTTCCGTAAACGACTTTTTCTCCGACCGAAATCGTCGTTATCTCGTTAGCCGCCACGGTTATCCCGAATCTGAGCGTAACGCGGGTTGCGTCGTCCTCATCGGGATTGTTCCACTCGTATTTGTCGGGATCGGTAAGCGTAAGGACTACCGGATATTCGCCGACGTCCGTTCCGCCCGCATTGGTCGTTACCGTATAGCCGGCGTTTTCGGGAACGGAAGCGGTTTGCGTTTCTCCGTTATAGACTTTGCTTGCTATAACCGGAACGTCGAGCGCGGTTTTCGGCTCGGGTTTGTTCTCGCCGCACGCGACAAACGCCCACGACGCGAAAGCGACGCAAATAGTCGCCATCAGGAGTCTTACAACTTTTCTCATACTTTTCCTCCGGAATTATATTGATTATCGCACGTTTGCGCTAAATCCGATTTTATTTACGCGTGTACGTTACGCCGCCTTAAAAAAGCCGCGCGCACATCGCTTTTTACCGTTACGAAAGCGTTGTTACCGTCACGTTTTCGAGCGACTTTATCTCCTGCGTTTTTCCGTCGTCCAAATATCCGAGACGGCCGAAAGACTTCACGATTGCCGTAACGCCGACGAACTTGTTGTTGGTTACGCTCCAGCCGAATATCGAGTCCACGTCGCACGTTTCCGCTTTTATTTCTACGCCGCTGATCGTACAATTTTTCATATACCGCGAGGCGATAATGCCCGCGGCGGAACCGGCGTCCGCATAATAGTTTGCAACGGATATCCCGATATTGTCGATCGTCGCGTCCGAAACCGTTACGCCGAACAACGCCGTAAGATAATCGCCCGAATACGTGACGTTTTTAACTTTGAAGCCGGAAATAACGGCGCCTCTGCCGACGTGACCGAACAGTCCGCCTTTGCCGACGGTGAAATTAGAAATCGTATGATCTCCGCCCTCGAACGTTCCGACAAAACCGAAATCGGATTCGTATACGGGAACCGTATCTGCCGAATAATTGAGATTGCTTCCGATTTTCACGCCGCCGAGATCTATATCGTTGCCCAGAACGTATAACCCGCCGATCGATTCTTTAGCGTCGATATTCCGCTGTCCGATACGAACGGTGTCGAGATCGGACGCCGAGCGGATAATCATCGTCACGGCGCGGATCTTCATGTCGAAACAATTGACCGTTCCGCCCGTTTCCGAATAAACCGTAAGAGTTTTTTCGCCCGTTTCGTTGCCGAATTTACTGCCGTCGAACGGTACTTTTCCGTTCGTTACGGCTCCTCCTCCGATTTTTACCGAGCCGAGAAATACTTCCGCGCTGTCGCCGAGATACTCTCCCGCAAACGAAAGATCGATTTCTTCGGCGCGTTTTTCAATGTCCGTACGAGCGTGGTTCACGGTAACTTTGCGCGCTTTTACCGTCGATATCGTCACCGTTGCGGTCGAGCCGTTAAGAAGAGACGTTACGGTAAGCGTAACGCTGCCGCTTTCCGCCGTTTCGCCGACAGTCAGAATACCGTTTGCGAACGTTACTCCCTCGGGGAGTTCTCCCGCCGTCACGTAAGCGTAGCGGGTATCGGCAACGATTTTCGCCTCATTGCCGCCGTAAAGCACGGGCGGAACGTCTGCAAACGCGATATTCGCGGTCAGATCGATTTTACCCGCGACCGATTTCGGCAACAGCATGTTGCCGGCGATTTGCCAGAACGATTTATCGAATTCTTCGAACGCCGAACGTACGTTCTCGTTCGAGGCAATATCTTCGTACGAAAGCGCGGTCGTCGTCGCGCCCGATTCGGAGGCAATACGCGCTACGTCCGTAATAACGACGAAGTTATCCGTATTTTTCGCGCCCGTACCGAGACAAACGTTGGTTTCCGATCTTGCTGCGTTTATTTCGTAATGGATCTCCGCTCCGATCGCGTCCACGAGACAATTGCGGACAATAGCCGTCTCGGTTGCGAAAAACGTAAAGAACGCTCCCATTTTACGCGGATTGTTACTATCGTGATACAAGTCCTTCGTTGCGTTTCCGACGCCGATTTTCGCAAACGTTACATTTACGTTTTCCACCGTGCCGCCGCCGAGCGAGCATATAAACCCGCTGTTTTCGTACAGTCCGGCATCTGTGAACGAAACGTTTTTTACGACGCCGGCGTCGTTAAGATACCCTACGAATCCGCCGCTTGACGAATCGTTTGAGCGCGCTCTTACGGTGAGTCCTTCGATGTTATGACCTCTTCCGTCGAACACGCCGCGAAATCCGTATTTTGCGCTGCCGGTCATCCAGCCGCCGCCGTTTTTGCTTGCCGCCTCGTATATTTCGTCGGAGTCGGTAACGGATGCGAACGTTCCGTTATAAGAAACGTCTGCGTCCATTACGAAATACCCGTCGAGAACTCCCGTATTTTTTACGTCGCCGTTAGCTCGAGCCGCCTCCGCGAACGCGTCCAGATCGGCTTTGGATCCGATTACGAGCGAATACATTTCCGTTTCGCACACGTAGTCGTAGTTTTCCGTCGAAACAACGAAAGAGACCGGCCCCAATTCGCTGGCCTTTTTGGGTAATCTGTCTTTTTTCAGGTTGATAACGCCGCCGTCCGTGCTATCGAAAACGGATTCTCCCCTCAACGTTACGTCGACGATCGTCTCGGAAATTTCCTCGTGAATCGGCAACGTCGCAAGCCCGTTGGCTTCGACGACCGTCTCGATCGTCAGGTTTTTTAACGTTCTCTCTACCGTGACTTCGATTTCGACGGGAATCTTTTTTGTTCCGGAAACGTAAGCACCGACGAGTTTCGTCTTGCCCGCGCCCGCTTTACGGACGACGTATTCGCCTCCGGTACCCGATACCGTTGCCACCGAAGGATCATAAGCCGGGGAAGATAAATCCCACGCGATATTTGCTTTTTCGGTCACGTTATCGCCTTTAACAGCGGTAAACGTCAGAGGAATTTCGGTTTTTTTGCCGTTGTCCGTCGTAGTCGACAGCGTTGCCGCATAACCGTTTTCCGTAACCGTAACTTCGTCTCCGTCCGGAAAAACGTTTACGTTCGCTTCCGACACTCTTACGGTAACGTTCTTGCTTACGTAAATTCCGCGAGCGGTAACGGCGACGATAAACTCCGCCGTACCGACTTTACCCGCCGTAAAAACGACCTTTCCGTCCGCGTCGTTTTGTACGGTGCAAACGTTTGCCGTTTCGCCCGCGCTAGCGACTTCGATTGTCGCCTCGTCGGTTATGTCCCGTCCGTTGAATTTTACTTTTATCTCGTCCGAAAAAATTTGACCTTCTTCGAGACTGATATCTCCGTTAAACGCTATAACGGGAACGTTTATCGTTTCGGTGACGGTAACGGCGCAAGTCGCGCTCGCCCCGCCCGCAGAAGCGGTAATCGCGGCGGAACCCGCTTTTACGCCGTAAACGACGCCGCCGTCGACGGTAGCGACGGACTCGTCGGACGAAGCCCACGTTATCGGTTCGACTGTGTTTTCGGCAGTTGCCGCCAGCATAATCGTTTCGTACTCCGGAACGGACGCGCTTTCGCGGTTAATCGTAACGACGGCTACGTTTGCGGGCGGTTCGGGGTCGGGCTTGTCGGAACACGAGCAAGCCGAGAATCCGAACGTCGCAATGACGGGAACGAAAATAAGAACGAGTAAGAAAGCGATTTTAGAAAATCTTTTTTTCATATCTTTATCCCCCACCGTCAATCAAGATCCCACGTCGAGAAAATCACGTCGATCGTGTAATGCTCTTCGTGAGTAGTGTTGCCGAGCGTTTCGAAATCCTCCGCAAACGCTTTTCTCATCTCTTTAAGTTGCGTTTTGCTGAACGACAGCGCGTAAGTGGTGCAGAGTACGTACCTCGGGAAGAGCGATTCGATAAGGATATGTTTGTAAACCGCGTCGTACAGTTCCGGATCGGACGAGTGCTTTTCGATGACTTTGTACGCCTCGTCGAAAAGCGAATTCCAACTCGTTATAAGTCCTTCGGGCCACACGTCCGCTCTTCCGAGCGTGTACGAAAGAACGCTGCCTCCGGTAATACCCTCTTTGTCTTTAAGGTTTAACTGAACCTCGTCGAAGTATTTTCGCATAAGAGGTCCGGCCTCGCCGAAATAGTACTTGAAGAATTTTTCGACGAGCGAATTGTAATCAACGTTTACGTCGAACATCGCCTTGCCGTTGACGTAATCGCGGAATTTCGCAAACCCGGGATTGTTGGGATTCTCCCACGTTCCTTCGGGATAAATGAAGTTTCCGCCGTATTGTTTGAAGTACCTGAAGTTCTCGACGAGTATCTCGTAATTGTTATACGGATACAGATACTGCATATAACTGATTTCGTACGACCACACGTAAAGACTGTCCTTGTCGCCTTTCAGTCCCGACCACGCCTCGACGTAGGAAGCGTACATTCTGTTTTCGGGTTCGTAATATGAGTGAATCCAGTTGGCAAGCGACGTTGCGTACTCGTAAGCGACTCCCCTTCCGCAAATAAGCGTTTTCCCGTTGCCGTTTTCGTCGAGAACGTCTTCGCCCCGACCGTCTTCGTCAAAATCGCGACGAACGAGAGGAATTCCTCTGCCTTCGGAGTCGAGTTCGTATTCTCCGTTTGCCTTGCGTTTCGCCGGTGCTTTTACGGTCGCGCCGTATGCGAGAATAACGATATTGAATTCTCTGCCGGGTTCGTTGCCGTCGATATAATCGTAAACTTTTCCGGCGATGTCGTTGGCAAACGAAAGCATTGCCCCCGCCATAGTTCCGTAGTAATCGAAACTTGCGTTGCACGCGGCGCATTCGCAACGCGCTATCGTCTGCGTACCCACGACGTCGTTTTGCGAAATACGCATATTTGCGGCGTCCGGATGTTTTTTAAGAATATTTTCGATTATATAATCCGCCATATGATCGACAAGCGCGACGTACTCGTCGTGATCCCCGTGCGCGGTAAAGCACGGCTGAGCCATCCACGGATCGGAAGAAAACCATTTTCTGTGGATTTCGCCGTTTGCGTCCGGATCGAGGAAGTCGAACAGGTTATGAACGTTTCCTATCGGCGTAGAGATCATTCCGCCGTCGGAAAGATAGCCCATGCCGTACTTCTGCTCGTCCGAAATGGTATTTCCATTAAAACGGAATTCGTAATCGGGCTTTTCTTTAATTTCCGTTGCCGGCATGACAGAACCGTCTCTTTCGTATATCACGAGATCGTCGGCTAACATGTCGTACCCGACGATTGCGCGAAGCACGGCAAGCGCGGTAAGTTGCGCGCCGTTTTCGCTCGTGCAGTACGCAAGCATATCGTCGCCTACGGTTTTGATATAGTAACCCTGATTGCCGAGTTCGTCGTGCGACGGAATCGTCGTTGCCTCTTTAATCTCGCCGTAATCGCCTATTACTATATATTTTCCCGAGCTAAGATCGACGGCGTCGGAATATACGATCCCGAAAGTTGCCGAAGTTGCGGCGTTAAGATGTTTGGAAACAAACTTTGCGGCTGTTCCGAATTTTGCCGGCGCGACTATTTTGTACTCCGTAACGCCGTTTTTTACCAGGTCGCCGACGGGCTCGTCGTAGTTTACGTTAACGTCGTGGAGCATTCCCTCGACATAATGCGCTTCCATATCCGAAGCGGGCGATACCGGATCCGGAATTTTATCGACGTTGCTTCCGCCACAGCCGCAAAGCGAGGAAAACGCAAGCACGCCCGCGAGCATCGCCGTTATGATTCTATTCTTTTTCATCTGCTTGCCCTCCGTTACTTAACGTTAACCCGCCATTTCGCAACAGCAGCGTTCCCGTCTTTGTCCACAGCGTAAACCATAAACGTATAAATTCCGGCATGTTTGCATTTTATCGAATTGGATCCGCCTTCAAGCTCTATGGTTCTACCTTCCGCGTTGATGACGTATACCGACACCGCAATATCTTTACTCTCGGTTAAGTTATCTTTTACGCTGTAATTCGGCATAACGATCACGTCGCCGACTTTTGCCTCTTCAGTGCCTTTGCTCGTCCATTCTATTACGGGGCCTTCGCCGTCAATTGCGTTTACGATTACCGTGAACGTCTTGGATTTTCCGACCCAGTTTACCTCTTCGATTTTATACTCGATCTTATATTGCCCGTAAGAAGCGAGAACGATCGAATAGTCTGCGTCGGGAACGATGTTTTCGAGTCGTTTGCCGTTAACGTCCGAAGCGACGCTTCCGTCCGGATTATACGCCGTAAACGCAACTTTCGTTGACGGCGCAAACACGTCGCCGCTCTCTCCTTTGCGGATAACGTACGTAGTACCCTTAGCCCATTTGCCGCCGTAATCGCCGACTATCGAGAACGAAGGAGCGGAATTATCCGCGTTGCGAAACGAAAGCGCGTTGTCGCAAACGTTCATAACCATATACTTCGCGCCGTCCGCATTCCCGGTCGTCGAAAGTCCAATAAATGCTTTATGCGTCGGGAACCCGTCGAATTTCTCGCCGTCATCCGTATATACAACCGGAACGGAAAGCGTTTTTTCGTTTGCCGTAACGGAAAATTTTCCGCCGGCGTACGCAAAGCGAACGTTGGAATCCGACTTGATCGAAACGTCGAGTTCGTATTCGTTGCCGGCGTGTTCGATTCCGAGTCTGCGACTGTTTATCGCGACTTTCAGCGACACGGCAACGGTCGGATTTTCGGGATCAACGAGCGAAAATACGAAGCCGTCGAAATTCGTCTTTCCGGAAATCGTCCTTACGTCTACCGCCGCGCCTTCGGCGAGAACGGGATTTGCAAACGTCCAGCCGGCTACGTCCGTGCCGGCGCAGGGAGCGACTGACAACCCGTTTTTATACGGAGTCTCGCCCTCCGCGTCTCTGACGTCGACGTTTACGGTTTTGCCGTAAAGATAATTCGACATAAACACTTTTTTGCCGTCTCGCGCGATTATGGTCGGAACGGCAACCCTATAAAGTTCAACGCCCTTCGCAACGTACGAAATTTCGATTTCGTCGCCGTTTGCGGCAACCGAAGGAGTGAATCTGTCGCCCGCCTTATAAGTTTTTTCGCCTGCCGAATCTTTAACCTTAACGTCGCAAAGAACTCCGACTTTGCTTCCGCCGGAGTAATCCGAAGCGTACGCGACCGGAAGAACGTACTCGCTGCCGGACAGATACACTCGCATAAGTACGGGGTCGGTATCGAGCAGCGGTTTATCGCCCGGCGTTGCGATAACCTTATACGAAGCGGTCGCTCTTTTTCCGATATAGTCGGTAGCGACGAACTCGACGGTATATTCGCCGCTGTTCTCGGGCGTAAAACCGCCGTTTACGACCGTGCGTTTGCTGCCGAAAATCACCGCGGTCTCGATGTCGATCCTGCCGCTGCCGCCGCTTACTTCAGGAAGATGGGTGGGAACGAATTTACCGAGTTGCGCCGAAGTTATTTCGTCGGGCAGATTTATGGTAAGATCGGCTATCCCGGCTCTCGCCCGAACAAACAAAACCTTATTTGCCCGGTTTTTGTATCCGTCGATCGCGGCGTACTCTATTGCGTAAACTCCCGGTTTTTCAGGGATAAATTTCCCGTCGCGCACGCCGATCGATGCCGGATTTTCGGAATAATAATCGTAAAATACATTCGTCACGACTTCCGTCGCTCCCGAATAATAATCGTAAGCGGAGGCTTCCGGAATCGGATACGGAGTTCCCGCTTCGGCGTCGGGCATGGTTTCGTAATCGGTTTCGATCGTTATTTCCGGCTTTTCGGAGTCGGCAAAATAATTGTTTTTAAGATCCGCCGCGCTCGTGCCGGCAACCGACAAAATACAAAAGTTTGCGGTTGCGCTCGAATACCCGCTCGCGCTTACCGACAGCCGGACTTTACCGCTTCTGAATCCGCTCCACAAGTCCGAATAGAATTTGGACGAATCGAGATCGGATACGAGTTTTTGCTGTGCGTATACTTGTTTCGCGGCAGAGTCGAAGGCAAGCGTAAACGGCGTAGCGTTTACCGCCACCGGCTCCGTCGCTCCTCCCCAACCGCTGATATTTCTGAGACCGTTGAAAGTAAGCGATATATCCGTACCTACGTTATCGTTTACGTGCAGTTTGCTGCCCTCAATTCCGACCATATCCTGACCGTTACCGCCCGCGGACACCCAGCCGTAGTTATATCCCGACGTGCCGAATTGACTGCGGTTTATGTCGAACTTTACGTAAACGGAATCGTCTGTCGCGTCGGTGAGCGTAAAAGTAAGTTTGTTGAAATCGTGGACTCCGCGTTGATCGGGAGTAATGAACCCGCTGACGAACGGAGCCGAAGCCGAAAGGTCGCCGACGTCGATAAGTCCCGTAAAGGTAAGCGAGTCTTTATTGGCAAGTCTTACCAGAAGGCCCGTCGAGGTGATTCCGAGATCGGTATAATCCGACCATTCGACGGAACTGTTTTTACTCTTTACGTTATAACCGCGCCCTTCGACGAAAAACGTTTCGTTTTTCGCGTAATGTTTACCGTCAAGTTCGGCGTAATATCTTACCGTCCAGTTGCCCGCTTCGCCGAGCCGCACGCGTTTTTCGCGCGTAACCTTTCCGCTCGGATAAGTTATCGTGGATAGCGCGATCGTCGAGTTTTCTCCGATCGAAACCGTTCTGTCCGGAATATCGACGGTTTCGCCGTAAACATATCCGGCGGCAAAATCCACGACGCTCCACGTTTCGGCATTTGCGCGGGCGGACAAAGCGCCTGCGCCGGCAACAATGCCGATCGCAACCGCTATTGCGGATAAAATCACAACTATTTTGTTTTTTCTTCTCATTTTCTCTCCTTTTTCGCGAAGAAATCGTTTGTCCGACGGCTATTACGCCGACTTTAGTCTTTATCCTTTTACGCCGCCTATCGACAGGTTGCCGAGCAACCATTTATGCGAACAAAGGAATATCACCGCTACCGGAGCAAGCAGCATAAGCGCAGCCGACATCTGAACCGGAACGCGGCTGAACTCTCCTTTCGACAACTGAACTATGCGGAAAAGGTACTCTGCAAGCGTCGGATGATTGGGCACGAACAGCATCGGCGTCTGAAAATTGTTCCAGTACTGTATAAAGTAAATAAGCAATACGGTAAGCGCGGTATTGCGCGCCAACGGGAAATAAATCCGGACCATTATCTGGAAATCTCCCGCGCCGTCTATCTCCGCGGCTTCGCTGAGCGCGGACGGAACGGATCTGAACATTTCGTGAAACACGAGAAAATAAAGACCCAGAAACGTAGCCCTCATGATCAGCATTCCGAGCATCGAATCGTAAATGCCGAGGTTGATCGCCGTCTGAAGTTCGGAGGTCTGGTTGCCTACGACCGGAATCACCATAACCACAAGAACGAGCGAATACACAAACGACGAAAATTTATTTTTGTAATGCGCGCAAAGATACGCGACAAGCATCGTAACAAAAGTATTGACTACCGAGCAACCTACGGCGTATACAACCGAATTAAGGATTATTTCGACAAACGGCACCACTCCCTGCTCTTTTTCGATCTGCGCGTTTTTGAGAACGTATCCGAAGTTTTTGAAGTACCACGGATCGGGCAATCCTACTCTGTTCGTATTGAAACCGAGCGGCTTTTTAAGCGCGGTTATAGTCATCCAGAAAATCAGTCCGAGAAGCATCACGCAATAAGCGACGAGCAGCACGAGCATAACGACGGTAAGCGGCGACAACCTGCTTTTGCGATCTTCGCCTTTTATCTTTTTGCTTAACATAATTCGCTGCCCTCCGTCAATCTTCGCTCGGTCCGACTTTTGCTAAAAGTTTCTTTACCGCGAACGTAAGCGGAATGGCAATCGCCGACATCATAATTCCGAGCGCGGCAAGCGGAGGATACTGAACTATATCCGCTTTCGCTTTCTGCGTTCTGAAATACATCAAAAACCCGAGCGTCGCCGTATAAATGGGGGTGGCCTGCGGATTGGAATGGATGCGTGAACTATCTCCTGAAAAGATACATGGAATCATAACAGCAACAGGATTAGGCTGCCTGACAGATACGGAAAAATTCCTGAACCGAATTCGCTCCGTCAAGTTGAGCGGCTTCGATGACTTCGGGAGATATGCTCGACATCTTGTTTGAATACAGAAGGACGGTAGTCCCGAAACTTACGAACAGATTGTAGAACATAACGGTTGCGTACCGCGTTTTTCCGGAAAGAAGCGACGTCCCCATCGTTACTCTGAAGATCTTGTCGAGAAGTTCGGGAACTACGTAATCGGTAAAACACATATACACGGTTACGAGGACTATGCTGGATATTATCGAAGGCAAAAACAGCATAAATCTGAAAAACATCGCGCCGGGTAATTTTTTGAATATGTAATACGCGAAAAACAATCCGAGTGGCACGCCGAAACACAGGTTTATAAAATACGATTTGACCGAGACGAGTAACGTTTGCTTCAGCAACGCAAACTCGTTTACGTCCGTAAACCATTTCGTAAAGTTAGAAAACGTCCAGCCGAACGAATACGCGCCGTTGGTAAACGTAATGTCTTTGAATGCGAGAAGAACCGAATTTACGTTTACGCCTATATAAAATATAACGAACTGTAACATCGGCAACGCCATAAAGCCTATGTAAAACCACATGCTCCGCGCGCTTCTGAACGATTTTAGTTTAAATTTATGCATTTCCATTTTCCTTAATTTATGCATTTCCATTTTCCTTTCGTCAGATCGTCGGAAAACCCCGTTGCGTCCGGAACGACATCGGAGTAAACCGATTATCTCCAGAAACTGTGGTTTTTGAAGTACGCGAAATTTTTCTCGAAGAAGCGTTCGCCCGTAAGTTTGCCCTCTCTAATTCCGGACACGACGTTTTTGCGGATATTTCCGTTATCGTCGTATACCGAGTACAGAGCGTCGTCGTCAAACGCGCCTATGTTGTCGTTGTAGAACTGACTCGACGAGAATCTGTATACCTTCTTCGCTTTTTTCGCGTAATTAACCATGCTTTTCGCAAAGGGCGTAAGATCGCTCAACGCCGAATCGGGAATATCGTATTTGTATGCTCTTACCGCTCCGGTAATTTTGGTGTAATCGACGAGCATTTCGTCCGTGCACGCAAATTTTATAAACTCGAGCGCGGCTTCTTTTCTCGTCCCCGCTCCCTTTTTAAGACACATCAGCGCGTCGACGAAATCGGTATAAACGTTTTCGCTCCCGATCTTTTCTTCGTTTGCCTTGGGAAGCGGCATCCAGCCGAATTTACGGTTCTTCGCCGAGTATTTTTCGTCGTTGGACGCCATCGATTCGAACACGTCTTTCGACTCTTCCTGCCACCACACGCCGTCCACAAGCATTGCTATGGTTTTGCTCTCGTTGCTGAATTCCGTACCGCTCATAAGGAACATTTCCTGATTGTCGGTATGCGAGTACGAATCGGTAAACGAATCCTTATAGTAGTATCCGTTGTCGGCTTTCATTATTTCGTCTATAAACTCCATTCCGTAAAGTTTGCCGACCTGACGCGCAACGTCGTATCCGTTAGTCGTAATTTTTTTAGACTCGGTTTTCCCAGACCCGTCTGCGTTATACGTAATCTTCCCTTCGCCGTCCAGCACGACGAGGTCGTTTGCCGTTCCGGCAAAATCGTAGTTGATACGCATCTGCTCGACGCCCTCGTAATTTGAGATAAGGTTATTCATCAATCCGCCGAGATGTTGCTCCTTATATTTTCCGGGCCAGCAAAGCGGAATATCGTTTCCGTTTTTGATTTCGTCGCAAAGTTCGTAAAACTCGTCGTACGTTGCGGGCAACCCGTCGTCGTCGGTGTCGTATTCGCCGTCGGGTCCCGCGCTTTTGCGAGCGGATTTATCGTCGCCGATAACAAAACCGCCGGACTTATCGTCGGCTATGTAGTATCCCTTGCTTTCGAACAGATCTACGTTATAGATAAGTCCGTAATCGCCCACGTCGGACGGTAACGCGTAAAAGTGGCGTTCGCCGTCCTGCATTACGCCGAAATAATCGACCTGCTGATCGTCGAGTTTGGAAAGAATCGTCTTGCCGTCGGTGTTCGTGCCGGTAACTGTGGACGTAAGATCCTCGAGCGTATCGCCGAGAAGCGAATAGTACTGTCCGTTTTCGAGGAAGAAGATATCGTATTTGCTCTGCTGTATTTCCGTAGCGTTGAAATCTTTCATGTCGCCGGTATGCCATACCTGAACGCCCGTTTTACCGTCCTCGAAACTGCGATCCGCGTATTTTTTCTCAAACGCGTTTTCGAGACTGTAAAGCCAGTCGTCGCCGTATCCGGCAAGATATACAAATACCTGAATCTGCGTTTTGTTCGGGTCGTACTTTTTCTTGTTGTTGCCGCCGCCGGAGTCTTCCCCCCTGCACGCGCAAACCGACGCGATAACGGAAAAAGCAAGTATCGCGCTTACAAGTCTTTTAAAAAACGATTTTCTCATAATTTTCACTCCGTAAGTAAAATTTTAAATTGCGAAAAGCAAACTTTCCGACTGTTACCTTATTTATTATAATCTTTCGACTGTTTCATTTCAATACTTTTTTTACTTGCTTTATTTCTTTTTTTGCTTATTTCGACGTTCCGTGCGAAAATATTTTCTTCGTTCGTCAATCGCAATTGACAAACCCCGAAGAAAGTGATAAAATATCGGTGTACGGGGGGGGCGTACCATGACAAAACTGCAAATGCCGTCCGACAGCAAGGTGTTTTTCTATTTCAGAACGGGCGATTATCCGATTTTGCACAGTCACGACGGATACTGGGAGTTTATATACGTCACTTCGGGCGAATACACGCATGAAATCAACGAAGAGTTACGCGTTATAAAAGCCGGGACTCTTTGCGTTCTCCGACCGGACGACGCGCACTGCACGCGCGAAAACACGAAACGCTCCACCTATATAACTTTCTGTGTGAAAGAAGAATATTTTTTAATGCTTTTTAACCTTCTCTCCGCAGGCTCGCTATCCGATTTGCTCTCGCTCGACTATATCGAAATTTGCTTATCCCAGACGGACAAAAAGTACATTAAATCAATTTCGGATCACTACCTCGTATCCGCCGACGACGGAACATACACCGCAACTTGCGATATGTTTTTGCTTGCTTTTGTCAACGAAATAATATTATCTCTTGACAACAAACAAAGAAAAACGACGTACTCTGCCGGCGTAAGCAGTTTTATCGCTCTGCTCGAAAAGCCCGAAAATCTTGCGCTGCACCTCGACGACCTGATAGCAAAAACCAACTATTCGTATTCTCATCTCAACGCAAAAAAGAAACCGGCGTAACGCCGTCGAATTACCTCAAGGAAAAACGACTTGCCTACGCCAAAAGACTGCTTGTCGGAACGACTTACTCCCACGAATCGATCGCCGCGGGCATAGGTTTTGCGACTCATTCGAGATTTTGCGTGTTTTTTAAAGAAAAAACGGGGCTTACCCCGTCGCAATACGCAGCCAGATACCGCGTATCCGTGTTTTAACCGAAAAGAAGGCTCTTACGACAGAAGCCTTCTTTTTATACTACACGAAATCTTTAAGATACACGTACTTCGACGGAACATGGAACTTTCCGCACATCGTCGGATTGAGCGCGAACAAGTGTTTTTCCTGCTCGCCTCCGTCCGTTTCGAGACGATACGCATTAAAGTAAACTCCGTCCCCGTTTAATCCCGCCTCGTCTTTGTTTATCGTTATAACGGCGACGTAACCGTCCGACGTTCTTGTTACCGACGAACGAAAAAAACATTTACTTTCGTCGATAAAACCGATGTCGAGTTTTACTTTGCCCTCGCCGTCCGTGCCGAGATACCGCATAAGAGCGAGCATTTTCCCGTTTTCCGGGCTTACCTCGATCTCGTAATATTTACCGCGCCCGGGATCCGTCCCTATAAGCACCTCTACCGCGTCTCCGCACGAATGAATTTCGTTATATTCGTGATACGGACAATAAAATCCGGAATGTTTCGCGTCGAACGCGAACGTTATCTCCGTATCCGTTTCGGATATACCGACCGAAGTTTCGTAGACCGCTTCCGATCCGTCGCGATTGTCTTTCATCAAATATTTTTTCATCTGTCTCAGAACTCCGGGTCGTATGACTGCTGGAATTTCTCGTACGCGATTTCGCGGATTACGATATCGCGGATTTTAAGTATCGTGCAATACGGCGAAAAGCCTATGTGACCTTTTCTGAGTTTCAGAATCCCGTCGAGATGCTCGGCGACAAGCATGTCGTCCACCACCATAAAACAATGCCCGTCGACCGCTCCGAAAGTGAATTCTATTTCCTTTCCGGGCTCGTAACGATAAGACGTCGCGGACATTCCGCAAAAATCGCCCACGCCGGCTTTGCATCCCTCGATTCCCGCTTTATTGTCGTACCAACCGTTCAGACCGCAAACGTAATAGTCCGAAAGATAATCGGTTTTTTCGTCCCATCCGGCGCAAAAAATACCGTTTACGTCGCGCGTCGCGGGCAGAACGGAACTTATTTTGCACGTAAGCATAACGTTTTTGCCGTCGAATTCTTCCTTATAGAACAAAACTCCGCCTTTGTTTCCGCGCTCCACGCCGATAAGGCATCCGTCCTCGCCCGTCCACTCCCCCGC
>ENA-UEYI01001044-UEYI01001044.1-human-gut-metagenome-genome-assembly--contig:-NODE-1044-length-25354-cov-4.365352_pt1 | contig 25354 bp, 21 predicted proteins | sample MGYA00242900_ERZ507916 | MGnify/ENA primary metagenome ERZ507916 (study PRJEB26167, sample SAMN06115521) | human gut metagenome | host: Homo sapiens | place: China:Chongqing | collected 2015-09-02...
CTCAAGGAGAAGTACGACCAGCAGAAGAGCATCCATATCGACGACATCATCGCCGCGGCGAAGAACGACGACAACCTTTCGATCGAACTGATCGAAGAGGCGGGCGAAAAGGTCGGCAAGGCCGTCGCCTTCCTCATCAACACGTTCAATCCCGAAACGGTCATCGTCGGCGGCAACATGGCCGCGGCCGGCGACTATATCATGCTGCCCCTCAAATCGGCGACCAACAAATACTCGCTCAACCTCGTCTACAAGGATACCAAATTCCGCGTATCGAAGATGACCGAGAATGCCAACGCTTGGGGCGTGGCGATGCTTATCCGCAACAAGATCATCGGCATCTGATGAACCTCGAAGGCCGGACAACGCGGCTGCGAGCCTTGGAACCGGGCGACATCGACCTGATGTACGCTTGGGAGAACGACACGGCGGTATGGAGCGTCAGCGGCACGCTGGCCCCCTTTTCGCGCCACACGCTCGAACGGTTCATTCAGGAACAGCAGTTCGACATCTTTCAGACCCGCCAGCAGCGGCTCGTCATCGAAACCCTCGGCGGCATCCCCGTCGGGGCGCTCGACTTTTTCGAGCTGGACCCGATCAACCGCCGGGCAGGCATCGGAATCCTGATCCACGACGACGCGCTGCGCGGCAAAGGCTATGCGTCGGATGCCGTGGAGACGGCATGCCGTTACGCCCGCGAGGTGCTGAACCTGCACCAGCTCTGGTGCAACGTCGGTTCCGACAACGCCCCCAGCCGGAGACTCTTCGCCAAAGCGGGATTCGCCGAAGTCGGCATCAAACGCGACTGGCTATGGCGGCCGGGCGGCTACGGCGATGAAATTCTGCTGCAAAAAATCCTCGAATAAACGATCGCAATACAATCCGCCCCATAAACGCTCCACCCATGACAAACACCCGCATCCGGATTTCAGCGCTCCTGCTGGCAATATCGGGCCTGCTGACGCCGCACCCGGCCGCATTCGGCGCAGGCAAAGCACCCAAAATCCATGAACTCACCTTCTCAGGCAAGGCTACTCCCGGACAATACTATGTTCCGGTCTACACCTCGTTCACCGTACCCGAAGGCATCGTAAAGATCAGCGTAACCCAGCATCTCGGTTCGGGCGAAGCGCGTCCGGGCAATCTGGACCTCGGCATCTTCGACGAGCGGGGAGCCGGATTCGAAGGTCCGGGATTCCGCGGCTGGTCGGGAGGCGCACGCCGCAGTTTCGAAATCGGCGAAACGGAGGCCACGCCCGGCTATCTCGCCGGACGGATCAATCGGGGCCGGTGGACCGTCATCCAGATGCCCACGACGGCAGGGCGCACCACCGACTGGACGCTGAAAATCACCCTTACGGAAGGTCCGCGGGCAAAAAAACTCCCCGCGCCGTCGTACGCGGCTCCGCAATTGAACGACAAACCCGGCTGGTACCGCATCGCACCCCATGTACATACGGTCCACTCGGACGGACGGCTGACGCCGGCCGAAGTCATCGCGCTCAGCAAGGCTTCGGGACTCGACGGCATCGTTTCGACCGACCACAACACCACCTCGGCCCTCCTGCACTGGGGCGAAGTTCAGGACCCGGAATTCCTCGTGATCAACGGCGTGGAAGTCACCTACGGACAGGGACACTGGAACATCTTCGGTCTCGACCCGCACGCATGGATCGACTTCCGGATTCACCACAACGACACGCTCCGCTACCGCAAGGCCGTGGCCAAAGCCCGAAAGGCCGGACAGCTGCTGGTCGCCAACCACCCCTACAACCTCGACTTCCTGTACGACGTAACCCCGATGGACGGCATCGAGGTCTGGAACAGCGCATGGAGTCCCGCCAACGAACGGGCCGTAGAATTATGGCATACCCTGCTCGTGGGCGGCAACCGCAAATTCGCCGTCGCTTCGACCGACTTCCACCGCGGCGGCAACATCGCATCGCCCCACACGGTCGTCCGCGCCGAAGCGCTTTCCGCCGAGGCGGTCATCGACGCGATCGCCGCAGGCCGCAGCTACATGGCGCGGTACACCTCGGTCGAGATCGGCATGCAGGTCCGCAATTCGGCGACGCCCGTACAGCATGCCGACATCGGCGGCACCCTGCTCCGCAGCGGCGGGATGCAGGCCGAGTTCCGGAGCAACACCGCTGGCCGGCTGCGGCTTACGGACCAGCAGGGATGGTTCTCCGACACTTCGATCGCGCCGGGCACCGTCGTCGTCTCCATTCCAGAGCGTTCGCTCTGGGTCCGGGCCGAACTCCGCGCCGAGGACGGCAGCATGATCGCCCTGACCAACCCCATTTATATCCAGCATCCGCTGACCACGCAGTCCCTGCTGCCCGAATAAAACGATCGTACCGACATAAAAAGGCCCCCTCCGAAGATGGGGCCTTTGCTTGATAGGTTGCGGGGAGTTACTCCAACCGGCGCGAGCCGTCGGAAATCACCACCTCATAGACTTTGGGTTCATGGCCGTACTTGGCGTTGAACTTCTCTTTGGCCGTAACGATGAAGTTGTCGTAAAGCTCGTCTTTCACGAGATTGATCGTGCAGCCGCCGAAGCCGCCGCCCATGATACGCGAACCCGTGACGCCGCACGCCTCGGCGACCTCCGCCAAGAAGTCCAGCTCCTCGCACGATACCTCGTAGTCCTTCGACATGCCCCAGTGGGTTTCGTACATGCGTTTGCCGACGGTTTCGTAATCGCCCTTTTCGAGCGCTTCGCAAACGTCGAGCACGCGCTTCTCCTCGCCGATCACATAACGGGCGCGCTTGTAATCCTCTTCGGAAATCTTATCCTTAATGGCGTCGAGCTGCTCCATCGTAGCACCACGCAGGAACTCCAGTCCGAGCATCTTGGCGACGCGCTCGCACGACGCGCGGCGGTCGTTGTAGGGCGACCCCACCAGCTCGTGCTTCACGCGCGAATCGAGCAGGACGAGTTTGTAGCCTTTCGGATCGAACGGGAAATAGGCATATTCCAGCGAGCGGCAGTCCAGACGGATCAGGTTGCCCTTCTTGCCGAACACCGAAGCGAACTGGTCCATGATACCGCAGTTCACGCCGCAGTAATTGTGTTCGGTGGACTGACCGATCTTCGCCAGCTCGAATTTGTCGATTCCGCAGCTGTAGAGATCGTTCAGCGCAAAAGCGTAAGTCGATTCGAGCGCCGCCGACGAAGACATGCCGGCACCCAGCGGAACGTCTCCTGCGAATACCGTGTCGAAGCCGCCGATCTTGCCGCCGCGCTTCTGAATCTCGCGGCAGACGCCGAAGATATAGCAGGCCCAGCTCTGGGCGGGTTTGTCCGCCTCGTTCAGTCCGAACTCCGCACTTTCGCCGAGGTCCAGCGCATAGGCGCGTACCTTGTCCGTGCCGTTGAGCTTGATGGCCGCGACGATACCCTTATCGACGGCGCCGGGGAAAACGAAGCCCCCGTTGTAATCCGTGTGTTCGCCGATCAGGTTGATACGACCCGGCGAAGCGAAGAGAATAGCTCCGGAGCCGTAAAGCTCTCCGAACTTCTTACTGACTTTTTCTTTCATTGGTTATTGAAGTTTTTTAAGTTAATAAATCGTCTCTGCATCATACGAAGATAGAAAAAAAATCCTGAATTTCCAGCATTTTCCGACCGAAAAATCCATCTATTCGTCATTTTCAGTTTCGTTTCAAAATGCACCGAAAGAGACCAAAGCGGCCGATCATTACGAAAAATTACGCTTTGCAGGGCTTTCAGCTTGTTATTCCGGAAATGTTTTCTAACTTTGTGAAAGTTTCGTTTTATAAGCACTCAACCAACATTTCAAACGATATGACGAAAAAACTCATCCTTGCAGCCGCCATGCTCCTCACCGGAAGCGCCGCGGTCGCCGCACAACCCAAAGTAATTTCGCACCGCGGCTATTGGACCGCCCCCAATTCGGCCCAGAACTCACTGGCTTCGTTCACGAAGGCCGATTCGGTCGGCGTTTTCGGCTCGGAAATCGACGTATGGCTCACGGCCGACGACAAGCTGATCGTCAACCACGACCGCGTCTACAAGGGCACCGACATCAATATGGAGAAATCGACGCTCAAGGAGATCACCTCGATCGTGCTCCCCAACGGCGAGAACATTCCGACGCTCGACGCCTACCTGCGTTTGGTAGCCACCAAGCCCAATACGCGCCTGATCCTCGAAATGAAGTCGCTTTCGGACCTCAAGCGCGAGGATCTCGCAGCTGAAAAGATCATCAAAGCCCTGCGCAAATACAACCTGCTCGACCGCACGGACATCATCGCCTTCTCGATCAATGCCTGTCTTGCGTTCAAGAAGCTGATGCCCGACGGCCGCATCTTCTACCTCAACGGCGATCTGGCTCCCCGCAGCATCAAAAAACTCGGCCTGACCGGTATCGACTACTCGATGAGCGTGCTCCGCAAAAATCCCAAGTGGGTGGAGCAGGCCCATAAAGAGGGCCTCGAAGTCAACGTCTGGACCGTGGACACGGAGGAGGACATGCGCTACTTCATCGACCTCGGCGTGGACTACATCACCACCGATTACCCCGAACGCCTGCAGGCGCTGCTGAAATAACAATTGTGGCCTTATATATAACAGGAGCGGTCCGGGAAAACCGGACCGCTCCTGTTTTACGAGCCAACTTCCAGCCCGTCCGCCTTATTCGGCATTCCGCTTCAACCATTCCATTCGCCGCATATCGGGCAGATGTTTTACAGAAAAGTTTTCGAACTTCGCTTCGAATCCCTCTCCATCGGGACTGGCAGCCATAAGCCCCACCATAACCGGGGTGTTGTCCTGCAGCCATGCATTTCGCATCATCACATACTCCTTATCGTCGAACGAATAGAATATCTCCACGGCATCGAGCCGCCGTACGGCCTTGATCCACACAAACGGAACCGCTCCATCCTGCGGAATGATGCTCCAATCGCTGGTTCCATGAGTCACGACAGTACTGAGGTTGAATTTTCCGTCAACGAATTCGACGCCCGCCTTAATATAATTCCCGGCATCGATGCGCAGCATCAGTCCCGCTTGATCGAAACGGGTTTTGTAATCACCCGTCACTTTCACTTTCGCTTCGAACTCCCCGCCGTAGGTCGCATAACAGAACGGAGCGTCGTCAACCGTGAAACCGTAATGTGAAACCCGCCAGTAGTCGCAATGCGGCGGAACCTGCATCGTAAGAATTCCGTCCTCGGCCGTCCACCGTTCCGGCTCGTTGAACCATTGAATCTTTTCAAGACTCTGGGCGCATGTGACTTCTGCAACCGCCAAAGCCAAGCAAGCCAAAAGTATTTTCCTCATATGTTCGGATTTTTTGATGATTAAATTACCTTTGCAAAGGTACGGCATCCCAACGACCGGAGCAATACTGATTAGTAACCATTCCCAAACTATGAATATCGTAAGCACACTGAACGAAAAACTGCTACGTCAGAATTTCGACGACGAACACTCCGAAGCCCTCCTATGGGAGGAGTGCAGGCAGACGGCACTTGCATACGTGCGGACAGAAAACGCATTGGCCGTGTTGAGTGACCTGCAATCGAATACGAGCCGTATTTACAACGGCAGAACCGCGGTCCGGCTGGGGCTAGCCGAACACACTACCGAAGAAACGATTGCTTCGATCTGGGAAGAAAAAATCTTCGACCGAATACATCCCGACGACCTGCTGGAAAAACACACGCAGGAACTCCGCTTTTTCGGATTCCTGCAAGAAATCCCGATTGCGGAGCGAGTCAACTACTATGTCTCCGGGCAAATTCGCATGCGTGATGCAACAGACATCTACGTCCCGATCCGCCACCGCATGTTCTACATCGGCAGCACCCCGAACGGCAGCCTGCGCATGGCGCTCTGTCTCTACGACTCGGTCTGCACGGTTCAGCCGGATTACACGTTCGTCAATTCTGCCACGGGCGAAATAATATCACCCGAAACACGCCGGTCCGACAACCTGCTGTCGGACCGGGAGAAGGAGGTCCTGCAATTAATCAGTGCCGGCAAAATGAGCAAAGAGATAGCCATACTGCTCTCCATCAGCATCCATACCGTCAACCGCCACCGCCAGAACATCCTGAGCAAACTGAAGGCCGACACTTCGATCGAAGCATGCCGAATCGCCGAATATATGCACCTTATCTCCTGAAACTCCATCAAGCGTTCTTCAAACACAACAAAAAACAACCGTGAAAATCACGGTTGTTTTTTGTTTTAACGAATCATACGATCATGGAAAAGTTGCCGAAAGGCTCGTCACGCATCGACCACGATCACCTCGATTCCGCGCTCGCGGAGCCGTTCGAGGTAAAGGGGCTGAATGCCGCTGTCGGTGATGATGCGATCTACGGCCTCCAGATCGCAGATCTTGCTGAAGCCGCGACGGCCGAACTTCGAACTGTCGGCCAGCACGATCACTTTCTGGGCGGCGTTCATCATCGCCCCGTTGAGCGTCGCTTCGAGCATGTTGGTCGTCGTAAGGCCGAATTCCAGATCGATGCCGTCCACGCCCACGAACAGCTTGCTGCAATTGAAGTGGCGGAGCATCTGCTCGGCGAAAGGCCCTACGACCGACACCGAACTGCTGCGGGTGATGCCGCCGAGCTGAATCACGTCGATGTTGGCGTCCTGCGAAAGGATCGAAGTGACGGGCACCGCCGCCGTAATGACGGTCAGATGGCCTACGGGCTTTATTTCGCGCGCCAGAAACGCCATGGTGGTTCCCGACGCGATGATGATCGAATCGTCCTGCGCGATCAGGCTGGCGGCCTTGGCGCCGATGGCCCGCTTCTCCGCGACGTTCTTTTTTTCCTTCTCATTGACATGGCGGTCGCTAATATAGGGACTGATCAGAATCGCACTGCCGTGAGTTCGGTACAATTTTTTCTGTTGTTCGAGATAGGAGAGGTCTTTGCGGATGGTGACCTCCGAGACCTTGAACAGTTCGGCCAGTTGGGCCACGGAGATGGAGCCGTTCTGCTGAAGCAGCGCAAGAATCCGGTTATGACGTTCCGGAAGGCTCAAAATAGTCTCTTCGCCGGATTTGTTCATGTGAGTAAAGTTTAATCGTTTCGTAATGCAAGATAAGAAAAATAATTCGAAATCCGCCGGAACGGGCAGAAGAAATAACCATTCTTGCGCAAAGGAAGCATATCGAAACGGAATATTATGAAATAAAACATATTTTATTTTGAAATACAAAAAATCATATGTAATTTTGTTGCGAAACGAAATTCACTAACTATGGAAAGACTTGCACAAATCAAAAAACTATCCGAAAAAGACAAAGTTTGGGATATCGTCGTGGTCGGCGGAGGCGCAACGGGTCTCGGCGTCGCCGTCGATGCCGCGACGCGCGGCATGAGCGTGGCGCTGCTCGAAAAAACCGACTTTGCGAAATGCACTTCGAGCCGCAGTACCAAGCTCGTACACGGCGGCGTCCGCTACCTGCAGAAGGGCGACGTCATGCTGGTGCTCGAAGCGCTGCGCGAACGCGGCCGCATGAAGGCGAACGCCCCCCATCTGGTGAAAGACCAAGCCTTCGTGATCTCGAACTACAGGTATTGGGATAATTTTCTTTATTTCTGCGGTCTGACCTTCTACGACATGCTTTCGTTCGGTTTCGGCTACGGACGTTCGAAATACATTTCGGCGAAAAAGGTAATGAAATACATCCCGACTTCGGTCGAGAAGGGACTGAAAGGCGGCGTGGTGTACCACGACGGACAGTTCGACGACTCGCGTATGGCCGTGAACCTCGCGCAGACCTGCGTCGAAAACGGCGGCACGGTCGTCAATCAGGCTACCGTCACGGGCATCGTGCATGACGCGGCGGGCCGCGCCGCAGGCGTGAAGTTCGTGGACAACCTCACCGGCGAGGAGCACACGCTCAAAGCGCGCAGCGTCGTAAACGCCGCCGGCTGCTTCGTGGACGACATCATGCACATGGACAGCCCGACACACCGCAGAATGGTGACGCCGAGTCAGGGCGTGCATATCGTACTCGACATGAAGTTCCTGCAGAGCGACTACGCAATCATGGTTCCCAAGACCTCGGACGGCCGCGTGCTGTTCGCCGTGCCTTGGCACGACAAAGTCGTCGTCGGCACCACGGACATCGTGCGTCCCAAGGCAGAGGAAGACCCGCGCCCGCTCAAGGAGGAGATCGACTTCATCCTCGGCACGGCGGGACTCTACATGAACCCGGCTCCGACCTACAAGGATATTCTTTCGGTCTTCGCGGGCCAGCGTCCGCTGGCGGCGCCCAAGAAGGAGGGCAAGAACACGAAGGAGATTTCGCGCAGCCACAAGATCATCGTATCGGACAACGGTCTGGTTACGATCACGGGCGGCAAGTGGACCTCGTACCGTCTGATGGCCGAGGACACGGTGGACAAGGCGATCGAAGTCGCGAAACTTCCGGCCCGCAAGTGCGTCACCAAGAAACTGCACATCCACGGTTACCGCAAGAATCCCGATCTGACGGACCACATGTACGTATACGGCAGCGACGAGCCGAAGATTCTGGAGCTTATCAAGCAGCAGCCTGAATTGGGCGAAAAACTCTCGCCGAAGTACGGCTACACCTATGCCGAAGTACTCTGGGCCGTGCGCGAAGAGATGGCCATGACGGTCGAAGACGTGCTTTCGCGCCGCGTACGCCTGCTCTTCGTCGACGCCCGCGAAGCGATGGCCGCGGCTCCGAAGGTGGCTCAGCTCATGGCCAAGGAACTCGGACGCGATCAGGCATGGATCGACGGGCAGGTAAAAGATTTCACGGAATTGGCGAAAACTTATATCTTTGCAGGAGAAGCCGAGGCTTAGACCGAACGAACGAAACAACTTTTATAGGGAACAAATCCGAAGAATCCCGAATTTCTCCTCTCCGCGAGGAGGGATTCGGGAGGATTTGGAAAATGACCGGGCGTAGCCGAACGCCCCGACGCGGGTCCGACGCAGGGACGCACGTCGCCATGAATGAACCAATACCAACTTCAACTCAATCGGGTTCCTGCGTCGAGCCCCACGTCAATTATGTGGAAAATTCTTCAACCCCCTGCCTATAAACCGGAAATGGAGGCCGACAAGGTCGATGCGAAATACAAACGCATGCGTCTGCAGGTGTTTCTCGGCATCTTCATCGGGTACGCCGGATTCTACATCGTCCGGAAAAATTTCTCGATGGCGATCCCGGAGCTCGCCCTGCTCGGCTTTGACCAGAGCGAACTGAGCATCGTGCTGGCAATGAACGCCGTGTCCTACGCCCTGTCCAAATTCCTGATGGGAAGTGTCTCCGACCGCAGCAACGCGCGCGTATTCCTGCCGCTGGGACTGGTGCTGGCCGCCCTGTCGATGATGTTCATGATCGTTCCGGTTACGCTGCTCGGCCCGGAGCACAAGCGGCTGGCCATTTTCATCATGGCGGTCCTGAACTTCCTCGTGGGCTGGTTCAACGGAATGGGCTGGCCTCCGTGCGGCCGCGTCATGACCCACTGGTTCTCGATCAAGGAGCGCGGCACGAAGATGTCGATCTGGAACTGCGCCCACAACGTGGGCGGGGCTTTGGTCGGCCCGATGGCCGTCTACGGCGCCATCTGGTTCGGCTCATGGTTCTGCGGCAGCCACACGGAACTCTATTTCCTGATAGGAACCTATCTTTTCCCGGCGGTCGTCGCGATCTTCATCGCCATCCTCGCCTACGTGCTCATCCGCGACACGCCGCAGTCGTGCAGCCTTCCCTCGGTGGAGAAATGGCGCAACGACTACCCGAAAAATTACAGCGCCAAGCAGGAGGAAGTGCTCACGACCCGCGAAATCTTCTTCAAATACGTCCTGAACAACAAACTGCTGTGGTTCATCGCCATCGCCAACGCTTTCGTCTACATGGTACGCTACGGATGTCTCGACTGGGCCCCGACCTACCTCCGCGATGCGCAGGGTTACGACATCAAGCAGGCCGGCTGGGCCTACTTCGCCTACGAGTTCGCCGCCATTCCCGGCACGCTGATCTGCGGTTGGCTGAGCGACAAGGTATTCCACGGACGGCGCGCCGTTCCCACGATCCTCTTCATGGCGATCGTCGCGGTATTCATCTTCCTCTACTGGCAGTTCTCGTCGAACTATTTCATCGTCACCATGTCGCTGATCGCCATCGGATTTTTCATCTACGGTCCGGTAATGCTCATCGGCGTGCAGGCGCTCGACCTCGCTCCGAAAAACGCGGCGGGAACGGCCGCCGGACTGACCGGATTCTTCGGTTACTTCCTCGGCACGGCCATTCTGGCCAATATCGTGATCGGCTCCGTGGCCGAAGCCGCAGGCTGGGACTGGACGTTTATCCTGCTCATCGCGGCCTGCTTCCTCTCGATCGTATTCATGGCGTTCACCTACAAGGGTGAAAAGGAGATACTCGGCCAGAAATAGGACTGCCGAGGCTCAACGGATTGCGAAAGCCCTTAACTCACGGTTAAGGGCTTTTTCATTGCCCCCGACCATGCGGTCCACGAGCGCATGGAAACGCGGCGAATGGTTGTGGTGGACGGTATGGCAGAGTTCGTGGACGATCACGTAATCGCGCAGGTGTTCGGGCAGGGTCATCAGAAAAAGGCTCAGCGAAATGGTATTACGCCCCGAACAACTCCCCCACTTGGTACGCGAAGCCCGAATCGTGAGCTTGGCGTATTTCAGCCCCGTCAGCTGCGACAGCCGCTCGATACGCGCCGGAAGATCGGCTTTGGCGGCCCGGCGCAGCTCTTCGATGCGGGCTTTGGCCTCGGCGGGCGGAAGCGGGGGTTCCGCAGGCATCCGTGCCGCCATACGTACGCGGGCCTGCTCGACCCAGTCGGCCTTCAGGTCGAGGAACTCCATGGCCCTGCGGACCGAAACGCCGTACGGAAAAGAGACCCGCACAGCCCCCGTACCGCGCACGCTGATCGAGATGCGGCGTGCGCGCCGCGTCCGGGAAAGAGTCACCTCGCCCAGCCGGGGATGCGTCACGGTCGAAATCATCGCATCAGCACTGCGTTGATCGACATGCCCTGTATCACAACGGCCGAATCCGTACGTTCCAACCTGATATTCTCGAACAGAATCCGGCAACGGTCGTCGCGGTAGTCCAGCAGCCGCAGCAGCTGATCGGACGTCGGCTCGCACCCTTCGGAGGGTTCGAATCCGCTCTCTTTCAGCTGGCGTTCGAGCAGTTCCCGGCAGGGAATCCGGTGTACGGCACGCTCCTCGCCCAGAAACAGCCGGAGCGTATCACCACCGAAATGATAGCTGCTGTCACTCCAGCCCCGGAGATTCATATAGTAATGCGGATATTCGGCATTTACCTCGAACCGGGCATTGACAGGCGCTTCCAGCTCGATGATATTATTGACGCAATATGAATTGCAGTAATCGTAACCCCACCTCACGTAGCTGCGCATCCGCTCCGGGAAAATCGCGGCAAACCCGTCGAGGTCGGTCCCGAACCGGGCAAAGACCGCAGTATCGCGCCTCTCGACGAACTTCAGCGATTCATAAAGTCCGTGATAGGCCTCCCGATATACGCTGTCAGCCGGCGGCACGGGGGTCAGGATCAAACGCCCGTCGTCGCCGAGCCGTCCGAGGGATTCGGCGATGCGGACGGCGCGGCCGACCTGCGAGCGCACGGCCAGCCGTTCGGGTTCGAGCGACGGCACGTAAGCGAACGCCGCGAAGACCGCGAAAGCCGTCAGGCAGACATGCATATAGCGTCCCGCGCGCCGGAAGAGGAACAGCACCACGCAAAGGGTCATCAGACCGCCGCAGACAAGCAGGTAGATACGCGGCGAGGTAAGCCCGTATTCGCTCGTACGGCGAATCGCACCGACCCAGAACAGAAGCTGCGTCGGCAGCGAGATCAGGCTGAACCGGTCGAAAAACCAGTCGTAAAGCCGCTTCCGCATCAGGAACTGCAGCGCCTTCACGGCCAGCGCGAAAAGCGTGAATCCGAACACGAGATAGGCGACGCCCCCTTCGGGCAGCGACCACGTAACGAGGATTTTGGCCATGTAGAGGTAGAGAATGGCCGTATAGATCAGCAGCGCCGGAGCGACGATGTAGTTGAGCAGGATTTCGAGAATGCGGTTGCTCTCATACCCGGCTTCCCGCCAGCGGTCCGCCATCATCAGGAAGAGTACCGGCACGGCGAAGGTCTCGAAAACGATCAGCGCATAGGTCCACACATGGTCGATCCACGCCCCCTCCAGCCCGAAGATATAGGTCGTGGAGAAGAGAATCGCCCCGAACAGTCCGAGGGCGACATTGGCGAAGAACACCGCCAGCACGCCCGACCGCAGCCACAAAAGCGCGTCGCAGACGAAACGTTCGTTGTGCACGGCGCGGCGGCACATCAGCAGCGCCAGCGGGACCAGTATGCCGAAGGTCAGGAAAGCCGGCTCCGAGACTATCCACGCTTCGAGTCCTCCCCAGAGCGACAGCGGGACGATCGGCGTCCAGCTTACCCAGTAGACGCGCCGCCACGGGCCGCGGCCCGCAAGGTTATTGACGACCAGCGCGACGGCGAAAAACAACGCCGCGAGGGCCAGTTTCGGAAGGGAGTGGTCCCAATCCAACTCATAGGTGAGCAGGCATCCGGCGCAGGCGTATACAGTAAGCGCACTCTCGACGGGATGCAGGCGCAGCATCTGCAGAAACCCCTCGCGGAGCCAGCGCAGGTAACGTTCCAGTTTCGCTTTCATGGTCTTCGGTCAATTATACGGTTCGATGAATTATTCGGCGATTCGCTGGCGCACCGCTTCGAACAGCATCACGGCGGCGGCCGCCGAGACGTTCAGCGACTCGATATGTCCGATCAGCGGAATCGCCAGCTGCTCGTCGCAGAGTTTCAGCACCTCTTTCGAGATGCCCGTATCCTCGGCGCCCATCACCAAAGCCGTCGGCTTGCGGAAATCGGCGTCGTAAAGCAGTTTGCGGCTCTTCTCGGTCGCGGCGACGATCTGGAATCCCTCGGTTTGCAGCAGTTTGACCGTATTGCGGATCGAACCCACGCGACAGACCGGAATCGCCGTCAGCGCCCCCGCCGACGAGCGGATCGCCTCGGCGTTCACCGGCGCCGAATTCTTCAGCGGCGTAATCAGCCCGTGCGCCCCGGCGCACTCGGCCGAGCGGGCGATGGCTCCGAAGTTGCGGACGTCGGTCACCCCGTCGAAAATCACCACCAGCGGCGTTTCGTCTTCGGGCACGCGCTCCAGAATATCGGCCAGCCCGACATATTCGATGGCCGAGATCTGCGCCACGACGCCCTGATGGTTGCCGCGCGTCAGGCGGTTGAGTTTCTCGACCGGCACCTCCTGCACACGCACCTTATGCCGGAAGCAGAGGTCTCTCAGCTCCGACATCAACTGCCCCTCGGCGCCCTTGCGGATGTAGAGCTTTTCGATCTGTTTTCCGGCCTCGATCGCTTCGGCCACGGGACGTATCCCGAAAATGATATTGTCCATATCCGTATGATTTACTGTTTTTCAATCGCTTATCCCGAATACCGGAAACGCGGCCGAGCAGGCTATCCCTGCTCTTCGACTATTTCAAGTTCGTACGACGCCTTCTCCCACTCGTGCATCTGGTGGTCGTAGCGGGCTTTCAGGTCGTTGTAAGCCTTGTAGTCGGCTTCGTTGTATTCGGTCGCGGCGGCGAATTTCGCATCGTACGCCGCGATCTGCTTCTCGATTTCGGCCAGCTCCGCTTCGCCCGTCTCGACCGCCCGGCGCAGTTTGCGGAGCTGCTTCTCCTGCTCCTTGCGCTGCTCGTAGGTCAGTTTCCCCGACGCCGCGGCGTCCCTGTTCGCAGCGGGCTGCGCGGCGGAATTCACCGCGGAATTCGCCGCCGGTTTTGCCGCCGGTTTTGCCGGAGCGTCGCGGCGTTCGATCTCCTGCAGGGATTCCAGCTTGCGCTTTTCAAGGAAATAATAGATGCCGCCGAGGTACTCCTTCACCCCGCCGTCGCGGAACTCGTAGACCTTCTGCACCATGCCATCCAGAAATTCACGGTCGTGCGAAACGACCACGACCGTGCCGTCGTACTTCATGATGGCACTCTTCAGGATGTCCTTCGAACGCATGTCCATATGGTTCGTCGGCTCGTCGAGAATCAGCAGGTTGCGCGGTTCGAGCATCATGCGGGCCATCGCCAGACGCGCCCGCTCGCCGCCCGACAGGACCTTGACTTTCTTGTCGATGTCTTCGCCGCGGAACAGGAACGCTCCCAGAATATCGCGCAGGCGGGTGCGGATATCCCCCACCGCCACCCGGTCGAGCGTATCGTACACCGTGAATTCGCCGTCCATCAGGTCGTCCTGATTCTGGGCGTAGTAACCGATATTGACGTTGGCGCCGAGCCGCACCGAACCCTCGGTCGGCGTCAGCTGGCCGATCAGCATGCGCGCCAGCGTGGTCTTGCCCTCGCCGTTGCGCCCTACCAGCGCGATCTTGTCGCCCTTTTCGATGATGAAATTCGCACCGCTGAAGACATGCTTCGTCCCGAACGACATACCGGCCTCGTTGATCTCGGCCACGATCTGTCCCGAACGGGGCGCAGGCGGGAATTTGATGTTGAGCGTCGAAAGATCCTCCTCCTCGATTTCGAGCCGCTCCAGCCGCTCCAGCTGCTTGATGCGCGACTGCACCTGATTCGATTTGGTGGGTTTATAGCGGAACTTCTCGATGAACTCTTCGGTCTTCTCGATCATCCGCTGCTGGTTTTCGTAAGCGGCCATCTGCTGCGCCCGGCGTTCGGCGCGCAGCACGACGTATTTCGAATAGGAGACCTTGTAATCGGTCACCTTGCCCAGCGACAGCTCGACCGTGCGGTTGGTCACGTTGTCCAGAAAAGCGCGGTCGTGCGAGATGAGCAGCACCGCGCCGTTGTAGTTTTTCAGGTACTCCTCCAGCCATTGGATCGACTCGATGTCAAGGTGGTTGGTCGGCTCGTCCAGCAGAAAGATCGAAGGACGGCGCAGCAGCAGTTTCGCCAGCTCGATACGCATGCGCCAGCCGCCCGAAAACTCGCTCGTGGCGCGGCCGAAATCCGTGCGCTTGAATCCGAGGCCCAGCAGCGTCTTTTCGATGTCGGCTTCGCGGGTGTCGCCTCCGAGGATATGGTAGTGGTCCTGCGCGTCGTTCAGACGATGCAGAAGCTGTTCGTATCCGGCGCTTTCGTAATCGGTGCGTTCGGCGATCTCGCGCGTCAGAGAGGCGATTTCCGCCTCCAGCCGCAGCACCTCATCGAAGGCTTTGGCCGTCTCTTCGGCCAGCGTCGTGGTGTCGGCCACGCGCATCGTCTGCGGCAGATAGCCGATCGTACATTCGCCGTTCAGGGTCACATGGCCCGACGTGGGCTGCTGTTCGCCCGTGATGATGCGCAGCAGCGTGGTTTTTCCCGCACCGTTGCGGCCCACCAGACCGATGCGGTCCTTCGGGTTGATCAGAAATGAGATATTGTCGAAGAGGGTCCAGCCCCCGTAGCTTACAGTAAGGTTGTCTAACGAAATCATGGCATCTGTAAAATCACCGCAAAGTTAATGATTTAATCCGACATATCGCTATCTTTGCAAGTCCTAAGATAGGATACTCCCCGGAGAAGCCCGAAATAAATTCCGCCTTGTCTCCCGGTTTTCGCTATCTTTGAAATCCGAAACGAAGTCTGTCATGGAAAAATTGATCCGATACCTGCGCTTCATCCGCGAAGCCGAGCGGCTGAAAAACGTACTGCGCACCGCCTACACCTCGGAAGGACGGCACGAAAGCACCGCCGAACACTCGTGGCGGCTGGCGCTGCTGGCCGCCGTGCTGACCGGCGAGCGGCCCGAACTGGACATGCAACGGGTGGTGCTGATGTGTCTGATTCACGATCTGGGCGAAGCCTTCGACGGCGACGTTCCGGCCATTGCGCAGACCGCGCCCGGAGTCAAAGCCGCCTCGGAGCTGGCGGCCATGGAGCGGCTGACACGACTGCTCCCGCCGGAAGCGGGAGCCACGATACGGGAAATATGGGAAGAGTACGAAGCCTGCCAGACGCCGGAGGCACGCTGGGTGAAGGCCCTCGACAAGGCCGAAACGATCATCCAGCACAATCAGGGCGCCAATCCCGCCGGATTCGATTACGCATTCAACCTCACCTACGGAAGCGAATACTTCGACGACGGAGCGCTGCTAAGCGATCTGCGGCTGCTACTCGACGAAGAGACCGGACGGCACGTCAGGCGTTGAGCATCTTCACGATCTCGGCCTGCGGGTCCTCGGCCCCGAACACGGCGTTGCCGGCCACCAGCACGTCGGCGCCCGCTCCGAAAACCTCGTGCGCGTTGTGCGACGAAATGCCGCCGTCCACCTCGATGATCGTCTCCGTCCCCAGCTCGTCGGCCAATGCGCGCAGCTGCGCGATCTTTTCGAGCGACGCGGGAATGAACGCCTGCCCGCCGAAACCGGGTTCGACGCTCATGATCAGCACCAGATCGATCTGCGGCAGAATGTCGCGCAACACCTCGACCGAAGTGGCCGGCTTGATCGACACCCCCACCTTTGCACCCGCGTTGCGGATCATTTCGATACATCCCTTGGGGTTGTAGGTGGCTTCGTAATGGAACGTCACCACGTCGGCGCCCGCCTCGGCGAAGCGCGCTACGTAACGTTCCGGCTCGACGATCATCAGATGCACGTCGAGACACTTCGCCGTCGCCTTGCGAATGGCTTTCAGCACGGGAAATCCGAAAGAGATATTCGGCACGAAAACACCGTCCATCACGTCTATATGGACCCATTCGGCCGCACTGCGGTCGATCATCTGCGTATCGCGCTCCAAATGGCCGAAATCGGCCGACAGCATCGAAGGTGCTACTATTCTGTTCATTGCTCGGTTAATATCGTGTTCTACAGACAAAGATAGTCATTTTTCGCGGATTCCCGCACTCCGGAGCGGGATTGCGCCGCGGAATATACAATTCGGCAGGCTCTGCGGCCATGCGTTTCCGGACAAACCGCCCGGACTGCCGCGCCTCAGCGCCTCACCCGATTCAGGCCGTCGATTTTCCGGCGGATCGCCGCCCCGTTGAACAACGAAAGCAACAGCGCAAGCGCAACGCCGCACAAAACCGTAAGCCCCAATCCCGCAGGCCGGTAATCCTCCTGCAGGGCGGCCAGCGAGGGCAAATAGCAGAGACGCACCAGCCACACCGCCAGCAGAGCCACGCACAGCACGCCCAGATTCAATCCGAGCGTCAGCAGCTGATAGGGCCGCGCCACACGGGAGGGGGCATATCCCAGCAGGAGCAGGTTCTCCATTTTGCCGCTGTTCTTCTGCAACAGCAGGAAGATACTCAGCATCAGGATATAGAACGACATCGCACTGAACACCAGTCCCACGCCGGCCACGCCGCCCGCGGCGATCCGCAGGAAGCGGGCCGCCCTGCCGTCGTCCCGGCGGTCCCCCTCGGCTTCATAGCCCTTGCGGGCGAGGTAATCCGTCACGGCCGCATCGACCGGACGGTCGGTCTCGACGATAATCCGCGCCGGCTGTTTCGCGGCTCCGCTCCCGAAGCGCCCGTTCGACCAGCGGATGAACGCATCGGGCACCAGAATCGTATTCAAACGGTTGGACAACCCGACGATCCGCCCGCGGAACTGCTCCCGATGTCCGTTACCCGCAATCTCGATGCCGAGTGAGACCCGGCGGAAGATGCCTTCCGATATCTGCGGCAGTCCCTGCGACCGGGCGAATCCGTAATTATAGAGGTTCAGGTAGTTGCGCGGAATGATGATGGGGATGTCCCTGTCCCCGGCCTTGTAATCCCAATTTTCGGCCCCGACGTCGAGGAAGCGGTCGGACACCGACTCGAAAAACAGGTAGGTCGAAAGCTCCACGCCGCCCATGCCGACCGTTCCCTTTATCCGGTAATCGGCAGGCGTGAAGGCCCCGGCTTCGCGCACGAAGGGCTGCGCCCGCAGGTCGGCCAGCTCTTCGGCCGTAAAGTCGCTGCTGCCCAGTCCGATCGCCTGAAGCGCCCCGACCTGCTTCGACAGCACCAGATAATCGCCCCGCATGAACGAATCGGGCCGGTCGAAAACCGGCAGGACGTCGCGGTATGCCTGCAAAGCCGTCAGCACGATCGCCATGCCGACCAATCCGGCGAGAGTGAATCCGACGGTCTGGGCCATGCTCAGATGACAGCGCAGCAATTTCCAAAGCAACCTCATAACGTAAAGATTTTATGGTACGGCAGCCGGAGCCGACTGCCGACCGAGGTGACGATCACTCCCGCTCCCTGCGCCTGCGCGCCCTCCAGCAGCAACGCCGAGAGCACCTCCCCGTTGGCGGCGTCGAGATGGCTCACCGGCTCGTCGAGCAGGATGAAATCGAAGGGCTGGCACAAACAGCGGATGAATGCGACGCGCTGCTGCTGCCCGAACGAGAGCTTCCCGGCCGGAGTATCCCGCTTGTCGGCGATCCCCGCCGCTTCGAGCAGGCGCTCGATCCGGTCCGGTGTCAAAAAGTGGGTAAGTTCGTTCTTCAGCGCGAGATTCTCCGCCACGGTCAGCTCCCCGAACAGACGCAGGTCCTGAAAGAGCATGCTCAGCGACCGGCGGCGCAGTTCGCCCCACTGCGCTACGGAAAGCGTCCGGCAGTCCGCAGCGTCGAACAGGATGCGGCCCGCATAGTCGGTTCTGGCCCCGTACAGAAAACTGCACAACGAAGACTTTCCGGTTCCCGAAGCGGCTTCGACCAGATAATACTCCCCCTTGCGGAATGTCACGTCATGCAGCCACAAGTCCGATTTCGGCGGCTCCGGATTGCCCGCAAAGGCGTCAGGCAGCACCTGCTGCAAAGTAATCGACTCCATACATCATCTGTTTCAGGAAAAGCGGCCGTTCTTCGAGGACGGCCGCTTTTCTCTGTTTCCACGGATATTACAAATTCGCTTCCGGCACGTACTGACGAATCAGCTCGCCGGTCTTGCCGCAAATGGTCTTGAACGAGTTCTGCTCCTTGTCCACCATGTTTACGATCATCGTGCCGCCCTTCATCGTACCATAGGCTTCCATGTCGTCGAACATGCCGAGCACGGAGAGCGCCGCTTCCGCCTGCGGAGTGACATTGCCGCCGAGCAGTTGGGCGATCATCGCGTTCAGCCCCTCGAAATCGAGGTAGAAGGTCGAGGACTGACCTTTGAAAATCTTATCCATCGACTCCATCGACGCGATTTCGCCGCCGTCGAGCGCCATCTTCACGACCGCGTCGGTCGTGCAGTAGAGCACGTCGCCCTTCACGCCGAACAGGATCGTCACGCCGCCCATGTTCAACGTGTATTCACCCTCGGCGGTCTGCCGAACCGGCATGCCGGCCATGTTGGTGACGATCGTCTGCAGCACGGCAGGATCTTTCACCTGCGCCAGCATCGACGCCACGGGATATCTGCCGTCGATGCCCATTCCTGAGAAGGAAAGCAGGAAGTCGCCGTCGAAGGGTTCCATCACCTGCTTGACCATCGGATTTGCCATCAGCATGCCGTAACCGGGCATCGCCGAGAGCATCGAATAGAGCTTTTCGCCGTTGATTCCCAGCGACATCGCGCCGATCGAAGCGGCCGGCACATAGCGCAGCAGCGCTCCGGTCTGGGGCTTGACATAGGCGTAGAAATCCATCATCTTGGCTTCGCTCTCCTTGTCCTTGTACGACACGGCGGCCTCCGTAACGATCCGGCCCTTCTCGAAATTGACCGAACCGACCATCATCGCCCCCTTCAGCGCGTCCATCATCGGCATCGAGCTGAGCATCGGATTGTTCATCATGGGGAGTATCTCACCGTACGAAAGCACCATGTTGATGTCGTTCTTCCGGGCGAGCTGCTCCGCAACGGCCTTGTCGCCCATCAGGCTCTCGCCGCTCTGCTGGGCGAACAGCTTGCGCACGTCGCCGGCCAGATCGTCAACGCCGTTCTGCACGAAATAGACCATGAACGCGATGTCGTTGTAGGCGCACAAAACGCCGGCATCGCCCTCTTTACCCAGATCGACGACCGAAACGCCGCCCTTGGTTTCGGGCGCGACACCGCTCTTTTCGTTGATCCGCGCAAGCAGAGCGTCGAATTTGGCCTTGTCGCCGATCGGCAGCAGCAGACCGCCCCGCATAACGGGAGCATCGACAGTGCCTTCCATCGCCGCAAAGAAGAAGAAATCCTTTTTCACGTCGATACCCGATTCGCCCGGATTCTTCAGCAAGGCGAGCAGGTACTCCTTCTCCTCGGCGGAGAGGTTCTGGTCTTTATCCAGTTCGGCCTTGATCCGGACATAAAGCGGATGCTGGTCCAAATCGCCGGCTTCGCACTTCTGCATCAGCGATGCGGGATTGACCGACACGGTCATAAACGAGTCTGCGGGCAGGATGCTGCGGTAATCCGCGCCGCTGCCGCAGGAAACAATCAGCATGGACGCCGCCGCAAGGCAGACCAGCTTCAAAGGTCGTAAGAAATTCTTCATATGCTTCAAATTTAAAATGAATCCGATTAAGGAACAAAACTATAAAAAATCGGCAAACCGCACGCTGTTTCAGGCAAATAAATTCGCATTCGGCGCCAAAATATTCCGCATGCGCTCCGAACGGCTCGTTTTCCGGGAATAAATTGCTATTTTTGCATGGAATAGATTACCGCACAAGCCATGACCCCGATCTCGCTTTTCATACTGACAACCTGCTGCCTGACAGCCATCCTCGCCATCGTCCTGCTGCTCTGGCACCGGGAATCCCGCCGTCTCGGCGCGTCGAACGCCGACGCCGAAGCGCGCGAACGCGACGCCGCTGCCCGTCTTTCGGCCGCCGAAGCCCGGCTGGCCGCAGCCGAGCAGGCCGTGTCGGCCGAAAGGGAGCTTCGCCAGCGGTACGAAGCGCAGGCACAAGCACTGACCGAACAGCGGACCCGCACCGAAGCGGAGTTGGCGGCGCTCCGGGCCTCGTCCGAGACGGAACTCGCGTCGCTGCGGGCGAAAAACGCCGAGGAGCGTGCGGCCGAGAAGGCCGAGCGCGAAAAGCTGGAGGAGACCTTCCGGGCGCAGTTCAAAAACCTCGCGACCGAAATTCTGGGCGAACACTCGGTGCGCTTCCGCCAAACCAGTCAGGAGCAGATCGACAGTCTGCTGAAACCCTTCCGCGACAACATCACCGACTTCCGCAAGCGGGTCGAAGAGATCTACACCACGCAGACCTCGCAGCGGGGCGAGCTGAAAGCCGAGCTGAAAAACCTCATGGAGCTGAACCGCCGCATCACGGCCGAGACGACCAACCTCACCAACGCGCTGAAAGGCAACTCGAAGGTGCAGGGCGACTGGGGCGAGATGCTGCTCGAAACCATCCTCGACAGCTCGGCACTCATCAAAGGCATACATTACCAGACCCAATACAACATCAAGGACGAGGAGGGCCGCAACCTGCGCCCCGACGTAGTGCTGCACCTGCCCGAAAAGAAGGACATCGTCATCGACTCGAAGGTTTCGCTCACAGCGTTCGTCGGCTACACCTCGGCCGAAAGCGAGGAGGAGCGCCGCCGTCACCTCGCGGCGCACGTGGCCTCGGTGCGCCAGCACGTCGCCGAGCTGGGCCGCAAGGAGTACCAGCGGCGGCTCAACTCGCCCGACTTCGTCATCATGTTCGTACCCAACGAACCGGCATTCCTCGCCGCCCTGCAGAACGATCCGGCGATCTGGGCGGACGCCTACGACCGGAAAGTCATCGTCTCCTCGCCGACGAACCTCTTCGCCCTGCTCAAGCTGGTGGCCGACCTCTGGAAATACAACGACCAGGACAAGAACACCAAGGAGATCGCCGCCTGCGGACTGAAACTCTACGAACAACTGGTGGCCTTCACCGCCTCGCTCGAAGGGGTCGGCACGGCGCTGGACAAGGCCCGCGACGCCTACGAAGACGCCCACAAACGCCTCTGCACGGGCAACGACAACATCATCCGCGTCGGCGAACGCCTGCGCAAAACCGCCCGCCTGCAAACCAAGCGGCAGCATGCCGCGCGCACGCTCGAAATCGCCGGCAGCGATGCGGATTCGGACGACCGTTCCGAGGCCCCCGCCGCCCTGCCGGACAGCGGCGCATAGCCCCTCCGCAAAAAAATCGCACCGCAGGCTCATCGTTTTGCCTGCGGGATGTGTCTATTCAGCAAACTAACCCCATAAACTTATGAAAAGAGCGACAATTCTTCTTACGGCCCTGTGGCTGACGCTGGGCGCAACGGCCGGGAATCCCGAAGCCGACCCGCGGGCCGTCGTCGAGGCGGGCAACGCACGCTTCACGGTCCTCACCCCGCAGCTGATCCGCATGGAGTGGAGCGAGGACGGCCGTTTCGAGGACCGTGCCACGCTGACCTTCGTCAACCGTGAGACGCCCGTGCCGGACTTCAAGGTCCGCGACACGAAATCCCGGTTGACGATCACCACCCCGGCCCTGACGCTGACCTACACCAAAGGCGGCAGGTTTTCGGACAAAAACCTGAAAGCCGTCTTCCGGCTCAACGGCCGCGAGGTCGTATGGACACCCGGCACGGAGGACCCGCAGAACCTCATGGGCACGACCCGCACGCTCGACAGATGCGACGGCAAGAAGCTGGGGCGCGAACCGATGGAGCAAGGGCTCCTTTCGCGTTCGGGATGGGCCGTCGTGGACGACAGCCCGCGCCACGTGCTGACGCCCGACGACTCCGTGTGGAAGGAGTGGGTCGAAGCGCGCCCCGCAGGCGACCGGCAGGACCTGTATCTCTTCGCCTACGGGCACGACTACAAACAGGCGCTGGCCGATTTCCAGCTCGTCGCAGGCCGGGCTCCGCTGCCCCCGAAGTACACCTTCGGCTACTGGTGGAGCCGCTACTGGCAGTATTCGGACAACGAGTTCGTCGACCTGGTGCAGAAACTCAAGTCGGTCGACATTCCGATCGACGTGCTGATCGTCGACATGGACTGGCACGAGACCTGGGGCCTGCGCAAGAAAAACCCCGCCAAGGACGAGTACGGACAGCGCATCGGCTGGACCGGCTACACCTGGCAGAAGGAGCTGTTCCCCTCGCCCGCGAATTTCCTCCGATGGACCGAAAACGAGCAGCTGAAAGTAGCGCTCAACCTCCACCCCGCCTCGGGCATCCAACCCTACGAAGACGTTTACGAGCCGTTCACCCGGGAGTACGGATGGACCGAAAAAGGCAAGAGCGTGCCGTTCCATATCGACGAACAAAAATGGGCCGACGCCTACTTCAAGACCGTGCTGAACCCGATGGAGCGCCAGGGCGTCGATTTCTGGTGGCTCGACTGGCAGCAGTGGATGGAGTCGAAATTCACCCCGGGACTTTCGAACACCTTCTGGCTCAACTACACCTTCTTCCACCACGCCGAGCAGCAGAACCCCGCGCTGCGGCCCTTCATCTACCACCGCTGGGGCGGTCTCGGATCGCACCGCTATCCGCTGGCATTCTCGGGCGACACCTACGCCAAGTGGGAGACGCTGGCCTTCCTGCCCTATTTCACGGCCACCTCGTCCAACGTCAACTACGGCTACTGGGGGCACGACATCGGCGGCCACATGTTCAAGAAGGAGACGAAAGCCACCGATCCCGAACTTTACACCCGCTGGCTGCAATACGGCGTCTTCACCCCGATCTTCAAGACCCACTCGACCAAGGACCCGCGCATCGAGCGTTACCTCTGGTTCTTCCCCGACCACCTGTTCGTCATGCGCGACGCCATCCGCCTGCGCTATACGCTGGCGCCCTACGTCTACAACGCCGCCCGCGAGAACTACGACACCGGCGTCGGCATGTGCCGTCCGATGTACTACGACCATCCCGAACGGGACGAGGCCTACAACGTCCCCGAGCAGTTCATGTTCGGCAACGACATCCTCGCCACGGCCGTCGTGGAGCCGGTCGACAGCGTCACGGGGCTGGCCGCGCGCCGGATCTGGTTCCCCGAGGGCCGGTGGTACGACTGCGCCACGGGAGCCATGTACGAGGGCGGCCGCACCGAGGAGCTGCACTACACCCTCGCCGAAAATCCCTGGTACGCCCGGGCCGGAGCCATCCTCCCGATGAATCCCCCGACGGTCAAAAACCTCCAGCAGCCCTGCGACACCCTCGTGCTGACCTTCATCCCGGGGGCCGACGGCGAGTTGAACCACTACGAGGACGACGGCATCAGCCAGCACTACACGACCGACTATGCGGTCACGCGGGTCACGAAGAAGCAGGAGGGCAACACCGTCCGAGCCGTCATCGCGCCCCACGAAGGCTCCTATGCGGGAGCTCCCGAGAGCCGCAGCTACGAACTGCGATTCCCCGCGACCTTCCCGCCCCGGACGGTGAAGATCGACGGCCGCGAAATTCCCTACGCCCGCTTCCCGAAGGCCGGCCAATGGACCTACGACGCCTACACGCTCGCCCCGGTCGTCTACACGGGCGCCGCGCCCTGCGACAAGCCCCTCGCTGTGGAGCTCATCCTCGACGACGACGCGGCGGCCCGTCAACCGGAGCTATACGGCAAAAGCGGCATTTTCAAACGCTGCACGGAACTCACCGTCGAATTCAAACTCGAACAGGGTCGCTTCGGGGAAACCTACCTGATGCTGCCCAAGGAGTATCTCGGCGTTTCGCAATGCCCCAACTTCATTCAGGAGGAGCCCTTCCGCATCCGCGAATTCATCGACGCTTTCGACGGCAACCGGGCGGCGCTGTTCCGGACAACCGACAAACTGGAAATCATCGGAGAAAACTTCAAAAAACGACTGCGAGAACAGATCGGAACATTGTAATTCATCCTTCCCGTAAAACAAGAGAACATGAAAAAGATCATCGGGCTGTTCCTGGCCCTTGCGATCTGCCTGCCCGTTTCGGCCCGGCAGAAGCCGAAAACGAACCGGAAAGCGCTCGTACGTACGGTCGCGGCCCTGACTGCAAAAATCGACAGTCTGAGAGGCGTCGTCGATGCCCTGGAACGGCAATGCGTGCCGGTCAGCAAAGAGATCGTCCCCGCCTGGGAAAAATGGCAGTACGTGCGCTACAACTACGGCTTCGACCCCGAAGAACAACCCGTCTACAATACGGTGGAAGGTGTTCTGGAATCCACCTCGATGCTCTCGGTGCGCGGCGGCCGGGGCCGCTGGCACAGCAATGCGGCCAAGCCCCGAACCTCGTTCATCGACGGAGGCCACCTCTTCGAAGGGTGGAACGGCTCGGAAACCTGCCGCCTGACCATGCTGATCGGCAAACAGGCCCCCGACATCGCCTGCATCCAGGTCTACTCCCCGAAAGGACTCGACCGCCCG